>Ga0079224_100013277_pt1 | contig 11464 bp, 10 predicted proteins | sample Stecom2015_FD_80414 | JGI IMG/M metagenome (GOLD analysis project Ga0079224, IMG submission 80414) | Agricultural soil microbial communities from Utah to study Nitrogen management - Steer compost 2015 | ecosystem: Environmental > Terrestrial > Soil > Agricultural land | place: USA: Utah...
CGAGGCGCCGAGGGAACGTTGCTGAGACGTCTCCGCCGTCACTCGTGCGTCGGACTCGGCCGTGCCGGGAGCCGCGCCGGACCCGGTGTCGGCCGCCGTGCCCGCAGGTGAGTGCGGCGGCGCACTGCCGTCCGCACTGCCGTCCGCGGTGTCGGGGTGCGGTTCCGCGTCGCGCCCCCCGCGCCGGACGGTGCCGGGTGCGCTGTCGCCGGTGCCGGGGGCGCCCTCGTCGTGCCGGCCCGCCGGGTCCTGAGCGTCGCCCGTGCCCCCCGTGCCCGCTGCCCGCTCGGTGCGGGTGCGCCGCCGTGCTGCCCTGCCGAATGCCACGTGGGCAGCGTATCGATGCCGCCTCACCCCACCGGGCGGCGGCCGTGTCGGGCGGCCGGGCACTCCGTGCGCCCGCGGCCGGAAGGGCGGTGCGGACGCCGCGGCACCGGGGTGTTCGGTGAGCCCGGTCACTGGTCGGCGTGGCCACCTTTGCCCACCGCGAGGAAATACGACACAATTATGTTGTGAAAAACAGCGGGCACGATGACCAGCAGGGTGGCGGCACGCCACCGACGGTCGCGGGTCCCGCTGCGCTGCCTGCCGGAACCCCGAGTGGTCCGGACGGCAGCACCCGTGGCGAGGTCGCACGGGTCCTGCTGGAGCAGGGCCCGATGACCGCGGCGGCGGTTGCCGAACAGCTCGGCATCAGTCCGACCGCGGTGCGCAGGCACCTCGACGCGCTGGTGGCCGACCAGGAGGCCGAGACCAGGGACGCGCCCCGGCGCGGCAGGCGGGGGCGTGGCAGGCCCGCGAAGCTGTTCCTGCTCACCGAGCAGGGCAGGGCGCGGTTCGGTCATGCCTACGACGACCTGGCGGTCTCCGCGATCCGGTTCCTCGCCGAGCACGTCGGTGAGGACGCGGTTCGCGCGTTCGCCGAGCGGCGCGTCGCGGCGCTCGTCGACCCGTACCGGGAGCAGATCCTCGACGAGGGTGCTCCCGCGGCCAAGGCGGAGGCCCTGGCAGCCGTCTTGACCAGGGAGGGTTACGCTGCGTCGACCCGTGAGGTCGGCGCGGCCGGGTCGGAGTCCGGGGACGCCCCCGGCGCGTCCGGCACCGGTGCGCAACTCTGCCAGCACCACTGCCCGGTGGCTCACGTCGCAGCGGAGTTCCCGCAGCTGTGCGAGGCCGAGACCGAGGCGTTCGCCCAGTTGCTCGGCACTCACGTGCAGCGACTGGCCACCATCGCACGCGGCGATGCCGTGTGCACCACGCACGTGCCCGGCCCGACGCCGGGGCACGAAGCACGAACTCCGAACGGAGGGACGACCACATGACTGCCGCTGCCGAGCAGCGCAATCCCACCACCACGCCCTTGAGCCAGGAAGAGACCATCGAGTCTCTCGGCAACTACGCGTTCGGTTGGTCGGACCCGGACACGGCGGGCGCGAGCGCTCGGCGTGGTCTCAACGAGGATGTCGTCACCGACATCTCGGAGAAGAAGTCCGAGCCCGAGTGGATGCGCGACGCACGCCTGAAGGCCCTCAAGCTCTTCGAGCGCAAGCCGATGCCCAACTGGGGCGCGGATCTGTCGGACATCGACTTCGACAACATCAAGTACTTCGTGCGCTCCACCGAGAAGCAGGCCACCAGCTGGGACGACCTGCCGACCGACATCAAGAACACCTACGACAAGCTGGGCATCCCCGAGGCGGAGAAGCAGCGGCTCGTCGCCGGTGTCGCCGCGCAGTACGAGTCGGAGGTCGTCTACCACCAGATCCGCGAGGACCTGGAGTCGCAGGGCGTGCTGTTCCTCGACACCGACACCGCGCTGCGTGAGCACCCGGAGCTGTTCAAGGAGCACTTCGGGTCCGTCATCCCCGCCGGTGACAACAAGTTCTCCGCGCTGAACACCGCCGTGTGGTCGGGAGGCTCGTTCATCTACGTGCCGCCGGGCGTGCACGTCGACATCCCGCTCCAGGCCTACTTCCGCATCAACACCGAGAACATGGGCCAGTTCGAGCGGACGCTGATCATCGTCGACGAGGGTGCGTACGTGCACTACGTCGAGGGCTGCACGGCGCCGATCTACCAGTCCGACTCGCTGCACTCGGCGGTCGTGGAGATCATCGTGAAGAAGGGCGGCCGCTGCCGCTACACGACGATCCAGAACTGGTCGAACAACGTCTACAACCTGGTGACCAAGCGGGCCAAGGCCGAAGAGGGCGCCACCATGGAGTGGGTCGACGGCAACATCGGCTCCAAGGTGACGATGAAGTACCCGTCGGTCTTCCTGATGGGCGAGCACGCCAAGGGTGAGGTCCTGTCGGTCGCGTTCGCCGGTGAGGGCCAGCACCAGGACGCCGGCGCCAAGATGGAGCACCTCGCGCCGCACACCTCCTCGACGATCGTGTCGAAGTCGGTGGCGCGCGGCGGTGGGCGTACCTCCTACCGCGGCCTGGTCAAGGTCGCCAAGCGGGCGCACCACTCGCGTTCCAGCGTGGTCTGTGACGCCCTGCTGGTGGACACGATCTCGCGGTCGGACACGTACCCGTACGTGGACATCCGCAACGACGACGTGTCCATGGGCCACGAGGCCACCGTGTCCAAGGTGAGCGAGGACCAGCTGTTCTACCTGATGTCGCGTGGCCTCACCGAGGAGGAGGCCATGGCGATGGTGGTGCGCGGGTTCGTCGAGCCCATCGCGCGGGAGCTGCCGATGGAGTACGCGCTCGAGCTCAACCGCCTGATCGAACTGCAGATGGAAGGAAGCGTCGGCTGACATGACGGTTGCTGACAACACCGCAGCCGCGAGCGCCGCGAACACCGCGGAGGCCGCCGAGACGATCGTCCCGGCGGCCTCCCGCGCGGAGCGTTTCGCCTCGTACGACGTCGAGGCGTTCGAGGTTCCCGGTGGTCGGGAGGAGAACTGGCGGTTCACGCCGATGAAGCGCCTGCGCGGGCTGCACGACGGCTCCGCGCCCGCCACCGGTGAGTCGGAGGTCGAGGTCGAGGCCGCACCCGAGGTGCGGGTCGAGACCGTCGGCCGCGACGACGAGCGCCTCGGACAGGGCGGCGTCCCGAGCGACCGGATCGCCGCGCAGGCGTACTCGTCGTTCGAGAAGGCCACGCTGGTCACCGTGCCGCGCGAGACGAAGGCGTCGGCCCGCACGCTCGTGCGGCTGAACGGTCCCGGTGAGGGCAAGACGGCCTACGGGCACGTGCAGGTCCGCGCCGAGCAGTTCGGTGAGGCGACGGTCGTGCTCGACCACGCCGGTTCGGGCACCTACGCCGACAACGTCGAGTTCGTGCTCGGCGACGGTGCGCACCTGACCGTCGTGAGCGTGCAGGACTGGGCCGACGACGCGGTGCACGTGTCCGAGCAGCACCTCAAGCTCGGCCGCGACGCCCACCTCAAGCACATCGTCGTCACGCTCGGCGGCGACCTGGTGCGGGTGAGCCCGACCGCGACGTTCGGCGGCCCCGGCGGCGACGTCGAGATGCTCGGCCTGCACTTCGCCGACTCCGGCCAGCACCAGGAGCACCGGCTGTTCGTCGACCACGCGGTGCCGAACTGCAAGTCCAACGTCCTCTACAAGGGCGCGCTGCAGGGCGACGACGCGCACGCGGTCTGGATCGGCGACGTGCTGATCCGCGCGGCCGCCGAGGGCACCGAGACGTTCGAGCTCAACCGCAACCTGGTGCTGACCGAGGGTGCGCGGGCCGACTCCGTGCCGAACCTCGAGATCGAGACCGGGGAGATCGCCGGTGCCGGGCACGCGAGTGCCACGGGAAGGTTCGACGACGAGCAGTTGTTCTACCTGCAGGCACGAGGGATCCCCGAGGACGAGGCCCGCAGGCTCGTCGTGCGCGGGTTCTTCCACGAGATCCTGATGAAGATCGACGTCCCCGAGGTGCGTGAGCGGCTCGAGGCCGCGATCGAGGCGGAACTCGCCGCCATCGGCGTGTAGGCACGCGCACCGGACCACTCACAGACTTTCGGACCGCGAAGAGAAACGAAGAGGCATGGCCACACTGGAAATCAAGGATCTGCACGCCGACGTCGTGACCGACGAGGGCAACAAGCCGATCCTCACGGGCGTCAACCTGACGATCCGCTCGGGCGAGACGCACGCCATCATGGGCCCGAACGGTTCGGGCAAGTCCACGCTGTCGTACGCGATCGCCGGGCACCCGAAGTACGAGGTGACCTCGGGCGAGGTGCTGCTGGACGGCGAGAACGTCCTCGAGATGAGTGTCGACGAGCGGGCCCGCGCGGGCCTGTTCCTCGCGATGCAGTACCCGGTCGAGGTGCCGGGCGTGTCGATGTCGAACTTCCTCCGTTCGGCCGCGACCGCGGTGCGGGGCGAGGCCCCGAAGCTGCGGCACTGGGTCAAGGAGGTCAAGGACGAGATGGCGCAGCTGGAGATCTCGTCCGAGTTCGCCGAGCGCAGCGTGAACGAGGGCTTCTCCGGCGGTGAGAAGAAGCGCCACGAGATCCTGCAGATGGCGCTGCTCAAGCCGAAGTTCGCGGTGCTGGACGAGACCGACTCGGGTCTGGACGTCGATGCGCTGCGCGTCGTGTCCGAGGCCGTCAACGAGTACAAGTCGGGGAACGAGGTCGGCGTCATGCTGATCACGCACTACACGCGGATCCTCAAGCACATCGAGCCGGACTTCGTGCACGTGTTCGCCGGCGGCAAGGTCGTCGAGTCGGGCGGCAAGGAGCTGGCCGACGAGCTCGAGGCCAACGGCTACGTCAAGTACACGACCGCCGAAGCGGCCGTCTGACGTGTCCCGGCCGGGCCTGCCGGATGGGTCCGGTGGGCCCGGCACACCCGCATCGAAGGGAGCCGGCGCGATGACCACCACGGATTCGCCGACATTGGACGTGACGGCGCTGCGCGGCGATTTCGCCATTCTGTCCCGCACCGTGCGGGACGGTAAACCGTTGGTGTACCTGGACTCGGGCGCGACGTCGCAGCGTCCGGCGCAGGTGCTCGACGCCGAACGGCGCTTCGTGGAGACGTCGAACGCCGCCGTGCACCGCGGGGCGCACCAGCTGTCCGAGGAGGCCACGGACGCCTACGAGGGCGCGCGCGAGACGATCGCGTCGTTCGTCGGGGTGGACGCGGGCGAGATCGTGTTCACGAAGAACGCGACCGAGGGCATCAACCTCGTCGCCTACGCGATGAGCAATGCGGCCACGGCGGGCCCGGAGGCCGAACGGTTCTCCGTGGGCCCCGGTGACGAGATCGTGGTCACCGAGATGGAACACCACGCGAACCTGGTGCCGTGGCAGCAGCTGTGCCAGCGCACGGGCGCGACGTTGCGGTGGTTCTCCGTCACCGACGAGGGCAGGCTCGATCTGTCCCAACTGGACTCGGTGATCACCGAGCGGACCAAGGTCGTCGCGTTCGCGCACCAGTCCAACGTGCTCGGCACGGTGAACCCGGTCGAGCCGCTGGTGCGGCGGGCGCACGAGGTGGGCGCGCTGGTCGTGCTCGACGCGTGCCAGTCCGTGCCGCACGGCGTGCACGGCCGCGGTGCGGTCGACTTCGGCGAGCTCGGCGTGGACTTCGCCGTGTTCTCCGGGCACAAGATGCTCGGCCCCTCGGGGATCGGCATCCTCTACGGCCGCCGGGAGCTGCTCGAGGCGATGCCGCCGTTCCTCACGGGCGGGTCGATGATCGAGCTGGTCCGCATGGAGGGCTCGACGTTCGCCGCCCCGCCGCAGCGTTTCGAGGCGGGCGTTCCCATGACCTCGCAGGCCGTGGGCCTGGCTGCGGCCGTGGACTACCTGAACGGCATCGGCATGGACCGGGTGGCCGCGCACGAACACGTGCTCGCCGAGCGTGCGCTCGCCGGGCTGGCCGCCATTCCCGGCGTGCGCATCATCGGCCCGCAGGACACGGCCGACCGCGGCGCCACGGTCGCGTTCGTGGTCGACGGGGTGCACCCGCACGACGTGAGCCAGGTGCTCGACAGCCTGGGCATCGCGGTGCGGGTGGGGCACCACTGCGCGTGGCCGCTGCACCGGGCGTGCGCGGTCCCGGCGACGGTGCGTGCGTCGTTCTACCTGTACAACGAACCGTCCGAAGTGGATGCGCTGGTCGACGGAGTCCGCGAGGCACAGCGGTTCTTCGGCGTCGAGGCCGCGAAGGGCAGGCAGTGAGCATGCAGCTGGAAAGCATGTACCAGGAGATCATCCTGGATCACTACAAGAACCCGCACGGCCGTGGGCTGCGTGAGCCGTACGACGCCGAGTCGTTCCAGGTGAACCCGACGTGCGGCGACGAGGTCACCCTGCGGGTGAAGGTCACCGACGACGGCCGCGTGGAGGACGTGTCCTACGAGGGGCAGGGCTGCTCGATCAGCCAGGCGTCGACGTCGGTGCTGACCGACCTGGTGGTCGGCCACAGCATCGACGAGGCGATGACCACGATGGACGCGTTCACCGAGCTCATGCAGGGGCGCGGCCAGGTCGAGCCGGACGAGGACGTCCTCGACGACGGCATCGCGTTCGCCGGTGTCGCCAAGTATCCTGCGCGGGTGAAGTGCGCGTTGCTGGGATGGATGGCATTCAAGGACGCACTGGCCCGCACGTCGAACTCCAACGAGGTGGGAGCATGACCGAGACGCACAGCGAGCGCGAGGGCCGGACGGCGGCCGACCTCGAGCAGGAGACGCAGGAGGCCCAGGCGGCGCAGGGCTCGGCCGGTGGGGCCGAGGGCGTGGCGAAGGTCGACGACGTCGAGGAGGCCATGCGCGACGTGGTCGACCCCGAGCTCGGCATCAACGTCGTCGACCTGGGCCTGGTCTACGACATCCGGGTCGAGCCCGACAACACCGCCACCATCGACATGACGCTGACCTCGGCGGCCTGCCCGCTGACGGACGTCATCGAGGACCAGACGGCGTCGGTGCTGAAGGGCTCGGGCAAGCTCGTCGACGACTTCCGCATCAACTGGGTCTGGATGCCGCCGTGGGGGCCGGAGAAGATCACCGAGGACGGCCGCGAACAGCTTCGCGCCCTCGGGTTCACCGTCTGAACAACCCGCACGAGACCCCCTGACCTGCAAGCCCGCAGGTCAGGGGGTCTTTGTGGGTCGATACACGGAGCGCTTCCCGGCGCTGCCGAGGCCGAACGCGTGTCGGGACCGGTGGCCGGTGTGAAGCCGCGGTGTCACACCAGGGCGTCGAGCACCCGCAGCAGGTGCTCTGCCCGCCCGTCGGCGTTCTCGGCGCGGAGTTCGTTGGTGACGAACGAGAACCCGATCCGCCCGCGGGCCCACGCGCCGTGGCGGCTGCCGCCCGCGCCGGAGTGGCCGAACGCGCCGTCGGCGCGGGAGTGCGGTCCGTACGTGCCGATCGGGTCGGCGAGTTCGTAGCCCAGGCCGAAGTGCAACGGCCGGTCGTTGATCGCGTCGACACCCTCGGACCACGTCGTCGTGGCGGTCGCCAGCGCCGCGGGCGGGACGACGTGTCCGCGCAGGAGCAGGTCGTACAGCCCCGCCATGGCCCTGGCGGTGCCGGTGCCGCTGCCGCCGGCGAGTTCGGCCCTGCGGTAGGCGGCCGAGTTCATCAGCTCGTCGGAGTCGAGCAGACCGGCGTACATCCGCTCGACGAGCCTGCGGCGCTCGGGATCACGCAGGAACGTGCTGATGGCGTAGTCGGGCGCGCGGACCAGGCGTGCCATCCGCGGGTCGCACTCGGCCGGGGTGCCGAGGTGCAGGTCGAGCCCGTGCGGGGCGGCGACGAGGTCACGCACGAGCGTGCCGACCGATGATCCGGTGACGCGCCGCAGGAGCTCCCCGACGAGGTAGCCGTAGGTCAACGGGTGATACGCGACCCGGGACCCCGGTGTCCAGAGTGGACGTTGCGCGGCGAGACGCCGGGCGCAGTCGGCAACGTCCAGCAGGTCGTGGTCACCGTCCACACAGGGCAGACCGGCCGTGTGGGACAGGACCTGGCCGACGGTCACCTCGGCGGTGAACTCCGGCCAGTACGCCTGCACCGGCTGGTGCGGATCGAGCCGGTCGGCCAGCGCCGCCGCGACGGTCGCCACCACGCCCTTGGTTCCGGAGAACAACACGCAGAGCGTGTCGCGCCGCCACGGGGCCGCCGTGACCGGATCGGCGAGCCCGCCCCACAGGTCCACGAGCGGCCTGCCGTCGCGCACCACGGCGAACGCCGCGCCCGCGCGCGCGTCGCCGAGTACCTCGACGAACGCCTCCCGCAGCGGTTCGAAACCCGGCGCCACCGTTCCGTCGACGTGCATCGTCACATCCTGGGTGTGTTGTCGAGCAGCTGACGGGTGTACTCGTGCGACGGCGCGGTGAGCACGTCGTCGACCGGCCCCGACTCGACGACCTCGCCGCCGCGCAGCACCGCGATGCGGTCGGCGACGTGGCGGGCGAGTGCGATGTTGTGCGTGACGAACAGCATCGCGGTACCGAGTTCCGCTCTGAGCTCGCAGAGCAGCTCGATGATCGTGGCCTGCACCGAGACGTCGAGGGCCGACGTCACCTCGTCGCACAGCAGCACGTCGGGTGTGGTGACCAGGGCTCGTGCGATCGCGGCGCGCTGCCGCTGCCCGCCGGAGAGCTGATCGGGCAACCGCCCGCCCAGCTCCGGATCGAGCCGGACCCGCTCGAGCGTGGTGTGCACGCGCTCGCGGCGCTGGTCGCGGTCCAGATCGGTGAGCGTGCGCAGCGGCAACTCGACGGACTGGGCGATCGTCTTGCGGGGGTTGAGCGAGGAGTACGGGCTCTGGAACACGTACTGCACCGACCGCAGCTGCTCCGCGGTACGCGCGGCCGTCGAACGCGCCAACTCGTGGCCCGACAGTGCCACCGCGCCGGTGTGCCGGTCGTTGAGCCCGGCGATGCACTGCGACAGCGTCGTCTTGCCCGATCCGGACTCGCCGAGCAGCATCAGGCACTCGCCCGCCTGCACGTCGAGCGAGACGTCGTGGAGCACGCGGTGCTCGCCGTAGGAGACCGACAGCTCGCGCACCGACAGCACGGCACGGGTGTCCGGAGCCGTGCCGTCGGTGTCGTCCCTGCTGTCCCTGCTGTCCCTGCTGTCGGTGTCGTCGCTGCCGTCGGTGCTGGGGCCGTCGAGGTGCGGTACGGCGTCGACGAGTTCCCGTGTGTAGGCGTGCGCGGGGCTGCGCAGCACCTCGTCCACCGTCCCCGATTCGACGACCTCGCCGCCACGTAGCACCGTCACCCGGTCGGCGATGGTGGCGACGACGGCCAGGTCGTGCGTGATGTACAGCGCCGCCGTGGCGTGCTCGGCGGTGAGCCGGGCGACCGTGGTGAGCACGAGGGTCTGGGTGGTGACGTCGAGGCCGGTGGTCGGCTCGTCGAGCACGACCACGCCGGGCCGGCACGCGAAGGCCATCGCGATGCCGACGCGCTGCTGCTGTCCGCCGGAGAGCTGGTGGGGATAGCGGCGCCGGTACTCCTCCTCGCCGGGCAGGCCCACCTCGCGCAGGACCTCGGCGACCCGTGCCTCGCGCTCGTCGTCGGAGGCGCCGTAGCCGTGCGTCTCGAGCACCTCGCCGATCTGCCTGCCGATACGCAGCGCCGGGTTGAGCGAGGCGGCGGGGTCCTGGGGGATGTAGGCCACGGTGCGGCCGCGGAGGGCGCGCCGCGCGCGGTCGTCGAGGTCCAGTACCGGCATCGGGGTGCCGTCGTGGCCGGTGGCCGTGATCGTGCCGCCGGTCGGGGTGAGACCACGGCGGAAGTGGCCCAGGGCGGCGAGTCCCGCCGTCGTCTTGCCCGATCCGGACTCGCCGACGAGCGCGAGGACCTCGCCGGGGGCGATGTCGTAGGACACCCCGCGCAGGACGGGCTGTCCACCGGTGGTGTCGACGCGCAGGTCGTCGACGACGAGTGCGTGGGTGACGGCGACCTGGGTCGTCATGCCGGGACCTCCTTCGTGCGTCCCCGGCCCGCCGCGGCGGAGGCGAGGGAGTCGGTGATGAGGTTGGTGCCGACGGTGAGGACGGCGATGGCCACCACCGGAAGCAGCACCCCCCATGGCTCGACGACGAGCGCGATGCGGTTCTCGTTGATCATCAGTCCCCAGTCCGCGGTGGGCGGCTGGATGCCGAGGCCGAGGAACGACAGCGAGGCGACGTAGCCGATCGAGTAGGTCAGCCGCAGTCCCAGCTCGACCATGAGCGGCCCGGTGATGTTGGGCAGCACCTCGCCGACGAGGATGCGGCGGCGGGGCAGGGCGTACATGCGGGCGGCGCGGACGAAATCGGCGTCCTTGACGGCCACTGTGGACTGTCGCGCAACGCGTGCTACGCGCGGTGCGTGCGTGATGCCGATGACCAGCACCAGCAGCCAGCCCTTCGGGCCGATCATCGCGATGGCCAGCAGTGCGAAGACCAGCTGGGGGAACGACAGCAGCACGTCGCTGCCGCGCATGATCACCGAGTCGAGCCAGCCGCCGCTGTAGCCGGCGAGCATGCCGAGCAGGGCACCCAGCACGACACCGAGCGCGGTCGCGAGGACGGCGTAGACCAGGAGCGTCAGACCGCCCGCGAGGAAGCGCGTGAGCACGTCGCGGCCGAGCCCGTCGGTGCCGGCGGCCCCGTCGGAGTGGAACGGCTTGCCGACGAACTCGGTCGGGTCGTGTCCGGTGAGGAGGGACCCGAACAGCGCGCCGCCCACGGCGAGCACGACGACGACTCCCGTCAGGACGAGCCCGATCCTGGCCTGGGGCAGGGACAGTGCCCTGCGCAGCAGCGAGGGCTGCTTCTGCATGGGGTTCACCTGGTCACCTCGGCGCGCAGTTTGGGGTTGGTCATGATGCCGACGACGTCGGCGATCAGGTTCACGACGATGTAGACCGCCGCGATGAGCAACGTGATCGCCTGGACGACCGCGACGTCCCGGTTGTTGACGGCGTCGATGAGGGCCTGCCCGATGCCGGGGTAGCGGAACAGGAACTCCACCACGACCACGCCACCGGCGAGCCAGGCCAACTGCAGTGCGATCACCTGGGCGACCGGGCCGATCGCGTGCGGAACGGCGTGGCGAGTGATCACCACGCGCTCGGGAAGGCCCTTCAGCCGCGCCATCTCCACGTAGCCGCTGTCGAGGACCTCGCCCATCGTCGCGCGCATCATGCGGGTGATGTACGGCGTGACGACGAGGCACAGCGTGATGATCGGCAGCACGAGTTGGCTCGGTTGCGACCACACGGGCTCGCCGGGTGGGGCGAGGGTCACCGACGGCAGGACCGGGAACACGGTCGTCGACAGCAGCACGATCAGTGCGACACCGATGACGAACTCGGGCAGCGCGGCCACGACCAGGCTCAGCGCCGAGACGGTGTGGTCGGCGGCGCGGCCGCGCCGCAGCGCCGACCAGGTGCCGAGCGCGAGGCCGATCACGGTGCTCACGACGGCGGCCACCACCAGCAGCACCAGGGACGCCCCGATGCGTTCGCCGAGCAG
>Ga0079224_100013278_pt1 | contig 11464 bp, 8 predicted proteins | sample Stecom2015_FD_80414 | JGI IMG/M metagenome (GOLD analysis project Ga0079224, IMG submission 80414) | Agricultural soil microbial communities from Utah to study Nitrogen management - Steer compost 2015 | ecosystem: Environmental > Terrestrial > Soil > Agricultural land | place: USA: Utah...
GAAATGCGTGTAACTAAATAAAAAGTGCTTTTAATTCTGTTGCTTCAGAAGGATTCATTTTTCCTGCCAAAACCAAGCTTAGTTGTTTTCTTCGTAACGCCGCCGCATGTCTGCTTTTTTCAACTTCGGTTTGTGGTATTAATTCGGGTACGGTTACGGGTTTGCCTGCATGGTCCACAGCCACAAAAGTGTAAATAGCTTCATTGGCCACTGACCGTTCTCCACTTTCCCGATCTTCAATATAAACATCTAAGAAAACTTCCATAGAACTTTTGAAAGCTCTGGATACTTTTGCTTCGATAGTGACCACGCTGCCTAAGGGAATCATCCGGCTAAAAGCGACGTGATTTACGGATGCAGTTACAACAATTTCTCTACTGTGTCTTCTGGCTGCAATACTGGCCGTACGATCCATTCTGGCTAAGAGTTCGCCTCCAAACATATTGCCCAATGGGTTGGTTTCGCTTGGAAGAACGATATCGGTAGAAATGGCTAAAGATTCTTGCGGCGTTTTGGCTTTCATGTTAGTTTTTTGGCAAAGATAGAAACCTCTCCGGCCATATCAGTTGTATCTTCTTAAAAAAGAAGGATTAATCCAATTCTTTAATGAGAAGCCACGCATCGGCATTTTCGGTTTTTTGGATAGCGTGCAATTTATTGATGGCGTCTCGTTTATTTTCAAAACTGTCATAGATAACCTGATGCAGCCCATGTTTGGTAGGAATAGAAATGGAGTGGTATCCTTTTTCTTTGAGCTGAGCTATCTTTTTGTGTGCATTTTCCTCTTCTTTATAGGCTCCGGCTACAATGTGGAATGCTCCGCGTTGTTTAGAAACCCGGAGGTTTATGGCAGGAAGTGGGTCGTCGAGAACAAAAGTGGCTTCTTGAATTTTATTTTCAATTAAAGATGCCGCTTTTTGGCGTTCGGCAAGATTTTGTTTTTCAACTTCAAGAGTTTGCCATTTTAATCCTCCAATGCCTCCAATTAACAATGCAACAGCTGCGGCAGCGGCATATTTGAAATATGTAGTGCGAGGTGTGCGATGGAGCACAACAGGTTCATTTTCCTGCGAAACTTCGGAAAGCGATGTGGAGACTTCTCTTTTAATTTTGGGAAGGATAAAACTGTCTAAGCCAAAGGAATCTGTGGAGAAATTACCTTTTTTATCGGCTTTAAATTGAATCTTACCTTCTTCTAAAGCAACAAATTCACCGATGGTAGGAAAAACAACTTGCCTTCCATATTGCAAATCCATATTTATCTGAGCGGAGAACACTCTAAGCTTATGCAGCGCTTCTTCATAGGAAATGCTTTCCATGGATGCCAAATAATTGGCGACCAGGCCGTCGTTGGTTTGTAATTGCCTATTGAAAGTAACTTTTTTAAACGGCGGGTGGAATGTATCGGTTTCAGGATCAATCCAAGCCGAGTGTCGATGCGTCAAAAAAGCACCAAAACCGGGAATGATAACACATTCGTAGCGAAAGAGTAAGTCTGAAATATAGGTGGTAAGTTGCATAAGAACAAAGATAGCTTTTTATGTAAAGATTGCTATCTTTCCCTGCTCAACTTATCAACAACAGAATGTTTCACGCTATCTCCTAAATTCTTGCTTATGCTGACACAGACAGAGCTCAAGTATCTTCTTGCTCTTCAACGCACTCCAAATCTTGGCGATATCTCTATCAAAAAATTGCTTTCGAGAATGGGTTCGGCAGAAAACATATTCAAAGAAAAGAACAGCATTTTATCAAAAGTTGATGGCATTGGCGCCGGTCGATTGAGCCAATTTAACCGAAAGCTTCAGCTGGAACAGGCAGAAGAGGAATTGAAGTATATTGAAGGAAACGATATACGGGTTTCTTTTTTTCAAGATTCGGATTATCCTGAACGGTTAAAGCATTGTATAGACGGGCCTGTTTTACTTTTTGGCAGAGGGAATATTGACTTGAAAGGGAAAAGAATACTCAGCATAGTAGGCACCCGAAAGATTACCACTTATGGAAGAGCATTTTGTCAAGAATTAATAGCAGATCTTGCCCCGTTGAATCCTGTGATTGTCTCAGGTTTAGCCTATGGAGTTGATATCTGTGCACACCGGGCGGCCCTGGAGCATAATCTTCAGACTATCGGGTGCCTGGCACATGGGCTTAATCAGGTGTATCCGCGTGATCATAAAAAGTATATGGAAGCCATTGAAAGACATGGCGGTTTTTTTACTGAATTTTGGAGCGACTCTGTTTTTGATCGGAATAATTTTTTAAGAAGAAATCGCGTAATCGCCGGGCTTTCAGAAGCAACTGTTGTTATTGAATCGGGAAAAAAAGGAGGCAGCTTGGTAACCGCGGAAATAGCTGTATCCTACGATCGCGAAGTTTTTGCGGTGCCGGGAAGAACAACAGATTCTCAAAGTCAAGGGTGTTTAGATTTAATAAAACAACAAAAGGCGCATCTGCTCACCTCTGCGGTAGATATTGTTTATCATCTGGATTGGAAAATTGAGGAAAAGAAAATGCCCGTTCAAACACAACTTTTTGTGGAGCTGAATGAGGAAGAGAAGAAAGTGTTTCGGCTTCTAAAAGAGAAGGAAAGAGAATTGCTGGACATTATTGCCATAGAATGTGATTTTCCCGTTTTTAAAGCTGCTACCGTTTTGATGAATATGGAGTTAAAAGGCGTGGTGAAGCCTCTGCCCGGGAAATTATTTCAGCTTGCGTAGTCTCTGAGTTTTGTAGATGGTGCTTTATAAAAAGCCCTTAAAAAGGTATCTTTGTAGCTATGTCTGAAGCATCTGTTAATCTACAAATTTCAACTTTACCTAATTTACCGGGAGTTTATCAATATTATGATAAAGCCGGTAGGCTGTTGTATGTCGGGAAGGCTAAGGACTTAAAAAAACGTGTTTCTTCCTATTTTACAAAGATCCATGACAGTGCTAAAACCAGAGTTTTGGTAAGGAAGATTGCCACCATCAAACATATTGTGGTGGATACTGAAACTGATGCCTTATTGCTGGAGAATAATCTGATAAAGAAATATCAGCCTCGGTATAATGTTTTACTGAAAGATGACAAGAGTTATCCTTGGATTTGTATTAAAAATGAGCCTTTTCCGCGTGTTTTTCCAACGAGGCAGGTAATCAAAGACGGTTCTGAATATTACGGACCTTATACCAGTATGAAGACCGTTCATGTTTTGATGGAACTCATCCGCGGATTGTATCCTTTGCGAACTTGCAATTACAACTTGACGCAAGAGAACATTCGGGCAGGGAAGTTTAAAGTGTGTCTGGAATACCACCTGGGAAACTGTCTCGGACCCTGCGAGGGACTTATGAATGAGAAAGATTATGCCGATAATATTGATGCTATCCGGAACATCATCAAAGGAAACTTTAAAGAGTCACTTCAGCGGTTTCGGGTTCAGATGAAGGAGCTGGCCGATAATCTTCATTTTGAAGCTGCACAGCGTATAAAAGATAAGATTGAAATTCTTGAAAATTATCAAGCCAGATCAACAGTTATAAATCCTAAAATCAATAATGTAGATGTTTTTTCCATAGTGACAGATGAAAGTTATGGCTATATAAATTTTCTCCAAATTTCACATGGCGCGATCATTCGTTCGCACACCATGGAGATCAAAAAGAAGCTTGATGAAACCGATGAGGAATTACTGCAGTTAGCCGTCATCGAAATCCGGCAGCGTTTTCATTCACAATCAAAAGAAATTTATGTGCCGTTTGAAATAGAAGTGGGTGAGGGCATAAAGGTTACTATGCCGAAGGTTGGTGATAAGAAACACATTCTCGATTTGTCTGAACGCAATGCAAAATATTATAGAATGGAGCGTTTCAAGCAGTCGAAAATAGTAGATCCTGAAAGACACGAAAAAAGAATTCTTTCGCAGATGAAAAAAGATTTGCGATTACCTGAGTTGCCGCGACACATTGAATGTTTTGATAATAGTAATATCCAAGGAACAAACCCGGTAGCAGCTTGTGTTGTTTTTAGAAACACCAAGCCCAGCAAGAAGGATTATCGCAAATTCAATATTAAGTCCGTATCAGGGCCTAATGATTACGCTTCTATGGAGGAGGTTGTATATCGGAGGTATAGCAGAATGTTAAAAGAAAATGAATCACTTCCACAGTTGATTGTGATAGATGGCGGGAAAGGTCAATTGTCCTCAGCGCTTAAAAGTTTGGAGAAGCTTGAACTGCGTGGAAAGATTGCGATTATTGGCATTGCCGAGCGTTTAGAAGAGCTGTTTTATCCTGATGATCCAGTTCCGCTCTATCTTGATAAGAAAAGTGAAACCCTCAAAATCATTCAGCAGTTAAGAAATGAGGCACATAGATTTGGGCTTTCCTTTCATCGTAATAAAAGAAGTAAAGAAGCATTGGAGACGGAGCTGGAAGATATTCCGGGAGTAGGGGAAAAGACTGCCATTCAATTGCTTCGCCATTTCAAAAGTAAAAAGCGAATAAAAGAGGCGTCTTTTGATGAGTTGGTAAATGTGGTTGGCACTGCTCGTGCAAAGAAGATTTTTACTTATTTTCAAAGTTCCGAAGCATAGGTTGTCCCCGACCTTTTTTTAAAAACATAAACTTATTTATGAGAAAACTTTCTTTTTTGTTCATGGCTCTCTGGGTGGTGACGCTACAATCACAAGAAAAATCAAAAATTGACGATGTGAAAGTGGGTCTGGTTTTAAGCGGAGGAGGAGCCAAGGGTCTGGCACATATTGGGGCATTAAAGGTTATTGAAGAAGCGGGAATACGTGTAGATTATATTGGCGGCACAAGTATGGGGGCTATAATCGGCGGACTCTATGCAGCAGGATATACCCCGGAGCAGTTAGACAGTATTTTTAATCAAACCAATTTTAGTCGCCTTATACAAGACGATATTCCAAGAAGGACCAAATCCCTTTATGAGAAGCAAGTTTCGGAGAAATATGCTTTAATTCTTCCGTTTGACAATTTCAAAATCGGATTTCCCACCGGTTTCTCAAAGGGTCAGAACCTGTATAATTTGCTGTCAAAACTCACCAGCCATGTTTCGGATGTAACAGATTTCAGCAAATTGCCTATTCCCTTTTTCTGTGTAGCAACAAATGTGGAGACAGGCGAGGAAATTATTTTGGATAAAGGATTTTTACCGCGTGCCATTGCTGCCAGTGGAGCATTGCCATCTGTTTTTAATCCGGTTCTGATAGATGATGTGGTGATGATTGACGGTGGGGTTGTAAATAATTATCCTGTGAAAGAAGTGAGGGCCAAAGGAATGGACGTTATCATAGGTGTTGATGTGCAGGATAGCCTTAAAACGCGGGATGACCTGCAATCGGCCTTCAAGATTCTGGTTCAAATCAACAACTTTCCCACTATTTTTGCTATGAATGAAAAGCGAGATCTGACAGATATTTACATGCACCCGAATATCTCCGATTTTTCTGTTCTTTCTTTTGAAGACGGCAGACGCATTATAGATTCAGGGATTGAAAGTGCCATGAGTCAAAAAGATACTTTAGAAGCTATTGCAAGAAGACAAAAAAAGGGGAGAATGGAGAGAACCCCTATAAAGCATCAAGACAGTATTTATATAAAGGAGATGCATATAACCGGAAATGAGCAGTACACCCGCAGTTATATCATGGGAAAATTACGGATGCGAACCCCCATAAAATTGAGTTATACGGATTTTGGAGACGGAATCAATTCTTTGTCGGCAACGGGGAATTTTTCAAATATTAACTACAGAATGGATGGAGATCCGGAAACGGGGGTGGTCGTTACTTTGAATGTCACTGAAAATCCGTCTAAAATGTCATTTCGATTTGCCGCTCACTATGATCAATTGTTTAAAACAGCTGCCTTAGTCAATGTTACAAGGAAACGGGTTCTTACCAATAATGACATTGTGTCTTTGGATTTGATTATTGGAGACAACATTCGGTATAATTTTGACTATTATATTGATAAGGGATATTATTGGAGTGTTGGGTTAGCATCTAAGTTTCATTTCTTCGACTCCCAGGTGCCTTTGAGTTTTATAAGCGTTGATTATGGAGCAGACTGGCCGGTGCCTATCAATTCCATTTTTATCAATTACAGCGATTTTACCAATCAGATGTTTTTTGAAACCTTGTTGAAGCGCAGTTTTAATTTTGGCGTGGGTGGAGAACATAAGTATTTGAGATATACGAGCGAATCTTTAGGGGTTGATGAAGTTGAGAAAGAACGGGTAATTTTTGAGAGCACCAATTATTTGTCGGCCTATAGTTTTCTCAAATATGACAGCTATGACAATAGATTTTTTCCTCGAAAGGGGATGTTTTTTCAGGGGGACTTTCATTGGTATCTTTATGCCTATGGGAGGAATGAAAATTTTCATCCTTTTTCCATCGGAAAGGCCAGAGCCGGGTATGCGCGGCCTATCAGCAGTAATGTTTCCTTGCATTTAGAGGCCGAAGGAGGTTTCAAATTTGGCAGCAGAGGAGGCACCACTATGGATTTTGCATTAGGAGGTTATGGTTTTAAGGAGATGAACAACATTATCCCTTTTGTCGGGTATAAGTCAGTCAGTCTTAGAGGGAATACTTATATGAAATCTACACTTACCATTGATTATAATTTCCTTAGAAAAAATCATATCAATCTTTCAGGTCATATTGCGAATATTGGGAATGACCTGTTTCATACCGGTGCATGGATAAAGGAAATAGCATATTATAGTTTTTCAGTGGGTTATGGTTTAGAAACCTTGCTTGGACCTATGGAAGTAAAATTTGCACATGCCCCGGAAAAAGGAACTTCAGAATGGCATGTTTCTTTAGGATATCGGTTTTAACGCAGATAACCAATCGGGAACATTTTATTTTTACGATATTTGTAGAGTATGCATACAAGATCCTATGGGAAATGCATGCTAAACACATTTCATTAATAAATTTCAACTATGCCATTTTATCATAAACTCGGCAAAATTCCTCGGAAAAGACATATCCAGTTCAGAAAACCTGATGGCAGTCTTTATCCTGAGCAGCTTTTTGGAACAGTAGGTTTTGACGGAATGTATAGCAATATATATCACGAACACAGACCCACTCAGGTTAAAGAAATTAAAAAACAATACTCTGTAGCGCCCAAAATAGCGCAGGCGAATAATATCGAATCTTTACGATTGAAAGGCTTTGATATTAAACCGGAAGATGATTTCCTGAAGAGCAGGAAAACCATTCTTACCAATAGTGATTGTAGCATCATTCTTGCTGCGCCACGAAAATCTTTACGAGATTATTTTTATAAGAATACGGATGCTGATGAGGTCATTTTCATCCATAAAGGAAGTGGGAAACTTCGCACCTTTCTGGGGAACATTGAATTTTCTTATGGTGATTATCTTGTAGTCCCTCGTGGAATTATTTATCAAATTGATTTTAATACGGAAGACAACAGACTCTTCATCGTGGAGTCACGGCAGCCGGTTTATACTCCAAAAAGATATCGGAACTGGTTTGGTCAGCTTCTGGAGCATTCTCCTTTTTGTGAGCGAGATATAAGGCGTCCGGAGGAACTTGAAACCCATAATGAAGAAGGAAGTTTCCTCATGAAAATCAAAAAACAAGATGACCTATTTGAATTGGAATATGCCACGCATCCTTTTGATGTAGTGGGGTATGATGGTTATAATTATCCTTACGCTTTTTCCATTCACGATTTTGAACCCATAACCGGACGTATTCATCAGCCGCCTCCGGTTCATCAGACATTTGAAACTACTGCGATGGTAATTTGCAGTTTTGTTCCGAGACTTTATGATTATCATCCGGAAAGTATTCCTGCGCCCTATAACCATAGTAATATTGACAGTGATGAAGTGCTGTATTATGTAGATGGCGATTTCATGAGCAGAAATGACATTGAAGCTGGTCAAATCACGCTACACCCTGCCGGAATCCCTCATGGACCTCATCCGGGTGCGGCAGAAAGAAGTATCGGTAAAACTGAAACACAAGAACTTGCCGTAATGGTAGATACTTTCCGCCCGTTACAGTTAACGGAAGACGGTAAGAAAATAGCCGACGGTACGTATTATCAAAGTTGGCTTGAATAAACAAATCAAAAATTAAAGAAAAATTTATTTATGAGTAAAGAAGTGAAATCGGTCGAATATGGCCTGGAGAAAATTTTTGAGGGTGCAGAAGATTTTTTGCCTCTACTAGGGACAGACTATATCGAGTTTTACGTAGGAAATGCCAAACAGGCTGCACATTATTATAAAACTGCCTTTGGCTTTCAATCATACGCATACAAAGGTTTGGAAACAGGATCGCGTGACGAAGTGAGTTATGTGGTAATTCAGGATAAAATTCGTTTGGTACTCACCACTCCTTTAAACAGTAAATCTTCCATTAACGATCACATCGTAAAGCACGGAGACGGGGTGAAGGTTGTGGCACTTTGGGTAGAGGATGCCAGAAGTGCTTTTGAAGAAACAACAAAAAGAGGAGCCAGACCTTATTTGGAGCCTACAGTAGAAAAGGATGAACATGGAGAGGTTGTGAGAAGTGGAATCTACACCTACGGCGAAACGGTACATATGTTTGTTGAACGAAAGAATTATAAGGGCACCTTCATGCCCGGATTCCGAAAATGGGAAAGTGACTACAATCCTAAACCCGTAGGTCTTAAATACATCGATCACGTTGTGGGGAATGTGGGCTGGGGCCAAATGAATAAATGGGTTCAATGGTATGAAGATGTTATGGGGTTTGTGAATTTCTTGTCTTTTGACGACAAACAAATCCATACGGAATATTCAGCCCTGATGAGTAAGGTAATGAGTAACGGAAATGGAAGGATAAAGTTTCCTATTAATGAACCTGCAAAAGGGATTAAGAAATCACAAATTGAAGAGTATTTGGATTTCTATGAAGGGGAAGGAGTTCAGCATTTGGCCGTTACCACAGATGACATTGTTTCCACCGTTGAGCAGTTAAAAGAAAGAGGTGTGGAATTCTTGCCTCCGCCGCCGCAAGCCTATTATGATGATATTCCGAGAAGACTTGGAGACCACATGAAGGTAATGAAAGAAGATCTAAAGGAACTTCAGAAACATTCCATTCTTGTAGATGCCGATGAAGAGGGCTATCTATTGCAGATTTTTACGAAACCGGTAGAAGACAGACCTACGCTTTTCTTTGAAATTATCCAAAGGATGGGAGCTAAAGGTTTTGGAGCAGGAAATTTTAAAGCTTTGTTTGAATCTATAGAGAGAGAACAAGCGCAACGTGGAACGCTGTAACGATTTAATGAAAAAGAACTGCAAAAACATAGAGCGAGAGAAACAAAATGATCCTCGTTCTATGTTTTTGTTTTTTTAAAAGACAGGGTTTTCAAAATGGAATGGTAATTGCACTTTCGATGCCCGTAAAATTGCTAAGCTATACTGAATGAGAAAGTTATTGATGTTGTTATTGGTGATTCCTTTAGGTTTTTTGCCGGGATTCGCTCAAAAAAGCGCGTATAAAAACGGAGAGTGGTTTAAGTTTAGAGTTCACTATGGATTTGTTACTGCGGGTTATGCTACCCTTGAGGTGAAAGATGCAACTTATCGCGGCAGGCCGGTTCACCATGTTAAAGGATTTGGTGAGACGGTAGGAGTGTCTAAATGGTTCTTTAAGGTGAGAGATGATTATCAAAGTTATATTGAGAAATCTACCGGTCTTCCCCTTCACTTTGTGAGAGATATTGATGAGGGCGGATATACGAAAGACATTCGAGTAGATTTTGATCATCGATTATCAAAAGCAACAGTTAAAGACAGGAAGAACGACAAGACCACTGTCTTTTCTATTGAGAAAAATACCCAAGATATGATTTCGGCATTTTACTACTTGCGGAATTATATTGATGTGAAGACGATCAAGGAAGGAGATGTTGTGGAAATGAATATGTTTTTTGACGATGAAAACTTCAAATTCCAGCTTAAATTTCTTGGGAGAGAAAAATTAAGTACTAAATTTGGCACGGCTTCTACTTTGGTTTTCAGACCCTATGTACAATCCGGGAGGGTATTTAGAGAAAAAGAAAGTCTTACTGTTTGGATCAGTGATGATGAGAACAAAATACCCTTATTAATCAAAGCGGAACTTGCCGTTGGTTCTTTAAAAGCATCGTTAATTGAGTACAAAGGCTTAAGCCATCCATTTATATTACAAAAATAGAATCTATCAAACTGAAAAACGAATCGATTTGAGAAAAGTCATTTTTGCCGTTCTACCCTTTTTGTTATTCGCATCTTGCAAACATCAGGAAGAAGAGTTCACAGAGGAACTAGCAGAACTTTACACCCCTACCATTGAATATGGCTATGTGTTGGACGATTTTCACATTGTAAGAGATACTATTAGAAGAGGGGATACCTTTGGCGATATTCTCGGAAGCAATGGCGTGCCCCATGACAAGATTTTAGAAATAGCGAATAAGTATCGAGACAGCTTTGACGTCAGGAAAATTCGGGTTGGAAATCCATACATTCTATTAAATTCTAAAGATTCTCTGAAGAATACTCAAGTCTTTATCTATGAAAATTCCAAAATAGATTTCGCTGTAGTCGATCTGAGAGAGTCGGGGGAAGTGAAAAAATATAGGAAACCTGTCACTTTTGTAGAAAAAGAAGCCGCCGGGGTGATTAATAACTCACTCTCCGCTACCATGGAGGAGCAAAATCTCAGTCCGTATATGACTGATCAATTGGCCAATATTTTTGCGTGGACGGTAAATTTTTTCAGGCTTCAGAAAGGCGACCGTTTCAAGGTGATTTATACCGAAAAATTTATAGATGACACCATCTCTGCCGGGCTACACGAAATCAAAGCAGCATATTTTGAGCATAGAGGAAAACCACTTTATGCCTTCCGGTTTGAAACGGACTTGAACGGGAACAAAACTGCTGTGGGATTCTATGACGAAAACGCCAATAACTTACGTAGAGCATTTTTAAAGGCTCCGGTTCAATTCAGTCGGATCTCCTCCAGATATAATTTAAACAGAAGGATAGCTTACTATGGTTATCAATTGAGACCTCACCGGGGGACAGATTTCGCTGCACCGGTAGGCACTCCCATCTTAGCTACGGCTGATGGTGTGGTATCAAAATCTGAATACCGCGGAGGTAATGGGAATTATGTAAAGATACGACACAATAGCACTTATGAAACTCAATACCTGCATATGAAAGCCCGGAATGTAAAGGTAGGGCAATATGTGCGCCAGGGAGATGTTATTGGCTGGATTGGAATGACCGGGAATACCAGCGGACCTCACGTTTGTTACCGTTTTTGGAAAAATGGAAAGGAAGTGGATCCGTTTACTGAAGAAACGCCATTCTCAGAGCCGCTTAAAAAAGAACTTCAAGAGCCGTTTTTTGCCGTTCAGGCACCTTTAAAAGAAAA
>Ga0079224_100013279_pt1 | contig 11463 bp, 10 predicted proteins | sample Stecom2015_FD_80414 | JGI IMG/M metagenome (GOLD analysis project Ga0079224, IMG submission 80414) | Agricultural soil microbial communities from Utah to study Nitrogen management - Steer compost 2015 | ecosystem: Environmental > Terrestrial > Soil > Agricultural land | place: USA: Utah...
AACACGGTGGAGCGGTACCGCCCCATGCTCTTCGTGGAGATGGTGGAGAAAGTGGCGAACGCCCTGCCGCCCCATATCGTCATCGCCGTGCATACCCATAATGACCTGGGCATGGCCACGGCCACCACGGTGGAAAGCTATTTCGCCGGGGCGACTCAGATGGAAACGGCCCTGAACGGACTCGGGGAGCGCGCGGGAAACACGAATATGTACGAGGTGGCCTGCGCCTTGGCCAATTGCGACGTGGACGTGCCCATCAACATGGGCGAAATCTACGAAACCGCCCTGCGCGTGTCGGAGTGGGCGCGGGTGCCCATCTACGAGAAGGCTCCCCTGGTCGGATCGGACGTGGTCGCCCATCGCAGCGGCATCCATCAGGATGGGGCCTCCAAGACCATGGGCATGAAGAAGGGCGCCTATCGGGCCATTGACAGCTCGCTCATCGGCCGCAAGGAGGGCGACAAGCTCGGCTTCACCAGCCAGAGCGGCAAGACGGCGGTTTTCGAAATCGTGCGGGGATTGGGCCTGCCCATTTCGATCGAAGAGGCCGCCGCCATCCAGCCCATCCTGAAGCGGCTGTCGGAAGAGGGCGGGCGCGGGCAATTGAGCGATGGGGAAATCCTCCAGGTGTACGATCGTGAAATCCTGAACGTGCGCGGGCCCCTCGAGTTCAAGGGCATCAGGATGGAGCCGGACGAAAAGGAATTTCATTTCGATGTGGTCTATCAGGGCGGGGAGCAGTCCTTGGCAGGCCGGGGCACCGGTCCGATCGATGCGTGCATGCACGCGCTCGAGAAGATAGGGCTCCATTTCCATCTGATCGAGTACACCCAGATGGCCCTGGACGTGGAGCACATGGACTTCGCGGCCTACGCTCTCTCGGAGATCAAGATCCAGCGGAAGGATACGGCCGGAGCCCAGCCGAAAGGCGCGGTGGCGGTGGGGCGGGGCAAGGACATGGACACGATTAAGGCCAATGTGCGGGCCCTTTTCAATGCGGTGAATCAGTTGCTGCGCTGAGGGCGCTGGCCGGGCGCGCGGGGTGGGGGGCCTCGGCCGGCCTGCGCTCGCGCGGGGTGGTCGGCGGCTGCGGGTCTTCCGGGCCGGGCCTGCCATGGCGGTGGGGCTCTACCGCGCGTTACGCGAACGCTAAGTCATTCTCCGGGTCTTCCGCGGCGCTCCACGCGCTGGGGACGGCCCGTCCCTCCCGTGCTCGCTCCGGATGGCCGCGGCCCCCCGCCCCCGCGCGCCCGGCCGGTGTCGATCGGCGCAGCACAGGACCACGGCGGGGAAGCGCCCGCGCAGTGGCTGGGCGCGCGGGGTGGGGGGCGAAGTCTCCGGTGTCGATGGGCGTAGCGTTGGGGCTTTTGGTCGGTGGCGGCCCCGTTTGGCGCGACGGGGCCTTTTTTGTCTGGGCTTTGTTTTGTGGCTTGGGTTTAGGTCGGTGGCGGCCCCGTTTGGCGCGACGGGGCCTTTTAGTCGGGGCTTTGTTTGGTGGCCGGGATTTGGGAGGCCATTCTATGGATCGGATACATGAGCGCGATGGTGGCGGCCATGGCGATTCCGACCACGTAGCCGAGCACGTCGTAGCGGCCCAGGGGCCCGTCGCCGTTCTGCACCACGATGATGCCGGCCAGGTAGGCCGCCACCCCGCCGGAAAGCTGGGCCACGGAATTGTTGACGGACATGAAAGCTCCGCGATCGGCTGTTTCGGGAACGGCCGAAATCAGGGACTGCGAGGCGATAATGCGGCCCGTGATGGCCGTGAATAGTGCGACGTTCACGACAATGACCCAGGGCAGTGGGGTAACGCCGAGGTTGCAATAGATAAGGACGACTATGATGCCTACGGCGGTTCCCATGCAGAACATCCGGTATTTGCCCACGGAGTCGCTGAGGCCTCCCAGGACCGGGCCTGCGATGAAGCTGGCCAGGCCCGCGCCCAGATAGACCCAGGGAAGCTGGTGCAGGGTTATCCCGAGATTGTTCACGGTGTAGACGCTGCTGAAGGGCATGAGCATGAAGCCGCCGGTGGAAAGCAGCATGGTGGCCGCGAATCCCCGCAGGTACCGGCCGCGGCTTACGATCCGGAAAAGGTGAGCGAAAGGATTGCGTGCCGCCCGGGCCTGCAGGTGGCCGCGCACGGGCCGGAGATTCATGGCGATCGCGATTCCCGCGGCGGCGCCGACTCCGACGATCATCAGGAAAGGCGCGTGCCAGCCCCAATGGTTGGACAGGAAAAGGCCAAGGGGTATGCCCAGCACCTGGCTGGCTGCGAAGGCCGTCTGTACGAAGCCCATGACCCGGCCGCGCACCTCCAAGGGGAAAAGATCCGCGATGATGGCCAGGCTCACCGAGCCGATCACGCCTCCGAACAGGCCGGTGACGATGCGGGCGGCGAGGAGGAATTCGTAGGTATCCGCGATGCCGCACAGCAAGGTGCCGAACATGAAACCGACATAGAAGAACAGCAGGAGCCGCTTGCGGTCGAATTTGTCGGCGAAGCCGGCGGCCATGATGCCGGAGGCGCCGGCGCTGAAGGCGTAGGCGGAAACGGCCAGGCCGAACTGGCGGGGGGAAATCCCCAATTCCGGCATCATCAGGGCGCCCAAAGGGCTCATGATCATGAAGTCCAGCACGACCGTGAACTGGATGAAGGCGAGCACGGCTATGACGAATTTCTCGTAGGCCGTGAAGACGGACGCGCGCGCGGCTGGTTTTTTCATGGTTGCAGGGCCTTCAGCACGAGTTCGAGGGTCAGTTGCATGGTTTTCTCGTCCAGGACGAATTTTTCCGTGCCGGGCATGCCTTTGCCGTGCTTGTGGAACTTCACGAGCTGGTACAAGGGAGCGAAGGCCACCGACCAGTAGACCTCCACCGGGATACGGATAAGTTCGTTCCGCTTGATGGCTCCTTTGACGAAGGCCCGCATGGCTTCCATAAAGGTGGGGTCCATGTACCGGATGGCGCGATCGTGCAGGGGCGAGAACCGCACCTGCTCCATGAAATGCGCCTCCATGGGATGCTTGAGGCAGAACCGGGCCCGGTTGATCCATTGCACTTTGAGCCCCTCGCGGAAGGAGGCTCCCGGATCGAAACCGTCCAAGGTGAAGGCCGTCATGTTGCGGGACACTTCGCCGTAGAGCCGGAGGATGAGGTCTTCCCGGTCCCGGAAATAGATATAGATGGTGGCCGGGGATACTCCCGCGGCCTTGGCGAGCTTGTGCATGCTCAGGCCGTCGAAACCCTCCTTGACGATCATGGCCAGGGCCTTTTCGCGGATGGCTTGTTCCTTTTTGGGATCGCGGGCGCGCACCGACTAATAATAAACGAACGTTCACTTATGATCAAACCGGGCCTGACCGGGGCGGTCGCGGGCATGCGAATCGAAGTCGGCCGGGTCGCGGGTGGGGTTGGGGAGACCGCGGGGTGAGGAATGCGGGATGCGGAGGCTGGTTCGGGCGGCGACCGTCCGGGCCGCAAATTAAGCCTCTGTATGCGTCCGGAATACTTTTATCTTTACGGTCCCTTAGGGAGGCCATGTGAACAGCAAGTCGGAAATCCAGGGGAAATTCGTTCCTGGACAGCGTTGGGTTAGCGAGTCGGAGCCGGAACTGGGTCTGGGCATCATCCTGGAAGCGGGGTTCCGGGAGGTCAGGATTTCCTTTCGGGCCGCCAACGTGGTCCGCACCTACATGCACCGTACTGCGCCCCTGCGTCGGGTCCGCCTCAAAGCCGGCGACCGCGCCCGCACCCGTACCGGCAAAGCCTTTGTCATCAACGCGATCAAAGAGGTCAACGGCATCCTCATTTACCTGGGAGAGGGGGAGATGCTGCCCGAGCAGGAATTGCTGGATCAGATGACCTTCTCCGATCCGGACAAGCGGCTATTGGCCGGGCAGGTGGGGAAGCCGCGGGAATTCGCGCTCCGTTACCGCACGCATATGTTCCGCCGTGACATGCTGGGATCCCGAGTGCGCGGGCTGGTGGGGGCCCGCATGGAACTGCTCGATCACCAGGTCTCGATCGCCCATGAGGTGGCCTCGCGACATAATCCCAAGGTGCTGCTCGCCGACGAGGTGGGCCTGGGCAAGACCATCGAGGCGGGCCTGATTTTCCATCGCCTCTACGTAACCGGACAGATCACCCGGGTGCTGGTGGCGGCCCCTTCCCAGTTGGTGCATCAATGGATGGTGGAACTGTACCGCCGCTTCAATCATATGTTCACCGTGGTGGACGAGGACCTGTGCCGATCCGAGGAGAAGGGCGACGCCTCCGTGAATCCCTTCCTCAACCGCCAGACCATGATATGCGCCGTGGACTTCCTGTCCGGATCGCCGCGCCGCGTAAAGCAGGCCGCCGAAGCCGGCCTGGACTTGCTCATCGTGGATGAGGCCCACCATTTAACCTGGTCCGAAACGGCCAAGTCGCACGAATACGCGGCCGTGGAGGCCCTGGCCCAGGCGAGCAGGGGTGTTTTGCTGTTGACCGCCACACCCGTGCAATTGGGACAGACCGGCCATTTCGGGCGTTTACGCTTGCTGGACCCCGCCCGCTTTTCGGATCTCCGCGCCTATCTCGGCGAGGCCGCGCGCTACCAGGAGCTGGCCGGCACCGTGGACCGGATTCTTTCCTCCGAGTCCCCGGTTCCCGAAGCCGTGGCGGCGCTGACAGCGGCCTTCCCCGGAGACAAGGCCTTGGAGTCCAAGCTCGGCGAGTACGCCCAGGGCCGTCCCGGCTCCAGGCGCGCGCTCATCGAGGATTTGGTGGATCGTCATGGCACCGGCCGCCTGATGTTCCGCAACCGGCGATCGGCGCTGGGGGGATTCCCCGATCGTATCGTGCATCCGGTTCCGTTGGACAATATCGAAGAGCACCGCGAATGGGCCAGAGCCATGGCTATTTCCGGATCGCAGTCCGGCAAGGGACCGTTCGGGAGCGAGTCGGAATTCTCCCGCTATCTCAACGGCCCGGCTGCCTATTCCTCCGGCGATCTCAAGGGATACCCCGGCGACGCTTCCGAATTCCTGAAGCGGGCCTGGCGCAAGGACCCCCGCCTGGATTGGCTGGTGAAGCTGCTCAAGGATCTCGGCAATGAAAAGATCCTGCTCATCTGCTCCAACAAGGCCGTGGTCTTCGCCTTGCAGGAAATCCTGCCTACCCTGACGGCGGCTCCATTCGCGGCTTTCCATGAAAATCTGACCATGGCCACGCGGGACAAGAACGCGGCCTATTTCGCCCAGACTACCAACGGGACGTCTCCCGACGGGGCGCGCATGCTCATCTGCTCCGAAATAGGCAGCGAGGGCCGCAACTTCCAATTCGCCCATCACCTGGTCCTGTTCGACCTGCCCCTGGATCCCAGCGTGCTGGAACAGCGCATCGGCCGTCTCGATCGCATTGGCCAGAAGCACGATATCCACATACACGTCCCCTTCGTGCGGGGTACGGCCCACGAAGTACTATACCGCTGGTACTCGGAGGGCATGGACGCCTTCCGCCATCCCGTACTGGGATCGGATTATTTCCACGACGAGCAGGCCGGAGCGGTGATGGAAATCTGCCACTTGGCCGCCGCAGCCGAAGCCGATCCCGCATCGCCGGAGGCGGCGTCCCTTCCGGGGGCGCTGGAAGCCTTGCTGGCGGACACGCGCGACTTGGCCGTGCGGGTGCGGGAGACCCTGGAAAAAGGCCGCGACCGGCTCCTGGAAATCAATTCCAACCGTCCCGAATCCGCGCGCGCCCTGATAGCGGAAATCCGCGCCGAGGACGAGGACGGGGCTTTGGAGGAGTATCTCGAAGAGGTGTTCGATCATTTCGGAGTGGATTCGGAGAATACCGAACCCAAGCGCGGGTATTTCGTGTTCCCGGGGGATCGCATGGAAGTGGATTCCTTTCCCGGCCTGCCCCCCGCGGGCATGGCCGTGACCTATGATCGCGGCGAGGCCCTGGCCCGGGAGGATATTGCCTTCCTGACCATGGATCACCCCATGGTGCGCGGGGCCGTGGATCTGGTGTTGGGTAGCAATGAAGGTACGGTAGGATTCGTGGAATGGCCCCAGGCTCCCGCCAAGGGATTCGCCCTGGACGCGGTGTTCATCGTGGAAGCCACGGCCCCGGGGCACCTCCATATCGATCGCTTTTTGGCACCGGCCCCGATTCGCGTGCTGGTCGATCAGGCGGGCGAGGACATGTCCCATCTGCTGCCGCGTCTGGACCTTTCCGATCCGGAACAGGCGCCCACGGGATTGCTGGAAGAGCATCACGACCTGTTCGATAAACTCGTTCCCAAGCTGCTGGAGGCGGCCGCGCAAAGGGTTTCCGTCCGGGAGTCCAATATCAAGCGCGAAGCGCATAAGGAAGCCGAGAAGCGCCTGGGCGCGGAGCGGGATCGCCTGAGAGGACTGATGAGTATAAACCCCTCGGTCACTCAGGCCGATGTGGACGGGGCGGATCGGTTGTTGCAGGAAGTGCTCAAGCATATTTCGGCGGCGGAATTGCGCTTGGATGCGACGCGCCTGGTGATTTTGGGGCGGATGGCGTGAAGCGTCCCAAGAGTGGGGTCAATTTTTCCAATTACACCTGGGCGTGATGAAAAGGCTATGCGATTGAGAAAATGTACTCCGGGTCTGGCGCCTTGGGGCTTCCCGCCGCTCTTGAATGCTACAGTAAAAGGACCGGGGGACAAGCACTGCCCGCCGGAGGAAGGCGGCGGATACCCTGTGAGGGTGTCAAGACTCTTTGGAAATGGAGCGATCCCGAAAGTACCGGGCTAGGTCGTCCTTGGTGGCGACCTTATTAAGGTAGTCCAAGAGGAGATCCGCCAGCTCTTCATCCCGTCGTTCCTCGACGAGATAGCCATTGATGGATAGAAATGCCAGGGCGCTACCCGCCGCGCAGCGCTTGTTCCCATCCAGGAAAGGATGGTGATGAGCAATCGCGGTGACATACGTCGCCGCCATCTCGAAAAGATCCATAAGGTACTGGCCGCCGAAACTGGCTGAGGCGCGGCCAGGGCTGCGTCCATGGCCCCTTGATCCCGGATCACGGTGGGACTGCCCGTGTGGTCGGCCTCGAACGCCTGGATGTGAAGCGCCTGCTCCAGGATGAGGAAAACGGGATCGTTCATCGGCCCAGCTTGTCCAAGCTCTTGCGGTGCCGCTTGGAGATGTCCGCATACACCTCCTTGATGTCGATAGGCTTGAGGAACAGGCCGCCATTCTTGGTGGTGACCTCGAAGGAGGCGCCCTCCTTGATGTTGAGCAATTCCAGAATAGCTTTGTCCAGGATAAGACCCTGGCTGTTGCCGATCTTGGTGAGTTGCTTGATCATAGTGTGTCTCGTTATATAGATGTTATAACTGTAAGATACAGCCGGAAGAATGGAAAAGCAAGGCCGAAAACCAGGGCCAGCCGGCAAGAACCACAAAACCCGCCAGAACCAGGCCGCTCCACCTGGGGAGAAACCCCTCGAAAAATTTACCTGGGAGTGGTGTCCAATGTCAAACCAAAAACGACGAACATTTGATGAGAAGTTCATGGATCGGGCCGTGGCCCTCGCCAAGGAGCGGAAAACGTGGCCCAGGCGGCCCGGGAACTGGAGACCGGCAGCGGCCTGCCGAGAACCTGGATCGCGGCCGCCGAGACCGCAGAAGCCAGGGGAAAGGGTCTGGCTGGAGCCTTGGAAGCGAAGCTCTAGCCTTCCTGACCATGGATCATCTCATAAGGCGCGAAGCTGTGGATCTGGCGTTGGGTAGCAATGAAGGTACGGTAGGATTCGTGGAATGGCCCCAGACTTCCGCCAAGGGATTCGCTCTGGGCGCGGAGCGGGATCGCCTGAGAGGCCTGATGAGCATAAACCCTTCGGGTACTTCCTCATCACCTATGACCGTGGCGAAATCGACGCGGCGGCGCTACAGTACTTCTTTTTACAAGGCGAGGACTTCGTGAACGTGGTCTATACCTGCTTGGTGAAAGACTTGCGACGACTACGGCCGGAGTTCGAGAAGAGTCTGGCGACACTGAAGGCGGATGACGTGGCCGATTCGGCGAAGGCTGCCGCAGCCAAGCCTTGAATTATGCCCGCCGTACTTCGCAGCGAGAGCGTGGATCATCCAGGCTTAATAGCCTGCACTTGACCTGATATATGAGGCTGCCATCGTCAAAAGGGATGCTTTTGTTCCTGGAAAAGGTTGGGCACTGCGCAGGAATTGCTCAATTTCGAAAACAAGATCCTCCATTGTCGAGTGCGAGTGATACCGGGTTACGCCCGCATGGAAGGAGTCCTGGATGGCAGCCTTATCTGCCGCAATCTCAAATTCGAATTCAAAGGGACCATCTGGCTTGGTCATTTGAAGGATGCGCGCATCACGGCCATGGCGCCAAGGGAGGTCATTCCCGCGCCCATGCTCTTTCCCGGATTTTTCCCGGCGGTATTCCCGGAAAAGGGGCCCTGATGGCACGGGGCTTCACCTTGGTGGAATTGCTGGCCGCCCTGATGGTTTCCGCGTTCATAGCGGTCATGGCCGCTCGGATTTTCCATTCCGGAAACGTGCAGTTCATGCGGCGGGTATCGGATTCGGAACGCCTCGCGGCGCTTTTCAAACTGAAGGCGAAGCTGCAGACGGAACTGAAGGAGGAAGTATCGCGCTGCTCGTTCGGCCGGTTATGGTTGCGCCGGGGCGCCGAAGAAACGGAGCTGACCGTCCGGCTGCGGGAGCGGATACCGGATCTGCTTTCGGCGGATTTCCGGTGCTTCGAGACGGCTTCGGATTCGGCCTCCCTGGTGGAGTGGACGGATCGGTTTCAGCCGCGCCTGGTGGAATATCGGATGGTATTGAAAAAGGGACCGGATACGGATACGCTTGCCGGTTCCTGGATCAAGTAGCGGCCGATTCCGACCCCGGCGTCCTGGCAACGCATCAGGATCCCGCATTTCTACATTACATCCGGATCAGAATAATCGTATTTGATCCGAACACGACAACCATGCCCGACGAAATCATATTGGACGGTTCCAGCGGCGAAGGCGGAGGCCAGATCCTCCGCTCCTCCCTGGCCCTGTCCATGGCCACCGGCAAACCCTTTCGCATCCACCGGATCCGCGCCGGCCGCAAGAAGCCCGGACTGATGCGTCAGCACCTGACTTGCGTCAAAGCCGCCGCCCGGGTATGCTCCGCCCGCCTGGAGGGCGCCGAACTCGGATCCACGGCTTTGTCCTTCCGCCCTGGTCCCATGGTTCCGGGGCGTTATTCGTTCTCCGTGGGCAGCGCGGGCAGTTCCACCTTGGTTTTCCAGACCCTGATGCCCGCCTTGATCGCCGCCGGCGGGACTTTCGAATTGACCCTGGAAGGCGGCACCCATAATCCCGCCGCGCCCACTTTGGATTTTCTCGATCGCGTCTATCTGGCCGCTCTAAGGCGCATCGGAGTGCGCGCGGACATCACCGTGGAACGCCGAGGATTCTTTCCCATAGGCGGCGGCAAGTGGTCGGTTTCGGTGACGGCCGCGGGCGCGCCCGCGCCCTTGATCATAACCGAGCGAGGGCCCATGCTCGGGCAAACCGCCCGGATGCTTTGGAGCCGCATCCCACCTAGTGAACCCGAACGCGCGCGCGCGCACCTGTCCTCGGTGCTGGGTTGGAATCCCGCGGATATCGAAACCGAAGAGGCGGTCGATTCGCAGGGCCCCGCCGATGTGATCATGGCGGAACTGCGCTATGCGAACATCACTGAGATGATAACCGCCTTCAATCCCTTCGGGGCCTCGCCGGAAGCCGTTTGCGACGGATTGATGGCGGATGTCGGCCGCTACCGGGAAAGCGAGACGCCGGTGGGATGGAGATTGGCCGATCAATTGCTTCTGCCCATGGCCCTGGGGGCGGGCGGGTCGTTTCGGACCATGCCTTTGAGTTCGCACACCCGGACCAACATCGAAACCATACAACGATTTCTTGAACGGAAGATCGAAGCGCTTGATGCCGGGGAGGGCGTCATGGAGGTGGCGGTTTCCGGGTAAACTTCTTCCATCCGGTCCCGCAAGACCCTATTTTAACTTCCGTGGGCTGGGAAGCCGGATGGCCCCATGCACGGGTAAAGCCCGGAAGGCGAAGCAGCCCTGACGAACGGATCAGGAACCGATCCGGTTCCTGATCCACGAACACGCAATCCGGAGGAATCATGAAAGCAGCTGTTTTCCGCGGCATAGGGGATGTCCGCGTAGAGGAAGTTTCCGATCCGAAAATCAAAGAGCCCACCGATGCCATTGTCCGCCTCACGGCCACGGCCATTTGCGGCACCGATCTCCACTTGATCCGGGGCACCCTGCCGGGCATGGTGCCCGGCACCATCCTCGGCCATGAAGGTGTCGGCATTGTGGAGGCGTTGGGCAAGGACGTGCGCAATCTCATGGTCGGCGATCGCGTGGTCATTCCTTCCACCATCGCCTGCGGCTCCTGCTCCTATTGCCGCGCGGGGTATTACGCGCAATGCGACGACGCCAATCCCATGGGAAAGCGGGCGGGTACGGCCTTCTACGGGGGCACCGCGCAAACCGGACCCTTCAACGGGCTCCAGGCCGAGATGGCCCGCATACCTTTCGCCCATGTGAACCTGGTGAAGCTGCCGGCCCGCGTGACCGATGAGCAGGCCCTCATGCTTTCCGATATCGCGCCCACGGGGTATTTCGGGGCCGAGCTCGCGGATATTTCCGAAGGGAAGACCGTGGCCGTGTTCGGCTGCGGTCCGGTGGGCCAATTCGCGATACTGTCGGCGAAGCTGATGGGGGCGGGAAGGATTTTCGCCGTGGACCGCGTGCCGTCGCGCCTGGAGGCGGCAAAGCGGCAGGGGGCCGAGATCATCGATTTCGACAAGGAAGATCCGGTCGAATGCCTGGTGAGGCTCACGGGAGGCATCGGCGTCGATCGCGCCATCGATGCCGTAGGTGTGGACGCCGAACATGCCGACAGCGGCCCGGCGGCGGGCATGTCGAGGGCGGGGAAAAAGGCCCTTCGCGAGGAGGTGAAGCAGGTCGCCCCCGGCGCCAAGCCGGACGGCGACGATTGGGTTCCGGGAAACGCGCCTTCGCAGGTCCTTTCCTGGGCCGTGGAAGCGCTGGCCAAGGCCGGCACGCTCTCCGTCATAGGCGTGTATCCGCCCACGGCGCAGACCTTTCCCATCGGAATGGCCATGATGAAGAACCTGACCATCAAGATGGGAAACTGCAATCATCGGAAATACATCCCGCGTCTCCTGGAGTTGGTTGAAAGCGGAGTCATCCACCCGGAAGAATTCATCACCAAGCACGAAGGGCTTACCGATGCCCTTTCCGCCTATAAGGCCTTCGATAAGCGCCAGGCGGGATGGATGAAGGTGGAACTCGCACCAGGGTCCTGAAGCGAAACCGGGCCGGCGGCCGGGCGGGCCGCGCTTTGGCCGCCCCGGCGATTTTTCTTTTCCTCTTACAA
>Ga0079224_100013280_pt1 | contig 11463 bp, 11 predicted proteins | sample Stecom2015_FD_80414 | JGI IMG/M metagenome (GOLD analysis project Ga0079224, IMG submission 80414) | Agricultural soil microbial communities from Utah to study Nitrogen management - Steer compost 2015 | ecosystem: Environmental > Terrestrial > Soil > Agricultural land | place: USA: Utah...
CCCTTGAAGATCAGGTCGGCGATCAGCGGCGAGTTGAGCATCACCTCGACGGCCGGCACCCGACCCTGGCCCGTCATCAGCGGAATCAGGCGCTGCGAGATCACTGCCTTGAGGTTGAGCGACAGGTCCATGAGCAGCTGGGCCCGGCGCTCCTCGGGAAAGAAGTTGACGATCCGGTCGAGCGCCTGGTTGGCGCTGTTCGCGTGGAGGGTCGCCACGCAGAGGTGGCCGGTTTCGGCAAAGGTCACCGCATGCTCCATCGTCTCGCGGTCACGGATCTCGCCGATCATGATGACGTCGGGCGCCTGGCGCAGCGTGTTCTTGAGCGCCACCTCCCAGCCTTCGGTATCGACCCCGATCTCGCGATGGGTGATGATGCAGTTGTTGTGCGGATGGACGAACTCGACCGGGTCCTCGATCGTGATGATGTGGCCGTAGGTCTTCTCGTTGCGGTGGCCGATCATCGCGGCGAGCGAGTTCGACTTGCCGGAGCCCGTGCCGCCGACCATGATGATCATGCCCCGCTTGGTCAGGGCGAGTTCGGCCAGCACCGATGGCAGGCGCAGCTGCTCGAAGGTCGGGATCTCGGACTTGATCGTCCGCAGCACGATGCCGACCCGCCCGAGCTGCATGAAGGCGTTGACCCGGAAGCGGCCGATTCCCGTTGGGCTGATCGCGAAATTGACTTCGCGATGCTCCTCGAATTCGGCGGCCTGGCGGTCGTTCATCAGCGCCCGAGCCAGTTCCACCGTGTGCGATGCGGTGAGCGGGACGTTCGAGATCGGCTGGAGCTTGCCGTCGATCTTGAACGACGGCGGATACTCCGCGGTCAGGAAGAGGTCCGAGCCGTTCTTCTGGCGCATCAGGCGCAACAGGTCGTGCAGGAATTTCGAAGCTTGTTCGCGTTCCATCGCGCTTTCTTCCTGAAAAGTATCGAGTACTGGCCGCGCCCGGATCAGCCCGGAAAGTTGTCTTTCACGGCGGCTGCCGAACGGGCCTCGGCCATGGAGATCATGTTCTTGCGAACCAGGTCGGTCAGGCACTGGTCGAGCGTCTGCATGCCGTATTGCGCCCCGGTCTGGATCGCCGCATTCATCTGCGCGACCTTGGCCTCGCGGATCAGGTTGCGGATCGCCGGGGTGCCGATCATGATCTCGTGCGCCGCCACCCGCCCGTTGCCTTCCTTCGACTTGAGCAGCGTCTGCGAGATCACGGCGCGCAGCGATTCGGAGAGCATCGCCCTGATCATTTCCTTTTCGGCCGCCGGAAACACGTCGACGATCCGGTCGATCGTCTTCGCAGCCGACGAGGTGTGCAGGGTGCCGAATACGAGGTGCCCGGTTTCGGCCGCGGTCATCGCGAGCCGGATCGTCTCGAGATCGCGCAACTCGCCGACCAGGATCACGTCGGGATCCTCGCGCAGCGCCGACCTCAAGGCATTGCTGAACGACAAGGTCATCGGACCGACCTCGCGCTGGTTGATCAGGCAGCGCTTTGACTCATGGACGAACTCGATCGGATCCTCGACGGTGAGGATGTGGCCGTAGGCATTCTCGTTGATCTGGTTGACCATGGCGGCCAGGGTGGTCGATTTCCCCGAGCCGGTGGGCCCCGTGACCAGCACCAGGCCGCGGGGCTGGTCGGCGATCTCGCCGAAGATCTTGGGCGCGTTCAACTCCTCGAGCGTCAGGATCTTCGAAGGAATCGTCCGCATCACGGCGCCAGCGCCGCGCTGCTGGAGAAAGGCATTGACCCGGAAGCGGGCGAGACCCGGAATCGCGAACGAGAAATCGCATTCGAGGTTTTCCTCGTACTCCTTGCGCTGCGAATCGTTCATGATGTCGTAGATCATCCCGTGCACATCCTTGTGCTCCATGGGCGGGAGGTTGATCCGACGAACATCGCCATGCACCCGGATCATCGGGGGCAGGCCGGCTGAAAGATGGAGGTCCGAAGCCTTGTTCTTGACTGCGAACGTCAGCAGTTCTGCGATATCCATTGCACACTTCCCGGTTGGTCGCATCGACGGGGGTTTGCCGGGAATTCTCTGCCGGTGCCGGTCCCGCGGGGCTGCTCAGGCGACCATTGGCACACAACGGCGATGAACGGGCGCGAAGAAGCCGGATCAGCCGCCCGGAGGTCGCTCGACGCGGTCGGGCGGCGCATCCGCGAGGCCTGCGAGGCCGCCGGCCGGCCACCGGAGTCGGTACGCCTGCTGGCGGTCGGCAAGACGGTTGCCGCCGAACGCCTGCTCGAACTGGCCAAGGCCGGTCAACGCGAGTTCGGCGAAAACTACCTGCAGGAAGCGCTCGACAAGCAGGACCGCTGTGCCGCGCTCGCCCCCGGCCTGCGCCTCGACTGGCATTACATCGGGCCGATCCAGTCGAACAAGACCCGGGCAATCGCAGAGCGCTTCGACTGGGTCCACTCCGTCGCGAGCGAACGGATCGCAAGGCGGCTCGACGACCAACGCCCGGCCACGGCGGGGCCCCTGTCGGTCTGCCTGCAGGTCAATATCGATGGCGAAGACACCAAGAGCGGCTGCTTGCCGCAGGACCTGCCGGCCCTGGCGGCCGTGGTCGCGACGATGCCGCGCCTGCGCCTGCGCGGTCTCATGGCCATCCCCGCCCCGCGAGCGGACGTCGCCGGCCAGCGCCAGGCCTTCGCCGCGGTCCGGGCGCTGTACGAGCAACTCCGCGAGGCCGGCTTCGCGCTCGACACGCTCTCGATGGGCATGTCGGCCGACCTCGAGGCCGCCGTCGCCGAAGGCGCAACGATCGTGCGCATCGGCACCGCGCTCTTCGGCGAACGCCCCGCCTGAAACGCAAAACGCCTGCTCGCAAGCAGGCGTCTTCGCTCCGGGGGCCAGCCGCCGCTTTATCCGGGGCCGAGCCCCGGTTTCAGTCGGTCCGTACCGGCTGCCCGCCAGTCCTCAGGCAGCCATGCCCTTGACGGCGGCCGACAGGCGGCTCTTGTAGCGCGAGGCGGCGTTCTTGTGGATGAGTTTCTTGTCGGCAATACGATCGATGATCGCCTGCGAACGCTGGAAGGTTTCCGCGGCCGCCGCCTTGTCGCCGGCTTCGACGGCCTTGCGGACCGCCTTGATCGCGGTGCGCAGGGACGAGCGCTGGCTCGAGTTGCTCAGGTTCCGGACGACCGCCTGGCGGGCGCGCTTGCGAGACGATGCGATATTGGCCATTTACTTTCCGTCTTTGTCTGGTGTCACGCTCAACGCGTGCTGCCGCAAACTAGCTAGAATTGCGTGAAGCCTGAAATTATAGCCCGCGACCCGCCAATCCCGCAATCACTGGCGTCGGAGACGCAATGAATCTTCTCAGGGCGGCGGCAACGGTCAGTGGCCTGACCCTGCTGTCGCGGATTACCGGACTGATCCGGGAAAACCTCATCGCCGCGATTTTCGGGGCATCGGCGCACACCGATGCCTTTTTCGTCGCATTCCGGCTGCCCAACCTGCTGCGGCGGCTGTTTGCCGAAGGGGCATTCTCGCAGGCTTTCGTACCGATCCTCGCCGATGTGCGCGAACGCGCCGAGCGCGAAGGCGACCCGGCGCAACTCAGGAACCTCATCGACCGGGTGGCGACCGCCCTGTTCTGGGTCGTCCTGCTGGTGTCGATCCTGGGGGCCGCGGCCGCCCCGGCCCTCGTCTGGCTGATGGCCTCGGGCCTCGCCCGCGATCCCGCGACATTCGAGGTCGCCACCAACCTGACCCGCTGGATGTTCCCCTACATCCTGTTCGTGTCGATGGTGGCGCTGTCGGCCGGCATCCTGAACACCTGGCGCCGCTTCATGGTGCCGGCCTTCGCCCCGGTGCTGTTGAACCTGTGCTTCATCGGCGCGGCCTTGCTGCTCACCCCCTACTTCGACCCCCCGATCTACGCCCTCGGCGCGGGAGTGGTGCTCGGGGGTATTGCCCAGCTCGCGATCCAGATCCCCGCATTGCATCGCATCGGGGTCCTGCCGCGCCTCGGCTTCGGCTTGCGGGCGGCCTTCACCGATCCCGATGCGCGCCGGATCCTGAAGCTCATGGGGCCGGCCGTGCTGGCGGTTTCGGTCGCCCAGCTGAGCCTGGTCATCAATACCCACATCGCCTCGCTGCTGGCCGAAGGCAGCGTCTCCTGGGTGTCGTTCGGCGACCGGCTGATGGAGTTCCCCACGGCCCTGCTCGGCGTGGCCCTGGGGACCGTCCTGCTGCCGAGCCTGTCGCGGGCCCGGGCCGAGAATGCGACGGAGCGCTACAGCGAGATGCTCGACTGGGGCTTGCGCCTGTCGGTCATGCTCGCCATCCCCTGCATGATCGGCCTGGCCGCGCTGGCCGAGCCCCTCACCGCCCTGCTCTTCCACTATGGCCGGTTCACCGCGGACGACGTCGAAATGACGCGTCGGGCGGTCCTGGGCTATTCCCTCGGCCTGCTCGGGCTGATCGGGGTCAAGGTGCTGGCTCCGGGCTTCTACGCCCAGCTGGATGTCCGCACGCCGGTGAAGATCGCGATCACGGTCCTCGTCCTCACCCAGCTGATGAACATCGCCTTCGTCCCGCTGTTCGCCCACGCCGGCCTCGCCTTGTCCATCTCGGTCGGGGCGAGCCTGAATGCGACGATGCTGCTGGTCGGCCTGCGCCGGCGCCGCAGCTATGTTCCGCAGCCGGGCTGGTGGCGCTTCGGCCTGCAGGTCGCCCTGGCGGCGGCGGCCATGGCGGCCCTGCTGCTGTGGGCCGAGCCCCGCTTCGACTGGATCGCGCTGCAGGCCACGCCCTTTCGACGCGTAGGCCTCGTGCTGGGGCTGGTGGTCGGCGCCGCCGCCGTCTACCTGGGCGCCCTGGTCGCGGTCGGCATCCGGCCACGGCATTTCCTGCGCCGGGAAGAAGGCTGATCCAACCGGCCCGAGCCGGACGACTCGAGGAGGACTGCACATGAAAATCACCTTCATTGGCGCTGGCAACATGGCGAGCGCCCTCATCGGCGGCCTGATCTCCAATGGCCACGAGGCCACCGCCATCCGGGCGGTCGACCCATCCCCCGGGCAGCGCGAACGGGTGGCGACCCAGTTCGGCATCGCCTGCCACGAGAACTTCGCCGATGCCGCCGATTCCGATGTCGTCGTGCTCGCCGTCAAGCCACAGGCAATCGCGAGCGTCGTGCGCCCGCTCGCCGCACAGGTCGACCGACAACTCGTGATCAGCGTCGCGGCCGGCATCCGGGCCACCGACCTGTCGCGCTGGCTCGGCGGCCATCGACGCATCGTGCGCGCGATGCCCAATACCCCGGCGCTGATCGGGATGGGTGTCACCGGCCTGGCTGCGATGCCAGGCCTGGACGAATCGGATCGGCAAGCCGCGCAAGAGATCCTGGCGGCGGTCGGCGGTGTCGTCTGGGTCGAGGAGGAGGCGTTGCTCGATGCGGTCACCGCCGTCAGCGGCAGCGGCCCGGCCTATGTCTTCTATTTCATGGAACAGCTCGAACTCGCCGGCCGCGCCGTCGGACTGTCGCCCGGACAGGCGCGTGAACTCACCCTCGCGACCTTCCGCGGAGCCGCCGAACTCGCCTCGCGCTCCGACGAGCCGCTGTCGGTCCTGCGCGAGCGGGTGACATCGAAGGGCGGCACGACCGCCGCAGCGCTCGCAGTCTTCGGCGAAGGCCCGATCGCCGACGCCATTGGTCGCGGCGTCGCCGCAGCCTGTCGCCGTAGCGCCGAACTCGGCGACGAGTTCGGCGCCGACCCGGACCCGGGTTCGATCGCCTGAAGCGTCCGGCCGCGTAGCCAGGCAGGCTCGAGGCCGGTTGCGCCCCGCCTGGCCTTACGCCCCGGTTCGGTCCGGTATCAGGCGCGCAGCGCGTATTCGGCGAGTATGCCGAGCATGATCGCGCCGCCGAACCAGTTGTTGTGGTTGAAGGCGCGGAAGCAGCCTTCGCGCTGCCGGTCGCGAACCAGGTAGTAGTGGTACCCGGCCATGAGGGCGGCCACCACGAGGCCGGCCGCATAAGGCCAGCCGAAACCGACCCGTGCGCCGACGATCGCCAGCAGGCCGAGGGTCGCCGCATAGCACAGCATGACCGCCGCGACATCGAAGCGCCCGAAGGTCAACGCCGAACTCCGCAGCCCGAGGTGGATGTCGTCGTCGCGGTCGACCATCGCGTACTCGGTGTCGTAGGCGATCGCCCAGAAGACGTTGGCCAGCAGCATCAGCCAGGCCACCGTCGGCAGGTACCCGAGTACGGCGGCAAACGCCATCGGGATGCCGAAGCCGAAGGCGATGCCGAGGTAGGCCTGCGGCATCGGAAAGAAGCGCTTGGTGAACGGGTAGCTGGCCGCGATGAAGGCGGCGACGAAGGCGAGCTTCCAGGTCAGGGAATTGAAGGGAATGATCAGGACCAGGGCCAGCAAGGACAGCGTGGCGAAGACGGCGACGGCTTCCCAGGGCCGGATCCGGCCAGTAGTGACCGGGCGCGCGCGAGTGCGCTTCACGTGGAGGTCGAAGTCCCGGTCGGCGAAGTCGTTGATCGCGCAACCGGCCGAGCGCATCAGCAGGGTGCCGAGGCTGAAGGCGAACAACATGTACGGATCGGGCGCCCCGTCGGCAGCAATGAACAGTGCCCAGAGAGTCGGCCAGAGCAGCAGCAGGGTTCCAATCGGGCGGTGCAGGCGCACCAGCAGCGCGTAGGAAACAAGCCGGTCGGATATCGCGGTCGTCATGCGGAGTCGGGGCAGAGGGGCTCGGCTGTCGCGCGGGCCGCCTGGCCGTCGCGCGCGGAGATGGGCATTCGATCTTACCGGAGCCGTCGGTGCGGGAAAAATCGCCATCCGTCGGGCATCGCGAGGTGGGGCCTCATGTTCCGGGCGGGCCGGCCGCAAACACGGATCATGGCGATCCCTGCTTTGAAGCATCCTCGATCCGGCACACTGGCGCGCGCCTGCATCGGGCTGGCGGCCCTGCTGCTGGCCTGCGGCGCATTGGCGGCCGAGTTCGCCGGCGAAGTGGTTTCGGCCAGCGGCCCGACCATGCGCTTGCGCCCCCAGCAGCTGAACTCGCCGGTCCGCCCCGGCAGCCGGATCCATGCAGGCGACCGCTTCCGGACAGGGCCCGATGCGCGGCTCGAACTGCGCATGCGCGATGGCGCGGTGCTGTCGATCGGTCCCGGGAGCGAGTTCCAGGTCGACGAGTATCGGCTCGAACCGGGATCGCAACGCGCGTTCTATTCCCTGGCGAAGGGTCTGGTGCGCACCGTCAGCGGCGCGATCGGCAAGGTTCGACACGAGGACTTCCGGCTCCAGACCCCGACCGCGGTGATGGGCATCCGCGGCACCGACTTCAGCGTCGAGCATTCGCTGTGCATGCCGTCGGCCGGCTGCGACGACGGTGCCCCGCCCGGAGAACGCCTGCGGGTGTCTGTCCACGAAGGCCGGGTTGCGGTAACCAGCGCCCACGGCACGATCGAGGTGCCCGAAGGCCAGACCCTGCGCCTGGCCGGACGCAACGGCGTGCCGATACGCGATGCGGCCAGGCCCTCGGCTGCGCCTCCGGCACCGAAACCACCGAAGCGGCCGGCTGCAATCGACTTCGACTACCATCCGCTGCTGCCCGGCGAACTCGGCCGGCGCGGCTGATTGGCCGACGCGGGGATATCCCGCACCCAGGCGCGCGCCCGCCCCGCGCTCGCGGTAGCGCCGCCCGATTCGGCGCCCCTGCCGCCACCCGCCATTCCCGCCGGTCTCGCGACCTCGAGCCCACCCTCGACCATGCGCCGCAGGCTGGCCGCGCCGACCCCCCGCACCCGATCGCGCAGGTCATCGAGGTCCAGGTAGGGGCCGCGCTCGCGCTCGGCGATGATGCGCGCCGCAATCGCCGGGCCGATGCCGCGGATCGATTGGAGATCGGCCTGTGACGCGACATTGGCGTCGAGCGCCCGCGCCTGCATGGGCGCGACGAGCCCCGCGACGGCCAGCACGCAGAGGATGATCGCGATGAAGGACGGAACCGGCATGGCGCTCTCCGGCGGCGCCAGGAATGGGCGCCCCTACCGGCATACTGTGCCCGCTGCCGCGGGCGCCGCCATCAGCCCGGGGACTCAGCCTTGCGGGTTGGCCGCCAGCCAGCGGACGTAGCGCGCGACGCCTTGCTCGACGGTCGCAAAGGGCGCCGCATAGCCGGCCGCGCGCAGGCGGGTCGGGTCGCAGCGGGTGAAGCTCTGGTACTTCCCCTTGAGCGCCTCGGGAAATTCGATGTACTCGAGCAGGCCCGCCGCGACCATGCCCGCGAGGTCGAGCGGCGCCTCCCCGCGCATTTCACGCAAGGTCGCCACCACGGTGCGGGCAATATCGTTGAAGGGTTGCGCCCGGCCGGTGCCGCAATTGAACACGCCGCGCATTGCCGGGTTATCGAAGCAATGAAGATTGACGTTCACGACGTCGTCGACATGGACGAAGTCGCGTGACTGTTCGCCGGGGCCATAGCCATCGTGCGGGCCGAACAGCCGGACCCGGCCATCGGCAAGGAACTGGTTGTAGTTGTGGAAGGCCACCGAGGCCATCCGGCCCTTGTGCGACTCGCGCGGGCCGTAGACATTGAAGTAGCGCAGCCCGACGACCTGGCTCTCTGCCTGTCCGAGGCGACGCCGCACGATCTGGTCGAAGAGCAGCTTCGAGTAGCCGTAGACGTTCAGCGGCGATTCGAACTCGGGCAGTTCGACGAAGTTGCTGCTGCCGCCGTAGACCGCGGCGGACGACGCATAGATGAAGGGAATTCCCTGCCCGAGGGCATGGTCGAGCAGCGCCAGCGAGTAGCGATAGTTGTTCGCCATCATGTAGCGCCCGTCGCTCTCCATCGTGTCGGAGCAGGCGCCCTGGTGGAAGATCGCCCTGACCCCGCGCAGGCTGCCGAGGCGCGCGAGGAAATCCTCCTTGTCGAGGTAGTCGGCGATGTCGCAGCCGACCAGGTTGCGGAATTTCGCCGCGGCGCGCAGGTTGTCGACCGCGACGATCTCCCGCTCGCCACGCGCATTGAGCGCCCGCACCAGGTTCGAGCCGATGAAGCCGGCAGCGCCGGTGACGATGATCATGATCCGAACAACTCCCCTGGAGTGACGTCGGCGGTACCGAGTTTGCCGACCACGATGCCGCCGGCGACATTGGCAAGGCCCATCGCCGCCTGAACCGTGCAACCAATCGCGAGCGCGGTCGCCAAGGTAGCCACCACGGTGTCGCCGGCACCCGATACATCGTAGACCTCGCGGGCACGGGCAGCGACATGATGGCTGCCGCCGTCACGCGAAAAGAGCGACATCCCTTCCTCGGAGCGCGTCAGCAGGAGGTGGTCGATGTCGAGCCGCTCGCGCAGCGCATGCGCCTTCGCCGCCAGGTCATCCTCGCCCTGCCAGCCGCCGATCACCGCCCGCAGTTCGGCCCGATTGGGCGTGAGTACCGAGGCGCCCCGGTAGCGGTCGAAGTCCTCGCCCTTCGGATCGACGACCACGGGACGCCCGGCATTGCGCGCGACCTCGAGCATCCGGTCGACCTGGGCGAGGCCACCCTTGCCGTAGTCGGACAGCACCATGACATCGCAGTTGGCGACGGCCTCGCGAACCGCCTCGAGCTTCCTGGCGAGCGCATCCCGGCCGGGGCTCTCCTCGAAATCGATCCGCAGCAGTTGCTGCTGGCGACCGAGCACTCGCAGCTTGATGGTCGTGGGCAAGTCGGCATCGCGGGCGAGCCGGACTTCGATGCCGAGGTCGCGGGCCATCCGCTCGATCAGCGTACCCGGCTCGTCGTTGCCTACGATGGCCACCAGGGTGGCATGGCCGCCCAGTGACGCGACGTTGCGCGCAACGTTGGCCGCGCCGCCCAGGCGCTCTTCGAAGTGCCTGACCCGCACCACCGGCACCGGGGCTTCGGGCGATATGCGATCGACGTCGCCGAACCAGTAGCGGTCGAGCATGGCGTCGCCGACCACGAGGATGCGGGCCGCGCGGAAATCCAGACGCTTACTCACCGATGCCCTCGCCGCGACGCGGCGCATAGCTGTCCCAATGGCTGCAGCCCGGACATTGCCAGTAATAGGTGCGTGCCTTGAAGCCGCAATACGAGCAGACATAGCGCCCGAGCCGATCCGCCTGGTCTTTCGCGAGCGAGCGAATCAGGTCGTCGCGGGCGCGTTCATGGGGATCGCGACCCTCGGCGCCGGCCGCGAGCAGGGTCTCGAGCGCCAGCAGCGAGGGCCAGTCGCGCAGGATGGCCTCGGCCCACTCGACGGCCGAGTCGACGCCGTCGCGGGCCCGGCGCGCATCGAACACCGCGCGGAAGACATCGATCGAGGGCGCGCTCGCCCCGATCGCCTCGAGCCGGGCCAGCCCTTCATCGAGTCGGCCGGTGCGGCGCGAGGCATCGAGCCACGACACCGCGATCAGGGAAGCATGCGGCGGACTGAGCTCGAGCATCCGTTCCCAGGCGGCGAGCGCCTGCTCGGGCTTGTCGTCGCGCAGGGCGAGTTCGCCTCGCATGAGCCACGGCCGCGGATGCTGCGGATCGGCCTCGGTGGCCAGAGTGATCGCCTCGATGGCCGTGGCCGCGGCATCGGCACCATCGGCAGCCAGCGCGGCGGCGGCACGCTCGCAATGGAACTGGGCAAGCTCGTGCGAGCGATTCTCGCCGAGATCGAGCTGGAGTCGCTTCGCGATCTCGATCGCCTGCGGCCAGTCGCGCACCATCTGCGCGAGCTGCAGGCGGTGGTGCAAGGCGGCCGCCCGGTAGCGCGAGCCCTCGAGCCGGTTGAAGGCGTCCTCGGCGCGGTCGATCAGGCCGGCGCGCAGGAAATCCTGGCCGAGCTCGAAGAGTGCATGCTCGCGTTGCTCGGCATCGAGGTCGCGCCGCTCGATCAGGTTCTGGTGCACCCGGATCGCCCGGTCGGTCTCGCCGCGGCGCCGGAACAGGTTGCCGAGCGCGAAGTGCAGCTCGATGGTCTCGGGATCGACCTGGACGACGTCGATGAATGCGTCGATCGCCTTGTCCGGCTGCTCGTTGAGCAGGAAGTTCAGGCCGCGGAAATAGGCGTCCGGCATGCCGCCGCCGACGCCCGACTGGCGCGCGTCGAAGCGCGCCGCGAACCAGCCGAGAATGAAGAACAGCGGGATGGCGAGCAGCCACCAGGCATCGAAGGTCATCGCGCGGCCATCCGCCCCGGTCGGGTCACGGGATTTCAGCTACCAAGGCGTGGCGGGATTGCTGCCGCATCGGGAGGCAGCACGTCCGGAATGGGGGCTGGCTCGCCTTCGCGCGACTCTCGCAGGCGCAGTTCGCGCCGCAGGCGCGACAGCTCGCGGCGGTTGCGAAAGAACGAGGGAAACGCGGCGAGCAGGCCGACGACGGCGCCCGCAACGAAGAAGAGCAGCAGGAAGATCACGAGTGGCGCCCGCCAGGCGAGGTCGTCGCCAAAGAGGAAGAAGCGCAACTCGG
>Ga0079224_100013281_pt1 | contig 11463 bp, 9 predicted proteins | sample Stecom2015_FD_80414 | JGI IMG/M metagenome (GOLD analysis project Ga0079224, IMG submission 80414) | Agricultural soil microbial communities from Utah to study Nitrogen management - Steer compost 2015 | ecosystem: Environmental > Terrestrial > Soil > Agricultural land | place: USA: Utah...
CCATGAGCTGGGGCGCGGGCGCCTCGCGCACGAGCACGACGTGGCTCGCGAAGGTGCGCGCCGGCTCGGGCGCGATCCCGGCGCGGGGTTCGGGGCGCGGGGGGATCCCGCCGAACCAGCGCTCGACGAGGGCGACGGCGGCTTCGGGCTCGACCGCGCCGGCGAGGACCAGCACGGCGCGGTTCGGCGCGTAGTGCCGCTCGTAGAACGCACGGCAGGTCGCGACGCTCGCGGCCTCGATGTCCGCGACCCAGCCGAGCACCGGCCAGCGGTTGGGGTGCGTCTGGAACAGCGACGCGTAGAGCAGCGACTGCAGGAGCGCGCCCGGGTGGTTCTCCAGCGAGCCGCGGCGCTCCTGCAGGACGACCTGTCGCTCGCGCTCGAGCATCGCCTCGTCGAGGGACAGGCCGACCATGCGGTCGGCCTCCAGGTCGAGCACGGTCGCCAGCGACGTCGGCGGCACCGCGGTGTAGTAGGCGGTGAGGTCGTGGCGGGTGAACGCGTTGCCGTAGCCTCCGGCTCGCTCCAGGACGGCGTCGAACTGCTTGGGCCCGTAGCGCGTCGCGCCGTTGAACATCATGTGCTCGAACAGGTGCGCGAGCCCGGTGGCACCGACGTTCTCGTCGCGCGAGCCGACTGCGTACGCGAGGTGCACGGCGACCAGCTCGGCGTGCGGATCGGGCGCGACGATCACGACCATACCGTTATCGAGCACCGTGCGGTGCGTCGGGAGGTCGAGGTCGAGCCCGGCCTGCGCCCGCGGCGCGCAAGACAGCCCGGCGACGAACAGGAGCGCGGCGCGGGCAGCGGCACGGGGGACCGATCGCGCGCGCGGCCGCGCGGGATTCGCTTCGTGGGTTGTTGCCACCGATGAAACGCCGATGCGGAACGGCGAGCGGGCAACGAAGGTGCGCCCGGCTCGGGCCGAGGATCGGGCGGATGATAGCGACCCCCGCTGCAAGGCTCGGCGCGGGGCGGCCAGGATGCGACACGTCGCGTGAACGGTGCGCACGATCTCCGTGGCCTGCCCGGCGCAGGGGTCGCATGCGCTCGGGCGGTCGAGTCGGCTCGTGACCGGGTGTCGTGTTCGCGGCGAGCGGTGGTGCGCTCCGGCTTGCGGCGTCGAGCGCTGCGCGGGAGCGCGGGGTCATTCGACCACCCGCGTCGGCGCGCAACAGGGGGCCGCCGGCGGCGACGAGGCCGGTCGTCAGGCCGGGTGGACGCGGCAGGTCGCCTTCACCCGCGGCGTGCCTGCGTCAGTCGGCGCTGCACGGCGGGCGGTTCTCGCCGCAACGGCCGCAGAAGGGTTCGGGCTGGGACGCGGCCACGCGGCCGCCGACGTGGAAGCTCGTGAGTTCGCGTTCCTGGTCCGCGCTCCCGCAACTCGGGCAGCGAACCGCGGTGACCACCGCGCCGTCGTTCGTGTGCACGAGCTGCTCGGAGCGCGCGCCGCAGGACCGGCATCGATAGTGGTAGAGAGGCATGTCGCGGCCGCGGAGCGTAGCGCCCGCCGGGTTCGCCGGGGAGGGACGGGTCGGCCGCCCCCCGGGACTGCGGATGTCGATGCGGCGGCCGTCCCGGGACGGTCCTGCCCGCGGCGCATGCGGGGTGTGCGCGCGCCCGTGCCGCGTTGCCCACGGTCGGCAAGGCGCGCCGGCATGGTTCCTTCGCCGAACGCCGCGCGGACGGGCGGCCGAGCGCGCGAGGTGCCTGGGGGCCGGCAGGGGAGTCGTCGGGCGATGCGGGGCGGACTGGGGCGGTGGGAAAGGGCCGTCGCCGGCCATTACCTTTGCGGTGATGGCGCAACCGAACCCGCAGGAGGTCACCCAGTTGCTCGTCGACTGGTGCGACGGCAACCAGCAGGCGCTCGAACGCCTCATGCCGCTCGTGATGGAGCAGCTCAAGGAGCAGGCCCGCCGCTACCTCGACCGCGAGCGCTCGAACCACACGCTGCAGGCGACCGCACTGGTCAACGAGGCCTACCTGCGGCTGGTCGACCAGAGCAAGGTGCGCTGGCAGAACCGCACGCACTTCTTCGCGGTGTGCGCGCAGATCATGCGGCGCATCCTGGTCGACCACGCGCGCAACCGGCGCGCGCAGAAGCGCGGCGGGACGGCGAAGAAGCTCGACTTCGACGACCTGAGCGGCCTGCTCAGCGAGAAGCAGGTCGACCTGGTGGCGCTCGACGACGCCCTGCACGAGCTGGCGAAGATCGACGAACGGCAGGCCCGCATCGTCGAACTGCGCTTCTTCGGCGGACTCGGAATCGAAGAGGCCGCCGAGGTCGTCGGCGTGTCCCGCGCGACCGCCAACCGCGAGTGGGCGATGGCCCGCGCCTGGTTGCAGGTGCAGATGGCGGCGGACTGATTCCGCCGCGCGCTCAGAAGAGCAACTGCACGCGGTGCCGCTCGCGGATCTCCAGCATCGCGTCTTCCTGCAGCTTCTGCCTCATGACGGTGCGCACCTTGGGCAGCGTCGTCTCGGTGATCAGGAAGAACGCGTAGTGCGTGTACGAGATGCGCTTGACGAAGTGCTGGCCGAACGACGACTCGATCGGACCGCGCCATTCGCCGTCCGCCATGTCCCACGCCGCACGCGTGACGCTCGGCGGCAGGCGCGAGTCGAACCGCGACACGTTGCGCAGCACGCCGCCGCGCTGGCCCGAGCGCCGGTCCTCCGACATCAGGCGGGCGACCTCCTCGAAGTTCGATCCGTCCGGGTTCAGGCGCGCCTTGATCTCCGCGACCAGGGCCTGCGCCTTGGCGCGATCCTCCTCGACCAAGAGCTGCCCGGTGACCGGATGGCGGTCGTAGACGAGGATGTGCGCGAGGTGCACGACGCCCCCGAAGTAGCGCGGGTACTCGCGGTGAAACCAGTGCGCCGCGTCGAGCCCGATGTTGTCGAGGTCCGGCGTGAGCGCATCGAGCAGGCCCTGGCGTTCGAGGGCGAGGCCCGACTCGCGGGCGTGACGGGCGCGCAGGCTGGCCTTGCGCTCCTCGCTGAGCGCCGCGGTGACGCCCTGGTCCCTGCGCTTCCGTTCGAACTCCTCGAGCCACGCGTTGAAGCCCTGCTCCGCGGCTTCGGCGAGCTTGCGTTCGAGGCGCTCGGCGGGGACTTCGCGGTAGCGGGCCTCCGCGCGCAGGGCCACGACGTCGGCGAACTGCCGCACCCAGTCGGCGGGCAGGCGCTCCTGGAAGTAGAGGTTGCCGGCCGGAGTGGAGAGGAACGCGTCGAACTCCGGCGCGTGCCGCTCGGTCATGTGGCGGACGAGGTCGCCGAGGGTCAGCTCGCGACCGTCGACCGACGCCACCGGGCGGTCCTTGTCGCGGGGGTAGCGCAGTTCGATGCCGCGCAGCTTGCTCAGGTCGCGGCGGGAGCTGAGGCTTCCTTCGTCCTGCGCGGAGAGCGCGGCGGCAGCGAACGCTGCGAGCAGGAACCGGGCGGCTGGCGGGCAGACGGACATCGTGCGGCGTGCGGCCGGATGCGGTTGGGCCGAATGCAGCCTTTCGGCGCGCGACAGTGGGCCGTCGGACAATAGCATCGGTCGCGACGACGGTCACCCATGAGCGGCGCTCCCAGTAGTCCTCGTGCCGGCCAGGCGCGCGCGGAGTTCGCGCGCCGGTTCTCCGCCGAGCCGCGCGTGTTCTTTGCCCCGGGGCGGGTGAACCTGATCGGCGCGCACCTGGACTACAGCGGCGGCGACGTGCTGCCGCTGGCGCTCGACCGCGGCATCTACGTCGCGGCGGCGCTGCGCACCGACGGGCGCATCCTGCTCGCGAGCCTCGACGAGGACCGCACGGTCGAGGTCGCCGCGTCCGCGGTCGGCACCCGACAGGACCCGGCGCACGGCTGGGCGAGCTATCCGCTCGGCGTGTTCCGCTGGTTTCGCGAGCTGACCGGGCGGGACTCGGGGTTCGCGATGATGTTCGCCGGCGACCTGCCGATCGCGTCGGGGCTGTCGTCCTCGGCGGCGATCGAGGTCGCCACGGCGACCGCGCTCGACGCGTTGCACGGTACCGCGCTCGCGAAGGACGAGCTGGCGCTGCTCGGCTACCGCGCGGAGACCGAGTACGTCGGCCTCAAGTGCGGCATCATGGACCAGTTCGCCTCCGCGCTCGGGCGCGCCGGGCACGCCCTGCTGCTCCATTGCCACAGCCGCACGTGGGAGCACGTGCCGCTCGACCCGGCCGCGTTCGACGTGCTGGTGCTGGATACGCGCAAGCCGCGCACGCTCGCGACCACGGGGTTCAACGAGCGCGTGCGCGAGTGCGCCGCGGCGCACGCCGCGCTGCGCGCCGCCGGGATCGACCGCCCGTACCTCGCCGCCTACACGGCGGAGGACCTCCAGCGCGCCGGCGATCGGCTGCAGGGAGTGCTGCGCCGGCGCGCGCGGCACGTCGTCACCGAGATGCAGCGGGTCGGCGAAGCGGTCGCTGCGCTACGCGCCGGCGACGTCGTCCGCCTGGGCCGCTGCCTCGACGCGAGCCACCGGTCGACCGCCGAGGACTATGAAGTCTCGTGCGCCGAGCTGGACGAGATCACGGCATCGGCGCGCGCCTGCCCCGGGGTGTTCGGCGCGCGCCTGACCGGCGCCGGGTTCGGCGGCTGCGGCATCGCGCTCGTCACGCCGGGCTCGGCGGACGCGGTCGCGGATTCGGTCGCGGCGCGCTACGAGGCGCGGTTCGGGATCGCGCCGCGCTTCGAGGTGCTGCACCCCGGGTCGGGGCCGCGGGAGCTGCACTTCTGAGCCGCGCCGCTACTGGCGCAGCGGGCGGATGATCAGGTCCTTGAGGGCGAAGTTGCTGCCCTCGCCGACCCGGGTCACGAACAGGTCGTTGTGGTGGCGGATCAGGCCGAACTCGTCGAGGCAGGCGACACCGCCGCAGATCTCCATCGCCTTCACCAGGAGGTCGCTCGCTTCGCGGCTGCTGTCGACCTTCACCTTCGCCGCCTGCTCTCGCGTCAGGCGCCCCTCGTCGTAGCGCCGGCAGCAGTGCATCAGCCAGGTGAGGTTGCGCTCCAGGGCGATGTCCATGTCGATGATGACGTCCTGCACGCGCTGGAAGCGACCGATCGGCTTGTCGCCGAACTGGTGGCGTTCCTCGGCGTAGGTGCGGCACTTGTCGAGCGCGAACGCGAGCGACGCGAGTGCCAGCCCGGCGATGAACAGCCGGCCGCCGTTCAGCGTCTGCACCATCACCTTGAAGCCGCCGCCCTCGGTGCCGAGCAGCGCGTCCGGACCGACGGTCACGTTGTCGAACCGGATCGAGCCTGTGCTCGACTGCTCCCACACCTTCTTGCCGGCCATCTCCTGGTAGAACACACCGCGCGCGTTCATCGGCACGAGGAAGCACGTCGAGCGCTGGCCGTTCGGCGCGCTCGCGTCGGTCATCGCGTGCACGATCACGTGGCTGGCCCAGCGCGCGTTCGTCGACCAGCACTTCTCGCCGTTGATCACCCAGCCGCTGCTCGTGCGGCGCGCGACGACCTCGGGGTTGGCTGCGTCGGCGCCGCGGCCCGGCTCGCTGAGGCCGAACACGAACATCCGCTTGCCGGCGGCAAGGTCCGGGAGGTGCGCGCGCTTCTGCGCCTCGGTGCCGCTGAGCTGCAGGGGCTTGGCGCCGAGCGACAGCGCGGCGCCGGGGGTGATCGCCACCGACTGGCTGTGGTAACCGATCGCGAGGCCCATCAGGACCAGGTCGGTCTGGTCACCCCCCTGGCCGCCGTACTCTTCCTCGATCGGCAGCCCGAAGAGGCCGAGTTCGCCCATGCGGCGGATGCACTCGTCGGGCACGAGCATGTGCTCGCGCTCCCAAGTGAGGAGGTGCGGGGCGATCTCCGCGTCGGCGAAGTCGCGCACCATCGCGTAGAAGTCGAACTTCTCTTCGGGGATCAGGTCCCGGAGGTACGTGTCGAGCCGACGCGCCATGCGCCCCTTTTATCCGCGCGCCGAGGCGACTCCAGCGAGGGCGGCGAATCCGCCCCCGCGGAGGCTCACTTCTTCTCGACCGGCGTCTCGGCGGGCTTTTCCGCCGGCTTCTCGGCGGCGGCCTTTTCGGCGCGCAGCGCTTCGCGCAGGAGCTCCGCGGCGGCGTTGTCCTTGTCGACCTCCAGCACCCGTGTGAGCGCGCGTTCCGCGCCGGCCGCGTCGCCGGCGAAGCGCAGGTTGACCGCGAAGACGAGCATCGCCGCCGCGTCGTAGGGCTTCTCCTCCGTGTAGCGGCGCAGCGTCTCGAGCTGCGCGTCGAACTTCGCCGGGTCGTCGTAGAACTTGTGCTTGTCGATGACCACCGACGCGAGCGACGGGTCCAGCTCGAACGCCTTGCCGATCATGAACGCGGCGTAGTGGTAGTCGCCGAGCGCGAACAGGGCGTCGGCCAGCGCCATGTGGATCGAGGCGTCATCCGGCAGGTAGGTCAGCGCGCGCAGGTACGCGTCGACCGCGTCCTGGTAGCGCCCCTCGCGGAAGTAGGCGTCGGCCAGCGTGACGTGCCGCGCGGCGAGCATCTCCTTGGAAGGCGGCGCGCGGTCGATCCGCACTGCACCGCCGGGGCTCTCGACCGCCGCTTCGCGGCCGTCCTCGATGCGGATCGTGACGTCCACGTCCGGGTCGTCGTAGTAGCCCGGGTCGTAGCCGGCCGCGTACACCGTCACCGGCGCGTAGACGGTGCTCGGCCAGTACCACGCGTAGTGCCGCGCGGCGTAGTACGGGGTGTAGGTGGACCAGTAGCCGATAGTGCTGCGCCAGCCGAACGCGCAGTAGTCGTAGTAGATGGGCCAGAGCGAGCAGCCCCAGGCCGACCACGACAGGAAGCCCCAGCGGCACCACGACGGCACGTAGCACCAGCTGAACGCATGCGGCGAGCACCAGCGGCCTCGCCAGAAGCCGAAGATCCGCCGGCCGGCCGCGTTGACGCCCCAGGGCCCGCGTCCGTGGAACACCCGGCCGCTGCGTCCGAACGTCCACGGCGCACGGTGGCGGCCGTCACGTGCGTCGCGCACGAGCTCGGCGCTGCGGCTCGCCCGGGGGTGCAGCGTGGTCTGACCGGGGGGCTGGTAGCGCGGCGTGACCCGCGCGCGCGGCGGCGCATCGGGGCGCGCGACCAGGCGCGGGCTCGAACGCGGCTGCGGCGTGGCGCGCTCCCGGTCCGCGCCGCGCGGGCTCGTGCGCACGGTCGGCGCCGGCGACGGCCGCACGACATCGCGGTCGTAGCGTTCCCGCAGGCGGGGCGTGGAGGGTGCGACGGGTGCTGCGCGGTAGTCGTCGCGCAGCGTCGGTCGGTCGTCGAACGGCACCGTGCGGCGGCGCGGCACCGTGATGGCCCGGTCATCGCGGATGGGAGCAGGCGTCACGATGGGGCGGGTGGGAGTGGGATCCGCCGGGCGGACGTCGCCGCTGCGATCCGGCACGGCGCGGTCTTCACGCGGTGCGACCCCAGGCGTGCGGATCGCCCCGGCGTCGCGCGGCGCGATGGGACGGACATCGGGAGTCCGGATCGTGTCACGGCGGGTCGAAGGCTGTTCGACGGTCGGGCGGCGGATGACGACCGGCTGCCTGGCGCGCACGTCGGAGCGCGGCTGTTGTGCGGGCGGCGCGACCCGCGGCGTCGGAGTGGGCCGCTGGATCGGAGCCGTCGGCTGCGGCGCGGCGGGCCGTTGGACCGGAGGCGCGGGGCGCGGCGTGATGCTCGGCCGGTCGACGGGTGCAGGACGCTGGACGGGTGCCGGCCTCTGGATCGGAGCTGGACGTTGCACGGGGGCCGGTCGCTGCACCGGAGCAGAACGCTGCACCGGCGCCGAAGGCTGAGCCGAGGGCCGCGCCACCGGCGCGCTCTGGCGGGGCGACACCGACGGCCGGGGAACGGCCGACGGGCGCTGCGCGGCCAGCGCGCACCCCAGCAGGCCGAGCACGAAGACACACGGGCGAACCAGCTTCACGGAGGGCATCGGAGCAAAAGAAATGCCGCGGCGACGGCCGCATCGTAGCAGGGTCAGGGCGCTCCGTAGCGTCGTCCAGCGCGGCGCTAAACCTACCTCGCCACCGGTGTTGCGCACGCGTGCCACGGGTGGGGGCGGACGTCGGCGGGCGTCGTGCGGCATGCGGTTCGCGCCGCTGCGATGCGGCGCGGATCCACGGTGTCGTGCCTGCGCGACAACCGCGTGCGGGTGGGGGAGCCAGCGACACCGACCGATGACGGGTCCGCGGTCTCCGCCCGAAGCGGTCGCGGAGTTGCGCGGCGTTCTCGTGCGCCTGTGCTGCACGCGGGTTTTGGCGAGCCGCTTCCCCTCGCAGCAGGCGTAATCGGCGACGAGAGAACCAACGGTGCGCCAACAGCCCGAAGAGACCGGTCTCGTCCTGCTCGCCAAGCTCGTCTTGCTTGCTTGCGCGTTGCTCGCGTGCACCGTGGTCCCGCTCGTGTGAGCGTGGCCGACGCCCGCCGCGCCCGCCTTCTCGGTTGGGGGCGGGCCGCCGCTGGGCGCACGCGCGGACGCGCGTTTGCCTTCCATCGAAGGTAGCGGGTCGCCAACCGTGCAGCTTTCCAGGTGAGATCTGGGTGCCATCCGCGATGGCATCGCGTGGTAGATGGCGTCGCACCCGGTCGGAGGTGCGTGCCATGCGTCAGGTGCGGGGGCACCCGAACGTGGCGCGAGTGCGGGTCGCCTGAGCCCGGACCGCACGGTGTCGAACCCTCACCTCCGGATCGGCGCGCGGCGAGTGCCGCTTCGCCGCCGGCCGGTCGAATCCGCGGTGGCGAATCTCTTCTTTGGCGAACTCGCCGCGCGCTGGGCGGAGGTGGCTTCAGCCGGGTGTCGGTTGGCGCCCTGAGTCAATTTTGTTGAGCCGAAAGTCGTGCCATTGACTGGCCGCCTAGACCGGATTCAGCCAGGTGACGGGACCCTGTCACGAGCGCAGGATCGGGGCGCGGAGCCTGCCAACCCGCCACCTCCGGCCAGCACGAGCGAAGGCCGGCGCAGGGTGACGTGAGGTCATGGTCGCTCGATTGGAGGGAGGGGGGGGGTGTACATTCCTTGCCACCGTCAAAGACGTTAGAGGAACGTAAAGCCTCGCATCGAAATAGGTTGTGACGAGGTATCACAACCGGAGTGAATCTTCGTTCCAGTACCCCGCGTTTCTGGCGGCGAAGGGGCCGGTCCCCCGAACGTGTGCAGCTTGATCGAGTTGTGTCGATCGGCCAAATCTCCGCTCGTACGGCACACCCCTTGAACTGGATGGTGCAACAAATGACTTCCTCCTCCCAGAACCAACCTGTTCCTCCCCCGGTGACGGACCCCGTCGTCCAGTTGGTCAAGCGCAACCTCCGGCTGGCCCGGAACCGGCTCAAGATCTCGCAGCGCGAGGCCGCCCTGCGCGCCGGCATCTCGAAGAGCGTGCTGGAGAAGTACGAGTCGAACGAAAACGACCGGATCCCGAACACGCGCCAGCTCTACCGGCTCGCCGAGGCCTACGGGCTGAGCATCGACTACCTCCTGGGCCGCTCCTCGGTGAGCGAGGTGCAGCGGTCCGCCACCGACGAGCCGCCGGCCGCCGCTCCGCCGCATGAGCCGGCCAACGCGGTCGGCGGCTGAGCCACCGCCGCCCGCCGCCCGCCGGCCGCTCGCCGTCAGAAGTCGACGTCGTTCTTGGCGGCGATGAGCGTCACCTGCGACGTGCCCTCGACCTGCCCGAAGGCGCGCGCGAACTGATCCGCGGAAACGCCTTCGCGCAGGTTCACGTCGTAGGTGAGCGACAGGTACTTGCCGTCGCTGCTCGGTTCGATGTGCAGCAGGTTCGCCCGCTTGGCGTACTCCTGCAGCTTGGCGAGGTACCCCTCGCTTCCGTAGTTCTGGTCGAACACGAAGCGCAGGACGAACTCGGTCTTGTACAGCGCGCCGAAGTTGGTGCGGTGCAGGACGACGGCGACGATGCTGAAGAACACCGCCGTCGCTCCGGCCAGGAAGTAGAGGTTCGTGCCCGCGGCCATCCCCGCGGCCAGGCCGGCGAAAATGTAGGCGGTGTCCTTGGTGTCCTTCACCACGGTGCGGAACCGGACGATCGACAGCGCACCGACCAGGGCGAACGCGCGCGCGATGCTGCCGCCGATCACCATCATCACCGCCGCGACGATCACGGTGACGAACACGATCGTCACGGTGAACGACTGCGAGTACGACAAGCCCTTGTGCGTGCCGCGGTAGACCTGCGCGAGTACGAGCCCGAGCACCAGGGCCAGGGTCAGGTTGACCAGGACGTCGAGGTGGGTGAGGTTCTCTGCTCCGCCGGTCGGGAGCAGCGTGTTGCCCTGTTGCAGAGCCGCGGCCGTCATCAGAACTCCATGTCCGGGTGGAGCTGCCAGACCTCCATGCCCTCGCAGACCTTCGAGATCGACTGCCGGCGCAGGTCGTAGCTCTGCAGGATGCGGTGGAACCACGAAGGTACGTGGTAGCGGAACTTAACTTCCATGATCGTCGCGCCGAGCAGGACGTCGCGCGCGTTCTCCCAGGGCGCGGGGAACAGCGACTCGGTGCGCGTCGCGCGCAACGTGTCGTCGAACGTCAGACGGAACTCGTGGTCGTAGCGGCTGACGTACGGGCGCCGCTCGTAGTCGATCAGCATCACCGGCCGCAGGCGGCGCCGCTCGCGTTCGAAGCGGAAGCGCTGCAGCACCGGCCCCTCGGTGGCGCACGCGAGGACCGTCTCCGCGACGTCGCGGCTGCCCCGCGCGAAGGTTGCGCCGCGCAGCTCGGCGCGGTGCTTGAACACCAGCGCGTCGTGTCGCCCCTTCAGCTCCAGGAAGGTCGCCGCTTCGCCGGGTGAGCGCGCGTACGTGCGCACGCGGAACTTCGCGCGCTGCAGCATCCCGTCGATCTTCTCGAAGTAGTGCTCGTAGCCCGGGCTGTCGAAGTACAGGCTGCGCACGAAGTACTTCTTGTCCGCACAGCCGCCGACGAACGGATCGAGCTGCATGAAGTAGCCGAGTTCGCGTTCGACCTCGCGGCGCAGGTCGGCCGGGAGCACGTACTTGAACTCGAAGCGGAGGAAATCGAGGCGGGTCGGCAAGGCGGCGGCGGCCAGAGGAGTAACAGGAAGCCCGGGCCGCCGCCAGCATCCCTGACGGCAGCGCGCGCCTCGCGCGCCGGGCATCAAGAGGGGTGCGCCGCCGGCTGTCGCGCGGGGTCGCGCGGCTGTGCGATACGACCGATGATTCGCGCGGCGGTCCAGTAGGCGAGTGCGGCCCAGGCCACGAACCCCAGGACCGTGGGGAACACGGGAGACGGCGCCGCGAAGCGCGAGCACCACAGGGCCATCGGCAGGGGGCAGGCGACGTACCGGGCGCCCATGAACAGCCCCGACGCCACGCCCCACCCGATGCCTGCCCGCCCGTCAGGCGCGCCCCGCCCCGCGGCCGGCAACGCCACCGACTGCACGCAGCAGCCCCGCCCGCCGCCGAGCAACAAGCCCGC
>Ga0079224_100013282_pt1 | contig 11463 bp, 11 predicted proteins | sample Stecom2015_FD_80414 | JGI IMG/M metagenome (GOLD analysis project Ga0079224, IMG submission 80414) | Agricultural soil microbial communities from Utah to study Nitrogen management - Steer compost 2015 | ecosystem: Environmental > Terrestrial > Soil > Agricultural land | place: USA: Utah...
CGCAAGGTCATCATCACCGCGCCGGCGAAAGGCGAGGACGTCACCATCGTGTTGGGCGTCAACCAGGAGAAGTACGACCCCGCCCAACACCATGTGATCAGCAACGCGAGCTGCACCACCAACGCGCTCGCCCCGGTGGTCAAGGTGCTGGTGGACCGCTTCGGCTTCCGGCGCGGCCTCATGAACACGGTCCACGCCTACACGAACGACCAGCGGATCCTCGATCTGCCGCACAAGGACCTGCGCCGGGCCCGGGCCGCGGCCATGTCCATCATCCCGACCACCACTGGCGCCGCCAAGGCGACCGCGCTGGTGATCCCCGAGGTCAAGGGCAAGCTGGACGGAATCTCGATGCGGGTCCCCACGCCGGACGTCTCGATCGTCGACCTGACGGCCGAGGTCGAGCAGGCGACCAGCGTGGACGCCGTGAACGACGCATTCCGCGAGGCTTCGCAGACCAACCTCAAGGGCATCCTCGCCGTCTCGGAGGAGCCGCTCGTGAGCGTGGACTACACCGGCAACCCGGCCAGCTCGATCGTGGACGCACTCTCCACGTTCGTCGTCGACGACCGGCTCGTGAAGGTGCTGGCGTGGTACGACAACGAGTGGGGCTATTCGCTGCGGTGTGTTGATCTAGCACGTTACATCGCAGAGCGCATGTGACGGCTGGATAGAAGTATAGCAGTGTCGATCGGGTCCGGTCTCTCGCGCGGATGGGAGGGGCGCACGCGCGGTCGCGGCGGCACGCAGCCGTGGTGGACGTCAGGGCGGTTGGCACGCATCTGGCGCGCGCGAGGGGGCGGCCTGGCACCCCGAGCACGGGAGGGAAGCGACATGCCGGAACGCGAGCAGGCGCAGTACGGGACGTATCGCTGCCCCGTCTGCAACCACCGGGATGGCGCGGAAATCCGCCGTGGAGACGCCGTGGGGTTGATCCGCTGTAGCTACTGCGACACCTCGCTGGAGCTGTCCCCGCGTGGCCGCGACCCGGTGCGGTTCACGGTGCAGGTTGCGGGAGAGCACGCGACGAGGTGAGGCAGGGGCGCGACAACACCCGGGCGGGTGAGCCCGGGCGGCAGGGCCACGGCGAGAGGGACCGCCGTGGCCCTTCATCATCGGCGCGGGAGCGGCTCCGGTCGGCGATGGAGCGGCTGCTCGCGCTGGGTGGCGGTGAGGCCGCGAGCCGCGAGGTCGAGGCGGCCGGGACGCGGCTCCACTACCTGACGGCAGGCAGCGCGGGGCCAACGGTCGTGCTGCTCCAGGGCGCGAGCGGCGGCGCGGCGAACTGGTACCGGATCATCGGGCCACTGTCCCGGCAGTGCCGCGTCCTCGCGCTGGACCTCCCGGGCTTCGGCCTGTCGGGCCCGGCAGCTCCGGCGGCGCCGCTCGGCGGCTACGTGGCGGGGGTGGTCGACGACTGGCTCTCGCGGATCGGGGTGGAGCGTTGCACGCTGGTCGGAACGTCGTTCGGCGGGCTGGCCGCGCTGCGACTCGCGCAGCGCCGGCCCGAGCGGGTGGACCGGCTGGTGTTGCTGGACGCGGCGGGGCTCGGCCGGGAGCTGCCGGCACTCGTTCGGCTGGCCTGCCTTCCACTGGTGGGGCCGGCGCTGCTGAAGCCCAGCCGGGTGGGCACGCGCTGGCTGCTCGATCGGGTACTGACGAGCCGGCCCCTCCCCCCCGAGCACGCCGCCGCGCTGGTCGACTATCTGCTGTGGTCCGCGCGCATGGGAGACGCCCGCCTCCTCGCGGAGGCCATCGCCCAGTTCTGCGATCTCGGCGGCCAGCGCGAGGTCCTGGGCGACGAAGAGCTCGCCGCGCTCCGCCCGCCGACGCTCGTCCTGTGGGGCGCGGAGGACCGGTTTCTCCCGGCGGCCCACGGTGCGCGTGCCGCTGCGCTGATCCCCCGGTCCGCGTTCGTTCGCATCCAGCGCGCCGGCCACTCGCCCAACTGGGAAGCGCCGGAAGGGCTCCTGGCCGCGCTGCTCCCGTTCGTGGCCGAGCGCTGAACGACGCCGGGCCGGCGGTGCGCAGGCGCCGAATCCTGCCGCGCCAGCCGCATGCCCGCTGGCGCCGGGTCGTGCCCGCGGCGTTGCTTGATCGGCACACGGCACGCTGATACGTTGACGCGCGTTCGGATGGGCCGCGTCTCGCGGCCGCATCGACGAAACCGAGTCGAGGCTCCACGTGCGATCACTCACCATTCACGACTTGCCCGACAGCGCGTACCGCGGCCGGCGGGTCCTCGTACGCGTGGACTACAACGTCCCGCTCGAGGATGGCCAGGTTGCGGATGACACGCGCATCCAGGCCACGCTGCCGACGCTGCGGTACCTCACCGAGCGCGGCGCGCGCGTCATCCTGGTCTCGCACCTCGGACGGCCGAAGGGCCGTTGGGACGAGGCGTACTCGCTCCGGCCGGTCGCCGCCCGGCTCTCCGAGCTGCTCGGCACCGAGGTCCGCTTCGTTCCGGACATCGTGGGCCCCGAGGCGCACACGGCCGCGGACTCGCTCGGCGATGGCGACGTGCTGCTGCTCGAGAACGTGCGCTTCCTGCCGGGCGAGGAGACCAACGAACGCGAGGTCGCCGAAGGACTCGCCGCGCTGGCGGACGTGTACGTCAACGACGCGTTCGGCGCGGCGCACCGCGCGCACGCCTCCACCGCCGGCGTCGCCGAGATTGTGCGGCAGGAGGGGCGGCCCGCCGTGGCAGGGCTGCTCATGGAGCGGGAGCTCACCATGCTCGGCCAGGCGCTCGAATCTCCCGAACGCCCGTTCGTCGCGATCATCGGCGGCGCGAAGATCTCCGGGAAGATCGACGTGATCGAGAACCTGCTCCCACGCGTCGACTCGCTTCTGGTGGGTGGCGCGATGGCCAACACGTTCTTCCGCGCGCTCGGGCTCCAGACCGGCCGCTCGCTGGTGGAAGAGGACCGCGTCGAGATGGCGCGGCAACTCCTGGAGCGGGCCGCCGAGAAGCTCGTGCTGCCTGTGGACTGCGTGGTGGCGGGCGAGGCGAAGCCCGGGGCGAGGACCTGGCTGCTCGACCGTGATGCGGTCCCGCCGGAGGGCATGATCCTGGACATCGGCCCCAAGACGGTCGCGACGTTCCGCGAGTTCGTGGACCGCGCCCGCACCGTGCTGTGGAACGGCCCCATGGGCATGGCGGAGATCGAGGAGTTCTCCCACGGCACCGTTGGCGTCGCGCGCGCGCTCGCGGACGCGGCGGAGCGCGGGGCGACGACCATCGTGGGCGGAGGCGACAGCGTCGCCGCCGTGCAGGAGGCGGGGCTCGCGGATCGCATGACGCACGTGTCCACCGGCGGCGGGGCTTCGCTCGAGTTCCTCGAGGGCCGCACGCTGCCCGGCGTGGCGGTGCTGGACCGGAGCGACGACGCATGAGCAGCGTAGCACCGTGGCGCACGCCCGTGATCGCGGGCAACTGGAAGATGAACCGGGGGCCCTCGGCCACCCGGGAGTACTTCCGCCACTTCAAGGCGCGGTGGGCGCCGCGCGCCGACCGCACGGTCCTCTTCTTCCCGCCCGCCGTTTCGCTCTCCGCGGCCGCCGAGATGTTGCGGGACCGCCCCGACATCGGCCTGGGCGTCCAGAACATCCACTGGGAGGCCGAGGGCGCGTTCACGGGCGAGACCAGCGCCTCCATGGCCCGGGACGCGGGCGCGCGGTACGCGCTCGCGGGCCACTCCGAGCGGCGCCACCTCTTCGGCGAGTCGGACGAGCAGGTCGCGCGCAAGGTGGCCGCTGCCCTGGAGGCCGAGCTGGTTCCGGTCGTCTGCGTGGGCGAGACGCTGGAGGAGCGGCAGGCTGGCCGCGTCGAGCAGGTGATCCTCCGCCAGCTCGACGCGGTGCTCGCCGTGGTTCCCGCGGCCGCCGGGCCGCGGTTCATGATCGCCTACGAGCCGGTCTGGGCCATCGGAACCGGCGTGAACGCCAGCCCGGAAGACGCGTCGGCCGCCCACGCGATCCTGCGCCGGCGCATCGCGGAGCACGCCGGAGAGGCCACGGCCGCGGCGATCCCCATCCTGTACGGCGGCTCGGTCAAGCCGGACAACGCCGCAGCCCTGCTCGGCGCGAGGGACGTGGACGGCGTGCTGGTCGGCGGGGCGAGCCTGGACCCGGCGAGCTTCGCCGCGATCGCCGCTGCGCGCCCCGGCTGAGCCTTGCGGGTGCGGGGCGAGCGCGCGGAAACGCCTGGCAACCTTGACGGAAGCCCGTTCCGCCGCGACCTTTAGGGGTTACATTCCAGTCGAGCGGGAGCGAACAGATCGTGTTCGGAATTCTTCTGGCACTCCTGATCCTGGACGGCATCCTGCTTTCAATCGTGGTGCTGCTCCAGGCAGGGAAGGGTGGCGGGCTGGCGGCCATGGGCGGCGCCGGCACGGATACCTTCATCGGCGGGCGCCAGGCGGCGACGATCCTGACCAAGGCGACGTGGATCGGCGGGGCCATCTTCATGACCCTGGCCCTGGTCCTCGCCATCCTGTCCACGAGGGCGCAGCGGCCGGAGTCGATCCTGCGGGACGAGTTCCGGCAGACGGTACCGGCGGTCCCGCAGCCCATCCTGCCGGGCACGCAGCAGCAGGAACAGCAGGAGCAGGGCGGCGCGGCCTCGACGGCGGAGCCGCCCGCGGAGGGCGCGGCCGGCGAGCAGCCGCCCGGGCAGCCGTAACGGGGGCGTCGCGCGGGCGCCGGGGCGGAGCCTCACGGCCGGATGATCGTCCGCTCCTCGCCGTAGCCGTGGCGGATGTCGTAGCGGGTCTCGTACGCGCCGAGCGTCTCGCCGGCCTCACGGCGGTGGGCGAGCACGGAGGGCTCGGGCACTCGCGGCTCTTGCGCTGGCGGCTGCGGCACCCGGGCACGGCGCTTCACGCGTCGGGTCCAGCTCCGTCGCGTTGACCGGGGTGGTTCGTGCACCGGCTCCCCCTTTTCGATCGGGAAACGCACCCTTGGCGCCGGGCGGCCAGCCCGGCGCTTTTGCGCTGTTTGGCGGGCTGCCCGCGCGGCGCCGGATGGAGGGGCAAGAGTCGGGCCACGGCGAGCGGGCGCCGGCTTGACCCTGACCGGCGCCGCGTCCATTTTCAGCGCGTTTTCGCGGCCGTGCCGCTACGGACTCGAGAGGCGGGATTCATGGCGACGATGGTTTCGCCGCGCGCGAAAAAGGGAGAAAAGCCGGAACACGTGCGGCACACGGAGTTGGGCAAGCCGGTCACGCTGCTGGAAGCCATCCGGGAGGCGCTCTGGGAAGAGATGGAGGCGGACGAGCGCGTCTTCCTGATGGGCGAGGACATCGGCGTCTACGGCGGCGCGTTCAAGGTCACGGACGGCTTCCTCGAGCATTTCGGTCCGGAGCGCGTGATCGACACGCCGATCAGCGAGGCCGGCTTCACCGGCGCGGCCGCGGGCGCGGCCCACATGGGGCGGCGTCCCGTGGTCGAGATGCAGTTCATGGACTTCGTGTCGTGCGCGTACCAGGCGCTGACGAACTACATTGCCACATCGCGGTACCGGGGTGCCGGGCCGCTGCCGCTGGTCGTACGCGGCCCGGTGGGCGGCGGGGTGCGGGGTGGGCCGTTCCACTCGCAGAACCCCGAGATGGCGTTCTTCCACACGCCCGGGCTCAAGATCGTCTATCCTGCGACCGCGTACGACGCGAAGGGCCTGCTCAAGGCGGCCATCCGGGACGAAGACCCGGTCCTCTACTTCGAGCACAAGAAGCTCTACCGGCTGCCCGCGCTGCGCGAGGTGCTGCCGCAGGAGGACTACGTGGTGCCGCTCGGCCAGGCCCGGCTGGACAGGGAGGGCAGGGACGTCACGATCGTGACGTACGGCAGCATGGTCCACGAGAGCCGGAAGGCGGCGGAGAAGCTCGCCGCCGAGGACGGGATCGAGGTCGAGATCCTCGACTTGAGGACGCTGCTCCCGCTGGACGACGACGCGATCGTCGACAGCGTGAAGAAGACCAACCGCGTGCTCATCGTGCACGAGGACACGCGGACCGGCGGCATCGCCGGAGAGATCGCGATGCGGATCAGCGAGAGGGCGTTCGAGTGGCTGGACGCGCCCGTCCTGCGGGTGACGGCCATCGACGCACCCGTGCCGTACTCGCCGCCGCTCGAGGATTACTTCCTCCCGCAGGTGTCGGACATCGTGGAAGCGTGCCGGTACCTCGCGGGGTACTAGCGTAGAGAACGAACGGGGACGCCGCGCGACGGCAGCGGCGCCTCCCCACACCAACGGAGCCTTGCAATGGCGCGCATCGAAGTGCCAATGCCCCAGATGGGCGAGTCGATCGCCGAGGGCACGGTCTCGAAGTGGCTGAAGAAGGTCGGGGACGAGGTGGCCAGGGACGAGCCGCTCCTCGAGATCTCGACCGACAAGGTGGACGCGGAGATCCCCTCGCCTGCGGCGGGCGTGCTCGCGGAGATCAAGGTGGAGGAAGGCGCGACGGTCGAGGTCGGCAGCGTACTCGCCTACATCGAGACGGAGAAGGGCGCGGCCCCGGCGGCGGCGCCGCCCGAGGCAGAGGCGCCGGCGCCGGAAGAAAAGGCGCCGGAAGCGCCGCGCGAGGCCCCGCCGGCCGAGGCGCCCGCGCCTGCGGCGGCGGCGCCGTCGGGCGATGGGCGCACCGAGACGGCGGAGGAACGGCTGCGCCGGCGCTCCACGCCTCTCGTCCGCAAGATCGCGGCGGAGCACGGCGTGGACCTCGCCGAGGTCGAGGGCACCGGCCGTGCCGGGCGCGTCACCAAGCAGGACATCCTCGCCTTCCTCGAGCAGCGCGAGAAGGCGCCCGCGGCCGCCGCACCGGCCCCGGCCGCGGCTCCGGCGGCACCTGCCGCGCCGCCGCGCCCGGCCCCGGCGGGCGTCATGGGTGCGGACCAGCTCTGGGACCTGTTCTACGGCCAGGTCCGCCACCCCGAGTGGCCGGTGCGCGAGAACGACCGTGTCGAGCCGATGGATCGCATCCGCCGGCTCACGGCGGAGCACATGGTGCTCGCCAAGCGGATCGCGCCGCACGTCCACTCGTTCATCGAGATCGACTTCACGCGCATCGACCGGATCCGGCGCCAGAACAAGCAGCGCTGGGAGCAGCAGGGCGTGAGGGTCAGCTACACGGCCTTCGTGGCCGCTGCCGTGGCCCGGGTGCTCAAGGATTTCCCGCGCGTCAACGCCACCATCTCCGGTGACAACATCATCTACCGCGGGGACATCAACATCGGCATCGCGGTCGATCTCAACCCGGGGCTGATCGTCCCGGTGGTGCGCAACGCGGACGAGCTGAACCTCGTCGGCGTCGCGAAGCGCATCAACGACCTGGCGTCGCGCGCCCGCGACCGCAAGCTCAAGCCGGACGAGATCCAGGGGGCGACGTTCTCGATCACGAACCCGGGCGTGCTCGGCACCCTCGTCGGCATGCCGATCATTCCCGAGGGGACCGCGGCGATCCTGGGCACGGGGTCGATCGAGAAGCGGCCGGTCGTCGTCGAGGTCGACGGGATGGACACGATCGCGGTCCGTCTGCGCTCGCTCTTCTCGCTCGGCTACGACCACCGCATCGTGGACGGCGCGGACGCCGCGCGCTTCCTGGCCCGGCTCAAGGAGGTCCTCGAGACGTTCCCGGAGGACGCGAGCTGACGCATGGGCGCGCGGGCCGAACGACAGGCACGGCGGGTGGCGGGTCGACGGCAGGTGGAGTCACGGCCCCACCTGCCGCCGGCCCGCGCGCTGCGCGCCCGCTGGCTCGGCACGCTGGAGTACGGCGAGGGGCTGCGGATGCAGGAGGCGCTGGTGCGCGAGCGGCGTGCCGGCAGCATCTCCGACCAGCTGCTCCTGCTCGAGCACCCGCACGTGATCACGCTCGGCACATCCGCGGACCCCGGCCACGTGCTCGCGGATGAGGCCCAGCGCCGGCTGATGGGGATCTCGCTGTTCGAGACCGGGCGCGGCGGCGACGTCACGTATCACGGTCCCGGCCAGCTCGTCGGGTACCCGATCCTCGACCTCAAGCCGGACCGCTGCGACCTGCACCGCTACATCCGCGACATCGAGGAGTCGCTGATCCGCGCGCTGGCCGGCTTCGGCATCACCGCCGGCCGGCGCGAGGGTCTGACGGGCGTCTGGGTCGGAGACGAGAAGATCGCCGCGATCGGCGTCCGCGTCTCGAGCGGCTGGATCACCTCCCACGGCTTCGCGCTCAACGTGGACCCGGACCTGCGCTACTTCGGCGCGATCGTGCCGTGCGGGATCCGGGACCACGGCGTGACCTCGATGGCGCGCTGCGGCGCGGAGGGGCTCACGCCACAGGACGTGGCCCGGCCCGTGGCGGCGAGCTTCGCCGAGGTCTTCGGCCGCGACGTCGTCTTCGATCCGCGTTGAGGCCCCGCAGGGGGCGCGAGAAGGGCCGCCCGGGGCTCAGCGCCCGGCGCCCGCCTCCTCGTCCGGAGGGGCGAACTCGAAGAAATCGAGGTAGCGCCCCCGCTCGCGCTGCTCCTCCAGCCACTGCTCGAAGCCCGACGGCTGGAGCCCGTGCGACGAGTCCTGCTTCTTCGCCGCCCGGATCGCCAGCATGTTCGCGTACTCGTTGCGCGGGTGGCCGGCGTGCCCGCGGACCCAGCGCCACTCGACGTCGTGGCGCTCGGCGACATCGACGAGCCGGCGCCAGAAGTCCTCGTTCTCCACGGGCCCCGTCTTTCGGCGCCAGCCTCGCCGCCTCCAGGCCGGGACCCACTCGCGCATCCCCTTCACGAGGTACTCCGAGTCGGAGACGAACACGACGCGGCAGGGCACGCGTAGCGCGCTCAGCCCCTCGATCGCGCTGCGGATCGCCATCCGGTTGTTCGTCGTCGCGGGCTCGCTGACCCAGTAATCGCGCCGGACCCAGGCGCCATCCTTCCAGTGCTCGACCAGGCCAGCGGCGCCGCCACGTGCGGGCCGGTCCTTGAACTGCACGCCCAGGCAGGATTCATCCGCGTGGATGTAGACGGTGGGTTTGTCGGCAACGCTCATGCAAGCTGTACTGGTACGGTTCCTCCCGGGCCGGCCATCGTGGCCGGCGCAGCGGGCGCGAACATACGCGGGGGCGGGCGCCGGCGAAACCCGGGCCGTGGGAGGGCGTGGGCTGGGGCCGTGGCGGCCTCGGCTTGACACTGCGCAGCGGCCCCGTAAATTCGTGCGGCAATTCAACCTTCAGAATTCAGCGCGGTGGGTCCCTTGTCCCGATCCGGGTACCTCCTCCTCGAAGACGGCCGACAGTTCGCGGGCGAGACGATGGGCGCCGAGGGCGTCGCGCTCGGCGAGGTCGTCTTCAATACGGCGATGACCGGGTACCAGGAGGTCCTCACGGACCCGTCCTACGCCGGGCAGGTCGTCGTGATGACCTACCCGGTGATCGGCAACTACGGCGTGACACCCGAGGACAACGAGTCCGCGGTGCCGCGGGTCGCCGGCTTCGTCGTGCGAGAGCTTTCCGCGCTGCACACGGGCTGGCGCGCACGGGACTCGCTGGAGGCGTACCTGGCCCGGCACGGGGTGGTGGGCCTGACGGACGTGGACACGCGCGCGGTCGCGCGCCACGTGCGTCAGGCCGGCGCGATGCGCGCCGCGATCGCGCCGGCCAGCGTCTCGCGCGACGAGGCGATGGAGCGGATCCTGGCGCACCCGCGAATGGAGGGCCTGGACCTCACGGGCACGGTCACGGCGGGAGAGCCGTACGAGGTGCCAGCGGTCGGCACGGAGCGGTTCCGCGTCGCTGCGATCGACTTCGGCGTCAAAGCGAGCTCGCTGCGCCTGCTCGCCGAGCGCGGCTGCCGCGTCATCGCCGTGCCGGCGCGCACGCCGCCCGAGGCGGTGGCGGAGCTGCGGCCCGATGGCCTCTTCGTCTCGAACGGGCCCGGCGACCCCGACGCGGTGGACGAGGCGCTCGAGGCGATCCGCCGCTTCGCCGCCGCGGGGACGCCCGTCTTCGGCATCTGCCTGGGGCACCAGCTCGTGGCGCGCGCCTATGGCGGCCGCACGTACAAGCTGCTCTACGGCCACCGCGGCGGGAACCACCCGGTGAAGCGGCTCGCCGACGGCGCCGTGGAGATCACCACGCAGAATCACGGCTTCGCGGTGCGGGGCGGTCCCGGCGAGGAGGTCGAGGGTGCGCCGGCGCTGCGCGTGACGCACGTGAACCTGAACGACGGCACGATCGAGGGCCTCGAGCACCGCGAGCTTCCGGTGTTCAGCGTCCAGTATCATCCGGAAGGGGCCCCTGGGCCTCACGACTCGGTCTACCTGTTCGACCGGTTCGTGGAGGCGATGGCCCAACGAGAAGTCAGGGCTTGACTTGGGAGGGAGCATGGCGTTAAGCTGCGCGCCCGTTCCTCGTCGCATTCGCTCCGTCAGCAACGACCGTCTCGCGTGTCCCGGCGCCCCAACATAGTCGCGCTCGGTCTGGCCGTCGTGCTGGTCATGACGCTGGCCGGGATCGTCCTCGCGGTCGTGCTCGCGCGGCGCGGGGACAGCGGCGGGCTCGGCCTGGGTGGGCGGATCGCGCTGCTCGAGTTCGACGGCGTGCTGGGCGACGACCGCAAGTACCTGGAGCAGATCCGGCGGCTGCGCGAGAACAGTTCCGTCAAAGGCTACGTCCTCGCGATCAACTCGCCGGGCGGCGTGGTGGGCCCGGCGCAGAGCCTGTACCGCGAGCTCAAGCGGTTGAGCGAGGAGGATGGGCAGCCCGTCGTCGCCTCGATCGGGGGCACGGGCGCTTCCGGCGGCTACTACGTGGCGCTCGCCGCCGACTCGATCTTCGCGCTGCCCGGCTCGATCACCGGGTCGATCGGCGTGCTGCTGGAGGTCCCCAACGCGAGCGAACTGATGGACCGGGTCGGCGTGTCCGTGGAGGTGGTCAAGAGCGCTGAACAGAAGGACGCCGGCTCGATCTTCCGGCCACTGACGCCGAGCGACCGCGAGATGCTCTCGGGCGTCGTCATGGACCTCTACGATCAGTTCGTGCAGGTGGTGGCGGAGGAACGAAACCTCGACCCCGCCACCGTGCGCCAGCTCGCGGACGGGCGCATCCTGTCCGGACGGCAGGCGCTCGAGTACGGGTTGGTCGACCGCATCGGCAACCTGCACGATGCGCTGGCAGCGGCCGGCCGGATGGCGGGCCTCGGGGAGCGACCGAAGATCATCCGCCCGCCGCGCGAAAGGATCACGCTTCTGGACGTCTTCCTGGGGCGTGCGACGACGGCAGCGCTGGCGCGTCTGGTCCGCTCGATCGACGAGTGGAGCGGCCCGCAGCTCAAGTTCGCTGTCCCTTACTAGCCCGGCGGGAGAGCAACGACCCGCTCAACTCACTCCTGGATCAGGCATGGAGGTACGATGACCAAAGCCGACCTCGTCGAGCAGGTGGCCAACGCGATCGGCCCCGGGATCACCAAGAAGGACTGCTCTCTCGTCGTCGAC
>Ga0079224_100013283_pt1 | contig 11461 bp, 6 predicted proteins | sample Stecom2015_FD_80414 | JGI IMG/M metagenome (GOLD analysis project Ga0079224, IMG submission 80414) | Agricultural soil microbial communities from Utah to study Nitrogen management - Steer compost 2015 | ecosystem: Environmental > Terrestrial > Soil > Agricultural land | place: USA: Utah...
ATAAACAAGATCGTTTTCTCATAAAAAGAATGGTTGTCCATAGAGATTAATACCCGTCCACCATGACTTATTGCAGCTAATTCGACCTCCGGAACTGCTGTGGGTATGACGTCGTATGAAATATATGGGCTCTGTTCCATAAAACGATCGCCATTGGATTCGTGATGAGAAAGCAGGTGGATCCGTGCCGAATCACGGTGATGCGTGTCGTACTTTGCTTCATAGTCGATCCATAACGTGATCAACAAGACAATTGCCATGGACACGGCTAAACCACCAATATTGATGATGCTATGAACTTTTTGTCCTAAAATATTCCGCCAAGCGAGTTTTATATGGTTCTTTATCACTATAGTCATGCATATTCGGTATGTATTTATGGACGCAATCGGTTTGCCATTATTTTAATTTGTTGTAAATGATTGGTTTGTGCTTTTATTTGCTGTCCGTTTTCGGACAGTCACTGTTCACGATCGAACAGGAGATTGCTGCAGCGTTTTATATAGCTACTTACTATTTAGTACAAAAAGCCGAAGAGCCAAAGGGGAATTTTCTCATCGATACCTATCTCAAGGTTATCTGCGGCAATGAAAGCATTTTCAACGCCTGCGATTTGCTTTCGACTTTTGCCTTTGCCCCCGACTTCGATCGTCACCTTGCGATCCACCAAAAAATCACCAGCAGAAGGTAGTGAAACTTCATGCTTGGCATTGCGGAGCTGATTGAGTAGAAACGACTCTCTGCGGCTACCTTGATTGGCTTCGGATGAAGCGATAGCACGGTGGAGATTTGGATTTTCCAAATACACCTTTTCGGGTTTTTGTAAGGTACTTATACTTGCGCCTGCGGGATTTAACATATTAATCAGCCGTGCTTTTTCCAAGTAGTGGAGGTATTGGGTCACCGTTTGACGGCTGATGCCTATCTTATCGCTTAATTTGCTGATGTTGGGTTTGAAAGGAACGTTCTCGGCCAAGATGGCAAGTAATTGCATCACTTTACTGGTGTTGTTGATATCAAAACCATCAACAAAGCGTAGTTCGGTCTCGACAATTAGTCGGATAACCTGCTCGATACGTAAAAAATAGGTGCGAATATTTTCCTTAAAAAATGGATAATAACCATGGTCGAGATAAGCCTCAAAATGCGGTATCGGTTTGAAGTCTTTGCTTAATTTTAATGCGATTTGCGTGTGATGACTTAACACATCCGGTAAAGCTATCGCTTCCGCTCATCGCGAAGGAAAATCGATTTAATTTTAATTCTTTCCATTTTGCAAACTCTTGTTTGCAAAAATAGTTATAAAATGTTAACTATACTTATCAAAAGTGTGTAAATATTGGCAAGTTAAGTTAACATTTCTACTCATTCCTTAAACTATCCACTGGATTGGCCTTTACAACACTCAATATAATACCTCCGGTAATGAAAAATAAGAGCAGTACGAGTCCTAATAAAGGAAGTACAAATACACCCAGGTGCAATTCAGTTCGGAAAGTATAGTTTGCCAGCCATTTATCCATGAGCGTGTAGACTAACGGACAACCGAGCAGCACAGCTAAAAAGAACGTCATATAAAACTCTTTGCTGAATAGCATGATAATTTGCCGGAAAGATGCGCCTAGCACTTTTCGGATGCCGACTTCTTTTAAACGTAGATTAATCGCCAAAGCCGTTAAGCCGATGAGACCCAAAGCGACGATGACGATGGAGATAACCGTAGCAATTTGCGAAGCGCGCTGTAGCTTTAGTTCGACCGTATACATGTTCTTGATCGTATCATCCATAAATCGAAATTCAAAAGGGGCGTCGGGCATAAGCTGTTTCCAATTTTTTTCAAGCGCGGTCAACGCATCAAACGTGGAACCTGCTTTAAGTCGAATGGATAAAAATCGATACTGATTATTATTGTTGATGGAGAACCAGATCACCGGAGGTGATGCGCTATGCATGGAATTGGCGTAAAAATCGTCTGTGACACCGGCAATAGTTCCTGTAAATCGATTGTTAAATAAGCTAACTTGCTGACCGATGGCTTCTTCTGGCGTATGATACCCTAGGGCTTTTGCTGCTTTATTGTTGATGACCAGTTTCGAGTTATCTACCGTAGCCTCTTCCCGTGAACTAAAAAACTGACCGGCCAACAACGGAATATTGTAGGTATCCGAAAAGTAACGATCGGATGTAATCATTAATGCGTCCACTTCATCTTCACTTCCTACTTTTTGTACCTGTTGTATGCCATCAGCAAATGACCCCGGTACGCCATACGAAAGACTGATATTCTCGACATAAGGCAAAGCGCGTAACTGTTCGCGTACCAACTCTATCTTATGCAAACCCGCTTCCGACCAATCGCGAGGCGCTTGTACGGTAATGAGATAGTCTTTGTCATAGCCTAAATCACCTTTCATGAAGATATCGACTTGCCGGGAAACGACAACGGTGGCGATCAGAACAACGATAGTAACTGTGAACTGTGTGAATAACAATATGCGACGGATAAGATGCTTTTGCTGTATGTTCGTCAGCTGGTTCTTCAGTGATTCCAATAGACGGTTTTGGGACATCTTCATGGCAGGATACAAACCGGAGAGCATACCTAAAAAGAATACGGCAAGCATAAAATAAACGAAGAAGGATACCGGAAGCTCAAAGATGTCGGGTAGCGCGGTCAACATGATGGACTCAAACAAAGGGGCTAATACAGGATATAACGCCAAAGCGCCTAAGCCGGCGATCCATACCAACATGAGATATTCCGTGGTCAATTGTAGTATCAATTGAAATCTACTGCTTCCCATCATTTTTCGAACGCCGATTTCCTTTAGGCGTGTGAAGCTTTGGCTTACCGTAAAATTGATAAAATTGACCACCGCCATGACAAGGAGAAAGCCCGCGATAAGCACTAATACATGCGTTAATTGTCTTATAGCACCTTTATTGTCATTGAGATAATAAGAGGAAAGTGGTTTAAGTTGCGGAATAAGATTGGTGGCAACTTCTTCGTTGGCGTGTTGCCTTAATAAGTTTTGTATGGGAATAGCTAATTGCTCTGGTTGCACGTTTTCCTGTAGCTCGATAAAACCGGCAATCCATAGATTGTTCCAGTTGTCCACGTTTCTGCCGAAATACGCTTCACTGGCAATGGGAAGGAATTTAGGGCGGCATTCAGCTCCGTAACGGAGTTTTGTGCAGTAGGCTTCAACACACCCGTTACCACAAAATCATGTTTTTCACCTGCGAAATTGCGAATAGTCAGATTTTGTCCTAGAACTTCTTTCTTACCAAAATACTTTATCGCTGCTGATTCTGTGATGACAACCGAGAACGGGGAGGTGAGCGCTTTGCTTGGATTTCCTTCGAAAAGTTCAAAGCCGAACATATCGAGCAACGTCGAATCTCCGAGAGAAACGGATTCCTCGTGTACAGCTGTTCCATTTGATATGATGCAAGTTAAACCATCGATGCGGTAATAATTTGCGACAAGATGGGGGTATTCTTCCCGCAACGCTTTCGGGAGGGCGCCAACGGTCGTGAGTTCCAGACCGATCCCTGTTTTTTTGTATTCGCTCTGCAATATATACTGTCGATCTTGATGACGAAGGCCGCTATTTATTTGATACGTTTGCCATACATAAGCAGCGATCAATAACACAAAAGCCATGCTCGATACTAACCCGACAATATTAATGATCGCATGAAATTTTCTTTTCCGGATATTTCGCCAAGCTGTTTTTATATAGTTCTTTATCACGATTGTAGTTTTTACTCATCCCTTAGACTATCTACGGGATTGGTTTTCGCTGCCCGGATAGTTTGAACGCTGATCGTTACCAAAGTAATTAATAAGCCGATAAAACCTGTAAGAGCAAACATCCACCATTGCAACTCTATCCGATAAACGAAATCATCCAACCATTTATTCATAAGATACCATCCTATGGGAATGGCAAAAAGAAATGCTACGCAAACCCACCTAACAAAATCTTTTGATAATAGTAGGGTAATACCTGTGATGTTGGCACCTAATACTTTTCGGATACCTATTTCTTTGGTACGTTTCACAACCATAATGGATAATAGCCCCAGAAAGCCTAAAGAACTTATTATAATAGAAATGGTCGCTGCTATCCATATTAATTTTTCCAATAAGGCTTCTTTTTGATATAGATTGCCAATCTGTTCATCATAAAATTTATAATCAAAAAGCTCGTTTGGATACCATTGTTTCCATTCTTGTTCCAAATCATGGAGCAATTGATCCGGACGATTTCCACGATATTTTATAGCCAGATTTTTAATGCGCCCTTTATTATATCCTATTACGGTAGGCGATACTCCTTCTTTTAAAGAATTGGTGCTGAAATCACGAACCACACCAATGATTTTTCCACTGTATTCATCATTTAAGCCGCCGGCATGCAAATCTTTTCCGATGATTTCCTGATAATCGGGATAGCCTAAGTTCATGGCCATCTTTTCGTTTATTAAAAACTCGGGATGCTGTTCATTATCTTTGAAATTATGACCGGCTAACAATTGTATACCGAATGTTTTTATGTAGGAGGAGTCCCCGATAGCATAACGTGGTGCCCAGGTTTCCCATTCTGACCTGTTATCAAACTTAAAAGTCCCTCCCCAAACTTTATCGTATGATGGGGGATTATCGCAGAATGTGAAAGCAAGTATATCACTGCGGTGTTGGAGAAAGGCGGTTATTTTTTCCGTGTTGTCCCGCATTTCGTTCTTTAGGGGAAAAACAAGCACCGTCTCCCTATTAAAGCCCATGTCGGTGTTTTTGAGATAACCAACTTGGCTTACGATAACGATGGTGGAGATGATTAAGATTAGAGCGAGTACATTTTGAAAGACGATCAATGCTTTTCGTCCTAATCCCCAGTTGTTCGCAACCTGTTTCTTTAACGCAGCTTGAATCTTTGTTTTGTTAAGAAAAAATGCAGGGAATAGGCTGGTTGTCATGCAGACGGAAAGCCAAATTACAAAGGAAATAAAAATTAATTTGGATAGCGATAATACCTGTAATGGTTCGTTGAAGAACAGATAATGGTTGCTCCAGTCGATCGCTATCCATAGGAATAGCCACGCCAACAACAAAGCAAATAAGGAAATCAATAACGACTCTATCAGAAACTGCAGGAACAATTGTCGTTTTGAGCTTCCAAGTACCTTACGTATTCCCATTTCCGTGCTTCTATAGAGCTGTTGAGCAGAAACCATATTCGTATAGTTGATGCCCGCCATAAACAGGATGCCTATAGCGATAACGGTCAGTATCCCTAAAAGAGAAAACTGTGTAGCCTTTCCATAATTCATATCGAAATGGAAGGCTGTCAACGGCAGCAGTTTATAGGTATAGTATTCCAGTACATCCTCATGCCAGTGCTTTGCTATCAGCTTCCGGATACTATCTTCTACACCCACTTTGTCCTCGGCATGGTGCAAGGTCAACAGAATATTATTGGCTGAGTTGGTGTAACCCCAATTATGAAAGAAGGCGCTTTCTCGGAATTCATTTATAGAGGCGAGTGAAAAATATATCTCTGACTGAAAATCGGAGTTCTTCCGGCTATCATCGATAATACCGACCACCGTTACAGGCAATTTATTTTCTACCCATATTGTTTGTCCGATGGCTTCCTCGTTGCCAAAGAAATTTTTTGCCATGGTCTTTGTTAAAGCTACTGTTGCCGGTTCGTCCAACTGCTGCGGACTTCCGGCTAACCATGGAAAATGCATAATTTCAAAATAATCAGATGAGGTAAAGCACGCTTTGCCTTCTATTTTTCGAAGTTCATTGCCAATTTTTAGCGTAAAATCCTGTTTGTCTATGTACAGCGCAGCTTTTTCGACCTGCGGTAATTCTTGTCGGATAGCTTTGTACATCGCATAAGGACCACCCTTATTATGTTCTGTCTGGTCGAGGTGCAAATCTTCCACCACAATAAAGGTGCGTTCGGCGTCGGGATGAAAGCGATCAAAACTCAGTTGGTAAGTGTTGAACGCATAAATAAACAGACAGGCAGCAATAGCTAGGCCGAGAGCCGCTACATTTAGTATGGAATGAAACTGATATTTCGCGATTTGACGGAGAGCGGTTTTGAAATATATCTTTATCATTTTCCCTAGTTTTACTTTTTTTATTGAAGACGGGACGGCTACTCATCCCGCAACGAATCCACGGGATTAGCGCGTGCGGCTTTGATGGCTTGCGTACTGACGGTGAACAGTGCGATAGCAATAGCTGCTGATCCTGCCCAGATAAACACCCACCATGAAATAGCTATTCGGTACGAAAAATCTTCCAACCAATTATGCATTGCCCACCAAGCAACAGGCGATGCCAGAACGATGGCCAAAAACACTAATTTTATAAAATCTTTGGAGAGCATGCTGCTGATTTCCCAAACAGAAGCGCCAAGTACTTTTCGGATACCGATTTCCTTGATACGCGTCTCCGCGATATGAGAAGCAAGCCCGAATAGTCCTAAACAAGAAATGGCAATGGCCAACATGGAAAATATGAACGACAAGGACGCTGTCTGCTGTTGATCGTGAAACTTTTTGGCATACTCCTCATCCACGAAACTATAGTTAAATGGATAAGCGGGGTTGAATTTCTTGATAATGGTCTCCATCGTTTGTAAATTCTGTTGCATGGCGTGATGCTCGTTCGTACGTACAACCATATTGAGCATCCAGTTTTTTGATGGAAAAATTGCCATGGGGGCGATATCCTCATAAGGAGAGTCATTGATATAGTCTTTAAAGACGCCTACAATGGTATAGGTGTCATCTCCTCGTTTGAAATATTTTCCCACCGGATTTTCCAACCCCATGGTTTTGATCGCCGCTTCATTTAATAAAACAGAAGCACTATCGGCTGGTAATCTGGCGTAATCCAAATCACGGCCGTCGACGAGTGTCAACCCCACCGTTTTAACAAAATCGCTTTCTGCACGTCCCAATGCGAAGCTGGTGTTCTGCGTCTGTTCGGGTGTCGCACCTTCCCAGGAAAAATTTCCATTGGATACCGACGCATTTTTTGTGATGGACCATCCAGTACGTGTAACGCCTTTGACTGTACCGCTATTTAACAATTCAGCTTTAATAGCTTCGTAGTTTTTGTTCATATCGCCTTCCACAGGGATTTCGATGAGCTGTGATGCATTGTAACCGGCATTTCGTTCACTGGCATAATTGATTTGCAAACGGATAATTAAAGTTGCTATAATGAGCACAACGGCAATACTAAACTGAAAAATGACCAATACTTCCCGTAAACTGAGATTATACCGACTTTTTTTTAGAATACCCTTTAGGGTTTTAACAGGCTGGAAAGTGGAGAGCACAAATGCCGGATAGATGCCCGCCAGCAAACCGGTACAGAGAACAAAGACAAGTATGGCCATCCAAATTAGTGGATTTGCCATGTCGAATGAAAGCGGTTTATCTAATATTTGATTGAATAAGGGGAGAGCGATAAAAGCTAACCCGATGGCAATAATACCAGCAATCGAGGAGAGTAGGACAGATTCCGTTAGGAATTGACCTATCAGATTGCTTTTTCGTGCACCGACTACCTTCCGCACACCGACTTCTTTCGCTCTTTTCTGACTTCTTGCTGTGCTGAGATTAATAAAATTGATACACGCAATACAGAGAATAAGTAAACCAATGCCGGCGACTAAACGTACTTGTTCAATCTTTCCGCCCACGGGAATGCCATTCTCAAAACGGGAATACAGGTGCATGTTGGACATCGGGTAGAGAAATACCGAATTGAATTTTAAATCGGAAGCATTGTTGCGGACGACAGGTTCTATTTTCTGGTTGAAGGATGCGATATCCGTTCCAGAACGCAGTCGTATAAAAGTATAATAGGTATTGGTATTCCAATCCGTGCCGTATGTTTTATCCTCTAAAGGAATCAAATAACTGAAGTCAAAATCGGTATAGCTGGGCAAATTCTGGAGCACAGCAGTAACCTTGTAAGGCTCTTCATTATCCAAGATTACGGTTTTCTCCAACGGATCTTCGTCTCCAAATAAGTTTTTTGCGAGTTGTGCCGTTAGCACAATATTTTTGTGCCCGGTTAACGCCTGTTTGGTGTTACCGCTGACGATAGGGAAATCAAAAATTTGCAGAAAATCCGGGTCAACTTCATTGCCCTGGGTTTTAAGGCTTTTCTCCCCGTAGGTTAACAAACTGTTGGATGACCAGTACATACGCGCGGCGTATTCTACTTCGGGATACGTCTCTCTTAGTGCATTGGCGCCAGCGCCAGAAGTTATATCTTGGATACGAACTTCTTCATCTTTGTAACGGTTCCAAACTTTATAAATGTCGTTTTTGTCGCTGTAGAAGTTATCATACCGGAATTGATTTTGTACCCATAGGGCGATAAGCAGCACGGACGCCATGCCAATAGCCAACCCGATGATGTTAATAGCGGAATAGCCTTTATTCTTCAATAGGCCTCGCCAAGCTGTTTTTATATAGTTCTTTATCACGATTGTAGTTTTTACTCATCCCTTAAATTTTCGACGATATTTGTCCGGGATACTTTTACGATGTTGACACATATTGTGCATGCAGCGACGATAAGTATACTGCTTGCTGCTACGGCAAACAGCCACCCGTTTAGCGAAATACGGTAGGCAAAGTTCTGTAACCATGTATCAGCTGCCCACCAACCCAATGGAATAGCGACGACGACAGCAAAGGCAATTAGCCGTATAAAGTCTTTTCCCAGTAAAAGGCCAAGATCAGTTGCATTAGCACCTAATATTTTGCGAATGCTGATTTCTTTCGTACGTCGTCCAACCAAAAAAGCAGTTAGGGCAAATAGTCCTATAAGAGCGATAGCAATCGCCGTAAATCCGAAAAAAGAGACGATACGTTGCAAACGAATATGGCTGCTAAAGAGTTGCTGGAAATTTTCATCTAAAAAGGAAAACCGGATACCGAATCCCGGTTCGACACGTTTCCAGAGATTCTCGATCGCTGTCACTTGTTTTCCGATGTCACCACCGGTCAGCTTAACTAGTATGGCTCCGCCCGACTGGAATATACAAGCATCATTACCGATTGTAAAAACGGCCGGTTGTATCTGCTGTTCCAGCCCGAGTACGTTAAAATCTTTCACGATGCCTACAACTTCCATTGGAATGCTGTCACAACCGGGATAGGTAATATACGTGCCGCCGGCTCGTTGAAGGCCGAGTTTCATCGCCGCCGTCTCGTTGATAATGGCTGAACGCGTATGTTGATCATTGTAATTATCCGAGAACAGTCTGCCGTCGATCAGTTTGATATCTAGTGTTTCAAAATAATCTTTACTTATTTTGATTGATCCAAGACGGTGTATCTTGCCATTATGCTTAAAATTCATCGTTGATGTATCGGAGAATTGGTCGCCCGGAACCTTGATAGTTTTTGCTACGGCGTGTACTCCGGATATACTTAAGAGGCTGTTCTTGACTTGCTCGAAATTATCTTCTCTGGTCTGCATCGTTAATGCCTGTATGCGCAGTACCTGCTCTCCCGAAAACCCTTTGTCGAACTGCTGCATGTAAGTTAGTTGACGGTTGACAACAGCAATCCCGATAATAAAAAATGCAGCGACGACAAATTGTATTACAATCAATCCGTTACGGAGGGTAGCCCCCTGTTTTCCACTAGAATAGTCTCCTTTCAACACCTTGGTCGTATTGTAACGAGAAAGAAAGACGGCGGGATATAAACCCGAAAGTAAAGTGACGACAACCAAGCATAATATAACCTGTGTAACGAGAAGCCATGAAAATTGAGATCCAAAAAAGTGTAACGGGATCTGGAATTCCCGATTAAAATAGGGTAAGACGATATGTAAAAGCAGGATAGCAATTCCTAATGCAATAAGACATTGAATGGCGATTTCACCCATGAACTGCCAGAATAATCTTGCTTGGCTAGAACCCAATACTTTTTTCACACCGACCTCTTTAGCCCGTTTTAAGGAAGAAGCAATGGACAGATTACTGAAATTAACGGCTCCTGCAAATAGGAGCAATATTGCCAATACCAGCAAAATGGAAATATTTGCCATATTGCTGTTTCCATATTTTGGAAAATTGTGGATGTTATGTACCGCATCGACAAATAGGCCTTCTTGACTTCCCGACCTATGAAATGCTTCATAGGTCATGTTTTTGTCTTTCATCAGTCTATCGGTATAATAAATCCGATCTATCGCTAATTCTACTTCTTCGGCCGGTATAAGAGTTTTGGTTTTGACATACGTGTAATAGGACCAGTTTCCCCAGTGGTAATTGTCGGTTTCATATGGCGAACGATATACCATTTGAATATCCAGATGTGTCGGTCCCTGAGGATGTTCCATGATAGCGGTTACTTCCCGCTCAAAGGAGTTGAATACTTTAATCGTTTTTCCGATGGGGTTTTCCTTTCCAAAAAGCTTGGTGGCGACCTCTTCACTGATGACCATAGCATTGGGTTTTTGCAGTGGATTTAGGGCATCGCCATCTATGATTTTGTAAGGGAACACTTGAAAAAATAACGAGTCGGCAGATATTACCCCACTTTGCGATATAACTTTTTCTTCCACGGATATCGGCATTTCAAAAGTTACATCTGTCGATATTTTTGTAGCGGTCTCGATTTGAGAAGTATTTTCCCGGAGTAAGGCTGCTAAAGGTGCCTGTGTATTCGGAGATATATCGTTGTCGGCATCACGAATGGAGACCTTAAATACTTTTTCAAGCGCTGGATTCCAACGATCATAACTTAGTTCATAATTAAGATAGAGTAGGATTACCAGAAAGCTGGTTAGCCCTACTGATAAACCTAGTATATTGACGGCTGCGTAACCTTTGTTTTTCCAGAAGGTACGGAAAGTGAATTTTATGTAGTTCTTTAGCATGGTTTATACTTTAAATTATCCAATTACTCATCCCGTAAACTGTCAACCGGGTTAGCTCGTGCTGCCTTAACGGCTAATGTACTTACCGTAAACAGCGCAATTAACATGGCGAGCATACCAGCGAAGAAAAATGTCCACCATCGTATATCTATCCGATAAACAAAATCCTGCAACCATCGATTCATAATCCACCAGGCAATAGGAGAGGCAATGATGATGGCCAGAACAACCAATTTTAAAAAGTCTTTTGACAGCATCGTGGCAATTGCCGCGACCGAAGCACCCAATACTTTTCGAATGCCAATTTCCTTTTGCCGCTGTATTGTCGCAAAGGAAACCAACCCGAACAATCCCAAACAAGCAATAAAAATGGCCAACCCCGAGAATAACGTTGTTAAAGTCGCGGTACGTTTTTGTTGTTTAAATTTCAGCGCATATGCTTCATCGGCGAAATGGATGTCTACCGGATAATCCGGATTGTATTTTTTTAATATCGCTTGGAGCTGATCCATATTG
>Ga0079224_100013284_pt1 | contig 11461 bp, 9 predicted proteins | sample Stecom2015_FD_80414 | JGI IMG/M metagenome (GOLD analysis project Ga0079224, IMG submission 80414) | Agricultural soil microbial communities from Utah to study Nitrogen management - Steer compost 2015 | ecosystem: Environmental > Terrestrial > Soil > Agricultural land | place: USA: Utah...
CTACGACCGCGAGGAGGGACCGCTGCAGCGGTTCGATCCGGCGAGCGGCGAGCACGAGACCCTGCTGGCCGAGATCGGCGGCGCGCGGCTGACCAGCGCCAACTACCCGGTCATCGACCGGGCCGGGAACATCTGGTGCGCCAACTCCACCCACGCCGAGACCTGGCCGCAGGCGCTGGACGGACGGGCCGACGGCTTCATCTTCGTGCTGCGGCCGGACGGAAGCGCCGAGATCGTCGCCGAGGGTCTGAAGTTCCCGAACGGCATGGCCCTGTCGGCCGACGAACGATTCCTGTTCTGCGCCCAGACGAGCGGCGCGGACGTGCTGCGCTTCCCGATCCTGCCGGGCGCGAAGCTCGGCGCCGGCGAGCGTTACGGTCCGGTGCTGGGCAGCCTGGCGCGCGACGCGGCGCCGGAGACCACCGGCTGGACCGACGGGATCGGCTTCGACGCCGAGGGCAACCTCTGGGTCTGCCTGCCGGCCGCCAACAAGGTGGTGGCGATCACCCCGGACGGCCGGGTCGAGACGGTGATCCACGATCCAGCGGGTGAGCACATGAACCATCCGACCAACGTCACCTGGGGCGGGCCGGACCTGAAGGACCTCTACATCGGCTCGATCCGCGCCGACTGGATCGCCAAGGGACGCAGCCCGGTGGCCGGGCAGCCGCACGTCCATCAGCGCGCGGCGGCCGGCGCCTGAGTCAGCCGGCGGCGGGCGGAGCGCACTGTGCGCTTGCCTTCCGTAACGCCCGAGGTCCATGAATTTCGCGGAGCGCCGGCTCCTCGGGGCTTGGCCGGTGATCAGTGATCACTAATATGCGCAGCCGAACCCGGGCGGGGAGAGACGCCCACGGCGGCCAAATCAAAACCAAATACGGGTCCAGGAGGACGTCCATGCGCGAGTACCTGAAGTTCTACATCGATGGCCAGTGGGTGGATCCCGTCGAGAAGAAGACCCTCGATGTGATCAATCCGGCGACCGAAGAGGTCTGCGGGAAGATCGCCATCGGCTCGGCGGCCGACGTGGACAAGGCCGTGAAGGCCGCGCGCAAGGCGTTCGCCAGCTGGTCGCGCACCAGCCGCGAGGAGCGGCTCGAGGTGCTGCAGCGGATCCTGGCCGAGTATCAGAAGCGCTTCGGCGACCTGGCCAATGCGGTCACCGAGGAGATGGGCGCGCCCGCCTCGCTCGCCCAGCGCGCCCAGGTGCCGGCCGGCATGGGCCACCTGGCCACCGCCGCCAACATCCTGAAGGACTTCAAATTCGAGGAAGATCGCGGCTCGACAGTGATCGTGAAGGAGCCGATCGGCGTCTGCGGGTTCATCACTCCCTGGAACTGGCCGCTGAACCAGATCGCCTGCAAGGTGGCCCCGGCCATCGCCACCGGCTGCACCATGGTGCTGAAGCCGTCGGAAGTGGCGCCGTTCAGCGGGCACATCTTCGCCGAGATCATGCATGCGGCGGGCGTGCCGGCCGGTGTGTTCAACCTGGTGCACGGCGACGGCCCGGGCGTGGGCGTGGCCCTCTCCAGCCACCCGGAAGTGGACATGATCTCGTTCACCGGTTCGACCCGGGCCGGCATCGAGGTGGCCAAGAACGCCGCCCCGACCGTCAAGCGCGTCCACCAGGAACTGGGCGGCAAGAGCCCGAACATCGTGCTCGACGACGACGTGTTCTCGAAGTCGGTCGCGCGCGGCGTCGCCCAGATGATGACCAACTCCGGCCAGTCCTGTAACGCGCCGACCCGGATGCTTGTCCCCTCCAAGCGGATGGATGAGGCGATCAGCGTCGCCAGGGAGACCGCCGAGCAGATCACCGTCGGCGACCCGAACGGCAACGCCACCATCGGCCCGGTGGTCTCCGAGGTTCAGTGGAACAAGATCCAGGGCCTGATCCAGAAGGGGATCGAGGAAGGCGCCACCCTGGTCACCGGCGGCCCGGGCCGGCCGGAGGGCCTGGACAAGGGCTACTATGTGAAGCCCACGGTGTTCGCCAACGTCACCAACGACATGACCATCGCCCGCGAAGAGATCTTCGGGCCGGTGCTGTCGATCCTCGGTTACGAGACGATCGAGCAAGCCATCGAGGTGGGCAACGACACCGAGTATGGCCTTGCGGCCTATGTGAACGGCGCCGACCTCGACAAGGCGCGCGACATCGCCCGCCAGCTTCGGGCCGGCCAGGTGTCGATCAACGGCGGCTCGGACATGACCGCCCCCTTCGGCGGCTACAAGATGAGCGGCAACGGGCGCGAGTGGGGCGACTACGCCTTCCACGAGTTCCTGGAGACCAAGGCGATCCTCGGGTACGCGCCGAAACAGGCCGCCGAATAGCGACGGAACGACGACGCCTCCGGGGCCCTCCCCCGGAGGCGTTTTCGTCTGAGAGCCGCCCATGAGCGCTTCTATCGGCATCGTGGACGCCGTGCGGGAACAGGCGCGCAGGCGCCCTGATGCCCCGGCGATCCGCTTCGAAGGCCGCGAGACCAGCTTCGCGAATTTCGATCGGCTGTCCTCCCAGGCGGCCCAGGCGCTGCGCACGGCCGGCGTGAAGGCCGGCGAGCGCGTCGGCGTGCTAGCCAAGGGAACCGACGACTTCTTCGTCCTGTGGTTCGGCGCGCTGAAGATCGGCGCCTGCCTGTGTCCGGTGAACTGGCGGCTGGCCCCGCCGGAAATCGCCTTCGTGCTGAAGGACGCCGGCTGCCGGGTGCTGGTCTGCGGCGCCGAGTACGCCCAGGTCGTCGAGGGCCTCGCCGCCGAGTGCGGCCTCACCACCATCGTTCAGTTCGAGCCCGTCCATCCGAGTTGGCCCGATTTCCGCGGCTGGATCGCGGGCCAGTCGGCGCAGGACCCCGGTCACGCCGCCAGGGCCGACGACGACGTCATCCAGCTCTACACCTCCGGCACCACCGGCCTGCCCAAGGGCGTGCAGCTCACCGAGGGCAACTACGCCGCGCTGCGGCGTTCGGCCGAGGCCGGCTGGGGCAATTTCGACGAGGGCGCCCCGGTGCTGGTGGCCATGCCGTTGTTCCACGTGGCCGGCGCCAACATGGGCCTGCTCTCGCTGGTGCAGGGGGCGATCGCCGTGGTGCTGCGCGAAGCGGCCCCGCCGGCCATCCTGGAGGCCATCGCCGGCCAGCGGATTCGCCACGCCTTCCTGGTGCCGGCGCTGATCAACATGATCCTGCAGATGCCGGAGGTGGAGACGGCGGACGTCTCCAGCCTGCAGGGCATCTACTACGGGGCATCGCCGATCTCGGACGAGGTGCTTCTGCGCGCCCAGAAGCGGTTCGCCGGCGCGCGGTTCGTGCAGCTCTACGGCCTGACCGAGACCATCGGCTGCGGGACCTGGCTGCCGCCAGAGGCGCACGATCCGGCCAGGGGCAAGCTGCGTGCCTGCGGCGTGCCCTCGCCGGAGATCGAGTTGCGCATCCGCACGCCCGACGGCCGCGAGGCCGGCGTCGGCGAAGTGGGCGAAATCGAGATTCGCTCGGCCTGCGTGATGAAGGGCTACTGGAACCGGCCTGACGCCACCGCCGAGGCGATCGACGCCGAGGGCTGGTTCCGGACCGGCGATGCCGGCTACCGCGACGCCGACGGCTTCGTGTTCCTGCACGACCGGGTGAAGGACATGATCGTGTCCGGCGGCGAGAACGTCTATCCGGCCGAGGTGGAAAACGCCCTGTTCTCGCACCCGGCGGTGGCCGACGCCGCGGTCATCGGCGTGCCCGACGAGAAGTGGGGCGAGGCCGTGAAGGCGGTGGTGGTGCTGCGGCCCGGCATGGAGGCCGATGCGGCCGAGCTGATCGCCCACTGCCGCGAGCGGATCGCCGGCTACAAGGCGCCGAAGAGCGTCGATTTCGTGGACGTGCTGCCGCGCAACCCGTCCGGCAAGGTGCTGCGGCGCGAGCTGCGGGCGCCCTACTGGGCCGGGCGCGAGCGGCAGGTCGGTTAGGGAGAGAGAAGGTCAGATGGGGATGGACCCGCATATCAAGGCGCACGTCGAGGAGCAGGCCAAGGCCGCCGCCGCCAATCCCGCGCCGCCGCTTTCGGCCATCCCGCCGGAGATGGTGCGCGCCGGATACCGCGCCCAGCGCACAGCGATGAACGTCGGCGCGCCGAAGGACGTCGAAACTCGCGACCTGCAGATCGGTGGCGCCGCGGGGCCGATCCCGGCGCGGCTCTACACGCCGCCCGGCGCGGCGGCGAAGACCGGCGGCCTGGTCTACTTCCACGGCGGCGGCTTCGTGATCGGCGATCTCGAAACCCACGACGGCCACTGCCGCCGGATGGCCGAGTACGGCGGCGTTCGGGTGCTGGCGGTGGACTACCGGCTGGCGCCGGAGCATCCCTTCCCCTGCGGCCACGACGATGCGCTGGCGGCGACCCGCTGGGCCTTCGACCACGCCGACGAGATCGGCTTCGACCGCACGAAGATCGCGGTGGGGGGCGACAGCGCCGGGGGCAACCTCGCCGCCTCGGTGGCGCTCGACCTGCGCGGCGATGCGGACCGCAAGCTCGCCTTCCAGTTGCTGCTCTATCCGGCCATCTGGCCGGTCGAGCCGACCAATTCGCGCAAGACCCTGGATGGGCCGGTGCTCACCCAGGCGGCGATGACCTGGTTCGAGACCTGCCTGGCCGCCGAGACCCACCCCCATGCCGCCCGCGCCGTGTTGGGCAAGGTGACCGACGTCTCGGGCGCGCCGCCGGCCCTGGTGGTCACCGCCGGCTTCGACCTGCTGAAGGACGAGGGCCGCGAATGGGCCGAAAAGCTCAACGCCGCGGGCGTCCCTGCCCGGCACGTGGAGTATCCGGCCCTGGTCCACGACTTCTTCATCATGGGCGACGTCTCGCCCGCCGTGGACGCCGCCGCACGCGAGACAGCGCAGGCGCTGAAGGAGGCGCTGGCCTGACGCTTCCCTCCCACGACGGGGAGGGACGGTTTCACCCGAACTGGAAGGCGGAGATGGCGACGTCCATCACCTCGTCGCCGAACACCTTGCGGCCGGCCTCGCCCGCGGCGGCGCCGGCGGCGACGAAGATGGGAGCCAGGTGTTCCTCGCGGGGGTGCGCCGCGCGGGCGTAGGGCGCGCTTTCCCAGTCGGCGAGAGTGGCCGGGTCGGCGACGGCCGAGCTCAGCCAGTCGTCGAAGCGGCGCGAGGTCTCGGTGAAGGCCGGGTTGAAGCCGCGCATGTTGTGCCAGCTCATGCCGCTGCCGAGGATCAGCACGCCCTCGTCGCGCAGCGGCGCCAGCGCCCGGCCGGCGGCCAGGTGCCGGGCAGGGTCCAGCCCTTCCTGCAGGGACAGCTGAACCACGGGGATGTCGGCGTCCGGCAGGGCGACCTTCAGCGGCACGAAGACGCCGTGGTCCCAGCCGCGGGCCTCGTCGTGCGCCGTCGGCAGGCCTGCCCCGGCCAGCAGCTCGCGCACCCGCGCCGCCAGCTCGGGCGCGCCGGGCGCGTCGAACCGCAGCTGGTAGGTGTGCTCGGGAAAGCCGTAGTAGTCGAAGATCAGCTCGGGCCGGGCGGTGGCGCCCGTGGTGAAGGCGGGCGCCTCCCAGTGGCCGGAGACCACCAGGATCGCCTTGGGCCGTTCCGGCAGGGCGGCGATCATGCCGCCCAGCCAGTCGGCCGTCTTGTCCCAGGCGTCGGCCGGGCCCCGCGTCCAGTCCATGAAGAAGCAGGGGCCCGCCCCGTGCGGGATGAACAGGGTCGGCAGGCGCATGGCTCAGGCCGGTTCCGGCGTGCGCACGCGGACGATGGTCTCAATCCAGTCGGCGAAGGCCTTGGCGTAGTCGGCGAGGAACTTGCGGGTCTCTTCCTTCAGCTCGCCGTTCTCGCCGAACAGCGTGCCGGCGCCGGAGATGTAGGCCTCGCGCTGCAGGGTCGGCACGTTCAGGAACACCAGCGACTGGCGCAGGTGGTGGTTGGCGCCGAACGCGCCGAGGCCGCCGGCGGTCACCGAGACAACCGCGCCCGGCTTGCCGTCGAACACGCTCCGGCCATAGGGGCGCGAGCCGACGTCGATGGCGTTCTTGAGCACCGCGGGCACCGAACGGTTGTACTCGGGGGTGACGAAAAGCACCGCGTCGGCGCTGCGGATCTGGTCGCGGAAACGCACCCACTCGGCCGGTGGGTTCGGCTCGTCGTCCTGGTTGTAGTAGGGCAGGTCGCCGATCTCGACGAAGCGGTATTTCATGTTCGGCGGTGAGAGTTCGGCGAGCGCCTCGGCGATGGCGCGGTTGAACGAGCCCTTGCGGAGGCTGCCGACGAGAACGGCGACGGTGCGGGTGGTCATGCATCTCTCCATTGAAACGTCACGCCGAAGCGACCGGCTTGAGGTAGGGCCGTCAAAGCCCGTTGATAATCGCCTGCATCTGCAGCAGACTATTTCCGAACGGGAAGGAGTGGGCGTTGGACCGACTGGACGAGGTGCGCCTGTTCGTGGCGGTCGCCGACGCGCTCAGCTTCGTGGGCGGGGCGCGCCGCCTCGGCGTCTCCCCGGCGCAGGCCTCCAAGGCGGTCGCCCGACTGGAGGATCGGCTGAAGGCGAGGCTACTCAACCGCACCACGCGCGACGTGTCGCTGACCGACACCGGCCGCGCCTATCTGGAGCGGGCGCGCGAGCTGATCGCCGAGTTCGACGCGCTGGAGAGCTCGGTGCGCGACGTCAGTGGCCCGCGCGGCCTCCTGAAGGTCACGGCGCCTACGTCGTTCGGCTCGGTCGAGCTCGAATGCGTCATCCTGGAGTTCGCCAAGGCGCACCCCGAGGTGTCGCTGGAAGTCTCGCTGACCGACCGGGTCGCCAACCTGGTGGAGGAGGGCTACGACGTGGCGGTGCGCATCACCCGCATGTCCGACTCCTCCCTGGTGGCGCGAAAGCTGGGTGAGGCGCGGATCGTCACCTGTGCGGCTCCTGACTACCTGCAGCGGGAAGGAACGCCGCTGAGCCCGCTGGATCTGGCCGACCACGAGACCATCCTGGACCTCAACCTGGCCGACCCCACCCTGTGGGCCTTCGGGCGCGGCGCCGAACGGACCGAGGTGCGGGTGCACGGGCGGCTGCGGCTCTCCAACGCCGAAGCCTGCCTGGCGGCCGCGCGCTACGGTTTCGGCATCGCCCGCGCCCCCTCGTTCGCCGCCGCCGAGGACCTGCGCGCCGGACGGCTCACTACCCTGCTTTGCGATCACGAGCCGGAGCCGATGCCGATCTATGCGGTCTATCCGCACGCGCGGCACCTCTCGGCCAAGGTGCGGGTGTTCGTCGACCACCTGGTCCGGCACTTCTCCGGCCCGTCGCGCTGGGAGCAGGGCTGGACCTGAGCCGCGCCCGCGAAGACTCCAGAAAACCTCCAGCGGCCCTGCAAGCGCGCCGGCGCCGCCGGCGGCACACTCCTTCCATCGACCCCGGGCGCAGGGCCCGCGGCAGGACAAGGAGAACGGCGATGCCGCTCGTGACGATCGACGTGATCAAGGACGTCTTCACGCCTCAGCAGAAGGCCGCGCTGATCGAAGGCGTGACGGAGGCGATGATCCGGGTGGAGGGCGAGGCCATGCGCCCCGTCACCTGGGTGCGTGTGAAGGAGTTCGAGGAAGGGGACTGGGCGATCGGCGGGCAGCGGCTGGCCGCCCGCGATGTCCATGCAATGGCGGCCGAGTAGGCCCGATCAGCGGGCGAGTTCCTCGAAGGCCCGGGCGATCCGCGCCCGGGCCTCTGCGTCGCGGAACGGAAAGGCGCGCTGGAAGTCGGCGAGCCCGAGGCCCGGATGCCGCGCCCGCGCCGAGGCCGCCCAACGCCGGCCGCGCTCGACATCGCCCGCCAGCACATGGGCGACCGCGGCGATCATCTCGATCAGCGCATGGGCGCCGGGCGAATGGGCCGCCCGCTCGGCGAAGGCCGCCGCCTCGGCCGGCTCGTCCAGCACCATGTGGCTGAAGGCGCGCACGCCGAGCATGCCGTAGGCCAGCGGGTCGAGGGGGCTCAGGGCCAGGGCGGCGTCCACGTCGGCCCGCCCCTGTCGCCCGTCGCCCATCAGCGTTTCGGTCCAGGCGCGGGCGTATCTCGCCTGGGCGTAGTTGGGGCTGAGCGCCATGGCCCGGTCGAGCCAGGGCAGGCTCGCCTCCAGCTGGTCGGCCAGCCAGAAGCTGCGGCCCATCACCAGGTTGCAGAACGGGTCGAGCGGATCCAGCGCGAGGCCCGCCTCGGCCGCGCGCCGGGCCATCTCCGCGGCGGCGCCCACGTCGTCCACGAAGCCCAGGAAGGCGTTCTCGAAGTGGGCGAAGGAGAGGGCGGCGTGAGCCCGCGCGAACCCGGGCTCCAGCTCCAGTGCCTGCTCGAACAGCCGGGCGGCGCGCGCATTGGCCTGCGGCGCGAAGCGGAACAGCTCGGAAAGGCCCAGGTGGAAGGCCGACCAGGCGTCCAGGCTGTCCGGCGAGGCGAGCCGCGCCCGCCGGGCCTCGATGAGCGGGATCTGCAGTTCCAGGGTGGCGATCACCTGGCGGACGATCTCCTGGCGGATCTCGTGGACCGCGCCCGGTCGACCGGCGAAGCGCTCGCTCCAGACCACCCCGCCGCCGACGGTCTCGCATAGCTCGACGGTGAGCGAGAGGGCGATCTCGTCGACCTCCACCGAACCGGTGAGGCAGTAGCCGACCTTCAGCGCCGCGCGGACCTCCGCGAGGTCGATGACCGGTCCACGGAAGCGGAACGAGGAGCCGCGGGCGATCACGAACAGCCAGCGCAGGCGGGCGAGTTCGGCGATCAGGTCGTGCGGCAGGGCCTCGGCCATCGCCAGCGACGCCGGACCGGCGCCGATGGTGGTGAACGGCAGGACGGCGATGGACGGCCGCCCCGCCTGCAAGGGCTCCGCCTCCGGCGCAGGTGCGGGTGCGGGTTCGGCGGCGAGCAGCTCCACTTCGCCGACGAAGCGGAAGCCGTGCTTGGCGTGTGTGCGGATCAGCCGCTGGGCCCGGCCGTCGTCGCCGATCGCCTGGCGGGCCGACTTCACTCGGCTGGACAGCGCCGCCTCGGAGACGATCCGGCCGCGCCAGATCCGCTCCAGAATCTCGTCCTTGGTGACCAGCCGTTCGCGGTTCTCGATCAGCATTTGCAGCAGGTCGAAGACCTGCGGCTCAACCGGCACGGGCCGCCCGCCGGCGGTCAGTTCGCGACGCGCGGTGTCGAATCGGACGGGGCCGAACCGGTAGATCATCGCCGCCAGTCTAGCACGCAGCAGAACGGCGATACGTGGACGTGGTCCTCAGGCGGCGGTGGGCTCGGCGGCGAGACCGGCGCGGACCCACGCGAAACCGGCCAGCGCGCCCGCCACGGCTTCGGCCGCGCGATCGGCGCACTCGCGCTCGAGGATGGCGCAGAAGCTCGTCCAGCGCGCGCCGGTCGCAGGCCCGTACACGTCGAAGAACGAGGCGCCGTCGAGCGAGCGGCCCGCGGCCCGCAGCCGTTTGCGGATCACCCGCCCGCCGAGCGTCGAGCCCTCGAGCACGTAGGCGAAGCCCAGCGCCTCGGCCCTGCCGGAGAATATCGGCGGCGGCGCTGCGGGAAGGGGAGGGCCGTCGGCCCCCAGGACCTGCAAGTCCCGGCGAAGCGCCGGCGTCTTTCGGCGGCCCTCGAAGTCATAGTCGGGAATCCGCGCAAGGAGCGGCTCCAGCGCCGCCTCGGCGGGCGCATAGAGCGACAGGAAGGCGGCCAGCAGCGCCGGCCGGCTGGCCGGGACGGCGAGGCGTTCGAGGATGCGGGCGTTTGTCTCCAGCTCCTCGTGACGCTCCCGGGTCGCGGCCCTGACCGCGGCCAGTACGCTCATGCGTCGGCTCGCTCGGCGCGCATCGGCAGCGGAACGGAGACCACCACGCGCATGCCGGGGCTCGCCCCCCCGCGTTCGAGGGTCCCGTTCAACCGGTCGACCAGCGCCCCGATCAGCCGGGAGCCGAGCCCGCCGCCGGACGGCGTCTTGGCGACCGCCGCGCCGCGACCCCAATCGCGCACCTCCAGCCGCAGTCCCTGGGGGCGGCCGGACAGCTCGACCAGAAGCGGCCCGGCGGCCCCGTCGTAGGCGTACTTGGCGGCGTTCAGCACCAGCTCGCTGAGCACCAGTCCGATCGACATGGCCATCTCGGTCGGGGTCGCCACCGGGCTGAGCTGGACTTTCATCTGCCGGGTCCAGTCCGCGCCCAGAGAGGCGCCGATGTCGGTGATCAGCTCGCGCAGGTAGACGTCGAGGTCGACGGTCTCGGGATGGTCCGAGCGGTGCAGCCGGCGGTGAACGAGCGCCACGGCCGTAACCCGCGCCATCGCCTCTTCGAGCTGGGCCCGCACCTCGGGGTCGGTCGTGTCGCGCAGCTGCATGCGCAGCATGCCGCCGACAATCTGCAGGCTGTTCTGGATGCGGTGATCGCCCTCCCGCAGCAGGTGGCTCTTTTCGCTGAGTTCGCGGTCGCGCTCGTCGAGGGCCCGGCGCAGGCTTTCGTTCAGCCGGCCGATGCTCTGGGTGCGTTGCATTTCGGCGAAGGTGCGGGCGATGCGGGCGGCGGCGTCCACCTCGACCGACGACCAGGGCTGGGAGCGACCGCGCACGGTCTCGCGCCACAAGTCGAAGGACTTGCGCGGCGTCAGCTGGCCGCCGGCGAGATCCTCCTCGGCCGGCTTGTGGGGATTGCCCGCCCAGTTGATCTCCTCGACCTGCTCGGCGCGAAACCACAGGAGTTGGCGATTTTCGCCGCCGGATAGGGTCACCGCCAGGAGGCCGCTGGCCGTGTCGGCGTAGACTGAGGCGGCCGGGAACTGGCGCGACAGGGAATCCGTGGCGAACACGCCGCTCTCGCCGCGGCCGAGCAGCCAGTCGGCTAGCGGCAGCATCTGGCCGGGGTCGGGGCAGAGGCCAGAGGCGATCACGCGGTCGCCGTGGCGAACGGCGACGCCGTGGGCGCGGACCACCTCCAGCAGCTCGTCGGCATGGTCTTCCAGCGCCTGTTCGACCGAGCCGCCGCGGCCGAGCAGGCTGAACAGAGCATCCTCCGCCGCGCGCGAGCGCAGTCGCTCGCGGTAGAGCTCGGCGTCCTCCAGGGCGGCGATCTGATGCGACAGCGAGCCCGCCAGCACGCGGCAGAGGCTGCGGTCGTCGAAGCTCAGCCCCTTGGGCTCGCGATGGTGAAATGACACCAGCCCCCAGAGCTTGCCGTCGCGCACGATCGAGACCGAGGCGGAGGCCGCGACCCCCATGTTCTTCAGGTACTGGATGTGGACCGGCGAGACGCTGCGCAGGTGGCAGTCGCTCATGTCCAGCGGCCGCTCGCCGGTGTCCCGGGCGATCAGCGGCGCAGGGACATAGCCGACGTCGCAGATCACCCGGATGAGGTTGCGCAGATAGAGCTGGCGCGCCTGCTTGGGAATGTCGCTGGCCGGGTAGCGGTGGTTCAGGAACGGCGGCAGGGCGTCGGCCTTGGCC
>Ga0079224_100013285_pt1 | contig 11461 bp, 5 predicted proteins | sample Stecom2015_FD_80414 | JGI IMG/M metagenome (GOLD analysis project Ga0079224, IMG submission 80414) | Agricultural soil microbial communities from Utah to study Nitrogen management - Steer compost 2015 | ecosystem: Environmental > Terrestrial > Soil > Agricultural land | place: USA: Utah...
GCTTTTCATTTGTGGAAGAGCAATGTGGTGGAAAGTATGTACCATGGAATAAGTCCGGGGAATTTCCAGCAATTATCTCATTACGATGCGTTTCGTGGAGAACTGTATAGGGACTTTGCCGATCCGATAGGTGTAGCCTCTCGTACATTAACGGAAGGACTTTTTGGTTTCCTTCCCAAATTGATGGATGGGGAGATCCTGATAAAACCGGGATTCCCCCAAGACTGGGATTTTGCCGAGATCGAATTACCAGAATGGCGTTATGCGTATAAACGTGAACAAGGAAACCTATCTTTCCATATCCGTACGCAGTATGAACAGGCTGTACAGCTGAAAATGGAAGTTCCGGTATCGTATGCACAGATAAAATCAGTTAAAGTAAACGGCGATGTAGTATCGTGGTCTATAAAACCGTCGTCGATCAATAGACCGGTCTTAGTATTTGATGCGCCGGCAGCAAAAGAATTTAAGGTCGAGATTATCGGCGGGAAACAACTTAAATTAATGTCGGTAGCGCCAGTGGAGCATCCCTACACCGAAGAACTCAAGCTTCCTCTCCCAGAGGGCGTGGAAATAATAGACGTGTATGATCCTCAAAAAATCCTTCGGGGTCAGGACGATGAACGATTTTTCTTTACTCGACACACGTATAAAGGTACGTTTTTCGTTAAACTTCGACAAGGTGAAATGACTTGGTGGCAAGCCATCAACGTGGATTTGGTTCAGCCCGTTCAAACTGATTTTGTACAACGGAATAAGCACCACTATCTTAGTCTAAAAAATCGGACGACACAAAATCAGGTAGTTGACATTGATGGAATGGGTGTTAAAAAAGAGGTTAAGCTTTCTTCATCGGAATCGGTGGAAATAACTTTACCAACTACCGGATTGTCGATGGGTACGAATAAACTGCGGGTTCGTACAGGCCAAGATCAATGGACAGCACGTTATATCGTTTGGGATATAGAAAACCAAGGGATGTACCAACCGCAGGATCTATCTTCTTATTACAATGCACGGGTCCGCGATATTTTTGAGCAACGTTATCTATCCCCTAGGCCAGATGTGCCTACATTACAGCTGCCTTGGCAAGGGATTGGAAATTGGTGCTATCCGCTTATCGAAGCTTCGATCGACGATAACGGTTTGATGGCGGTTCGAAAAGAGCAATCCGTGACCTATTTAGGAGTTCCATTTCTAATTAAAGGAGATGCGAAAAATGTAGTGTTCACCAGCCAATGGGATAATTATCCCACGACTGTTGAGGTGCCTTTGCAAGGCAAGGCGGAAAAAGCCTATCTGTTAATGGCAGGATCCACAAACCCCATGCAGGCGGAAATGATAAATGCACGGGTAAAAGTGACATACACCGATGGAGAGGTGGATATCCTGGACTTGAAGAATCCGACCAATTGGTGGCCAATTGAACAAGACTATTTAGATGACAACTACGCTTTTGAAATTCCAGATGAGGAGATACCCTATCGGATTAGGTTGAAAACAGGAGAACTGTATAAAGGAGGGGACTTGCCCAACTATACGGAAGTAAAAGGTTACACGAACCGGGCGGTGGATGGAGGTGCCGCAACAATATTGGATTTGCCACTGGATAGTTCCAAAACACTGAAATCGTTGCAACTAGTGAGCGAAACCAATGATGTGGTTGTCGGTATTGTTGCAGTTACTTTATTTGCGAAGTGAGCATGTTAAAAAAATAAAACAAATAATTATATGAGAAGAAATTTGATAACGGGATTTGGCGCATTGCTTCTGATCGTCGCCTCTTGCCATACGCAGGAAGATGATAAAATTGATCGAAAAGCGGTTGTACAGCGCCATAATATCGTAAACCAATCGGCGGATACACTTGCCTCATTGACCGTGGGAAATGGTGTATTTGCCTACACGGTTGATGTCACAGGTATGCAGTCTTTTCCTGTATATTATAAAAAGGGGGTATCACTAGGAACACAGTCCGAATGGGGATGGAATACCTTTCCAAATGATGGAGACTACAAATTTGAAGAAACCTTGAAGTCGTATGATTTCAACAATGAAGGGCGGGATGCAAAGTATAGCGTCCAACATAAAGAAGGGGGGAGAAATACCGAGGCGACAGAATATTACCGGGTGAACCCACATCGCCTACAGCTCGGAAATGTAGGATTGGCGTTTACGCTAAAAAACGGAGCGCAAGCTACCGTGGACGATATTCAACAGGCTGAACAGACGCTCGACTTATGGACGGGTCTTATCCATAGCAAATTTATGGTGGAAGGCGAACCGGTAGAAGTTTGGACCGCCGCAGCGCAGTCGGCCGATAGAGTTGCGGTGAAGGTTTCGTCGCCATTGATTGCGGCTGAACGTCTACAGGTATTTGTGCGTTATCCGTATCCGTCAGGCCAGTTTTTGGATGAAGCAGCGTATTATGGAGAAGAGGACAAGCATCAGAGCCGTATTGTTTCTGAAGGGGAGCATGCTGCCGTGTTAGAACATACACTTTCGGGAACAACTTATTTTACAGGGTTGAACTATTCTAAGGGGACAATCACCGAGACAGGTAAACATTATTTTGCCTATCAACCGGCATCGGATCTCGAAACATTTGAATTTTCCTTTGCTTTTGCAAAACAAAATGGCTTTGGAGCTAGCGAACCCGATTACAAGAAAACCGCACAGGAGAGCGAGGATAGCTGGCAAGACTTCTGGGAAAGCGGTGCTGCGGTTGATTTTGAAGGTAGTACCGATCCGAGGGCACACGAATTGGAACGTCGTTTGGTGCTATCCCAATACCTTACGAAGGTACAGTGCGGTGGCGACAACCCGCCCCAGGAAACAGGCTTGACATTTAATAGTTGGTATGGTAAACCGCATACGGAGATGCACTGGTGGCATGGCGTTCATTTCGCACTTTGGGGACGCCCCGAAATTATGGAGAAAACACTGAATTATTATTTCCACACATTCGAAAAAGCAAAAGCACTGGCGGAACGTCAAGGCTATAAAGGCGTTCGGTGGATTAAGATGTCTGATAACGATGGGAACGAAAGCCCTTCTTCGGTGGCGGCCTTCCTGATCTGGCAGCAACCTCATATTATCTATATGACGGAGCTGGCGTATCGTGATAAGCAGGACAAAAAGGTGTTGGAAAAATACAAGGACTTGGTGTTTGCCACTGCAGAATTCATGGCAGATTACGCATATTACGATGAAGAGAAGGATCGCTATAATCTTGGTCTGGGGGTTATTCCAGCACAGGAAGTATTTCCGGCAGCCAAAACCATCAATCCGACATATGAAGTAGCCTACTGGGATTGGGCATTACGCGTCGCCCAGGAATGGAAAGAACGTTTGGGCGAACCACGTGTAGAAGCTTGGGATAAGGTGATTAACAAACTCGCAGCATTGCCGGTGCAGGGCGACGTTTATCTCGCGACCGAAACGGCGACGGATTCCTATACGTTTCCCAAATGGATGACAGACCATCCGGCCGTGCTTGGCGCGTTGGGAATGGTTCCTGAATCTCCGAAATTGGACAAGATGATTATGAAGAATACGCTGGATACCGTATGGGCTAAATGGTCGTGGGAAAAAACCTGGGGTTGGGATTTTCCGATGACAGCGATGAATGCCGCTCGCTTGAATTTACCGGAGAAAGCATTGGATGCACTCTTTATGGATATCCAAACGAATACCTATCTCAAAAACGGACATAACTATCAAGACGGTAGGCTGCGCATTTATCTGCCGGGTAACGGTGGGACACTTACAGCCGTGGCGATGATGTTGGAAGGTTGGGATGCTGCGGAAGGTGATATACCTGGCTTCCCAAAAGATGGATCTTGGAAGATCAAAAAAGAAGGATTTAAAAAGATGCCTTAAAACGAGTATATGAAGAAGATATTATTATTTGTGTTATTGGGCTGTGGAAGCATTGCTTCCATGGCGCAAGACTTCACGACGAAGAAAGAAGTGGTACAGCAACTACGTTTGGCCAATGATTATTTCATGAAAAAGTGGCCTGATCCGGGAAAAACCATTATCACCAATAAAGAGCGTCGCGGAAATATTTGGACACGAGGTGTGTATTATGAGGGATTAATGGCGTTCTATAAAATTGATCCGGAAAAAAGATATTATGATTATGCGGTCGATTGGGCAGAGAAACATGACTGGAAGCCGGTGCGAGGCGAAGTATACACCCGGCATGCCGACAACCAGAACTGTGGGATGACCTATATCGATCTTTACCGTATTGATCCACAACCAGTCCGGATTGAAGCGATCAAAAAGAATATCGATTCGGTGATCAATAGTGGTCGCTATAATGATTGGACCTGGATCGACGCTATACAGATGGCCATGCCGATTTTTGTGAAACTGGGTGTGACCCTTAACGACCCCAAGTATTTTGATTATATGTACAAGATGTATCATCACACAAAATATGTAGAAGGGGGAAATGGGCTGTATAATCCGGAAGATCAATTGTGGTGGCGCGATAAAGATTTTGTACCACCTTATACGGAACCGAATGGGGAAGATTGTTATTGGTCCAGAGGTAACGGTTGGGTGCTGGCAGCCTTAGCATTGGTGTTGCAGGAGTTGCCCGCCACTGATCCGCATTATGCCGAATATTTAGCAGATTTCAAGAACCTGGCGGAAGGCGTGGCTCCTTTGCAGCGTACGGATGGCTTTTGGAATGTCAGCTTACATGATCCGAACCACTTTGGCGGCAAAGAAACCTCTGGCACCGCTCTTTTTGTGTATGGCATGGCTTGGGGCATGAATAATGGTATCCTAGACAAAGCAACATACCTGCCGGTGGTAGAAAAGGGTTGGACAGCTATCTCTAAGGAATCAATCCAACCCAATGGCTTTTTAGGTTATGTACAATCGACAGGTAAAGAACCGAAAGATGGTCAGCCGGTAACGGTAGACAAAGTACCGGACTTTGAAGATTATGGTTTAGGTTGTGTATTATTGGCAGGAACGGAAGTGTATAAGATGGTGGAATAGGCGTTACATCACAATGGGTCAAAGGTCGGGTTCGACTGCCGGACTTTGAAGATTGCGGTTTAGGTTGTATATTGTCGGTAGGAACAGATTTTGTAAAACGACGAAGCAAAGATACCATGAAGATTTTCAATATGATGACTAAAAAGCATTTCCTGAGTGTTGCATTTTATTTGATGTTAATACCCTTTCTATTTGCACAAACCCACAATAAACTATATGTCAAGGAAATTCATCAAGGACCTATTGTCGATCATCTTCATGCTGACGTAATAGTAAGTAAGAATAAATCCGGATTTGAAACCGGTCAAATGATTAAGGTAGATGGGGTGTACCACATGTTCGTTAACGAAATGTTTGATCGTGCGCATAGAGATATGCGAATCGCCTACTGGACTAGTTCGGATGCAGTGAACTGGAAACGCAAATCAACTATAGTCGAGAGTATTCCTGGGCGGTCTCCTTTTAATCCGAAATCGGAGGTCTGGGTTACCGGTGTCGAATTCAATGGGGAAGAAAACGCTTGGAATATTTTCTATGTTGCGTATCGTGCTGGAGATAAAGAAAAAGGAGAAATTGAAGCAAATGATTACGCAGGTCGGATCTGGCGTGCAAAATCTGTGGTGCCGGGCAAGGACGGCATTGCCGGTCCGTATGCAGAAATGGGAATCATCATGCAACCGGATGAAAATTCACAGGCGTGGGAAGGCGAACAGGCTATCGCAGCGTTCAATCCATATAAAGTAGGAGATTTATGGTATGCTTTTTATGACGGCCACACGCACACCCCCCTTGGCGATTGGCCGGTGGGAATGGCAACAGCTAAAAAATTGAGCGGGCCGTGGGAAAGAATGCCGGAGGGGCATAATCCGGTTCCGATTTCGCCGGAGTTTAACGAAAACCTACAAGTAACGGAACTGAAAAATGGAGGCTATTTAGCAATTTTTGATGCTATGGGAGATCATGAAATTGCGTATAGCCTTTCCGAAGATGGTATCCGCTGGCAACCCGAGGTACGATTGAAGATTCAATCCGATAATAATTTGTGGGCTGAACCAGGGGATCATGCTACCCGCACGCCGCTCGGCGCGGTGGAAGAAGAGGACGGCACTTTCACCGTGGTTTACACCGCCATGTATAATAAAGACGGTAAGTTATTTTATGGAATTGGTAAATGCACGTTAGCCTGGGTGAAATAGTGATGTGTGGAACCTCATTTCACAAACTCGGTGCTACTTTTTTTATTCTTCCGTCTTCGTAAAACTCCAGACGATCAACACAAACCTCGCGATGGTATCCGGCTGCACGCCCCATATCAATGCCGTTGGGACGGCTAAAGCGGTGATAAACGATATGCCACTCATCTGTTTTGGGTATTTGTAGAACCGAATTATGTCCGGTACCGTATATTCCCTTTTCAGGAACTTTTGACAAAATAAGGTTGTCTTCCGGGATTTCCATAGGGCCGGTAGGGGATTTAGACATCGCATAGCGTACACGATAATCTTCACTGCGGGTGTCGTTTTCCGAATATAGAAAATAGTAAATTCCGTTGCGGTAAAAAACTTCAACCGCTTCCCGGAAATGCGGTAAAGAGAAGGTTTGAAGTGTCTCCTTCTTCATCGACACCATGTCGTCGTTTAGTTCGACGACAGCCACATAACCATTCCCCCAATACAGATAATCCTTCCCCGATACTGGATCATGGAATATATCTGGATCTATTTCGGCACCGCGATTTATTCCCTGCGGTTTCCAGTCGACAAGAGGTTCTCCCGAATCGACAAAAGGTCCGGTAGGCTCGTCTGATACGGCTACACCAATTTTTCCAGCACCGGTGTAATAATAGTAGTATTTGTATTCGCCGTTTTGTTCTTTTTCGATAATACAGGGCGCCCATGCTTTTTCACGCGCCCAAGGAACGTCCTTTGCTAAATCTAGAATAACGCCCTCGTCTTTCCAGTCTAATAAGTTTTCGGACGAGAATGTTTTGAAATAATGGCCGCTCCACTCCAAGAATCCGTCACTGGTCGGATACAGGTAATATTTTTTGTCCTTGTAGGAATATATAATCTCCGGGTCGGCATAATAACCCGTTATAATTGGATTATCGTTAAGCGGGGGAAGCCCATCGGGTTTGCCCCATTCCAGAATCAACCGTCGCAGATCAGCATTGGTGACCGAAACAATGGAACCATGACGCGGCTTGAAGTTCATTGATATCTCATTATCGATGGGAATGAAATTTTCCAAGTCGTCGCTTTTTGTAAAATGAAATTCCCTTTTACGATAGACATCGTACATCAAGATATAGGTATCCGAATTGTTTAGCTTAAAGATACTTGAACCTTCTACTGATTCATTGGTTTGTTGTTTATATCCATCTTTTTCCTTCCACTTTCCTGAGGTAAGGGATGGACTCGTCGCCAATTTGATACCATCTCCATGGCCTTCGGTTTTGTAGAACATATAGTAGAGACTATCCCGATAGTGAATAATATCGCCATCGATACACGGCTTTCCGTCTTTCGGGAAAAACAATTGCTTGGGTTCTGTCTCCAGGTCTGTAAAATCACCGTTTGCGTAGGCGTAATAAATGATGTCGGGACCATCTCCATGTTTCATCGACCAGTAAACGATGTATTTACCTGTTTCTTTCTCGTATATCGTTTGGGGTGCCCATACCCGTTTGAGCTCTTCCTGCCCGGCATATTTTTGCTGGATATTGATAACGTGTGAACTCCAGTTGACTAGGTCAGTTGACTTCATCAGTACCATGGCGCGATTGGAATCCCAGCCTTTTGAAGCCATCATGTCTGTGGCAACCATATAGAACGTTTTTCCATCCTCAGCGCGGAGAATATGTGGATCACGTAGTCCTCCGGCAGAGCTGATCTGCTTACTGTCCAAAACGGGTTTGTTGTCGTTGAGGGCATAGTAATTGTACCCATCAAGGCTGATGGCAAACCGGATGGCTTCACCGTTTTCCCCACTACCGAAATAGGCAAAGAGGTATCCGGTGAGGTCTTTTTCGAGCACCTCGCTGTTCTGTGCGGATAGCTGCGCACTCGATAGCAGTAGGACGAATAGGATGAACGTCATTTTGATTTGTTTCATATCGTAGGGTTATAAGCTATATTAGTTACAATACTATGCTTTTTTGGTGTTGCGGGCAACCTGCGCTGTCCTAGCCACTTTGCACCATATTAGCGCACAATCTGTGTAGCGCTAGATAGCAGTTGAAAACGGATAGCGACCCTATTTGTTTTGAAATCAGGACAGTGCAGGTTGCCAAAAGAAATGAGAAATAGTAACTTAGGGGATATCACATATAAAATAAACCTTTTCCTATGCACTATATTAAGACCTTTTTTTGCAGTGCCGTACTGTTTTTCGCTATAAGTACATTGGCTTTTTCACAAGATACAAGAGAGCGTAACTATATGTACGAGATTTTAAAGCCTAATCACGCTCAAAAACCAGATGTGAAAGGCTTTGTCCAAGCGAGAGTTGATGAAAGCTTGAACCGTGGATTGACATTAGCGCGTATCCAGGAAGGCGGTGCGACCCATATCAGCTGGAGGTTGTTAAAAACAGATGAAGAAGACGTGGCGTTTAATGTATATCGTTCTGTAAATGGCAAAGAAACGAAGCTGAATAAAAAACCTATAACAGAAACGACGGATTTCTTGGATACGCAAATCGATGCGGATAACGCATTGTATTGGGTGGAGGCCATTCAGGGGAGAGGGCGCTCGTTGAGTGAAAAAAAGTCTCTTCCAAGAAATATAGGCGGAGAAGCCAATTATCATAGCATCAAGCTGAAAGATTCAAGCGTGACAGCCGGTCGAGTAGCTGTCGCGGATCTAAACGGCGACGGTCGATACGATTACATCATTCGTCACCCGAATAGTAACGTAGATCCGGGGGTGCCTACGCCCGATGACGGCACCACGTATAAAATTGAAGCCTATCTGCACGACGGCACCTATTTATGGACCAAGGATTTGGGATTGGGAATTGAGCCGGGTGTGTGGTACTCCCCGTTTATCGTTTACGATTTTAACGGAGACGGAAAGGCGGAGGTAGCATTGAAAACAGCTGCTGATGATTATCAAAAAAATGAAGCCGGACGGATATACGAAGGCAGCGAATACCTATCGGTGCTGGACGGCATGACAGGCGAAGAGATTGCTCGCGTAGCTTGGCCAGAACGGAATAATCGGTACGGTGACGTAAACCGCCAGAATAGAAACCAAATTGGTATGGCTTATTTAGATGGAAAGACGCCTTGTATTCTTGCTGCGCGCGGAACCTATAGATTGATGGTGGTTAACGCATGGCAGTTGAATAATGGTAAACTAGAAAAGCTATGGAGATGGGATGGTGACGAAGAGAATCCTGTTGTTAGAAGCCAGGGCGCACATAACATGGTCGCTGGCGATGTTGATGGAGACGGAAAGGATGAAATCTTATTAGGATCCTGTATGCTAAACAGCAATGGTACTTTACGCTGGTCGACCGGTTTGGGGCATTCGGATAAGGCTTACTTGACCGATATCAATCCACAAAGAGAAGGAATGGAAGTCTTTTTAGCTATTGAACCGTGGGTCGATAACGGCTACGGTGTTTCTACGGTGGATGCCAACACCGGAGAACGAATTTGGGGAGTAGGCCATAAAACCTTTCACGTCGGAGATGGCATGGTCGCGGATATTGACCCGAACAGTCGGGGATTAGAATGTTTTGCCTCAGAAGATAAAAAGGGCGGATCAACCGATAAATACCTGTTGAGTGCACAGGGAGAAAAATTAGGCGCTAACGAGGACGTCCCGCCTTGTCGAAACTGGATATGGTGGGGTGCAGGTAATATACGTCAGTTATTTTTCGGTGATGATAATCGCTGGGGTGCAGAATCGACTTCAGGTGGAAGAAATCAATCCATCGGTTATTGGAAAGGCGATGAAATAGCCAGTGGCATCTATGGTGATATCATCATGATAGCCGATTTGTTCGGCGATTGGCGGGAGGAGGTGATAACAGCGCTGCCAGGCGAGTTGCGCATCTACCATACCGATATTCCCGCGAAAGATCGAAAAGTAACGCTGATGCAAGATCCCATTTATAGAAGCTATGTGCTACAGCGCTCCCAGGGTTATCCACAGGCACCGGTGCCGTCGTATTATCTGGGGGAATAAGCAGATTGCTAGAGGTTGCGTAGGAATGGACGGCGCAATAAATTCATGCTACCGTTTCAAAAATTGCGATTATCATATAAGCGTTAAACAGTCATATGGGATGAAAAAACGAGACCGCGGATAAAAACGCCGCCTCGATTATTTCGATTAATAATTTTTTATCTAGCTAGATGTTGTAAAAGTTGTTGATTAAACGTAACTTAAACAATTAATTATACTTTATGCAACCGGTTTCACTCAACATGTTGCCAAAGCGTAAGGTGAATTTAAAATACCTGTAGCTATTTAAACTTATATGATGAAAAGAAAAGAGTTTATTAAAAGTACTGCTATGTTGGCTGCGGCTGGCATGATCTATAAAGCAAATGCCTTTTCTCCCCCTCAAGAGACCCTTAAAGTGGGGCTCATCGGTGTAAAAGGGATGGGCTGGGCTAACTTAATGGCCTTACTGAAGCAACCTAACGTGCAATGTACGGCCTTATGCGATGTCGACGAACGTGTTCTAGACCAACGTATAGACGAACTCCGGAAGAAGCAGATAGAAGTCAAACGCTTTATCAATTATAAAGAGTTGTTGGAAGGCGGTCTCGTGGATGCCGTCATCATCGGAACACCTGACCATTGGCATTGCCTACAAATGGTAGATGCCGTAAAAGCGGGTAAGCATGTGTATGTGGAGAAACCTATAGGGAATTCTATCGGCGAATGTGAGCTCATGGTGGCAGCGGCACAAAAGCACAATAGTATTGTACAGGTCGGACAATGGCAACGCAGTCAACAACATTTTAGGGATGCCATAAATTTTGTACACTCGGGCAAACTGGGGAAAATTAGATTGGTGAAGGCCTGGGCTTATCAAGGTTGGATGAAAAGTATACCGGTAAAACCTGACGAGCCTATCCCAACAGGTGTGCATTACGATCAATGGTTAGGTCCGGCAAAAGAAAGGCCGTTCAACCCTAATCGTTTCCACTTTGAATTTCGTTGGTTTTGGGATTATGCCGGTGGGCTGATGACCGATTGGGGAGTGCATATGTTGGATTACGCACTGTTAGGCATGAAGGTGTCCGATCCGAAATCGGTGATGGCTGCGGGCGGTAAGTTTGCCTATCCCGATGATGCGTCAGAAACGCCAGATACGTTAACGACGGTATTTGAATTTGATGATTTTAATATACAGTGGGAGCATGCTACGGGTATAGACCTTGGACCTTATGGCAAAGATCACGGGGTTGCGTTTATCGGTA
>Ga0079224_100013287_pt1 | contig 11461 bp, 8 predicted proteins | sample Stecom2015_FD_80414 | JGI IMG/M metagenome (GOLD analysis project Ga0079224, IMG submission 80414) | Agricultural soil microbial communities from Utah to study Nitrogen management - Steer compost 2015 | ecosystem: Environmental > Terrestrial > Soil > Agricultural land | place: USA: Utah...
CATCGGCTTCAAAGAGGAGATTTCGTTATTGCCTTTAGCAGAGGAGGGCAAATTGTTTTTGAAAAACGTGTTTGGAGGGGGCCAGGATACCTTTCTTTGGGCCAACGGCAAATCCCAAACCTTATACATCTGTAGCAAAAGCCATCCCAACAAGGAATATCAATTGGATCATGCCAGGAGATCCGGCGCAAAAGCTTGGGAGAAAATACAGGAATGGAAAGCGCCCCAAGTTTGCTATTTTGGTCAAGAGGTGCAACTATTTCTTGCCTTCGTCGAAGGCCTGATGCTTTCCTCCTACCAATTTGATAAATACAAATCAAAAAAGAAGCAGGGGCCGGATACCCTTGAATTGCGCCATGAGCAAATTAAGGCTAGGGAGGTAGAAGAACTGCAACTGCTGGTGAACGCTACCTTCGCATCAAGAAACCTGGTCAATGAGCCCGTCAACTTCCTCCATGCGCTGCAACTGGGGGAGGAAATTAAGGCGCTCGGTGAGCAGTACGGCTTCGAGACGGAACTTCTTGAAAAGGCTCAAATTACTTCCCTTAAGATGGTCGGTCTACTTGCCGTTAACGCTGGCAGCAAGATCCCCCCTCTCTTTGCGATCCTGAAATACCGTCCCAAAAATGTCACCCAATCTAGCCCAATGATACTGGTGGGAAAAGGGGTAGTGTACGACACGGGAGGGCTTAGTCTCAAGCCGACCGCCAATTCAATGGATTTTATGAAGTCCGACATGGCAGGCGCGGCGGCAGTGATCGGTACTTTTTGCACCTTGCCATCATTGGATCTACCCATGGAAGTCATCGGATTGATTCCGATCACCGACAACCGCCCAGGTTACGAGGCCATGGCTCCAGGGGATATACTTACTTTTGCCAATGGAAAGACTGTTGAAATTAGGGATACGGACGCAGAAGGCCGCCTGATCCTAGCGGACGCCTTAATATATGCACAAAAGTACAAGCCACAACTGGTCATAGATCTCGCCACGCTCACCGGATCCGCTGTCGCCGCTGTCGGGTCTGACGCTGCCGTGATAATGGGAAATGCTCCAGAAGAGACCAAGGAAAAACTAAAAGCATCCGGCTGGGCGACCTTCGAACGCCTGGTCGAATTTCCCCTTTGGGAAGAATATGACGAGCAAATTCAATCGGAAATCGCAGATATCACTAACTTAGGCGGACCAACTGCCGGTGCGATTACAGCAGGAAAATTTCTGGAACATTTTATCGATTATGATTGGATCCACATTGACATTGCCGGACCTTCTTTCAACAAGAAAGGCCAAGGCTACCGACCTGCAGGTGGTACGGGGTATGGAGTGAGGCTTCTTTACCGCTTTTTAAAAAATTTAACTGAAAAAGATGAGCATTAAAAAAAACAAGCCTGTTATAGGAATCAGTATCGGGGACATCAATGGGATAGGTCCGGAGGTGACCATGAAAGCTTTGTTGGACACCAGGGTGAGCAAGTCCTTCACTCCCGTGATCTATGCCCATGGCAAAGCCCTGACTTTTTACCGGAAACTCCTTAATCTGGAAGAGATTAATTTCATGCAGGTTAAAAATGCTACAGAAGTTCATCATAAAAAACTGAACGTCGTCAGCGTGATAGAAGAATGTCCGGAAATTATCCCTGGCGTGGAAACCATAGAAGCTGGCAAGCTGGCGCTGGCCGCACTTGACCAAGCCATAGAAGATCTCAAAGCAGGACATATTGACGCATTGGTCACTGCTCCATTGAATAAAAACAACATCAACTCGCCCGAGCGCAGTTTTGTGGGCCATACAGAATACCTGGCCGAAGCCTTCGGAGGCAACAAAAGCTTGATGTTTATGGTAACAGAAGGCATGCGGGTCGGTTTGGTCACCGGGCACATGCCACTAAGTAAAGTTACTGAAAGCCTGACCCGCGGGAAAATTAAGGAAAAGCTGGAGATCATGATCCAATCACTACAGGCGGATTTTGGGATTCAAAGACCAAAGATCGCGGTGTTGGGGCTGAACCCTCACGCCGGTGAAGACGGGCTGCTAGGCCAGGAAGAAGAGACCATCATCCGTCCGGTAATCAGAGAATTTAAAGACAAAGGCGCTTTAGTCTTTGGCCCTTATCCTTCCGACGGCTTTTTCGGCATGATGCACCAACACAAATTCGATGGTGTTCTCGCCATGTACCACGACCAAGGTTTGATTCCCTTCAAAACCCTTGCTTTCGACAGCGGCGTGAATTTTACAGCCGGTCTGCCGATCGTACGCACCTCACCCGATCACGGTACTGCCTATGACATAGCGGGTAAGAATCTCGCAGATGAAGGGTCCATGCGGGCAGCCCTGTTTACGGCTTTTGATATCCTCTCCATCAAAGGAGGTTGGGAAGAAGAGTAAAATATTTTTGGGATACAGTATAGTATTTGGAAATACTTCCTTAAATTTGCGGTCTTATTAGCGGGAGGAAACGTGAAATTCTTAAGGAATTACGACATCGACATTGTTCGACTCAGAGAGGGCAAGCATACATTTTCCTTCGATGTGAACAATGAATTCTTCAGTCAATTTGAAGATAACAATCTGGTGACAAACGGTGACCTGAAAGTGCGGGTGGTGCTGAATAAGGACGTTAATCTTATTGAGGCACTATTTGAAATAGAGGGAACCGTAGAACTCACTTGTGACAGAAGCCTGGAAACCTTTGATTATCCCTTAAACGCTGTTGAAAAAGTACTTTATAAGTATGGAGCGGAAGAACAGGAAATCAATGAGGAGATATATATCATCACCAGGGACACGCCAAGACTAAGACTGGCCCAGTTGATCTACGAATTCATCCTGTTGGCGCTGCCAGCTAAGAAGATACATCCTGATTATATCGGGGAAATGGACGAGGATGATTTTGATGACGAAGGCCAACTAGTATATACTTCTGATGAGGATTGGGATGACGACGAAGAAGACTCTCCCTCAGACGATCAAGCGGACCCGAGATGGGAAGCATTAAAAAACTTAAAGAAAAAAGATTAATCAAAAATTTGCATAGAGATGGCACATCCTAAACGAAAAATTTCGAAAACCAGAAGGGACAAGCGGAGAACACACTATAAGCTGACTGCTCCAGGCTTAGCCCAATGCCCAACTACTGGAGAGTTCCACTTGCCTCATAGAGCTTTCTGGCTGGATGGCAAACTTTACCATAAAGGTCAAGTGATCATGGAAAAAGAAGTGGTTGATTAATCAGACATAAAACATCAAAAAAGCCATCCAATAACTTGGATGGCTTTTTTTTGGATTCACCCCACTTGCGGAATGCTATAGCAGTAGCCGGCCGGTAAACTCATTGGCAGCAGCCTCCGTCCTAGGCCAATAAAATAGAAGCTTGTCGGCTTTTGGCTAAATCAAATTGTCCTTATCCGTTACATTTATCATTCTACTTAGCAATTTCTTTGGTGGTGAGGGACATTTTAAATAATTTTGGATCCCAAATTACCCTACTATTCAGAAATAGCGGCTTAACAAGCTGTCAGTTAACAAAAAAGGAGTTAGAAGAGCAGGCATGGCATCATCGTTGAATGATCTTTTATTCCGCAACGCGTATTAAATGGAAAAAACTAGAGCTGTCATTACCGGCGTCCACGGCTGGGTCCCCGATTATATCCTGACCAACAAAGAACTTGAGACCATGGTCGATACCAACGATGAATGGATCACCACCAGGACAGGAATCAAAGAACGACGAATCCTAAAGGGCGATAACTTGGGGACTTCAGTGATAGGAACAGAATCTGTAAAGGGTCTATTGGAGAAAACCAATACCAACCCAGAAGATATAGACCTCATCATTTGTGCCACGGTCACCCCAGACATGCCGTTTCCCGCCACCGCTAATATCATCGCCCATAATGTGGGGGCTAAAAATAGTTTCAGCTTCGACATCTCCGCTGCCTGTTCCGGATTTTTGTACGCGCTTACCATGGGAAGCCAATTTATCGAAACCGGGATGCACAAAAAAGTCATCATCATCGGTGCCGATAAAATGTCCTCAATCGTCAACTATGAAGACCGGACTACCTGTATTATATTTGGTGATGGTGGTGGAGCAGTATTGCTGGAACCGACCACTGAAAACTTGGGTATCATGGACTCCCTTCTCCACACCGATGGCTCTGGCGCCCCTTACCTGAACATGAAGGCAGGAGGAAGCCTCAGACCTGCTACCGCGGAAACTGTCGCCAACAAGGAACATTTTGCCCGGCAGGAAGGATCTATCGTCTTTAAGTTTGCGGTCAACAACATGGCCGACGTGAGCGTAAATATCATGGAGAAAAACAACCTCACTGCCGACGACATAGATTGGCTGGTGCCGCACCAAGCCAACAAGCGAATCATCGACGCCACCGCCAACAAAATGGGAATAGGCGCTGAAAAAGTGATGATGAACATCGAAAAATACGGCAACACGACTGCCGGGACCATTCCTCTTTGTCTGTGGGACTACGAATCTCAGCTGAAAAAAGGCGACAACTTGGTGCTAGCCGCTTTCGGTGGAGGATTCACCTGGGGATCTATTTATTTAAAATGGGGATATGACCCGAAATAAAACTAACATAAGATAATAATGGCAAGTACCGCAGATTTTAAAAATGGCTTATGTATGGAATTCAATAATGATATTTACACCATTACTGAATTTCAGCACGTCAAACCCGGAAAAGGACCGGCCTTTGTCAGATCAAAATTAAAAAGCCTTACGACCGGCAAAGTTTTGGACAAAACTTGGACCTCCGGGGAGAAAATCGTAACGGCGAGAGTGGAAAGACGCCCCCATCAATACCTCTATTCCGATGATTTGGGGTACCACTTTATGGACTCTTCTACCTTTGAGCAAATTTCAATTGAAGAAAAGTTCTTGGAGCGACCCAAGTTGATCAAGGAAGGACAGGCGGTCGATATTCTGATCCATGCAGAGACCGAAAGGCCTCTTGGTGTCGAATTGCCGCCTTTCGTGGAGTTGATGGTGACTTACACTGAGCCGGGTATTAAGGGCGACACCGCGACCAATACTTTAAAACCTGCCACGCTTGAAACCGGTGCCGAGATCATGGTGCCTCTTTTTGTAGAGCAGGATACTAAAATAAAAGTGGACACCAGAGACGGTTCCTACTCCGAAAGAGTAAAATAACAATAAGCTGGTAGCTAGCATACCGGCTTTTTGTTCTTATCTTATACATGCTCCAGGAGAAGGAGCCAACCAAAAAGCAAAATCATGAAAGCCAAAGAGATTCAAGAATTAATAGATTTCATATCTAATTCAGGGCTGGCAGAAGTAAAAATCAAGACGGATGAATTTAAGCTTTCCATCAAGAAAAATTCGGACGCGCCTGCCGTTACTTATTATAAAGAAGCCGACCAAGCTCCTGCTGCCACACCAGCAGCGCCAGTGGCTACATCTGAGCCGGCTCAGGCAGCTCCAGCGGCAGAAGATGCTTCAAAGTATGTGACCATCAAATCTCCTATGATCGGGACCTTTTATCGTACTCCAAATCCTGATGCAGAAGCTTTTGTCAATGTAGGCGACAATGTTAGCGTGGGTCAAACAGTCTGTATCATTGAGGCCATGAAACTCTTCAATGAAATCGAATCCGAAGTTTCTGGAAAGGTGGTTAAAATCCTAGTGGAAAACTCGTCCCCAGTAGAGTATGACCAACCTTTATTTCTCATAGATCCAGCCGGATAATCCATGTTTAACCTATCCCAGACACTGTGTTCAATAAAATATTAATAGCCAACCGGGGAGAAATCGCCCTTAGAATCATCCGGACCTGCAAAGAGATGGGCATTAAGACGGTCGCGGTTTATTCCTCAGCTGACAAGGACAGCCTTCATGTAAGGTTTGCGGATGAGGCCGTATGTATCGGACCCGCTCCAAGCCGGGATTCGTACCTGAACATCCCCCGCATCATCGCTGCTGCTGAGATCACCAACGCCGACGCTATCCATCCGGGATACGGATTTTTGTCAGAAAACGCCGAGTTTTCTCGAATCTGCGAAGAATACAACATCAAATTCATCGGCGCCACTCCGGACATGATCAATAAGATGGGGGACAAAGCCACCGCCAAAGCCACGATGGCCGCCGCTGGTGTCCCGACCATTCCTGGGTCAGAGGGATTACTTTCTTCGATGGAAGAAGGCATTAAGATCGCCACCGAGATGGGCTATCCGGTCATCCTTAAAGCCACCGCTGGGGGCGGAGGCCGGGGTATGAGAATCGTCAAGGAGGAGAGCGAATTTAAAAAAGCTTGGGACGATGCCCGACAAGAGTCTGCGGCAGCTTTTGGCAATAACGGCCTTTACCTGGAAAAATTCGTAGAAGAACCTCGCCATATTGAGATTCAGGTGATAGGTGACAGCACAGGCAGAGCTTGCCACCTTTCAGAAAGGGACTGCTCGATTCAAAGAAGACACCAGAAATTAGTTGAAGAAACCCCTTCTCCTTTTATCACAGACGAACTACGTGAAAAGATGGGTGCGGCCGCCATTAAAGGCGCCGAAGCCATCGGCTATGAGGGCGCGGGTACCATTGAATTCCTCGTGGACAAGCACAGGAACTTCTACTTTATGGAGATGAATACCCGGATTCAGGTAGAGCATCCCATCACGGAAGAAGTGACGGATTTTGACCTGATCAAGGAACAAATCAAGGTAGCGGCAGGAGAAAAAATCAGTGGGAAAAATTATTTCCCCAAGCTCTACGCCATGGAATGTAGGATCAATGCCGAAGATCCGTTGCACGGGTTTAGACCAAGCCCAGGGAAGATTGTTAACCTCCACCTTCCGGGCGGTATCGGCGTAAGGATTGATAGCCATGTATATGCCGGTTACGTGATTCCACCCAACTATGACTCCATGATCGCCAAGCTGATCGTCAGCGGGCAGTCGCGGGAAGAAGTCATCGTCAGGATGAAGCGGGCTTTGGAGGAATTTGTCATCGACGGGATCAAGACCACCATTCCCTTCCATTTGGCACTTTTGGATGATCCCGATTTCAAAGCCGGCAACTTCACTACGAAATTCCTGGAAACCTTTGATTTTTCGGTAATCAGAGATTATTGATAGATAAGACAATGGCCATTGTCAGGAATCCCCTAAGCTTCTTGTTGCGGTTTAGGGGATTTTATTTTGGGTACTTTTTAAATTTGCTTTCTGTTTATCAATCCGATGTTCGATAGCGGTTAAATTGTGCCTGTGGGGACACAGGCACGGGAAAGACCCCAGACAAAAGATTTTCAGATAGATCCGGGTAATTCCTCTAGTGATCCTCGGACAACCAGACCTATTTGAAATAAAACCAGCCCATATGTAATAAAATCCCAGGCCTATTTGAGGTCAATCCAGAGCATTTGAAATGCTTCCCAATGCATTTGTATCGCAACCCAATCCATTTGTAGGCTTCCCAGTGCATTTGTAAGACAACCCAGTCCATTTGTAAGCTTCCCAGTGCATTTGTAATACAACCCAGTCCGTTTGTAGGCTTCCCAGGGCATTCGTAATGCAACCCGGTCCATTTGAAATGAAATAAGCCCGTTTGAAATGAAAAAAATGCGCACCGTAATGAGATCAGTGCGTTTGAATTCCAAAAAATCCTATTTTCTCAGAATAAATCCTATTGATGTAAAATAAGTCAATTTGAAATATTTAAAATCCTATTGTAAAACATGTTCGACGGCTAGCAACATAACGCTTCTCGCCTCAGGCGGACCAACACCAACGATCTTAAGACAGCCGAAGTGCGCAACAGGCTGTTTTTATATAGATTTGTTGCATTCTTAAATTTATACTCTCATCTTCAAATTGTCAATGAAAGATGGTCCGCCGGCCGTCCAGACGTTAGAACCAAGGTGCTTGAATCTTGAAACCTGGATCAACAACAGCCTTTTCTATTACAGCAAGATGAAAAAGTTAACAGCAATACTCCTACTTGGCCTTATTTTAGGATGCTCCTCGGAAAAAGAGAAGGATTACCTGTTCGCTTCTGTTGACCCCAAAGCCTCGAAACTGAACTTTGCCAATGAACTGACAGAGACCGATGAATTCGGCATTCTCTACTACCTCTACTTTTACAACGGCGGTGGCGTGGCGGTCGGGGACATCAACAACGACGGCTTACCCGACATCTATTTTACCGGCAACCAGGTGCCCAACAAGCTATTTTTAAACAAGGGCAACATGGAGTTCGAGGATATTACCGAGAAAGCAGGCGTGGCCGGAGCTTCCGACTGGAACACGGGGGTGACCATGGCGGATGTCAATGGTGATGGATTGTTGGATATCTACGTGGTGGCGGTGACCGGCATCCACGGCTTGGGAGGCAAAAACGAGCTGTTTATCAACAATGGCGACTTAACCTTTACCGAAGAAGGAGCAAAATATCAGCTGGATTTCAGAAACTACGGCACCACGGCCGCCTTTTTCGACTATGACAATGATGGCGATCTGGACATGTACCTGCTTAACCATTCGGTACACACAGAAAACTCCTATGGACCTTCCGATATCCGGCATAAGCGTACCGACAACAGCGGGGATAAATTGCTGAGAAATGACGGCGGTGTCTTCACTGACGTCAGCGAAGCGGCTGGGATATTTGGCGGTGCAAACGGCTATGGTTTGGGTTTGGCCACGGCCGACTTTAACAATGATGGCTTTACCGACATTTACATTAGCAACGATTTTCACGAGGACGATTATTATTACCTCAATCAGGGAGACGGAACCTTTACCGAGGTATTGAAGGAAAAATTCAGCCAAGTGAGCCGGTTTTCCATGGGAAATGATGCCGCTGACATCAACCAAGACGGCTTTGTCGATATTCTCACCTTGGATATGCTACCGGAAGATGAAAAGGTGCTCAAAGCCTCCATGAGTGACGACCCCATCTATACGCATGATCTGAAAATCGAAAGGCTCAAGTACCATCCGCAGTATGCTCGTAATATGCTGCAAATCAACCGCAGCGGGAAGTACTTCCAGGAAGTAGCTCTCTATAGCGGTGTGGCTGCGACAGATTGGAGCTGGACCCCGCTTATTGCGGATTTTGATCTGGATGGGCAGCAAGACATTTTTATCTCGACGGGCATCCCCAGACGCCCCAACGACCATGATTACATCCGCTTTATCTCCAGTGAAGAGGTAGAACGCAGATTTAATACCTCCACTCATTTGGATCAAGATGCGCTGGACAAGATGCCGTCCGGCAAAGTGAAGAATTACATTTACAAAGGCGAGGGCGACCTTCGCTTTTCAGACCAGACCGGAGCTTGGATCACGGACGATGCGATCATTTCCACAGGAGCCGCTTGGGCTGACTTGGATGGTGACGGAGATCTCGATCTCGTGACCAACAACCTCAACGGCATTGCCGGCCTGTACCGCAACAATGCCGGCGGCAATGGCGCCTATTTGAAAATCAAAGTAAACTTCGACGCTCCCAACACCTTTGGTATCGGCACAAAGGTAATCTCCTGGCATCAAGGGCAGATGCAGCTCAAGCAGCTGTTCACCTCCCGGGGATTTCAGTCGTCTTCCGAGCCCTTGATCCACTTTGGCTATAGGGCGCTGCAACAAGTGGATTCTCTACTGGTGATCTGGCCGGATCAGACTTTTGAAAAGCATTATGACGTACCGGTCAACCAAACATTGGAGCTATCGCCTGCAGCAGAGCGCCGGCCGGTGGATTATTCCCAGATCTTCCCCAAAGCTTCCCCATGGTTTGAGAAAACGACTTTGCCGGGTTTGGATTACGAACACCAGGAAAATCGCTACATCGACTTTAACCGCCAGAAGCTTATCCCCTATAAGATCTCCGACCGCGGGCCCGCGGTAGCGGTCAAAGACATTGATGGCGATGGGCTTGATGATATTTTCTTCGGAGGCGCCAAATCCCAACCTGCCAAGGTTTTCTATCAAACCAAAGAAGGGTTTACTGAAAAACACTTTGAGGCGATTGCCAATGATTCAATTAATGAAGATGTGTCGGCCATAATAGAGGATCTCAACAATGATGGAAAAGATGACCTTTTTATCGTCTCTGCCGGAGGCGAACTCGGTCGACAGGATGAGGCCTTGAAAGACCGTTTGTTGATTAACAATGGATCAAATTTTACCAAGCATGAATTGCCGGAGTATTTTGAAAATGGCTCCGTAGTAAGAGCCCACGACTTTGACAAAGATGGGAACATTGACCTGTTCGTGGGTGGTGGTGCTGTAGCAGGCGATTTTGGCAAAATACCCCATTCCTACCTACTGAAAAATAACGGAGTAAACTTCGAGGTGGTGGAAAATGAAGCTCTGACACAGGTCGGCATGGTAACGGATGCTGTATGGACAGATTTTGACGGTGACGATTGGATGGACCTGATCGTGGTGGGAGAATGGATGAGTCCACGTTTTTTTCAAAACCAAAATGGCGTACTGAAAGATATCACGGAGACAATGATTGATCAGCCGCTAAGCGGCCTCTGGCAAACCGTTATTCCCTTTGATATCAACGGTGACGGGAAGCTGGATTATTTACTCGGGAATTGGGGATTAAACACGAAGCTTACCGCCAGAGAAAATTCCCCTCTAAGAATGTACTACGCCGACTTTGACGACAACGGAAGCACAGAGACCGTACTAGCTTATGAAAAAGATGGCGACTACTACCCTGTAGCTGGTCTGGATGAATTGGGCAGCCAAATGAGCTTTCTCAAGAGAAAATTCACATCGTACCAGGCTTTTGCAGGCAAGACAATAGAGGAGGTATTCGATAAAGGTAGGCAAGACAATGCCGAGCTACTCACTGTAGATCAATTAGCCTCTGGATACCTGCTTAATTCCGGAGGGAAATTCACGTTTACGGCTTTTGACGCTCCATTACAAGTGGCACCGGTTACTGCCTTTCTTCCGTTTGACTTTGACGGGGATGGCCAAGACGAAGTGCTGGTAGGCGGAAATTATTTTGGCGTATCGCCTTATCATGGCCGCTTCGGAAGTTTGGCCGGAAATATCATTACTTCCGGTGGGGAAATATTAGAGGGTGATCAACTAGGTCTAAACTTTACTCAGAAGTCTGTAAGGAGCCTGGACATTATCCATTTTCAGGGAGTTCCCTACCTCTTGGTTACCTTCAATGATGAAAAGGCGGGGGTTTATCAGTTAGCGTCATCCGCTCCCTGACCTGCGTTTTTTTTATTGTCATGGATGTTGTTGTTTTCTTTCAAAATGAATATCCACCTGCTTGTGTGAGGGGGTGAAACATCAGGAGTTCCAAAAAAAGTAGTATTGAGGATCGACTACGTGAGGTGAAGGAGTAATTCATCGGGCGGCAAAACAGTAAGCTCTGCGTCCTTAAAATCCTTTATATTTCGCGTTACAATAAAATCGATATTCCCGATAGAATGGGCTGCAAATATTTGGATGGCGTC
>Ga0079224_100013289_pt1 | contig 11460 bp, 11 predicted proteins | sample Stecom2015_FD_80414 | JGI IMG/M metagenome (GOLD analysis project Ga0079224, IMG submission 80414) | Agricultural soil microbial communities from Utah to study Nitrogen management - Steer compost 2015 | ecosystem: Environmental > Terrestrial > Soil > Agricultural land | place: USA: Utah...
AAAAAATGTTAAAAGCTTATTCATGGCTCACTTTTTGTGTTGTGGTATGGGGGAGTAATTTTGTGTTTGGGAAAATGTTAGTTTTGTATTTTTCACCAACCATGCTCACAATGCTACGGCTTTTGTTTATTGTATTATTATTAGTAGGGTTATTTTCTTTTAATAAAAAACGTCAATCACTAAAGAAATCGGATCTTTTTCCAGTAGTAATACTGGGGGTAGTGGGTGTTTTTATTAATCAGTGGTCCTTCTTTAAAGGATTGGAGACTGCAGATCCAACAATCTCGGCCTTAATATTAGCAACAACCCCGATAGTGACGGGTGTTTTGGCAGCTGTTATTTTAAAGGAAAAGTTTACGGGTCGCATGTTGATAGGGTCGATTGTAGCGATTATGGGTATATTTTTTGTGGTAACAAAAGGGACATTATCATCTATTCAAGTTGATAGAGGCCTGATATGGATTGTTGTTACGATGCTTACATTTGCTATCATGATTATTATGACAAGGCAACTATCTAACAGAATGTCTCCTCTTGCCATTACATTATATTCAAATATAGTAGGCCTAATTGTATCTATTCCATTTGTGTTTATACTAGATTCACCAATAAGAATTAGTACTTCACTTTCTGATTGGATGTTATTAATAGGAACCGCTATTGTTGTACACGGGTTCGCGAATCTAATCTGGAATAAATATATTCGATATGTTGATGCTTCGAAGGCTTCTATCTTATCGAATTTGGAACCCTTTGTAGCGATGATCATGGGATTCATCCTATTATCTAAACCAATTACTGGTGCAGAAATAGTAGGTTCATTTCTTATTGTTGGGGGAGTCCTCGTTTCTACTTATCAGAGAAAATTGAAAAGAGGAAAGCTCATTTCTAGTTAGAAATAAGAGCAAAGTGTAAATTAAAAAGAGAATCCTACCTTTAAGTGAGGATTCTCTGTCATTTATTTCTGTACGACTAACTTTAACGTTGTGCCTTTACTAGGCACAGACATCAAACTCAAGTTACCGCCAACACCTCGGGCGCGTTCCTCCATGCTAAAGAGACCGACACCGTTTCCTTTTTCATCAGCTGTAAAGCCTTGACCATGATCAATCACTTCAATCGTAACATCGGTTTCCGCTTCATGAATTTTCACAACGGCTTCTGATACATTGGCATATTTGGCGATGTTTGTTAACGCCTCTTGGACAATTCTATAAATCGTTGTCTCTTTATGAATATCGAGCCGTGTTTTTAATGTACAATCGAACTCAATATCAATTCCATAATGGTGAGTATAATTTTCGATATATTTACGTAGGGCTGGTACGACACCAAGATCATCTAATACGGATGGACGAAGCTCCCATGCTAGACTGCGGATGTCCTCCATAATAAAAGAAACATCCTGACGCAATCGCCCAAGGCGGTCATCTGGTTTTTCACTTATCAATTGATCAAGTTGGATTAATAATGAAAACATACTTTGGCCAATCCCATCGTGAAGTTCACGTGAAAAACGCTTGCGCTCTTCTTCCTGAATGCTAATAACCCGTGTCATCATATTTTTTAATTCTTCCTGAGTCTCTTTCAAGGCAGTTACTTCATGACGAACAGCTAAATATTGTTTTGGTCGACCATTATCAGATAAAATCGGAACAATCGTTGTATCGACCCAATAAAAAGAACCATCTTTTGCTTTATTCCTAATTTCACCTTTCCAGACATGGCCAGAGCCAATTGTACGCCACATATCCTTCCAAAATTCCTTGTCATGATATCCTGAATTAATAATGCGATGATCATGACCCATTAATTCATGCTTCGAGTATTTAGAGATTTCGCAGAATTTATTATTCACATATTGAATTTTTCCTTGCTGATTTGTAATCGCAACAATGGAGGATTCATCTAATGCAAATGTTAAATCAGCTAGATGACGTAGTGATTTTTCCACATCATCACGAAACGTAGGTTCATCAATATGGTGTTCAAGTTCGGCTAGAAGTTTGATTACGCTCGGGCCGCCAATTTCAGATTGGTGTTGTAGTCTGTCCACTTTACTCAAAATGTAGTAATCCTTTCTTCATTGCGTATTTTACAAGTTCTGGTCGAGTTTTCAAACCTAATTTTTCCATCAAATTGCTTTTATGTGATTCAACAGTTTTTACGCTGATGACTAAGTTCTCTGCGATTTCTTTGTTCGAATAACCCTTGGCAATCCATTCGAGTACTTCTTTTTCACGCTCCGACAGTAGGGCAAAGGAGTCTGCATTGTCCCCGTTTTTGACACGATCTAAATATCCGCTCATTAATACCTTGGTTGCAGCGGGAGTCAAATATGCATTTCCTGAGGAAACGGATTCGATCGCGCCTAGCAAATCTTCATGTGGTGCATTTTTTAAAATATAGCCAGAGGCCCCAGCATGAATCGCTCTAAATAAATATTCTTCATCATCATGCATGGTTAAAATCAAAATTGAGACATCTGGCATCAGTTCATGAAGTTCCTGTGTAGCTGTCAATCCATCTTTGCCATGAGGCATACTTAGATCCATAAGTACAACATCAGGGTGTAATTCCTTTGCTTTTTTAATAGCCTCGTCTCCTTCAGATGCCTCCCCAACCACTTCAATGTTATTTTTTCCGTTCAATAACATCATCAGTCCTGAACGCACAACGGCATGGTCGTCAACAATAAGTAGTTTAACCACAATAATCCTCCCCATTTCTCAATGTTCTTATTATAACACGTTAATAACTGATTTTTGAGTTCAAGAAGTTGTTACAAATAAGGGGTTTTTCGACCAAAGATGGGGAGGTTCCCTGATATGTTTTAAATCACTCATCTTCTACAATGGGGATAAGTTATTCATTTGAGGAGGAGTTCGTATGCAGACAAGGGCTGCTGAAATCCAAAAGAAGGATATGCCAGCTTATAATAATGCATTTGCATCAAAATTTGCCAAATCCATGTTTTTAACTGTATTAGGTATAGCGGCTTTATCATTTATCGGAACCAGAATGTTTACCCATGTTGACTTAAATCTCTACGGGTATATGGTTGGAACAATTGTTTTTATTGGTGGATTCTTTTACCGCTTTATCGCATGGGGGGAAAGACCACCTACAAAGATTATTATAAAAAAAGGCTTAAAACTGCTATTTAGAAAATCTACGCCAAAAACATCTGTAGATCATTTGGCTACCTATAACTTTATTTGGAATAGGGGAATTTACCGATGGACCCAACATATTTTAATTGGTTGGGGTTGTATTCTGTCCTGTTTAGTTACATTTCCGCTCGTCTTTGGATGGATGTATTTTACGATGGACGAGAGTGGATACTACAACATCGTTGCGTTAGGGATGCAAATTATGACGGTACCAGCTGATGGTATCATTGCAAATCTTTCTTATAATGCTCTGAATATTACTGCAGTCATGGTCATCGCAGGAGTTTGTATGGCGATGTATCGTCGAATGAAAAACCTTCAGGCACGAGCTGAGCAAAAATTTATGTATGACTTGTTGCCGTTATATTTACTACTGTTTGTCAGCATAACGGGGTTGCTTTTAACATTTATGAACATCTTTTTACTTGGATGGGGCCAGCCTGTTATGTCACTTATTCACCAATGGTCTGTTATTCTCACTTTAATTTACTTACCATTTGGAAAGCTCGCCCATATTCCGTTCCGCCCAATGAGTGTGTTAGCAAGAAACTACCGTGAGCATTTTGCTGAAAAAGAAACAAAACAATGTAAGGTTTGTGGTGAAGGTTTCGTTTCAGTCGAACAATCACAAGATGTTATTCATGTACTCGATGTGAACGATATTCATTTTAAAACAAGTGAGGGCCACCATCTAGCTGAAATGTGTCTTCCATGTCGTAGAAAATACCGGATTGCTCAATTTTCCGGCTTCCCGACCCACGAGGTAAAAGTCAAGGAGGCAAATCAGAATGCAAAGGGATAAATTTTTTAAAGAAGTCAAAAATGTCTTTCATCCAAACGAAAAATTAATTAAAACACATTGTAGCTATTGCGGGATGCAGTGTGGAATGAACCTAAGAGTAAATACAGTTACAAATAAAATTGTGGGGGTTGAACCTCGCTATGATTGGCCAGTAACCGTCGGAAAAATGTGTCCAAAAGGGGTTACAGCCTACCAACAAACAAACCACCAAGATCGTATTTTGAGACCACTTATTCGAGATGATGCTTCATTAAAAGGAACAAAAGAAGGATTTCGAGAGGCTAGTTGGGATGAAGCGTATGATTTAATTGCAAAAAACTTTAAGAAACTCCAAGAAGATTACGGAAAGGATTCATTATCCGTATTCAGCGGAGTGTCGATGACGAATGAAAAATGTTATTTAACAGGGAAGTTTGCTCGTGTGGCATTAGGTACTCGTTATATTGATTACAATGGCCGTTTCTGTATGTCAAGTGCGGCAGGTGGCTTCCTTCGCTCATTTGGTGTTGACCGTGGCTCAACATTACCATGGACTGATATCCATGAAACAGATTGTTTATTCATTGCAGGAAGTAATACAGCAGAGTGTCATCCAACCTCTATGTTCCGTGTCTGGAATGTCCAGGAAAGAGGTGGATATATTATCGTCGTTGATCCGCGCGAAACACCAATAGCAAGAAGAGCGGATATACATCTAGATTTAAAACCTGGTACAGATTTAGCATTAGCGAATGGAATACTTCACTTATTGATTGAAAATGGTTATACAGATGAAGACTTTATCGCCAATCATACGAATGGCTTCGAAGAGACGAAAGAACTTGTGAAACAATTCACACCTGAATACACAAGTGAGTTAACGGGGGTAGCTCCTGAAAAGATAATACGTGCTGCTGAGATATACGGAAAAGCACCGAATGCAGTCGTGATGTTTGCACGAGGCATTGAGCAACAACATAAAGGTGTTGATAATGTATCGGCATACACAAACATGGCACTTGTTACAGGAAAAATCGGACGTCCCAAATCAGGTGTAGCTACGTTCACTGGTCAAGGTAACGGCCAAGGTGGTCGTGAACATGGTCAAAAGTCAGACCTGTTACCAGGGTATCGTAAAATCACAAACCCAGAACATGTAAAAGAGGTCTGTGAAGTTTGGGGTATTACACCTGAAGAGATGCCTCAGCCAGGTGTGTCTGCCTATGAAATGTTTGAACTAATGGAGCAGAAAACAATACGTGGATTATATCTTCTTTGTTCAAATCCAGCAGTATCTGCACCTAATCTGAACTTCGTTAGAAAAGCACTTAAATCTTTGGATTTCATGGTATGTGCAGACTTTTATCTATCTGAATCAGCTGAGTTTGCGGACGTGATTCTTCCTTCAGTGACCTGGTCTGAAGATGAAGGAACAGTAACAAACCTTGAAGGTCGTATTATAAAAATCAATAAGGCCCAGGAACCAATCGGGGAATCTAAGCCAGACTGGCAAATGCAGGTTGAACTTGCTGAGCGTTTAGGTAGGGGTGAATATTTTTCACACTTAAAAACAGCTAAAGATGTGGCAGATGAATTCCGACTCGCTAGTAAAGGTGGGTATGCCGATTACTATGGGGCAACATGGGATAAAATCGATAAGCAGGACGGAGTCTTCTGGCCTTGCCGTGATGAAGAGGATAAGGGAACACCACATATGTTCCTTGATAAAAAGTTCTATCACCCAGATGGAAAAGCAAAAATTTGTGCGTTGCCATACCGTCCACCTGCTGAAGAACCTGATCAAACCTATCCGCTTCGTCTTACAACAGGTCGTGTCGTGTATCACTATTTATCTGGTAACCAAACAAGACGAATCCAATTCTTACATGATATGTGTCCAGAGCCGTATGTTGAAGTTCATCCGGAAACAGCGGCGAAATATGATATCCAGCATGAAGAAAAAGTACGCCTATTTACAAGAAGGGGCGAAGGAATATTCAAAGTAAAAATTACGGAAGCGATCCGAAAAGATACGGTGTTTGTTCCTTATCACTTCGGTCATGAGGAATCTATCAATCTACTAACAATTGCAGCACTTGATCCGATTTCAAGAATGCCAGAGTTTAAGGCATGTGCGGCTCAGATTGAAAAATTAGTTGTAAAGAAGGTGCAGTAAATGCAAAAAAGGCTTTATTTAGAACTTGAAAATTGCATCGGATGCCGCTCTTGTCTTGCGGCTTGTACACAGTGTGGGGGACATGAACAACGAAATCGTAACTATGTCTATGATGTTAATCCACTTGTGAACAGACAGACAATGCCACTTATGTGCCTTCATTGCGTAAACCCTGCGTGTGCAAGAAGTTGTCCAGCACAAGCCATTCAGATTCATGAAACGGGGGCAGTATTATCTGCATTAGTTGAAAAATGTATTGGATGCCAAAATTGTACAATTGCTTGTCCATATGGCATACCAAAATTTGATGAAGAACAAAACCTAATGTACAAATGTGATTTATGTATTGATCGCACGAAGGATAATATTCCACCGATGTGTGCAAGTGTTTGCCCATCCAATACCATTCAGTGGCTATCAGATGATGAAATTGAAGCTAAGAAACAAAGTCATAATCTAGATAATGGAAAATGGGTTACAAGCATGCCACTTGAAGGTGAAACAAACGTGAAAATTAATTTACCTGGTATCTTACAGGGTATTGAGAAGTTATTTTAACTGTATCAGGCGGGATTTATACGCCTACAGAAATGGATGAACTCAGACTTATTACGCCAAGACACACGAGCGCCGTCTGAGTGACGAACATCGAGTTGCCCGAGCCTCTGGTGATGCCACGATTTTTTATAGGTAGTTTTCGAGCAGTAAGAATAAAGACAAGAGCGCCACTACACGAGCGGGATCGTCTTTATAATCCACTTCCTCTGGACCTAAAAAAATCGGGCACAAATACGCCAAGGCGCATTTGATATATATCCGAAAAGGAGTGATCGGAATGTCGTCTGATAGAAACAATAAAATCCCTTTTAATGAGGATAATTATACGCATAATATTAATCGCAATAATGAAAGAAGCTTAGACCGACGCGGGTTTATGAAAACATTGGTCGGTGCAGCGGGTGTCTTTGCTATTTCATCCTTACCATGGGGAGCTGTGGCTGCAAAAGAACTAATGGGACTAGGGGATAAGGAATATCCACATAAAAAAATCATTGATGTTGAAAAGCTTGCTGTAGGTGAATCCACAAACTTTACCTTTCCTGGTGACCATGATGATTCAATTTTGATTAGGCTATCTGACACGAAATACGTTGCCTATCAAAATAAATGCACCCATCTTCAATGCCCTGTTTTTTGGGTGAAGGAAGAAGGACAGATGGTTTGTCCTTGTCACCATGGATATTTTGATGTGGAAACTGGTGCACCGACTGCTGGACCGCCACGACGTCCATTGCCTGAAATTCAGGTGAAAGTTGAAAATGGTGCAGTGTATGCAATGAGGGTGAAGCGTTATGAAGCGTAGTTACCGAGGTGTTCTCATTCTTACAATTATTTTGTTATTGAATATCATTTTTACGCAAAAAATGGTTCATCAATTTTTTTATGAGAACTATGTAAATACGCTAGTATTTTGTGGCTTGAATATTGTGTTATTTCCAGTCGCATGGATTTTGTATAAAAAGTTGAAAAGAGCGTGATGGACATGAACAGCGAAACCTATCTTGATTTTTGTTTTATAAGAGAGGCAACGGGAAATTTCACAGAAGAGATTCACGAACTCTTATCGAAGCTTTTTAAGGGTATACGATTAAATTGGTATTTGGAAGAAAAGACAGAAGAGGGCATTGAGATTGTTATTGCTGAGGTAAAAGGAATGAGTAGGTGGTATTCGGAGAAAGAAGCGACTGAATACATCGAGGCCCATGCCGAAGAAGCCTTTTGGTCTTATCTTCAAGGGTATAAAATGTTCATCTATCCTGTTAAGAAGGGGTGCAACAGCTGTGGAGTTAACTGAAATCGAAAGTTTAAAATCATTTCTTTTCGAAAATGTAGAAGTGTCCATTTTGGATGAGGACGGGGAAGATAAAGCCCCATATGTGAAAAAGAAAATTAGTAAAACGGAGCTATGTCCAGATGGAACTCACCTCCGCATTTACTTTGACCGTCTTCAGTTTTTTGCAGTCCCTTTAACAGCTGAGGTAGCAATGAGCGAAGAAGTTTGGTCTGCGATTGATCAACAAGCTGGTTTAACCTATGTTGTGAAAAAAAGGGGGGAGCTATGATGGTTAGAAAATTTCAACTCCCCTTACAAACGTTAAACCTTGTTGTAGGTTTTATGGTTTGGGTACTTATTTCATCGTTGTTACCATTTATGAAAGAGGATATTCAGATTCCAGCAAACCAATTGGCTTTGGTAACAGCAATACCGGTTATTCTTGGATCAATCTTACGGATTCCATTAGGATATTATGCAAACCAGTTTGGGGCACGTAAGATCTTTTTACTTAGTTTTATTTTATTACTTTTCCCAGTTTACTATATTAGTATAGTTAATTCGGTAACCGACCTTTTAATTGGAGGGTTATTCCTGGGTATTGGTGGTGCGGTTTTCTCAGTCGGGGTTACTTCTCTGCCAAAATATTATCCAAAGGAAAAGCACGGATTTGTGAATGGAATTTATGGTGCAGGGAATCTTGGAACGGCTATTTCTACCTTTGCAGCACCTGTCATTGCAACAAAGATTGGCTGGTCCCTAACCGTTCAGTTATATTTAATTGTTTTGGCTATTTTTATAGTGGCGAACTTCTTATTAGGCGATAAGAAGGAAGTAAAGGTTCAAACCCCTTTAATGGAACAAATCAAGGGTGTCTACAAAAATGAAAAGCTATGGCTTCTGAGTTTGTTTTATTTTCTTACGTTTGGGTCTTTCGTGGCCTTTACCGTCTATTTACCGAACTTCTTGGTAGAGAATTTCGGGTTAGATAAAATAGATGCAGGTTTACGTACAGCAGGCTTTATTGTGCTCGCAACAATCATGCGTCCTGTTGGGGGATGGCTTGCGGACCGGTTCCATTCTCTAAAACTATTAATGTTTGTATTTGGATGTTACACCGTATCTGCAATGATTTTATCATTTGCACCATCGATTGGTTGGTACACAATCGGCTGCTTAACCATCGCTTTCTGTGCGGGTATTGGTAATGGGGTTATTTTTAAATTAGTTCCGATGTATTTCCAAAAACAAGCGGGAATTGTGAATGGAATTGTTTCTGCAATCGGAGGATTAGGTGGATTTTTCCCGCCAATTCTGTTAGGAATTCTATACAATGTTACTGGACATTATGCAATTGGATTTATGGCATTATCAGAGGTGGCATTAGCAAGTTTAATTCTTGTTGTGTGGATGTATTATCATGGAAGAATGGAGCTTGCGAAACAAGTGATTGATCATACGGTTGAAGGAATTATGGTGACAGATGTGCATGGGAAAATCATTTCTGTGAATCCAGCTTTTACGACGATTACAGGGTTTACAGAGGAAGAGATTGTTGGAAAGACACCAAATATCCTGAAATCAGGCAAACAATCGAAGGATTTTTATGAAGATCTCTGGAGTAAAATCGAAACAGAAGGATTTTGGCAGGGAAAAATATGGAATAAACGAAAAGACGGAACCAATTACTTACAATGGTTAACGATTAGTGCTATAAAAAATGATTATGGTGAATTCGTGCAATACACAGGAATGTTTAGTGATATGACAAAAGAAGACTAAAGAAAAATGAATCCTATTATGGGATTCATTTTTTTAAGTAGATGAATAAGCTGTAAGCCTCTCTACCATGTTATATAAGAAGTTTAGATGGGAGTTAAAACAACCATCTAAAAATAAAGACTAATAACATCATGTCTATGTGGTGTTATTAGTCTTTTATACTCCATTTGATTGGGTAACAAACTACAGTCAGTAGCGATGACGTTTCACGTTAAAGCTGAAAGTTCATTAGCAACTCTTTTTAAAAGCTCAATATGTTCAGTTGTGTATATAACCTCCGAACGAGAGCCTATTAGAAGAACTGCACAAACCTTGCCGTTCGAGTGAATAGGGACAGCTGCAGCTGACACTAGGTTTTCTGCTAGCATTATCGGATATTGAAGTCGAGTTTTTTGGCGGTTTGGTGTATTTATGTCAAGAATCATAGTTGTTCCAAAACGAACGACCGAGCCGGAAAGACCCTTACCAGGTCGAATGACCATATTTTTATAACGATTATTTGTAAATCCATAGGCATATTCCCAGCGGATTGTTTGACTTTCTTGATCGACGGTTGCAATAGCAGAGAACTCACTTGAGGTGTTTGTACACAAATCACGAAGTCTTTGTTCAATTTCTACTTGTAATGCTTCCATGAGTATCTCTCCTCGATACATCTTTCCAATTTAACTCTTCTTGTCTATTGTAAAGCTTTTTTGTGAGATTGTATGTCAGGGAATTCCCTTAACTTTATCTCCCAAAAAGATGATATTTCACTTCGAGGGAAGAGAATTCGATTACGATTTGTCAAGCTAAGGGAATATCACGAGAGATTAAATAGGGGAATTTAGCAAAAAAGTTCAGGATATCCCCTGATACCGAGTTTATGCTATTAGTCGTATGATAATAGTATAAAGTCAGGACGGGGGGATTCAAATGGCATTATTTGTACAGGAACCAAATGGCGAGATTCCTCACATAGAGTCAATAAATGAAAGTATTGATCAATTCCTATCAGAAGAAAATTTAAATAAATTAAAAAGTTTGATGCGCATTCGCAAAGTAGAAGAAGGATCTCACCTTTTTTGGGATGGTGAGGAAGCGGATAAGATGTACTATGTTCTCTCTGGTAGAGTAAAACTTCGGGCATCTTCAGAAAATGGAAAGGATTTCTTATTATCCATTAAGGAAAAGGGAAGTCTAATTGGAGAATTCGGTAGCTTCACGGAAAAACTGTATTTTAACTACCGTGCAGATGTAGAAGAGGCTGCTGAAATTGGTGTAATCACTATTAGTGATTTGAAAAAATTATTATATCAATTTGGTAATTTTGCTGTTGAGTTTATGAGTTGGATTGGTAGGACACAGAGGATTATGCAAAATAAATTATATGATTTTCTCTTCTTTGACAAACAAGGAGCGCTTGCATCTACATTAATCAAATTAACAACAACACACGGGGTAAAATGTAAGGATGGAATTTTAATCGCCATTGAATTAACAAATAAGGATTTAGGTGACTTCATTGGCACAACTAGAGAAAGTGTTAACCGTCTTCTGAATGGTTGGAAAAGAGAAGGAATTGTAGAAATGTACGACCATAAAGTTGTCATTCATAGAATCGACAGGCTATATGAGATGTGTGAATATTCGGGTGGATTACATTAAAATAAAATAGTAAAGCGCATAGTTTCAGTTATCTATAACCGAGAAAACCATGCGCTTTTTTATTGAA
>Ga0079224_100013290_pt1 | contig 11460 bp, 6 predicted proteins | sample Stecom2015_FD_80414 | JGI IMG/M metagenome (GOLD analysis project Ga0079224, IMG submission 80414) | Agricultural soil microbial communities from Utah to study Nitrogen management - Steer compost 2015 | ecosystem: Environmental > Terrestrial > Soil > Agricultural land | place: USA: Utah...
CCGGTTGATCGCTTGGGGCACAATGCCGCCCTGATGCGCGCTCTGCCCCTTCTGCTGTGTCTGCTGCTGCTTGCCGGTTGCCGGAAGCCCACCCCTCCGGACCCCACCCAACAGGCCGAGGGCTACTACCTGCGCGGCACCGCGGCGTTCCTCGCCGGGGATTTCTCCCGGGCGCTGGAGGCCTACACCAAGGTCCGGGAGCTCAACCCCGACGATCGTCGCATCGACGCCGCCGAGGGTGAGGTGATGCTGGTCAGCGGACGGCTGAAGGAAGCTCTGGAGCGCTTTGAGCGGGCGGCCAAGCTCGATCCGGAGCGCGGCGCCACATGGGGCCGCATCGCCTTCATCCGCGAGCAACTCGGGGAGCATGATGCCGCGCGGGAGGCGCTGGATCGGGCGCTGGAGCTCCATCCGGAGGATTACGAGTCCCTGGAGACCCTGGCGCGGTTGGAGCTCGCGAAGGGGAGGCTCGACGAGGCGGTCGCGGCCTATGTCCGTGCGGCGGACGCGATTCCGGCGCCGGCAGGTGCCGGGCTCATGCTCGAAGCGGCGGGGGTGCTCTCCGGCGCCCAGCGTTCGGGTGAGGCCCTGACGCTGCTGACCGAGGGAATCTCCCGGGGGCACCTCTCAGGTGAGGTGGCCCGGACCCTCGGAGATCTGCAGGTCGAGGCGGGGGCGCTGCGCGACGCGCTCGAGAGCTACCAGCTCGCCGCCAAACTGCTCCCCGGCGATCCGGTTCCCTGGGAGCTGGTGGGGGAGATCTGGGCAGCCCTGGGTCGGCCCACCGACGCGGCAGCGGCCTACCGGGAGTCCTTGCGGGTGCAGAACCGGGCCGAGGTGCACCTGGCCCTGGTGAAGTTGGCGCTGGATCACGGTCAGCGCGACGATGCCGAGCGCGCCTTCGAGGGTGCGCAGGCGGCCCTGACCGGCACCCGGGAGGAGCTCCTGGCGGTGGCGGACACGCTCGAGCGGCTGGGACGGAAGGAGGATGCCGCCGCGGTCCGCAAGCAGCTCGAGGAGACCGACGCGACCGGGGGGCCCCGACCTTCCTCTCCGGAGACGCCAGCCGCGTCCGCTTCGCCCGGCGTGCAGGGAGGAGCGCCGCAGGGTGGGGTGGCCCCGACGCCGGATGCAGCGCCTCGACAGAAGGAGGTCAACGCCCCGGCACCCTGAAGCGCGTGAGACCCGCCCCACACCTCCGGGTCTCAGATCGCTCCGAGCATCTTGCGGTACACGCCCACCACCTTGCCGAGAATCATGGTGGAGCGGAACTCCGACTTGGAGACGTAGATGGGCGACATGGTCGCGTTCGCCGGCTGGAAGCGGATGCGATCCCCTTCGGGGTAATAGCGCTTCACCGTGGCCTCGTCCTCGATGAGCGCGACCACGATCTCTCCGGGCTGCGCGGCGGGCGTCTTCTTCACGAAGAGGTAGTCGCCATCGAAGATGCCGTCCTCGATCATCGACTCGCCCTTCACCCGCAGGGCGAAGACCTCACGGCCCGAGCCTCCGAGCAGGAAGCTGTCGATCTTCACCGAATCTTCGATGTGCTCGGTCGCCAGCAGGGGCGCACCGGCGGCCACCCGTCCCAGCACCGGGATCTCCACCATGTCGCCGAAGCGGCGGGTGCCCAGTCCCAGGACCATGCGGGCCCGCTTGGTGACCGACAGCGCGCGGCTCTGTTGCTCGCCCCGCTGGATATAGCCCTTGCGCTCGAGCGCCTTGAGGTGGTCGTTCACGCCGTTGGTCGAGCGGATCTCCATCTCCTCGCCGATCTCGCGGATCGTGGGGGGAAAGCCCCGGGCTTCGGTCTCGCGGACGATGAACTGAAGAATTTCCCTCTGACGATCGGTGAGCTCTTCCATGGGATTCCTTCCCCTGCTTGAGGCCCCCCTCCCGGGGACCGTCGGACGCAACAGGCTTTCAGTGTCCGCACTCTTCCTGAACGCGTGTTTAGAGTCAATTTCCCGGGCGTCAGGGGACGCAGTGGGTGACGTGGCCGGATGCATTGGCGATGCTCGCCGCGTCCCATGACCCGACCTCCCCAACAGCTTCCCCTCAGCCACCTGCTCGGGCTGGGGTTCCGCCAATCGGTTTCACTCGCGCCGGCGACGTTGTCCCTGGCGGCGGCGCGCGCGCTGGGCGCCATCGCGCTGACGGCGATCACCTGGAGCCTGGTCGAGTTCCTGCTCGCGGGGCAGGCAGCAGTCGGGGTGGGCGTCGCCGCGGGACTGGGCGTGCTGTGGCTCATGGCCGAGCTCGTCGAGGGGGTGGTGCTCGCCGGGGCCCTGCGACAGGGGCGCGCGCGCATGCTCGGGCTCCCCGTGCCCCCCATCCTCGACGCCATCGTTCTGGAAGCCCGCCGCGGGCTGACCTTCCCGCTGTGGCTGGGCGTGCTGCAGCTCTTCCAGTCCCTGTGGCGTTGGGGGGCGCTTCTCGGTGGGCTCACGCTGTACGTCCGGGCCTTCGAAGGGCGGGGCAGTGGGCTGTTGGCGTCGCTGGCACTCGCGCTCGCGATCGTCCTTCCGCTGCTGCTGGGACTGCTGTTGTTGGTGTGGTTGCGGGTGGGCCTGGTGCAGGCCATCCACGAGGACCAGAGCGTCTCGGTGGGCCTGTTCGAGGCGACGGGGCTCCTGCGCGCGGGTGCCGGGCTGCCGCTCCTGGTCATCCTGCTGTTCGGCCTCTTCGCCCTCTTCGGCGAGGGGCTGGTGACCACGGTGGTGGCGCCTCTCTCCGGCATGAGCGGAGCCTCCCCGCTCACGTTGATGCGCCTCGCATGGCTCAGCAGCCTGATGGCGGTCGGGGTGAGCGCCATCCCCACGATGATCTTCGAACACGCCGGGTGGCAGGGGCTCATGGGCTGGCGCCTGGGAGGTTCAGGGATGCTGCCTCCGGAGTCGCTTCCTGCACCGCGTCCCGTCCGCGTGGTCCAGGCCGGGCCCGCGCTGGCGGGAGCGGGGGCAGGGACTGGCCCCGTGTTCGATGCGCTGCCCGTTGCCGAACCCCTCCGATCCGGTGACCCGGAGCGCCCGGCTCCGCAGGGCTTCTCCGGAGACGAGGGCATCGTGGAGGCGCTCCCGGCCGCTTCCGCCTCCACGGAGGCGTCCATCGTGCAGGCCACACCGGTGGAGCGCACACCCCCATCAGGTGAATACCCCATCGTGCAGGCGACCCCCATCGCGGCTCCCGGGGGGCCGGCGCATCCGCATCCACCATCCGGGGGGGAGGGGACAGCCGGGGCTTCCGGGGCCGCTGCGACCTCACCGGGAGACGTCGCCGCGGCTCCGGTTGCGGAGCCTGCGTCCGGCGCGCCGGGAGAGGGGGAGCGCCCCCCTGCTGCGGAGTCTTCCGATGCCCCATCCCCGGAGGACAGGCCCGGGACCGCGGGCGCCCCCGAGAATTCCCCGGAATGAAGGGTGCGCGCGGTGACGGAGGCGGAGGTGGGGCGCTAGAGTCAGAGGCCGCGTGACCGATCCCCGCTACACGTTGCTTTTCGTCGACGATGAGGCCGACGTCGTCGAGCTGCTGGGGCAGCTCTTCGCGCGCCGCTACGACGTCCTGACCGCGTCCAGTGGCCAGGAGGCGTTGGAGATCCTCCGCACCCGCCCCGTCGACCTGCTGATCACCGATCAGAAGATGCCGGAGATGACCGGGCTCGAGCTGGTACAGCGCGCGCGCTCCGAGGGAATCGGCGTCACCTCGATCCTGCTCACCGGCTACACCGATCCGGCCGACCTGATCGCAGCCATCAACTCCGGCGGCATCTACCGCTATCTCACCAAACCCTGGGAGGTGAGCGACCTGATGCTGGCGGTCCAGCAGGCGCTCGAAACGACCCAGCTCAAGCGGGACAAGGAACGCCTCACCCGTCAGCTCGAGCGACGCCTGGATGCCCTGGGGGTGCTGTACGAGGTGAGCCGCACCGCCTCCCCGGGAGGGTCCGGCTACGACGACCTGGTGGACCGCGTGCTCTCCGCGGTGGACCGGGTGCTCCCCTACGATTGCGGCGGGGCGCTGGTGGTCCCCTCGACGCCGGGAAAGGCGACGCTGCGACTGCGCTGCCGCACGCCGGTCTCCGAGGCCGGCCTCCTGGCGGTGAAAGACGCCATCCTCTCGAGCCATCAGGAGCAGACCGGGGACGACCTGCAGACCGTCCCCCTCTCCCTGCACGTGAAGGGCAGCGTGAGCGCGGCGACCGACGCGGCCAGCACCTTCCAATCCGCGCTCCACGTTCCGCTCACCGCGCGTGGCAGGCAGCTCGGGACCCTCTCCCTCTTTGCCCGCGCGCCGGGGGTGTGGAGCCGGGAGGATGGCGCGCTGCTCGACACGCTGGCGAATCAGACCACCGGCGCGGTGCTCGCGCTCCAGGCCTCCGAGACGGCCGCACGACAGCGGATCGAGCGGATGGTGGGCTCCATGCCGGAGGGCGTGGTCCTCATCGACGAAGGGGAGCTGCTCGAGGTGGTCAATCCGGTGGCGCGAAGCCTCCTGCGCTTCGGGGACGCGCCATCCGAGTGGACCACCCGGGCGTTGGTCGAGCGCCTGGGCTTCCACCCCATCGAGCTGGTGCATCGCCGTCAGGGAGGCGGCCGCGCGAAAGCCCACGTGGAGACATTGCGGCTCGGCGAGCGGGACGTGCTGGCCACGGTGACCCCGGTCGACGACGAACACGGCGCCCTCCGCAGCGTGTGCCTCACCCTCCGCGACATCACCGAGCAGCGTCGCCTCGAGGAGCGCAAGGACGAGTTCGTCTCCATGGTGAGCCACGAGCTGCGCACGCCCCTCACCTCGATCTCCGGTGCGCTGGATCTGGTCCTGGCGGGCCTGACCGGCGAGGTGAACGAGAAGCAGGCGCGCTACCTCACCATGGCCAAGGAGTCCTCAGAGCAGCTCAACGCGATCGTGGACGACCTGCTGGATCTCTCGAAGTTCGACCGTGGGCGGCTCCCCATGGAGTTCCAGGTGACGTGGCTGGATGACGTGGTCAACCGCAACCTCGAGCGCTTCGCCGCCGCGCTCCAGGAGCGGCAGATCTCGGTCACCACCTCGCTTCCGGAAGGCCCCCTGCGGGTGATCGCGGATCCGGAGCGGCTGGGGCAGGTGCTCGGGAATCTGCTGACCAACGCGGTGAAGTTCACGCCGGTGGGAGGTGAGGTCCGGGTCTCGGTGTCGTCCACGCCGCAGGCGCCGGGCTTTGCGACCCTCAGCATCTGGAACAGCGGCGAGGCCATCGACGAAGGCGACCTGGAGCGCATCTTCGAGCGCTTCGAGCAGGCGCGCACGCCGGCGAACCGGACGGTCCGTGGAACCGGCCTGGGGCTCTCCATCTGCCGCACCATCGTCGAAGCCCATGGCGGCAGCATCTGGGCGGAGCACGTGGAAGAGGGCGCGCGGTTCGTGGTGGTCCTCCCCGCCGAACCCGCCGAGGTCATCAAGGGGACCGAGCTGGACCCGCAACGCGCAAGGGACGAAGCGGTGCAGGCCTCTCCCGCGTCGGTGGTGGTGGTCGAGGACGATGCGGAGACCGCGTGGATCCTCAAGGCCCTGCTGCGCAGTCGGGGCCACGAGGTGCACCTGGCGCCGGACGCCGATAAGGGGCTGCAGCTCGCGCGCCGCCACCGCCCAGCGTTGATCATCCTGGACGTGCGGCTACCGGATGTGGATGGCCTCGCCCTGGCGGAGATCTTCCAGCGGGATCCCGACACGCGGCACGCCTCGCTGCTGGTGATCTCCGCGCGGGACGAGCGCATCCGGGCGCGACGCGCGGGCGTCGAGGCATACCTGGGCAAGCCCCTTCAGCCGGATGCCTTCCTCGCCACGGTCGACGGACTGTTGCGGCACGACGGGGCGCCACGACAGGGCCGGGTGCTGGTGGTCGAGGACGATCCCGCCATCCAGGTGGTCTGCGAGGAGGTGCTCGGGAATCTCGGCTTCGAGGTGCAGCTTGCCCCGACCCTTGCCGCGGGCCGGCAGGCGATCCGCGATCACCGGCCCGACGTGCTGCTGCTGGATGTGGCCCTTCCCGATGGTGACGGCCATGCGCTCCTGGAGAGCCTCCAGGCCGAGGCACCGACCGGGCGGCCGATTTCGACGATCTTCATCTCGGCGCGCGGCGACACCGCATCGAAGGTGCGGGGACTGCGACTGGGCGCGGACGACTACCTGGCCAAGCCCTTCGACGCGCTCGAGCTCGGCGCACGGGTCGAGGCGGTCCTGCGACGGCGGGAGATGGGACTCGCCGAGAGCCCCACCACCCAGCTCCCCGGCGTCGGCGCCATCGAACGCGCGGTGGAGCGCCACACCGCTTCAGGGACACCCTTCGCCTACTGCGCCGTCGAGATCCTGCACTTCGGGGCCTACGACGCGGCTTACGGCTTCGCCAAGGCCGACGCGGTGCTGCGGCAGACAGGTGACTCGCTGCGCGAGATCTTCGATCACGAGGCGCGCGACGGAGACTTCCTTGGGCACGTGTCCGGGGCGAGCTTCGCGTTCATCGCCTCGCTGCAGTCGGTCGACATCATCGCCCGCCGGGCCCTCGAGACCTTCGATCGCGTCATCCCCCTCTATTACGACCGCGAGGACCGGGAAGGGATCCCGACAATCGGGGGCCGGGAGCCGACGCCCATCATGACCCTCTCGGTGGCCGCGGTGGTGACCACCGGCGCGTCACATGTGGAGCTGTGCCGCGCCGCCCGGCAGCTCGCGCAGCGGCTGCCGACCGAGCAGGGCAGCATGTATCGACGACAGGATGGCCTCGGGTCGCCCGTCCGCGCGGATGCCTCGGGAGCATGAGGCTCTACCACCAGCTCCTGGCCTTCATGGTCGCAGCGACGCTGCTGCCGACCGCCGCGCTCGGCTGGGTGCTGCTCACCTCCACCGAGACCCAGATCATCCAGCGCATCCGCGGCGAGCAGGTGGCGCTTGCGCGGGCTGCTGCCGTCGAGACCTCGGCCACGTTGATGGACGCGGTGGAGTCGCTGGGCCGCAGCGCGGAGCTGTTGGATTGGTCCTCCCTGGGGCCCGAGGAGCAACAGGGCGCGCTCACGCTGCTCTACGAACAGTCCCCCCTGGTCAGCGCCGTCCTCCGCGTCTCCGAGACCGGCGCGCCCCTGAGCCCACCGGTGGCCCGCCAGACGGCGGCAGGTGGACACCCGGCGTTCGCGGTGGGCTCCCTGGAGACGCTCCTCGGCGCGGTGCCGGCCCGCGCGCTCGCACTCCGCGACAAGGGTCAGGTGGCCCTGAGCGCGCCCTTCGAGATCCACGACGGCGGCCGCGCGCTGGCGTTGGCGGTGAAGCTGGAGCCGGGGGCCGGTGGCAGCTATGCGGTGGCGCAGGTGCACATGAAGCCCCTGGAGGGCGTCCTCGAGCGGGTGGTGACCGGGCGCTCCCACGCGTGGCTCACGGATGCCGGAGGCCGGGTCCTCGCGCATACCCCGGGTGCCGCACCGACCCTGCCGGACGATGGCCAGGCGGCGCTTCAGGGAGAACTCGGGCCGGGGGCGTGGCTCGCGAGTGGCGCGGCGCTTCCGGGGAGGTTGGGGCTGTCGGTCGTGGTGGCGGAGGGAGCCCACGAGGCGTTCGCTCCCGTGCACCAGCTCCGGCGTTCGGTCCTGATCTCCATGCTGCTCGGCGTCGCGGTGCTGCTGGTGGCGGGCGCGCTCTTCACCCGCCGCATCACCCGTCGCGTCTCCACCCTCGCGCATGGTGCCGAGGTCCTGGGCAGCGGTGATCTCTCGATGCGGATCGCGCTGGACGGAGCCGACGAGCTGAGCGCGCTGGCCGAGACCTTCAACCGGATGGGCGGCGAGCTGGAGTCGGCACAGAAGCGGTTGATGGGCTTCAACGACGAACTCCAGCGCCGGGTGAAGCAGGCGACCGCGGAACTCGAAGCCTCGCAGGCGATGCTGGTCGAGGCCCAGAAGCTCGCCGCGGTGGGGCAGCTCGGCGCGGGCGTGGCGCACGAGATCAACAACCCCCTGGCGGGGATCCTGGGACATGCGCAGCTGCTGCTGATGGAGAAGCGGGACGGGGACCCGGACATCGACTCCCTCAAGAAGATCGAGCAGGCCGCCCGCCGCGTGAAGGAGATCACCGCCAACCTGCTGCGCTTCAGTCAGCAGCGCCAGCAGACCGTCCTGCAGCCCATGGACCTGCGCACGCCGATCCGCGAGGCATTGGGGCTGCTGCAACATCAGCTCGAGGAGCAACGGCTCTCTCCGACCGTGCAGCTTCCCGAGCATCCCGTGCACATCCAGGGGGATCCCGGTCAGCTCAGCGAGCTGGTCCTGGCGCTCGTCCACAACGCGATGACGGCGATGTCCAAGAGCGAGCGGCGGTCCCTCACCCTGTCGATCGACACCACCGGGACCCACGCCGAGCTGCGCGTCGCTGACACCGGCCGGGGGATCCCGGAGGCGAACCTCAAGCGGATCTTCGAGCCCTTCTTCACCACGAAGGACGTCTGGAGCAACGTCGGCCTGGGTCTCTCCGTGTCCTACCGCGTCGCGATGGAGCACCACGGGACGCTGGAGGTCGAGAGCCGGGAAGGCGAGGGTGCCTGTTTCACGCTCCGTCTCCCGCTTCGTTAGAGTCCGCGGTCCATTCACCCCATGTCTGCCCCCTCCTTCTCTGCACGTACCTTCCGGATCGTCGTCGCGCTGATCCTGCTCCTCGTCGTCGGCGCCGGCGCTTGGCTGCTCCTGCGCGCACCGGTCCAGGCCCCGCCCCCGCCGGCGCCGGTGGTGCTGGAGGAGCCGATGGAGGCGCCGGAGGTGGTCGAGCTGCAGCTGTTGCACATCGAGGGCGAGGTCGAGGTGCGCGCTTCGGGCGGTGATTGGCGCGCGGCCGTGGTGGGCGAGCAGCTCGAACCGGCGGGAGCGGTGCGGACCGGAGCCGAGGGCCGGGTGGTGATGGGCAGCACGGCGTCCTACGAGGTCCAGCTCGATCCGGGCACCCACATCTCCGTGAAGGCATTGACGCATTCCATCTCCCGGCTGCTTCTCGAGCGCGGCATGGCGACGGCGAACGTCCGGGAGCAGCGGCACGTCTTCGAGGTGGCGACCGCCGGTAGCGACGCGGTGGCCCGCAGCGATGACGGCAGCTTCACCGTGAGCAATGACGGGGCGGGGACCGTCGCGGTGGCCTCGCATCGTGGTGAGGTGGAGCTGTCCGGCGCGGGGAGGCTCGTGGTCGTGCGTGCCGGACAGCAGTCGTTGGTCCTCGCCGGCCAGGCGCCCACCGAGCCGTCTCCGATCCCCGAGAGCCTGCTGCTCAAGGTCCAGTGGCCGCAGCAGGCGACCCTGCGTCAGCGTCGGCTGGTGGTCGCAGGGGAGAGCGTTCCGGGAACGCAGGTGGAGATCGGAGGCCATCCCGTCACCGTCGGTGCAGATGGTCGCTTCACCACCGAGATCGAGCTGAGGGAAGGAAGAAATCCCCTTCGCGTGCGGGCGCGCGGGGTCGGAGGCCAGGAACGCACGCTCGAACGCGAGGTCCAGGTGGACACCACCGCGCCCAAGGTCGGGCTCGACCGCGATCTGTGGGGTGACTGAGCAATCCCGGCTGTCGGCTTGGTGCCTGTGCGCGCCTTCCCGTACACTGCTCGGACGAGGCGCGCGCCTGCGGGCATGAGACAAGGCAGCTCCGGGGAAAGCCTGGAGTCCGCAAAGCCGTGGGGCCAGAAGCAGGGCCGGCCGTGGCTGCAGGGAGGCAACATGAGACCCAGCAGATGGCTGTTCGCAGTCGCGCTTGCGCTCCCCCTGTTCGCGTCGGCCCAACCCCTCCACCCGCTCACCGGCACGCTGCACGAGGTGCACGTGGGACCGGGACAGCAGTCCGATCCCCACGTGAGCGGCACCTTCGTGGCCTACACGCACGGAGATGGCGCGACCTCGGAGATCCGCTTCCATGACCTGGCCACGGGAGCCAACGCGGCCATCCCGAACTTCGGAGCCAACGACCTGCTCTCCGACATCTGGGACCAGCAGATCGTCTTCACCCGCACCACACCTGAGCGCAGCGCCCTGTTCCGCTACGACATCTCGTCTGGAGCGCCGGCGGTGGAGGTCGCCCCCACGCCGGATGCGAACCGGCGCGCGGCGGCGATCGGCGGCGGCACGATTGCCTGGATGGATCATGGGCTGCTCATGGGCGTCCCCGAGATCGTGGTGCTCGAGGCGGGGGCGGTCACGCCGGTCCGACTGACGCAGGACCTCGCGGTGGATCGGGACCCGGCGGTTTCGCCCGATGGTCGCGTCGTCGTCTGGGTGCGCTGTGAGTCGGCTGGAGCGTGCGAGCTGATGGAGGCCGTCCGCGGCCCCGGCGGATGGGCCACACAGTCGCTGGGAACCGTGGAGGCGGATGCGCGCCCCGACACGGACGGCACCCACATCGTCTACACCGTGCAGCGGCAGCAGGCCGACGCCGACCTCTATTGGCAGCCGGTCGGGGGCGGGGAAGAGCGCCGGCTGGTGCTGGAAGGCAGCCAGCACAACGCCAACGTGAGCCGGGGCGTCGTGGCCTTCGAGCATGCGGCGCCGGAGACGCCTGCGAACGCCGATATCCTGATCTTCGACCTCACGACCGGGATCCTCTACCAACTCACCGACACGCCGGAGCGCGAGTCCCTGAGTGACCTGTACGTGGCCGAGGACGGGGCCATCCGGGTGGTGTGGAGCGCGCCCGGAGTGGATGGCCTGGACGTGCTGGCCATGACGTTGACCGAGCTGTCCGAGGCGCCGATCCCCGAGGAGCCGGAGGATCCGCCGACCGGGCCCGAGGAGACGAGCTGCGAGAATCCCGGCGCCCGCCCGCTGCTGCTGGAGCTGACGATCGAGAAGGAGCGCTGCAACCGGCGCGTCCACACGACCTTCGAGGCCTCGGCCGGCGGGGGCTTGCTGTGCATCGAGAACGGCAAGCCGGGCAAGAAGTCCAAGCGGGCTTCCGCCGGGTGGGTGGATCTCAACGGTGAGGAGGTCGTGGGTCCCCATGACTTCGGGAAGAAGGTCAGCCACATTGAGCGTGACGTGACGCTGCTGGAGGGAGAGAACCTCTTCGAGGGGAAGGTCCGCAGCCATCCGCACAGCCGGATCCACGTGCGCATCTACGGCCCGGATGCAGGAGGCGGCGGGTCCGGCGCACCGGGTGAGGACGACGCGATCGGGAAGGGCCGATGGAAGCGGGTGTTCCATGGGCGCCCCGGGTGGGTCGAGCGGGTCTCGGACCACGCAATGGGCTGCAGCAGCTCGGGCAATACCCAGGCCGGTGCGGCGATGATGCTCATCATCCTGGCCCTGCTCATCACCAACGGGCCCACCCGTCGCGACCGGGTCCGGGTCCGCGTGCGTTCGGGCCGGGGGCGCCGCCGCTGACGATTGCGGCTGTCCACTTCACGAGGCGGCTTCGAGCGACGGAGAAGGGGCAGCCTCCGGGGTCCGCTGGGAGGCCGGCGTTGACCAAACGTAC
>Ga0079224_100013292_pt1 | contig 11459 bp, 12 predicted proteins | sample Stecom2015_FD_80414 | JGI IMG/M metagenome (GOLD analysis project Ga0079224, IMG submission 80414) | Agricultural soil microbial communities from Utah to study Nitrogen management - Steer compost 2015 | ecosystem: Environmental > Terrestrial > Soil > Agricultural land | place: USA: Utah...
AAGCCATTGCGCATGCCAAACAACATCAACTTGCTTTATTTAATAATTCATGAACAGAGATCTGCTATTGGTCATCAATCCTGTCTCGGGCACGATAGATGACAAGTCAGAAACAGTGGCTTTAATCAAAGAAAAGCTTGAAGACCAGGATATACAGCTGAGGGTATGGGAAACCAGCGGAGACGACGATCAGGCCAAAATACGCCGACTAGTTCAAGAGGGGCAATTTGACGCAATCTTGATTGGAGGGGGGGATGGTACTATAAAAATGGTGGTTGAAGCAGTCTTGGATTCCGACCATACCGTGGGGATTATTCCATTGGGATCTGCGAACGGACTCGCCACCAGTTTGGGGATTTCCAACTTGGAGGCTGCTATTGAAGCGGTGATCAATAGCAAAGAAATCACCATGGACGCTGTCAAGATCAATGGCGAATTGTCTCTGCACCTTAGCGACTTCGGTTTCAACGCAAGTCTGATCAAGAAATTCGAAGACGGGGGAGAGCGGGGAATGCTTTCTTATTTCAAAAGCTCCGTGGCCCAGCTTTTTGATGTACAACCGTATCGGTTCGAGCTTTTGGTTGATGATAAAGTAGAGCAGATTGAAGCCAAAATGTTGGTGATCGCCAACGGTAATAAATATGGAACAGGGGCATTAATCAACCCGGTGGGCCGGATGAATGATGGCTTGTTTGAGATTATAGCTTTGGATCCGGTAGGGCTCGATGATTTGGTGAGGATCTCCATCGCTTTATTCAGGGGGAATCTAAATGAAATGGAATCTGTGAGAATATGGCAAGCATCCAAGGCTGAAATCCGCAACTTAGATGGGGCTGATTTCCAGATTGATGGGGAACTGCTGGGGAAGGTCGAAGGAGTGAGGGTAGAAGTTTTGGACAAGCCTATTCGGTTTTATACCGGAGAGGTGGACAGCCCCCCAGCTTAACTTTAGGCAAGAGCCTTAATTCCCTGTTCTTTTAATCAGGCCGAGCCCTGAAGTGAAAAATATTAATCCCAAAAGAAACGCTACCAACGTTGCTTTCCAGTCGCCGGTATCATCAGTGAGGAAGAGATTGGCACCGTATATTAATCCAGCGATGCCCAAAAGGGTCAGGATGGTCCCGAAAATATTTTTGAGGTTCATGGCCTTAAAGGTGAATAACTAAAACTTCCATTTTTTTGAATACGCTGTGCTGCTGCAAAATTGCTGCCATCTCCTTTAGGACGGCTTACGTCCTATTCCCTTGCCGCTTCGGTAACCGCATTGCCTTGTCGAAAAGTTCGATAAACGAGTAAGCTTCACTATCTCCACTGGTCCACATATAGCCGATAATGGGATTCGGATTGCTAAAGCAACGCAGCCCATTGGGAAAGAATTACGGCAATGGGGCGCGCTGTTTCCCTCCATCGGGAAAAACAGGACTGTATAATTTGTTCGTTATAGATTTTCCTTGGCTATCACAAGCACTGGGCGAGATAGAAGAAGTTGGGATATCCCATCCAAAAACAAGCTGGTAAGGAAGTTCCCGCAGATCCGTAAGTTTTTGCACTTGACGTCCCAGATAAGCGTGTGGTCTTCCAAGGACCACACGCATGAATAAAGGAATCATATGCCTGAAAAGGCCAGCTGTCAGGAGACGGCGGATTTGTCGCCCGTCAGCAGTACTTCATTCACCTGTACTTCTGTATATTGCCGTTTGACACCATCTTTACCGACATATTCTCTATTGACGAGCTTTCCTTCCACTGCGATCTCAGTGCCTTTATCGGTATACTTGTGCATAATTTCCGCGGTCTTGCCCCAAGCGATCAGGTTGTGCCAGGTAGTCTCGCGTACTTTTTCGCCCTTTACATTGGTGTAGTTTTCATTGGTGGCCAGCCGTACCTTTGCAAAGACTTTTCCGTTGGCTGTGGTCTTAAGTTCTGCTTTGGCTCCTAATCTGCCAATCAGCTGTACTTTGTTTTTTAACGCGTTCATGGTTTTTCTATTTTAGTTGAGAAATAATTGATGGCGTTCGACTTATCGAGTAGCACAAAGTTGGGAGGGGCAAAAGGCCTTATTCGGTTAATAATCGTTTCGATCCGTTTGTAAACGTTTATAAGTAGTTGTAGAAGAGGGTTTTATTCTCTATATTCATTTTTATTTTTTACCAAAGCTGCTTTTTATGGGATTGGATAGAAAAACCTGTTTGAACTGTGACAAGCCCATACGGGGACGGGCAGATAAAAAGTTCTGTGATGATTATTGCAGAAATAACTACAATAATCAAATCAAAGCTTACAGCAATAACATGATCAGGAACATCAACAATGCTTTGAGGAAAAACCGCCGGATTTTGGAGGCGCTGTTGCCGCCCAATGAGGATACGGTTAGAATCACCAGGCAACACGTGCTAGAAAGAGGCTTTAATTTTAACTACCTCACCCATACCTATACCAATAGAAAAGGAAATACTTATTTCTTCTGTTATGATTTTGGTTATTTGGATCTTGAGGGGGAGTGGCTATTAGTGGTGAGGGTGAAAAAAAAATGATAGCCCACTGCAGCAGGCAGCATTTACTTCATTCTACTTTTTGCTTAACTTTCCGTTGAAATTTAATGTGGACATGGCTTTTGATATTCCATCTTGGGTGATGTTACTTTGGCAGATTGTTGCGGGAATCGGTCTAGTGTTGTTTTTGATTTCTTTCGTCCTAATCTTTGCCAATAAGGAGTTGCCGTACCGAGAAAAAATGCTGTGGTTGCTTGGAACCCTATTGTTGCCAATAGTAGGACCGATTTTGTTTTTAACGTTGGGTCGGTACGGGAAATAAGCCAAACCTTATGGTGACAGGACAAACGATGCATTATGCAGTAGATGTTCTTTATTGAACCTTTCTTGTCCGATGATGGACAGGTAGATCCTTGAAAAATGCCGTTTGGAGCAAAAAAATGAGCTTTTCACTTTAGGTGCAATTGTTGGCGTTGAGAGCTTGAATTTTTTCTGAAAACCAAACGATGAATCAAAACAAAATAATTTCATTAGCCGCCGCAGTGGTTTCCTTTATTGGAATGGGATGCGAGGAGATCGGTGACTGCGAACGTGGTCGGGGTCCTATTGTTCGAAGTGAATTGCAATTGCCGCGTTTTCATAGCTTGAAGTTAAGCGGCAGTGACAAGGTGATTGTTAGGCAAGGTCCTCGCCAAGAGGTGTGGGTGGAAGGTCAACAGAATATTATTGATCTAATACGCCTTGAAGTGATTCAGGGGGAATGGGATATCCGCACCCGAGGCTGTATCAGACATCATGAGCGAATGGTGTATTATGTGACCATACCAGAGGTCAGGTCCCTTGCCTTGGAAGGGTCCGGAGACATTATAGGAGAAGACACTTTTATTACGCCTCAGGCTGAATTTGAAGTTACAGGCTCTGGGTCCATTGCAGCGGAGGTTGAAGCCCAGGCTGTAGAGGTGGCGATTACGGGATCGGGTAGTGTGATAATCACCGGTGCAAGCGATCTTGTGGATATTGAGGTGACTGGATCAGGGGAGTGCGATGCTTATGCTCTTCGTGCCGAGGAGGTACAGGTAGGTATGGAAGGTTCCGGCAGTGCCTATGTACACGCTCTTGATCTATTGAGGGTCGACATCACGGGCAGTGGTGATGTCTATTATCGCGGGAATCCCGTTATCCATTCTTCCATATCAGGGTCCGGTAAATTGATACCGCGATAGACACAATGGCATTTTAGCCTTTTTAAAGACCTGTTAATCTTAAATGGGTCTTTTTTTGTTTTTGATAATGGCTTAAACGTTTTTTGTGTAATATTTTTTTTATTTACCGGTGCTTCCTTATCGACAAATATCATATGTTTACAAGCAGATTGGTGAATAGAAGGGTATCGATCAGAAAGGTTCAAGAAGATGGTGGCATAGTCCAATTTAGCAGAAGCTTGCTTGTCAAAATACCATACCAAGCAAGAGCAATCTACAGGGGGTAAATTCAAGGTGTTGCAAAAAATATCTAGTTGTATGGCGATTAACAAAACGGGAATATTGCGATGGGCTATGATCCCCCTCGCTTTTATGGGTTGTGTTTCTGAGACTGAATCCGATTTGTCGTCGAAGCCACGGCCAGAAAAGTCCTTGTTAGAGATTTTTACGGGCATGGAAAAGCTTTCGGTCATAGAGGACATAGATCCAGAGATTGAACAACCACCTTATCAGGAGCTTTTTTTGCAGGCCAGTTCATTCAGGATTTTGGAAGATCTAGCTTCGGAGGATCCAATGCCAGTATATCTAAAGGAGTTGTTCTTGAACATCTCTCGCCGGTTAGAAGGGGAGGCGCCGGATCTAAAACAACAATTTGATAAGGTTAACCTCAATTACTTGGTGAATATTGTTGATCCAAGAATCCCTATTGATCCACAATTGGAATTAGTACTAAAGAGAATTTTGGACGAATTCCAAAGCGATCTTTCGCTTATGGAAGTTCCTGAAGTGGACGGTGTCGAGGAACTTAAACTAGCACTACAGGATGCTGAGACGGCAAAAAGATCTCAAGAGCTAGTACAAACAACCCAGTCAGGAGAGGATGAGGGATGCGCATTGGAGGTTTATACTCAATATGGATCGGGCGCGAGAACATGTGCACTCGATTACAATCAGGCATTGGAGATGCTTGAAAATAATTATTTGCGCAGATTGTTTGAAGCAGAATTGAGGTTTGAAGAACGTAACAGACAGCTTTCAGCATTTGAGCTCGAACAGCTACCAGTAGTAGTGGAGCAGTTCAGAACATTGCTCACCGCAATACGTAAACGTGGATCTAAAGATGAAATACACGAGATTAGAACGAACTTAGGTTTTCTTGCTACGGCATATGCTTATCACTTGAGAACAAACCTGCCTCTCTGGCATGACTACGGGGCGCAACTGATCGAATTGTATTATTTGAAGGAACTGGAATTGTTTGCAGCTATTCGCGAAGAAAAAGAAATTGAAGCGGAGAAGGCTTTCCAGCACTGCATTGATTGGGTGAACAATTTGATTGTGGAAGAAGTTAATAAAAGCTGCCCTGGCGACGAACCTATCCTGTATTAGGTCGGTATCACTATGGCAGCCCAAAAATAAAAAGGTGCCGTTAAACGCAGCACCTTTTTTATGGGAAAAGTTTTTAATCTAATCTAACAATATCTGCTCCTAGCGCATTTAGCCTTTTGTCAATAAACTGATACCCCCGGTCTATCTGTTCCACATTGTCAATTACTGAGGTGCCTTCGGCGGATAAGGCCGCGATCAACAAGGCTACCCCCGCACGGATGTCAGGGCTCGTCATCCGGATGCCTTTCAAGGAATACTTTCGGTTTAGCCCGATGACAACAGCGCGATGGGGGTCTCCCAAAATAATTTGTGCACCCATGTCAATTAACTTATCCACAAAAAATAGCCGGCTTTCAAACATCTTTTGGTGAACCAGTACGGTTCCTTTGGCTTGGGTAGCCGTAACCAACACGATGCTCAGCAAATCGGGTGTGAAGCCCGGCCAGATGGCATCAGCAATGGTCAGAATAGAACCATCCATAAAAGATTCAATCTCATAATGCTTTTGGGAGGGTATATAGATGTCATTTCCTCTGATTTCCAACTTGATTCCCATCCTGCTGAATGTTTCAGGAATGATGCCTAATTGGTCGACTTCCACATCTTTAATCGTCAATTCGGATTGGGTCATCGCTGCTAAGCCAATGAAGGAGCCAATTTCAATCATGTCGGGCAACAGGGTATGTTCTGTTCCGCCGAGTTCTTTGACCCCATCGATATGTAGCAGATTAGATCCTATGCCGCTGATCTTTGCCCCCATCCTGTTAAGCATGGAGCAAAGCTGTTGTAGGTACGGTTCACAGGCAGCATTATAGATAGTGGTTTTTCCCTCCGCCATGACGGCAGCCATTACAATATTGGCAGTACCGGTCACAGAGGCTTCATCCAACAGCATGTAGCACCCTTTCAGGTTTTTGCCATCAATGTGGTAGATGCCTTTCTTTGCATTATACGTAAATTCAGCCCCTAACTTTTTGAATCCGATAAAATGGGTATCTAGTCGCCTTCGGCCGATCTTGTCTCCTCCGGGCTTGGAGATTCTGCCTGTGCCGAATCGGGCCAACAAAGGTCCCAATATCATTACTGAACCCCTGAGAGAGGAAGCCATTTCGAGAAATTCAGCTGTTTCTAGATAATCAAGATCAATACGGGCTGCGTTGAATTTATAGCTTTCATCACCTGTTTTTTCGACGGTGACACCCATTGCGGCTAATAATTCTATTAATTTGATGACGTCCCGTATAGCGGGGACTTTATGTACTGTGATGTCTTGATCCGTTAAAAGAACGGCACACAATATCTGCAGTGCTTCGTTTTTAGCACCTTGGGGGATGATCTCACCTTTTAATTTTAGTCCCCCTTTTACTTTAAATGAGGCCATTAATTTCTTCGCTTTTTGTTGCCGCCGTTGGTTCTTCTTTTGGTGTTTCCGAAGTTTCTTCGGCCGCTGTTGCCATTCCCTTCATGGGTAGGGGTTGCGGGGGCTTTAAAATCCCTTCGCATATTCGTTTCAAAAAGTCCGTTCTCCCTGACCTTTTCCAAATCGATGTGCAATTTGCCTTTAGAGAGTGTTTTGATGTCATCGATAATGATCGCATCATCGAAATTCTCACGGTTCCATGTAGAGTGAAAACTCCTCATTAACTGCCCGATAAAGATCAATGCCGCCTCCTGCTCTTCGTCATCTTCTATCTCAATAGCTTTTTCGATCAGCTTTTCGATGTTCCTGCCATAATGCTTGAAACGTACTTCTCCCTGAGGGTATCCCAGCTTTTGAGGCTTTTTGCCAAGCAGTTCTTTTTCCGGCATAGGAAAAGGAGCATCGATGTCCAGTTCAAAGTTGGACATGATGTAGAGGTCATCCCAGAGTTTTTGGTCGCTTTCAGTTTTTAGCTGGGGATTAAGTTGCTTCATCAATTCGACAAGTGCATAAGCATACTCCGTACGCTTGTCCTTGTCCGGTACTGTGATGACATAATCTACCAGTTTTTGGAGGTTTTTTCCGTATTCTTTCAATATAAATGACTGTTTAGGCTTCTCATGTTGTTCCATACCATTCCCGGATTGATCAATGACATCATAATTTAGCAAAAATATGCCGGTTTCCGGTGGGATGTTATAAATTTCAAATAGGTTGCTCCATCAGGGATAGGGGAGGGGATGCTTTGCCCTGTTCTACGATGTAGCGGCTAATTTGTTCAACTTGCGTTGAGGAATGACAGGATCATTCCAAAATTCTAAGTTTCGCAAAGCTAAGTAATAAAGTTTTATCGCCAAAATTCTCAAAGTGTATAGATGCTTTTCGGTTAGTGCCTTCTGCCTCGATTTTTGTCACTTTTCCAAAACCGAACTTAGGATGTTCGACAGTCATTCCTTCCTGCAGGTTGTTCGTGTTGGATGGTTTAAAATCCGGGCTGGGCGTATGGACTTTGGCGGTTCCTGTCCTGAGCGCCGGCTTCTTCAAGCCCACGAAGCCATTCCTGCCTTCGCTGCTCTCATTTCGATAGGAGGACAAGGCACTGCTGGGCCTTTTTGCTACCTGGATACAAGCAGGGTCTATTTCCTCCAAAAACCTGCTGGGCTCGCAGTTCAGCAGCCGCCCGAAGCGGTATCGGGTGACTGCATACGTCAGGTACAGCTTGTCCATGGCACGGGTGGAAGCGACGTAAAAAAGCCTTCTTTCCTCTTCAAGGTCTTCCCGGCTTTGCATCATCATCTGGGATGGAAATAGGTCTTCTTCCATACCCACCACAAACACGTATTTAAATTCCAAGCCTTTGGAGGAGTGAATAGACATCAAGGTGACATTGTCCGATTGGTCTTTGTCCCTGTCGTTGTCCGTGAGCAGGGCTATCTCCTGAAGGAAGGCTCCGAGGCTCTTGTCCTCGTTTTCGGGATTGTCGACATATTCTTTAATGGCGTTTAGCAATTCTTGGACGTTCTCATATCGGTTGAGTCCTTCTATGGTTTTGTCTTCATAGAGCTCACGCAAAAGGCCGGACTGCTTAGCGATGGATGAGGCGACTTCGTAGGCATCTTTCCTTTCTATTTCCACCTTAAAGCTTTTGATCATCGTGGTAAAATCATCTACGGAGTTGGCGGCCCGTCCGGAAAGGAAGCTGCCGCTATTGACCAATACCTCCCAGAGTGGGATGTCATGCTCGTAAGCTGCCACGATGATCTTTTCTACACTGCTATCGCCAATTCCCCTTTTTGGGTAATTAATGATCCGTTTGAACGCCTCCTCATCATCCTGATTGACTACAAAACGCATATAGGCCATGAGGTCTTTGATTTCTTTGCGCTGATAGAAGGAGAGGCCGCCGACGATCTTGTAGTTGATGTTCATCTTCCGCAGGGCTTCCTCAATGGCCCGCGACTGGGAATTGGTCCGGTAAAGTACCGCGAAGTCGCTATTGTTGAGATGCTTGTTGTTGCGTTCTTCAAAGATGGTGTGGGCTACAATCCTTCCTTCCTCGTTGTCCGAAGCGGCCTTGATTATTTCTATGGGCTCGCCCAAGTCATTTTGGGTCCAAACATCCTTTTTAAGTTGGGCCTTGTTTTTTGCAATAATGGAATTGGCAGCGTTGACAATGTTTTTGGTGGAACGGTAATTCTGCTCCAGCTTTACAACATACAAATCGGGGTAATCCTTTTCGAAATTCAGGATATTCTGGATGTCGGCTCCTCTAAAGGCGTAGATGCTTTGCGCGTCATCCCCGACCACACAGATGTTCTGGTGGACTGCCGCGAGTTTTTTGGTGATGACGTACTGGGAGAGATTGGTATCCTGAAACTCATCTACCATCACATATTTAAAGCGTTGCTGATACTTGTTTAATGCATCAGGATGATCCCTAAATAGCACATTGGTGTTAAAGAGCAAGTCGTCAAAGTCCATGGCGGAAGCTTTGAATAGCCGTTGCTGATATGTTTTATAGATTTCACCCATCCGGGGCTTCATGGCCGCTTCATCATCTGCTTTGATATAGGGGTCTTTCAGGTACGTCTCCCATGAGATCAGGCGATTTTTGGCTCCGGAAATCCGTGAGAGTACGGTGTTGGGTTTGTATACCTTATCATCCAGCCTCATCTCTTTGACAATCGTTCTTATTAGTGATTTGCTGTCGTCAGAGTCGTAGATCGTAAAATTGGAGGGGAAGCCTAGTTTGGAGGCCTCCACACGTAGGATCTTGGCAAAGGTGGAGTGAAAAGTCCCCATCCAGGTATTTCTTGCCTCCAGACCAATCAGCTTCTCGATCCTTTGTTTCATTTCGCTGGCTGCTTTGTTGGTGAAAGTCAGCGATAGTATGTTGAATGGGTCTATTCCTTTTTGGATAAGATGGGCAATGCGGTATGTCAACACCCTCGTCTTACCGGACCCCGCACCCGCAATGATCATGACCGGCCCTTCTGTATGCTCTACCGCTTTCCTCTGATTGGGGTTTAAAAAAGACAAATAATCCATAAATGTTCCTGAAGTCGTTGTTGCCCATCGGCTGAGGGCAAATGAAGATTCAAAGTTACCAATGATTTTCTGGATTTGCCTCATTTTTTCAGAGCAAGTCGAGTCGCACGCGGCCATGGTAGCGTCAAGCGGACGAAATAAGGTTAGATTCGCTATATTTCTTGTTTTTTGTTGGCGAATTCCCGCGGAAATAAGCTAAACGGGTGTTTTTAGCATAGTATTTGAACTAGATCGGACAGTTTCCAGTCCGGCCTTTATTCCAGCCGGCGGTGGGGGAGCATTAGACTGTTATAGCTGGGAAACTTTTGAGCTGAAACTAATCACTAACTCTATAACTTAATCATCATGGGAAATTTACTTTATATTATCGCTGTCATTTTGGTCATCGTATGGCTAATAGGATTTATAGGTTATGAAGCCGGAGGCATCATTCACGTGTTGCTGGTAATTGCAGTCATTGCAGTTTTGTTGAGGGTCATCCAAGGAAGAGGTGTCTAGGGATAACACGCATCAAAAAAGCAAGGTCCAATCGGCCTTGCTTTTTTTTGTGGTATATTACTGTCTATTCATAGTAGACGATATCTAGTAGACAATAACCATATAGAAAGGAAAAAGCCGGATGATCCGGCTTCTATTTAATCTTCAAAGAGCTGTCTTCTTAATTCGTCCCGGGCTTTGCCGGTTTTCTGTTGAAGTCTTCCCAACAACTCATCTTCTTTACCCTCTACATACGTCAGGTCGTCATCGGTGAGCTTGGCATATTCTTGCTTTAGCTTGCCTTTCAGCTCGTTCCATGTTCCTTTTAATTTCAGATTTGCCATGATCGGTCTATTTTATGGTTAAAACAACCAACCTAATGCAAGTATTAAGCCATTTTTCCTGCATCCTCAAATGGGGGCCGGCGGAGCTTCCATCTGTCATGAGACCAAAGATAAAGCGCGGGCTCGTGGCGAATATTCTCTTCAGTCCTTTGGATGAATAGGTCCGTAATGCTGTGGGGCGAGTCTTTAAAGGGAGGTTCGGCCAGCGTCTCGTAGGTAAAGAGATAATGCCCCCGTTTTGGTTTGGTTACAAAGGCAGAAACCACCCTTAGATTGAACTTCTTAGCCAGTTTTTCAGCCCCTTCATAAAAGGCGGTTTCCCTGTTCATGAAGTTTTGCCAATATCGGTTTTCCTGCACCTCAGGCCGTTGATCAGCTGCCAGGATGATGAGCCGCGGGTTGTTACGCTCTTTTAAAAAATGGCGTTGAAAGCTCGTCCTTTCAATGGGACGGCCGCCAAACCTGCTTCTTAAGCCCTGCATCAGATTTTCAAAAAACGGATTGGTGACTTTTTGATACACTACCTCACTTTTGTGTCCCAAAATAGACTGGATGCCCAGCAGGCTGGCTTCCCAGTTAAAGAAATGAGCCGTTAGCCCAATAACCACTTCTCCTTGCTCAATTCTATCCAGCACCAAGTGGCTGTTTTCTATTTTTACCCTTTTGTCCAGTTCCTTTTTGCTGATGGTCAGTAACTTGACGGTCTCGGCAAACGAATCCGTAAAATTTCGGTAGAAGTGCCGTTTGATCCGGTTCCTCTCAGACGCGGATTTTTCAGGAAAGGCGTGGTGCAAGTTGAGGTCAATCACGTCCTTTCTGTAACGGATGACGTAACAGATGATCAGGTATAGGAAATCCGTAAAAAGATAAAGCAGGGTAAGCGGTAAACGGGATATCAACCGGAAGGCAAACATTCAAGAGTGGGTTTCGTTTATCGGAGCAACACTTTGTGGGAATTGTCCATTTTGGTTTCAAAATAAAGAAAAAGGGATGACTTTCTTTTGAAAAAGTAGTTATTAATTGAGGCTATTACTATTTTTGAACATATGTCTGAGGTACAAAGAAAAAAATATTCCGACAGGGATAA
>Ga0079224_100013293_pt1 | contig 11459 bp, 12 predicted proteins | sample Stecom2015_FD_80414 | JGI IMG/M metagenome (GOLD analysis project Ga0079224, IMG submission 80414) | Agricultural soil microbial communities from Utah to study Nitrogen management - Steer compost 2015 | ecosystem: Environmental > Terrestrial > Soil > Agricultural land | place: USA: Utah...
GCTCGCGCAGATGATATGGTGCTTTGTCGATGGGTTCTACAACCGGAAAAATGATGCCCCGCTTATTCCGAAATCCGCTTATATCCTCTATCGCACCACTTTGGAAAATGACGATTATGAACTGGTGTTTGTCAAGAGCAAAAAATCGGATCGTTGGTGGATGCAAGTGCCTTATTTTGGTTCTCGCTCGGTCAACGAACGGTACTATTGGGTGCCATGCCGATACGAAGACTATCAGCAGGCCGTAGATGGTGATATGCCGGATCTTTGGTGGAGAACCCATCAGAAATTACAATAAAACCGTTATATGGATACATTATCGCTTCTTATTATCCTTATTTTATGCTGTATCCTGATCGCATTGCTTTGGTTGCAAAGCAAGAAGGTGTCTGCCGATACGCTGCGGCAAGTTGAGCAGGAAAAGAGTCATGCGGTCATCGAGTGGACGAAGCTACAGGAGCGGGAGCGGCTCCTGTTGGAGGCGAAGGGAAAGCTGGAGACAGCATTGAAGCGTGAACGGGAGGAACGGGCAGCCGTAGAGCGTACACTGGAAAGTACGAACGCCTACCTACAGGCGCATCAGGAAAAGCACCAAGCGCAACAGGAAGAGATACTGCAACTGCGGAAGCAGTTTCATCTGGAATTTCAGCAGATGGCCAATACCATTTTGGAAGAAAAGACCCATAAATTTACAGCCGCCAACCAACAGCAGCTCGATCAGCTATTAACCCCTTTAAAGGAGAAAATCAAAACTTTTGAGGAGAAAGTGGAACGGACGTATCAACAGGAGTCTGCCGAGCGCAATGTGTTAAAAGGTGTCGTGGAACAGTTGATGCAGCAAAGCCTATTGATAAAAAATGAGGCGAATAACCTGACCAAAGCCCTGAAAGGTGATAGCAAAAAGCAGGGCTATTGGGGCGAGATTATCCTGGAGCGTGTACTCGAACGTTCGGGTTTGGTAAAAGATCAGGAATACCGGTTGCAGGCAGTATTTCAGGAAGAGGGGCAACGGAAGATTCCCGATGCCGTTATCCTCTTGCCGGAAGATAAACACCTGGTGGTCGATTCTAAGGTTTCCCTCACTGCTTATGAGCGTTGGGTCAATGCCGATGACGAGGTGGCACAGGCGCAATTCCTCCGGCAGCACGTACAGTCGGTAGAATCTCATATCCGCGAATTGTCTGCCAAAAACTATCAAGATCTGTATGGTATACACTCTCCCGACTTCGTTTTGCTGTTTATGCCCGTCGAATCAGCACTGAGTATAGCGGTTCGTGAAAAGCCAGATCTGTTTTCCGATGCCTGGGATAGACGTGTCGTTATTGTGGGGCCTTCTACTTTGTTGGCAACGCTACGGACTATTGCCAGTGTGTGGGTACAAGAACGGCAGAACCGTAATGTGCTGGAAATTGCTAAGGAAGCAGGTTTGCTCTATGATAAGTTTGTGGGCTTTTTACAGGATATGCAGCAGATCGAAATCCATCTGCTGCGCGCCGGAGAGAAGCATCAAGAGGCCATGCGGAAGCTATCTACCGGCACCGGCAATGTGATTAAGAAAGTCGAAAATTTAAAACAACTCGGAGCGAAGGCAAACAAACAGATTGATCCGAAATATTTACAATAATTTCTCGTTGTTTTTATGTCGGTCGGCATCCCGGATAGATTTCTTCTCCAGATTTTTTTCCAGAGCCACGGTCAGGTCAATTCCCGTTTGATTAGCTAGACAGATCAGGACAAATAATACATCCGCCATTTCGTCGGCTAGATCGACTTCTTTATCCGATTTTTTGAACGATTGCTCTCCATATTGTCGCGCCATAATCCGGGCTACTTCGCCCACTTCCTCCATGAGCATCGCTGTGTTTGTCAATTCGTTGAAATAACGCACCCCTGTACTTTTGATCCATTTGTCTACGATGTCTTGTGCTTCTTTTATGGTCATTTCATTTTTTTTAGTTGTAAGTATTATAGTAGTAAGTTGTAAGTGTTTAGTTTCAAGTTCGCCGACGTAATATTCACTTATCACTTGTTACTTACCACTTATCACTCTTTACTATCCATTATAATCGTCACCGGCCCGTCATTACGCAGGCCGATTTTCATATCTGCTCCGAATATACCCAATTGTACGGGTTTGCCGAGCAGTGCTGATAAACGCTGTCCCATGGCCTGATACAAGGGTTCTGCTTTCTGGGGTTTTGCTGCGCGGATAAAGGACGGACGGTTGCCTTTTTTAGTCTGTGCAATCAAGGTGAATTGTGATATCAGGAGAATATTGCCCCGGATATCCTGTACAGATTTATTCATCAACCCGGCATCATCAGAAAATATACGCAGATTGACCAGTTTTTGTGCCATCCATTCCTGCTCCTTTACCGTATCGTCCTCTTCTATGCCCAACAACACCAATAACCCTGCTTGGATGGTGCCCGTACATACACCATCCACGGTGCAGGAGGCCTGTGTAACCCGTTGTATAACTGCTCGCATGGTGCAAATTAAAAAGTAAAAATGAAAAGTAAAAATAGAGACTACATTAAAAACGGATGTTCAGACCAAAAAGAAAGTTTGTCTCTGCTTGTGGGTAATAGGCATTGCCAAATAAACGTTCGCCGTCTGTTCTGATATAGCCGTAAGTATAACCGTGAGATTCATATTTCTCATTGAAAATGTTGTTGACAGCCAGATTGGCATCAATATTTTCAATCCCCAGGACAGAGAAACTATAGCGTATGCGGAAATTGTTGACGAAAAAAGGATCGACACTGCGATCGATAGATTGGGTGTTGTCTAGATACTGTCTGGAGACATATTTACTGGCCAAGCTAAACTCTAACGGGCGTATGGGTGAATAAGAGAGCTCGTTGGATAATACGGCCGACGGTGAGAACGAAATTGTTGTCGATCGGTATTCCTGTTTTACCTGTGGTAGATCCAGTTCTGTCCAATCCTCGTCCACCACGGTCAGGTATTCCGTGTAATTCTTGATTTTGTTTTGACTAAGTCCTGCCGTCGCTTTCCACCGGAATTGTTCAGATATCTGCCATGCTCCGTCGAGTTCCAATCCGATACGGTAGCTGTCCGGTACGTTTTCCCGTATAGCACCACCTACATCATTGATCTCTCCGGTTAGGATCAATTGGTCTTTATAGAACATACCGTAGGCATTTGCTCCGATATTCAGGGATTCCCGTCTGAGGCGATAGCCTGCCTCAATATTGTGCATTTTCTCCGGGGTCGGGCGTGCATTTGGCGAGGACTCCGTATAGTCTTTACGAACAGGCTCTTTATTTCCAAATGCATAAGATACGTAAACATTTGCGGTCGGAGACAGCATATAGGTCGCGCCGATTTTTGGATTGAAGAAATGATGCTTGACATTCACGTCTGCAAGTTCTAAGTTGTGGTTATACCCCTCAAAGGTATAGTCCACAAGGCGGTATTGTAAATCTGTATACAACCGCATAGCACCAAATTTTGCATTCCATTTACCGTATAGGTTGATGTCGTTTTTCTCCGCATCATTGAAGTAATATTTGTCGCCCAGCTCGGCATCCGAAGCATATTGTGCCCAGATTACCTCGCCGAAATGATCTCCCCGATATTGATTGACGCCTCCGCCAAAGATCAAATTGTGGTTTTCATTCAGATGATGGTTGATCGAGAAGACCGTTCCGTAGAAATAGTTGTCTAGCCAGCGCCGGCGTATAAGATCGGTACGGTTGATGACAGAGTCACGAATGTTAATCGGCTTCATCCCATAGCTGCTGAATGCATCGTTTTCCCGGTATTCTTCATAGTATCCTGCCCCTCGGGTGTAATGTAGTGCGATATTCAGGGTTGTTCGATCCGAAGCAAAGTAATTGTAATGCAAGTGGTGGTGCGTCTGTGTGTAATTGTCGGTTTGGTTTTTGTATGTAAACCGGTTATAACGGCGGTTTTCTTCCAACATTTCTTCCGGTACACCGTCCCAAGACTGGTAGGTCGTCTGTTTGCCTGAAAAAACGGTCGCTTTCAATTGGTGTTTTGTGCCGTAATAACCACCATCAATGTAGAATGACTGGAGGTTTGATGGATGGTGCTGCTCGATATACCCATCGGATACGATACGGGAAAGACGGGCATTGAATGCAAATTTATCGTTCATTAATCCCGTACCGGCCTTTATGGTATTTTTCCAGGTATTGTACGAACCTACCGTGTTGTTGAGCTCGGTATATGGGTTAAGCTCCAGTGCATCCGATTGTATGTTGAGCGATGCGCCGAAGGCTCCGGCGCCGTTGGTAGACGTCCCTATCCCACGTTGGATCTGTATGCTTTCTGCACTAGACACGAAATCAGGCAGATTGACGAAAAAGGAACCCATGCTCTCTGCATCATTAAGCGGGATTCCGTTGAGTGTTACGTTGATACGCTGGTTGTCGGATCCGCGGATCGTCATGTTGGTATAGCCAATTCCGGCTCCCGCGTCTGACCCGATAACGACCGACGGCGTCTGATCCAACAGATAAGGGATGTCCTGTCCCAGATTGCTGCGTTTAATATCTTCTTTGGAAAGATTCTTGTACGTTGTCGCCGCATTGTCGCCCGCACGGGTAGCCATGACTTGCACCTCGCCCGTCATCCGGGACTCAGGATGCATCATAACGGATAAATCCTGCTGTTGGGTTGGGTTGATAGAACGGCTATACGGTGTGTAGCCAAGATAGCGAACGCTTAGTTCGGAGGATTCCGGTTTGGTGTCGGTGAATACGACAGAACCTTGTTGGTCGGTCGTTTTTGTAAGCCCTTGAAAGACGACAGTAGCCCCTTGTAATGGCGTCTGTCCGTTGTCCATTACACGGACGGTCAATGGGTTCTGCGCCAAAGCGACCCATGCTCCGAAGAGCATAACTATGGTGATAACTCCCTGCTTTACCATAAAAAAAACGATAATTAATAAGTTAAACTTATTGTCACCCGGGGTTAGCAACAATTCTTTATTTAACCTTTCCCTACGCCAGCATTATCTGGATCAGGTGCTCCCGATACATCGGGATGGGTATAATCTCAGCCTGTGTTTGTGTCACGATAAACAAGGCACCCCTATTCGATGCAGCAAAAGTAAAGATTAATTTGATATTCTCAAATAATGGCGTCATTTTTGATTATTTAGTGGATACAAAAAATAGTTCAATTCGGTGAATAATGAGGTATATTTCAGCTAGTATTGTCATTCCTATGAAGGGAGACCATATAAAGAATGGTGTCGTAGCCATAGATAAGAGCGGAATGGTTAGAGGGGTTTACGAGGAGGCAGATCCTGAAATTGCGGATCGAAAAAAGGAACGATATGAAGGGGTGCTGATACCGGGTTTTGTGAACGCCCATTGCCATATTGAGTTGTCCCACATGCTGGGAAAAACAGAAAGAGGTACCGGACTGCCACGTTTTCTTTTGGATGTCATCAAAAAACGTGATGCCAAAGAGAAAGATATGCTGTCGCAGATGAAAGCTGCGGACGAGATGATGTACAATAACGGGATACAGGCCGTTGGAGACCATGTAAATACCGGGTTGTCGGCAAAAGTAAAAGAGGAGAGCCCTATACAATACCATACGTTTGTAGAGGTCATGGCGATGTCGAAAGAAGATATACAACCGCGTGTAGACAAAGCACGGGATATCGAGTTCTTTTTTGATCATAACCATACATCTATTACCCCCCATTCTCCCTACTCCTGTGCAAAAGATCTGTTCAAGGCCTTTCGTGATCTGGTTAACGAGGACAATATCCTGAGTATCCATAATCAGGAGAGTGAAGAGGAAAATAAATTGTATCGGTACCGCACAGGAGCATTTCTGGACTTTTATGAAGAGATGGGATTGGACGCGAGTATGTTTAAAGCGCAAGCACGAAACTCCATACAGTCTTATTTGTCTCATTTGCCCAAAAATAATCCGCTGATCTTGGTTCACAATACCTATATGTCATTAAAAGACGTCGATTTTATCGAGCGTTTGGGGAGAGATGTTTTCTATTGTGTATGTCCGAAGGCAAATCTGTATATTGAGCAGTCCCTGCCGAAGATACTTAATTTTATTCCGGATCAAGACCGTATGATCGTGGGTACAGACAGCTTGGCTTCCAATGATACGCTGGATATATTGGAAGAGCTAAAAGCCTTGACGGCAAATTTTGAGCGTCTTGATTTTGCCCAGGTATTACAATGGGCCACTATCAACGGTGCGAAAGCTCTGGGGTTGGATAGCGTACTGGGCTCTATCGAAGTGGGCAAAAAGCCAGGGCTGTTACTATTGGAAGGAATGGTAAACCTTCGTTTGACGGATCGCGTTACACTGAAAAGAATAGCCTAGTTTCTTTGCGTTTTCTTCTGTAAGTTTGCACGGTATGAAGCATCTGAATATTACGGTAAGAGGCAAGGTACAGGGTGTTTATTACCGTGCCACCTGTAAGGCTGTTGCAGATCAGCTCGGGGTGAAGGGATTTGTGATGAACCAGCCCGATGGTTCGGTATATATTGAAGCAGAGGGAGATGATTTTGCACTGGATTCCCTGTTAGAATTCTGCGAGGAAGGCTCAGATAATGCTGAAGTCACCGATATTTCGTCTGTTGAAGGCACGATACAGGGCTTTCGGAATTTTGAAATGATAAAAAAGAGAAAATAGCGGCTGTGTCTTCCATCAAAAAATTTATCAGTGATACGGTGATATATGGTGCAACCACCATCATATCCCGGATGATCAGCTTTTTGATGACGCCTATATACCTCCGGAAATTTGAAGGAGCTGCGGTATATGGCATATATTCCACCCTATATGCTTGGGTATCGATGTTGAACGCCATTCTGGCATTCGGAATGGAAACCACTTATTTTCGGTACTTACAGAAAGTTGATCCCAAAGATAAAGACCGGGTGTACAATAACAGTTTTGTGGTCACGCTGATCACCTCGCTGTTGCTCTTGGTTTCCGTATTTGTTTTTATAGACCCCATAGCCTCTTGGTTTGCGGGTGAAGGAGAAGACCCTTCAGCATATCTAAAATACATCCAATATTTTGCTTTTATTTTGGTGGCCGATGCGTTGGCTGTCGTACCTTTTGCCAAACTTCGAGCCCAGGGCCGGCCTATCCGCTTTAGCTACCTGAAATTCATCAATATCTTTGTCACGCTCTTTTCCAACCTGTTTTTTATCGTTTATTTACCGGATTGGACAAAGACATCTGTTTTTTGGGCCAACTTTGCAGGAGATTGGTTTCAGGAGGGATGGATTGGCTACGTTTTTCTTTCCAATCTATTGGCCAGTGTCTTAACACTGATCTTGCTGCTCCCCGAGATGCTGACATTGCGATTGCGCATAGACCGTCCGTTGATGAAGAGTATGCTCGCCTATAGTTTCCCGATATTGATTGCCAATATCTCCTTTATTATCAACGAAAACCTCGATAAGATGTTTTTTCCAAAACTCCTGCCCGGCGAATATGGAAAAACAGAATTGGGGATATACGGTGCGGTGACAAAAATAGCCGTCTTTCTAAATTTATTTGTAACCGCTTTTCGCTTGGGGGCGGAACCGTTCTTCTTTTCGTATGCCAAGAATGAAAATGCGACACGGACTTACGCGAAGATTATGGAGTATTTTGTGCTGTTGATGGTGTTGGTGATGGTGGGTATAACGGTTAACCTGAGCTGGCTGAAAGGTTTTGTCGAAGGGCCCGAACTGCAACCCGATATATATTGGGCCGGACTAAAGGTCGTACCGTTCTTGCTGCTCAATTTTGTGCTGTTGGGCATCTATATGAATCTCTCGGTATGGTATAAGCTGACCGATCAGACACGGTTCGCAGTATATATTTCGGTGGTCGGCGCAATCGTGACCATCGTACTGAATATAGTATTGATTCCTATGTTTTCTTATCCGGGCGCAGTGGCAACGACGACCATCGCCTATCTCGTCATGATCGGACTGTCGCTCTATTGGGGGCAGAAATACTACCCGATACCGTACCGTTTTCTGAAAATAGCAGCCTACCTATTGGTGGGATTGGGTCTTCCTACGCTTAGCTTTTTTGTTTTTGATAGCAACTTTTGGATAGGCAACGGATTGCTGTTGTTGTTCTGTACAGCGATTGTTTTTTCGGAAAGGAAAAATATAGAACAATTGCTGCTAAAAAGGAAAAATAATTTGAAATAACGTAGCGTTTAATGCTTGCGCGTCGTTTACCTAATTTTATTTATTAATATTTAATATCATTTTATGAAGAAAACTTTACTTTTATTGAGCCTTATGGCTTTTGTAATGGCTAGTCATGCCCAAGAATCGAGGAGGGAGCGAGCATTGGCAAAAAGAAACCATGTTACTATTGATCCTATTTCTCTATTGGCGGGTCCTATTCTCAATATTTCTTATGAACGGGTTGTGACGGAAGATATAGGTGTCGGGGTGAATGGTTTATTTGGACTGCGTGAAACTGATCAGTATAACGACTGGATTGATGACGTCGTACAGGTTTCGCCTTATGCCAGATTGTTTTTGGCTGGCTCACATGGGGCGGGTTTCTTTATGGATGCGTTCATTCCGATTACCAATACCAGGAATTATTTTGACGACAATAACTCTATAGATGGTTATCACACAGGGACGGGCAAACGGAGCACGTCTGTAGGTGTAGGGATTGGAATAGGTGGTAAATGGATGCTGAAACGGAATCTAGTGTTGGAAGTTGGTGGAGGGCTAGGTCGGAAATTGATTAATCACAGCAAACACGCAGAAGATTTTACCGGCAAATGGATGATTGGTTTGGGGTATGCTTTTTAAGCACCCCTACCATACCATGTCTTCGGCAAACTTCTCCTTAATTTCTTCCAATACTTCTAAAATATCGTTGTGATCTCCTAGGCCAACCAATTTCATGCGGTATTCCTTAAAGTTCGGAATGCCTTTGAAATAATTGGCATAGTGACGACGCATTTCAAAAATACCGAGTTTATCACCTTTCCACTCGATGGATTTCGTGAGGTGCGTTTTACATACCTCTACACGTTCGGCAATAGTAGGGCCGTCCAGCCTTTCTCCGGTTTCAAAAAAGTGTTTGATTTCCCGAAATATCCAAGGATACCCGATCGATGCACGTCCAATCATGATGCCGTCTACTTCATATTCTTGTCGCCAAGCGGCAGCTTTTTCCACAGAATCCACATCGCCATTCCCGAAAATCGGAATTTGGATACGGGGATTTCGCTTAACATCACGAATCATGCTCCAATCGGCTTCTCCTTTATAGAGTTGCGCTCGGGTGCGTCCGTGTATCGCTAAGGCCTTGATGCCGACATCCTGTAAACGCTCGGCAACTTCGTAAACATTTTTGCTGTTATCATCCCAGCCCAAACGCGTTTTTACAGTGACCGGCAGATGCGTAGCCTCAACGACGGCTTTGGTCATGGCCACCATCTTATCAATATCCTGCAACAAAGAAGATCCTGCTCCTTTGCAGACAACTTTCTTGACCGGACAACCGTAGTTGATATCGATCAAATCAGGGTTTGCACGAGAGCATATTTCCGCAGATTGGCGCATGTTTTCAATATCACCACCGAAAATCTGAATACCAATTGGTCTTTCGTATTCGAAAATATCAAGTTTCTGAACAGATTTGGCCGCATCACGAATTAATCCTTCTGAAGAAATGAACTCCGTATACATCATATCCACCCCGTTTTGTTTACACACATAACGGAAAGGGGGATCACTGACATCCTCCATAGGAGCCAGTAGTAACGGAAACTCACCTAAATCAATATGCTCACCAATCAGAACTGCCATCGCGCCATTTTTTTTGCAAAGTTACGAAACAGCCTTAAAATCACAACTATCCAAATGATCGTCTACCATTCCTACCGCTTGCATGAACGCGTAGCATATCGTCGTTCCGAAAAACTTCATGCCCCGCTTTTTTAGGTCTTTGGATATGGCATCGGATTCGGCACTATGTGTCGCGGCAGATCGGAGGTCTTCTAACGAATTGATGACTGGTTTTTGATGCGGCATAAAACTGTACAGATAGTTGTAAAAGGAGCCAAATTCCTGCTGTATCTGTATAAAGATCTGTGCATTGGTCACTGTTGACGCGATTTTCCCGCGGTGCCTTATAATCCGCTCGTCTTGCACAAGTTCGTTTATTTTATTCTCGTCAAACCGGGCTACTTTTTTATAATCAAATGAAGCAAAAGCCTGACGATATCCTTCCCGTCGCCGTAGGATTGTAATCCAACTGAGACCTGCCTGTGCAGATTCCAATACAAGAAATTCAAATAAAATCTGGTCTGAAGTGACCTGCTTTCCCCACTCTTCATCATGGTATTTTACATACAGTGTATCATTGCCGCACCAAGGGCAACGGTTAACAGAGGATGTGCTCATATCTTTTTCTTTTTTAGCTTGCTGATATTATGTTAACTTTACGCCAAAGTAAGGAAATTTTCGGATGTATCTGTTGAAACGTGTCTTTTTGAGTAGCCTGTTGTGCCTGCTGTCTGTTACGGTATGGGGTGCTCAGGCAGACACCAGCGAGTTGCCTGCAGAAGTAGATGATAGTGTAGTAGCGGTAGATACGTTTGATTATGCTTTCCCTCCACAACAGCGATCCCACCAATTGTTTGAGCAGCTCCTGTCGGATGTACAACATCGTAGTGTCGATATGCTTGCGATGTTGGATTATCTGGACGCCGAATCAAAATCGATCGGTCATCTGCCGGTAGAAGGTGAGGCGAAGAGCCAGCGCCCCGCATGGGTACTGATCGTCGTCTTTGTCCTATTTTTGGCGATAGGATTGGTGCGCCTGGCTTTTCCGGGTGATTTTGCCATGATCGTGCAGGCCTATTATGATGAACGTATGTTGTTGCAAGTGAGCAAAGAAGACAGTATGCTGACCTCTTGGCCATATATATTTTTATATCTGATCTTTAGCCTGGCGCTTGGCCTTTTCATCGTGCTGATGGAATCTTCTTTTGTACGGTTGGACGTGCTGAATTGGGAAAATTACCTGCGCACCGCTTTTCTTGTCGCCCTATTGTTTATCATTAAAATACTGTTGATTAGGTTTATATCGTTTGTGTTTGAAATAGAGCGTCTGGTGAGAGAATATGTGGCAGTATTGTATCTGGTATATTTTAATAGTATGCTCTTTCTGATGCCTTTTTTGTTGACCGTGATATTTGTTCCGACAACATATTTTAAGGTTTTGTTAATTTTATTTAGTGTAATTGTTTCTATCTTGTTTATATATAGATTCTTACGGACGGCTTTTCGATTGTTCGGGAATCTAAAGTTTTCAATTTTTTATTTAATTCTGTATCTTTGCGCACTTGAAGTAGCGCCGATTTTGATATTGGTTAGAACATTGAGCAATTAAAAAAATTGAATATGCAAGTAGATGAAGCAAGAGCCAAGAAGGTAAA
>Ga0079224_100013294_pt1 | contig 11459 bp, 10 predicted proteins | sample Stecom2015_FD_80414 | JGI IMG/M metagenome (GOLD analysis project Ga0079224, IMG submission 80414) | Agricultural soil microbial communities from Utah to study Nitrogen management - Steer compost 2015 | ecosystem: Environmental > Terrestrial > Soil > Agricultural land | place: USA: Utah...
AAATCTCCAATGCTTCGCATCATGTGTATGGCCATGTCGCGCATACGCTGATAGGTTGTGTCTGACAGGGTCATCGCAGGGGCCACTGTAATGGAATCACCGGTATGGATGCCCATCGGGTCCATATTCTCAATAGTACAGATGATGACGACATTATCGTTTTTATCACGCAGAAGCTCCAGTTCATATTCTTTCCATCCAATCAAAGCCTTGTCAATCATCACTTCATGGATTGGCGATACTTCCAGGCCACGGGTCAAAAGTTCATCAAACTGTTCTTTGGTATGGACAAAAGAAGCTCCTTCCCCACCCAATGTATATGAAGCTCGAATCACCAAAGGAAAGCCAAATTCTTGCGCAATTTCCTTTCCTTTTAAATAGGAATTGGCAGTTGCCTGTGGTGCCATGGGAATGCCAATTTTTAGCATCAACTCCCTGAATTTCTCCCGGTCTTCGGTAATATTAATGGCATCTATATCTACCCCGATAATCTTCACATCAAAATCATCCCAAATCCCCTTTTCCCCAGCTTCAATACATAAATTTAAGGCTGTTTGGCCTCCCATTGTAGGCAGGACAGCATCAATCTGTGGGTGTTCTTTCAATATTTTTATCAATGACTTGCTAGTCAATGGCAACAGGTACACATGGTCTGCCATCGTGGGATCTGTCATGATGGTCGCAGGGTTGGAATTGATAAGGATGGTCTCAATCCCGTCTTCCCTCAATGAGCGCAGTGCTTGTGTTCCGGAATAATCAAATTCGCAGGCTTGACCAATGATAATCGGTCCAGATCCAATAATTAATACAGAATTTATATTTTTGTTTTTTGGCATTTTTTTGATTTGCTATTTTGGGATTGGATATTTTTTCGTTTGGGGTCTCAAAACCACTGCAAAAATAATTTTCAAATGGATATAAAAAAAGGTGTTACACCTAAGTAACACCCTTTAAATATCAACAATTGTTAATCATTATTTTTTATGTCTTGTTTCTGAAGACACAGACAGTTTCTTTCTTCCTTTTGCTCTTCTACGCGCAAGGACTTTTCTACCATTGGCGGATGCCATCCTTTCTCTAAAACCGTGTTTGTTTCTTCTCTTTCTTTTTGATGGTTGAAACGTTCTTTTGCTCATTGTCTTATATCTTTAAATCGAATTGTAAATCTTCAAAAATCGGTAATGGTACTTTCTCCAAAACTGCGGGCAAATATACAAAGACTTTTTACTTTGGCAAATCTAATTTTAAAAAAATAATTTAGGAAAATTCCAATTATGCCGATTTCTTTTACAGAATGATATTTTTAGGCTTTCGACCCGTTTGAAATTATAAAAATTATAAAGTACACGTTAAAAAAAATTAGTTTCTTTGCAGTGAGAAAAAAACCATAATTTCTATCAGAATGAAATACTTGATCTTCTATACCATTTTCACAATTTCCTTGACCACATATTCACAAAAAACACTTCAATATACCTTGAATGTCGGTGACAAATTTACGGTGGAGCAAGAGGCCAATCAGCATATTACCCAAGATATCAATGGTGCAGCGCAAGTTATTGAAAACAATTTGATAGGTGTCATGTATTTTGAAGTTGTTGAGGCGACTCCTGAAAATTACACGTTAGAAATGTCCTTCAAAAGGTTGAAAATGATGATGAGCTCTCCGACATTGGGTGAATTATCCAATTCTGACACAGAATCTGCTGATTCCAGCAATGTGACCAATATGCTTTTCAAAGGTCTTTTGGACATTCCCGTAACCATAATCATGGAAAAAAACGGAAAAATAAAATCGGTCACGGGAGGTGAAAAATTAATCAACTCCATGTTTGAGTCCGCGGGCATTGATCAACCCGATATCATTGCAGCCTCCAAAGGACAGATGGAAAAGCAATTTGGCAGCGAAGCATTGTCCAATAGCTTTGAGCAAATGACACATTTTTATCCTGTGGATGCTGTTGTGGTTGGAAACGAATGGACCAATAGTTACAGTGGCAACATGAACGCAAAAAACAGTTGGAAATTGGAAAATCTTACGGATACGTCCATCAACATCTCAGGGACGGCAACAACCACAATGTCCACAATTGATGAAAATGTAATGATGACGCTGAATGGCTCCCAAAAAACAACTGTAGTTGCCAATCCGGAAACTGGTTTGTTTAGCTTGATCACGGTTGTTGGTGAGAATTCGGGTGATGCGTTGTTTCAGGCTCAGAACATGACGATTCCCACAACGATAAATTCCACAATCACTTATAAAATTTTACAGTAAACATGTACAATAAAAACATCAAATTAATCATTGCAGTTTTAATTATCGCGTATGCGGTCTATCAATTTACAGAAGGGCAAATCGGTACCGGGATTATGTGGATACTGCTTTCCTTGATTTTTGTTTTTCTTTATTTCAAGAACGAGTTTATTCTTTTGGCTTTTTTAAAGCTCCGTAAACAGGATTTTGAAGGGGCAAAAAAATGGTTGAACATGATCAGAAATCCTTCAAGTGCATTGGTCAAAAAACAAGAAGGCTACTATAACTATCTTCATGGTATCATGGTTTCACAATCCAATATGAATGAAGCTGAAAAATATTTTAAAAAGGCAATTGGCTTAGGTTTATCGATGGATCATGACATGGCTATGGCCAAATTGAATCTGGCGGGCATTGCATTCAGCAAAAGACGCCCGCAGGAAGCAAAGATTTTATTAAAGGAAGCTGAAAAATTGGACAAACGGAACATGCTCACAGATCAAATAAAAATGATGAAAGACAGCATGAAGAAAGCACAAATGCCAAATCAACATTTTGGTGGGCATCGTCAAGGCAGAAGACGATAATCCTTTGGGGAAAAACACCTATTTTACGGGTATTTGTTTATCGACCTACGGTATGTTTTAATTTTGTTTTCTTGTGATCTCCCTTATATCCGACAATGTTGAAAGTAATTAAACTAAAGTAGCGGCGCCCATAACCTACAATACGATTCCTGCAATCTCTGACCTTTTGATCTTTGGACCCAGCGTTTATAATCTATTTCTTCACTGTCTTTCAAATCCTCTAGAAAGTGGGATTTCAATTCGATGCTTTTTTTCTCATTATAGATGACGGCATCAATTTCAAAATTTATGTTGAAGCTCCTATTGTCCATATTGCTGGTCCCCACGGTGGAAAACATATCATCAATCACTAGGGTTTTGGCATGGCTGAAACCTTTACAATACCTAAAGATCCTCACCCCTGCTTCCATTAAAGTTTCCAGATAGGAATTAGTGGCATGTTTGGCTGTCCATGAATCGGAATCTTTGGGAATCAACAGTCTCACATCCACACCACTTTTTGAAGCCACCTGCAATGAAGAGATTATTTGATCATTTGGGATAAAATATGGCGTAGTGACATAGACGTACTTCTCGGAAGTAACAATGGCGGTGAAGATCACTTCCATAATATTGGCCCAATCTGTGTCCGGACCACTTGCCGCAATCTGGATTGGCAAATAATTTTCCTTGTTTTCAATGGGAAAATAGTTTTTGTTGATTTTAACCTTACGCTTTGAAACAAATTCCCAATTCATAAGGAAATGAATCTGTAGGGATTTTACCGCTTCACCCTCAATTCGAAGATGGGTATCTCGCCAGTAACCTTCGGACGATTCGTTATTTACATATCGATCTGCAATATTTATACCTCCAATGTATCCAATCTTGCCATCGATAATCGCTATTTTTCGATGGTTACGATAATTCATTTTTCCTGTAAATTTTGGAAAGAGGACAGGCATAAAGGGATGCCATTCCACGCCGCATTTTCTTAGCCTTTTTTTTGATTTCCGACTCACATTGCTGCCTACATCATCAATGCTCAACTTCACAGATACCCCATTTATGGCTTTTTCACAGAGGATATCTATTACCTGCATCCCTATGGTATCATCAAATAAAATATAATATTCCAAATGGATGTGATCTTGTGCATTTTTCAAATCCTCCAGCAACAATTTGAACTTGTTTTCTCCATTTATTATGATTTCCAAATCGTTATAAGTGGTGAGGGGCGAATTACGGCTACTTTTCATGAGTAGTTTGACCAGTTTTATCCGCTCTTCCAATAAGTTATTCTCCAGCTCCTTGATTTCCTTTGTTTGAGGAGCCAATTGCTCATTTACCTCGGTAATGATCGTCTGATTGAGAATATTTTTTCTGTTGAAGATTTTGTCCTTTCGATATTCCTGTCCGAACAAATAATAAACTACAAGCCCAAAAAATGGAAAAAAAACCAATACAATGATATAGGAAACGGTTTTTGTAGGATTGATATTTTTAAGCAGAATGGCAAAAGCAACTATTATGACCAACAGATAGTTGACCATCAAAAGCAAAAGCCAAATGTTGTTGGTCAGAAAATCTAGCATTAATATTTGGAATAATAGCCTTTCTCAGGTATCTCAATGATGTATTGCTTTCTTGATTTATTAGTGAGATGGGCTTCGCGCAACCAGGGATTGTGGATTTTCAAGATTTTATAATTAATTCCGTATTGTTCTGCAAACCTGGTAAAGTCCGTTACTTCCGTATCCACTTTTACTTCGTAAGTGGGAATGTGACTATATAAATCTGACGGATTGAAATTAAAACCATACGTTTTTGGGTGATTGAGAATTTCCTTTAAGGCAATGATTCTAAATATATAGCGTCCTGTCTCCTCGCCCAAAAGCAAATCGTAATAATTTGTCACTTCCTGATCTTTCAACCGGTTGCCGATACCCGTATTTCCTGCATTATAGGCGGCCGCAGCCAGTGTCCAAGTACCTAGGGCTTGTTTTGACTTCAACAAATATTTACACGCAATCTCCGTTGATTTTGCCAAATGATAACGCTCATCCACATTGTCATTTACTTCCAATCCGTTCTCTTTTGCAGTTGCCGGCATGATCTGCCAAACACCTCTTGCTCCGGCCGGAGAAACAACATTAACCAAACCACTTTCTATCACAGCCAAGTATTTAAAATCATCGGGGATTCCATATTTCTTTAAAATAGGTTCTATGATTGGAAAATATTTATGGGCCCGTTTAAACATTAACAGACCGTTGGATTGCCAATACGTATTGACCAATAATTCCCGATCCATGCGTTCATAAACGTCGGGGTCGTGCAATGGGACTTCCTCTCCGGCAAAATCCAATTTTTCTGGAATTTGAATGGCATAGACATTATAATCGTTCACCAATTTCTGTTCCGAACTGACCGTTTGATCCGATGGCGCTTTTTGAACCGCAAAAATGAAAAGACCGGACAAAGAAATCAATCCAAAAACCGCTAAGCTATTCTTGATAAAATTCATAATAATATTTTTTATAAAAGTAAAGAATTAATGTATTGTTTTCAATATTAAGCCAATATAAGTTTTGGTAGATTTTCGTTAAACCATTGGCTTTTAAAAATAATCATGATGTGCGTGCCACCTTTGATGACGATACAATTACCACCACATGAATGTGTAAAAACAGCATCTTTATCGCCATGTATGTAAATGGCATTTAGAATCGGTGCTTCTTGATCCCAGCAAATCATCTGCTTTAACGCCCAGTCCAAATACCGTTTGTCATTGACCGCAAGGTATGTTTTATAAAGATCGATACGTTTGGCTATTGTGTCATTGAAGGCATACTTTTTCAGAACGTCGAGATTGGACAATAATTGTGTGGGAATATAGTTGTAGGCTTTCATGAACTTTGCAATCTTCATGCGCTTGGGGAGTTCATGCCTGCTCTTTACACTTGATACTACTATAAGTTTCCTCAATTTCATGTATTTACTCATTTCCTGAACCAACACCCCTCCAAAAGAAACTCCTAAAAGCACAATGTTTTCATGTTCTATTTTGGAGATCATGCGTTTTGCATAAGACTCCAAACTTTCATCGTTTTGGGGGATCATCCACTCCAGCCAATGCATTTGAAATTGGTCTTCCGGAAGCCGAATACGATTGAATATCGTAGGTTCCGCCGCCATTCCCGGCATCATGTAAACATGTATGAGCTCTTTGTTCATCTCTATATCCTCACCAGAAGCGAATGCTTAAAGGATTATTTCCTAAGCATTTAACAACTCAATGGCTTTAATGTTTGTGATATTTTTCGTAAATTTGTATTACAAAGCTATATAAAATTGTAGTTTCCACCTTTCCAACCATTGAATTAAAACATAAAATACCATGATTGATGCTGCCGAACTAACAGACAATGACTTTTTGCGCCAATTTGAACTAAAAGTTGATGATGAACTTGCCAAAATCGAATACTCACTCCAGGAACGAAAGATTTTTTTGACCAAATTGATTATTCCAGACAGTATCAATTCAGAAGATTTTGAAAATGACTTTTTAACGTTGGTATTTGAAAATATTTCCGAACGCAACATCAGTGTGGTCCCAACCAGCCCAGAGATAGCAAGGTTCATTCGAAAGAACAGAAAATATAAAAAGATGCTTCCCGTGGGGATTCGTATCTGATTAAATAGCATGAAAAATCCGAAGTTTAGCGCTTCGGACTTTTTTCAATAATATTGTCTTATTGCTTTGTATTGACTATAAAATAATCCCTGGGATAATAATTTTTATTTCCTTCCATAAATTACCGTCAAATTCTTAGTGTCCACGACTTCTGTGAAATCTTCATTATAAATCTCAACTGCATTTTCATAGACAATTGATAATTGGTTGCCGTTGATCATTGCCGTATTGCCCAAAAGTGTTACCATGTTACCAGTTTGTGTGAAAGGGCCTGCGAGACCAATGGTTCCTTCGGTATCACATGCCACATCAAAAACGTAGGAATCTGTTGTTCCATTAACCAATGAAATATTTACCGTAGGATTAAAGGTTCGGTTGGAAGAAAATGTACCATCAGCTTCAAAAATCAAAGTCTCATAATTTTGGCAAGGTGCTTCATCCAATAAATTTGTACTGAAAACAGAATCGTTGTTCAAGTCCATCTCAATGTCCAGGGACCATCCAGCAAGTTCCCATACGCCCAATATGTTTGAGTTTTGAATGTTGTCATCATAATCCTTTGAGCAGGATATAGATACAAAAAAAGTGATGCAACAACAAAGAAATGGAATAAATCTTTTCATTTGGGACGATTGGATTAATCAATCCCCAAAACTATTGGTATGCAACCAGTTTAGCACAAAATTTCCGATGAAAAGGCCAAAGATAAGTTGAAATGAAGATAGATCAATGTGTCAACACTTCTACAAACTCAAATCGAACCAGTCCATCTGTATCTATCTTTGTGAGTTCTACCGTATGCAACGTATTGACCAATGTAGGATTCCATGGCGCTTTCACCTTTACATAATTTTCAGTGAAGCCGTGGATATAACCTTCTTTATTTTCCCCTTCAAACAAAACAGTACGAGTTGTTCCTATCTGGCTTTCATAAAAAGCCCGACGTTTTTTGGCTGAAAGTCCTCGGAGCATTTTGCTGCGTTTGGTCCTGACATTTTTTGGTACGACCCCATCCATAGAAGCCGCCACTGTATTGTCTCTTTCGGAATAGGTGAAGACATGTAGATAAGAAATATCCAAATCATTCAGAAAGTTATAGGTTGCCAAAAAATGATCATTCGATTCCCCTGGAAATCCAACAATAACATCGACCCCAATACACGCATGTGGCATCATTTCCTTAATTTTGGAAACTCGGTCTAGGTACAATTCCCGCATATAACGACGCTTCATTTTCTTTAGAATATCGTTACTTCCACTTTGCAAAGGAATATGAAAATGTGGAACGAAAGCCCTTGATTTTGAGACCAAATCGATGGTTTCATTTTTTAATAGGTTTGGCTCTATTGAAGAAATCCGGAGTCTTTCGATTCCCTCAACCTTGTCGAGTTCCGTAACCAAATCCAAAAAGGTATGTTCGTGGCGTTTGTTGCCAAATTCCCCTTTACCATAATCGCCAATATTGACCCCTGTCAAAACAATTTCCTTGATATTTTGTTCAGAGATTTCTTTTGCATTTTTTAATACATTTTCCATCGTGTCACTTCGTGAAATACCGCGTGCCAAAGGAATTGTACAATATGTACATTTATAATCGCACCCATCTTGAACCTTTAGAAAAGCACGGGTTCGATCGCCAATGGAATAACTTCCAACATAAAAATCCGCCTCTTGTATTTCGCAGGAATGAACTTCCCCAATATCATTTTTTGAAAGATCGTTCAGGTAATGGGTAATTTTGAATTTCTCCGTGGCACCCAATACCAAATCGACCCCCTCAATATCTGCCAACTCATGAGGTTTCAATTGGGCATAACATCCCACCGCTGCAATAAATGCTTCTGAGTTATTTTTTTGTGCTTGCTTGACGATGCTCTTAAAACGCTTATCGGCATTTTCGGTAACAGAACATGTATTGATGACGTAGATATCTGCTTTCTCTTCAAATGCCACACGATCAAATCCCTCATCGGTGAAATTTCTAGCAATGGTCGATGTTTCTGAAAAATTCAGTTTGCAGCCTAAAGTATAAAATGCGACTTTTTTACGACGTTCCATCCCCTGATTTTGTATTGGAACGCAAAGATATAAAAAAAGAGCGCTTTAACAGAAAAACACTCTTCTTCGGATTAAAATAAAATATGTTTTAAATTATGATTTCACCATTTTTTTGGAGACAGATCCATTATCGGTATTAATCTTTAACATATAAATTCCAGCCTTTAAATTACTAACATCCAATGAATTTGAATATGTTCGTTTAAAAATAATTTGTCCTGTAATTGAATAAATTTCTATAGTGTTGATTCTAGTAGCATCGCTGATATGGATTTTCAATTCATCCATCACAGGATTTGGGAAAATCGAAACACTCTTCAATCCGAACTCATCGATACTTAAGGCATCATTGCCTATGACATTCATAACATATTGGCTTGCAGCAGAAACCCCAGCAGTGTCTGCTGGTGCAGTTATACCACAAGCAGTGGCTTCCAAATAGCTCGGGGCATTTTGTCCCGCATCATTAATACCAGGAAAATAAGTTTGCCCAGTAGCGGCACCACTATCTCCAGCCATCACTTCAAAGGCAATGATTGAATTTGCTGGTACAGTGGCAGTCATAGGCACGCTTACCAAAGATATATCATCAGCAGCACTTGAAATGTGAGTTGTTGACTCAACCAATGTTAATGTCGCGGTCGCTAAATTAAGAGAAGAGGCAGTGTAAATGTTTAATGTAATAACCTTACCATCATCCGCTGACCCTTGTCCATATTGTACGTTGGTGATATTAAAGTCTCCAACCACTCCAAAATCAGCTAAATTATACGATCGGAAAAAAGAATTTTCCCTGTACTCCCCTGTAGTATTACTCCAACAAGCAACACCTCCGTCAGTGACATTCACTGGATCTACTGATTGTGTTAAGGTTACTTGGGCATTCCCCGTCAAAGGAAACAAAATCATAAACAAAAAGAAAGGGTAAAAGTTTTTCATATAAAAATATTTAGAAATTAATAATATCACCAATATTACTAATTTTATAGCATATTAAACTATAATAAAGGTGAAAATTGAACAAGATATCTAACACACATTGTTTATTTAATTTATTCCTATTGACCTTAATGTTCAATTGTAATGATAACATCCCTATTCAACCCAACATTTTCAGATACAACGAACACAAAAACATTGGTTCTCTAGACCCAGCATTTTCAAAAGATATCGCTGATATTTGGGCCACAAACCAGCTTTTCAATGGATTGGTACAGATGGATGACCAAATGAATGTCACCCCATGTATAGCAAAAAGTTGGGAGGTTTCCGATGACGGGCTTACCTATACATTTTCACTACGGAAGGATGTTAAATTCCACAAGCATGAGTTGTTTGGAAAAGACTTCACAAGAACCGTAATTGCTTCAGATTTTGAATATAGTTTAAATCGTTTAAAGGACAAGCAATTGGCATCGCCCGGAAGTTGGGTGCTCCAAAAAGTCGAAAATTTTAAAGCAATAAACGATACGCTTTTTGAAATCAAATTGAAGCAACCATTTCCTGCATTTTTGGGATTGTTAACCATGAAATACTGTAGTGTTTTGCCCAAAGAGATTGTGGAGCATTACGGAAATGATTTTCGGGCGAATCCCATAGGCACTGGCCCCTTTCAATTCAAACGTTGGGAAGAAAATTTAAAATTGGTATTTAGAAGAAATCCCGATTATTTTGAGTCCGATGAAAATGGGAATCAACTACCTTACCTTGAAGCGGTAGCCATCACCTTCTTGCCCGACAAGCAAAGTGAATTTCTCCAATTTGCACAAGGAAACATTGATTTTGTATCCGGTTTGGATGCTTCTTATAAGGATGAGATACTGACTTCCACGGGGCAGTTGAGAACGATATACACTGATGAGGTGAATATGATAAGAGGTCCCTATTTGAATACCGAATACCTCGCCTTTTATATGGATTCTGAAGTGCCGGAAATGCAATCCGAGCTTATCAGAAAAGCTGTTAATTACGGATTCGACCGCAAAAAAATGATGTTGTATCTGCGGAATGGCGTGGGAATTCCAGCCAATGGTGGATTTATCCCAAAAGGGCTGCCAGGTTACAATGAAGCGATTGGATTTGATTACCAGCCCGAAAAGGCCAAGGAACTTGTGGCACAATTCAAAAGAGAAACGGGCAAGGAGAATCCAGAAATAACCATTACCACCACTAGCAATTATTTGAGCTTTTGTGAATTCATTCAACGTGAAATCCAAAAATGTGGAATCAATGTAAAAGTGGATGTAGTTCCAGCGGCCACATTAAAGGATGCAAAAGCCAATGGAAAACTGGATATGTTTAGAGCGAGTTGGGTAGCTGATTATCCTGATGCTGAAAACTATCTCTCTTTATATTACAGTGAAAATTTCGCTCCAAATGGTCCCAATTATTCACATTTTAAGAATGAACAGTTTGATCAATGGTATGAGGACGCATTTAAAACGAATGACAGCGAAAGAAGGACGCGGTTATATGCCAAAATGGACTCTTTGGTCATGCAGAAAGCCCCAGTGGTGGTCATGTTTTATGATGAAGTGGTACGTTTCACAAGACAGGAAGTGAGCGGCCTGGGCATTAATCCCATCAATTTGCTCGACCTGAAAAAAGTAAAGAAAAAGTGACCTTATTCTTTTATTTTGAAATAATAAATATCGTCTTCGCCTTTTCCTTTTGCCCTGTTTGAGGAAAAATAGCCTTCCTTTCCATTTTTGTTCAGCTCAAAACAAATATCGTCTCCACGACTGTTCAAAGGTTGTGGCAACAATTCCGGCATGCCACCTTTTCCATCGTCGTCAATAATACATCGATAACAACCCAAACCACCAACTCCTCTTGCTCTATCAGCCGAACAACGACGGCAATAATCACGCTATACGTGAGG
>Ga0079224_100013296_pt1 | contig 11459 bp, 9 predicted proteins | sample Stecom2015_FD_80414 | JGI IMG/M metagenome (GOLD analysis project Ga0079224, IMG submission 80414) | Agricultural soil microbial communities from Utah to study Nitrogen management - Steer compost 2015 | ecosystem: Environmental > Terrestrial > Soil > Agricultural land | place: USA: Utah...
CGCGCGATTTCAATAGCGCGGTCCGGCCGCTTCTCGTGGCAGATGCGTCCCAGGAAGGCCAGATAGTCGCGCTTGGCACTGGGGTCATAGCTGTGCAGCTCGAGAGGCAGGCCATGATGGACCGTGGCAATCCAGTGTGCCGACGGCAGCGGCTGGCGCTGGTTGTTGGAGATCGATACCTGCGGCATCCGCGGGAAGGCGCGATAGACCGGGGCTAGATCCGGCAGATCGAGGCGGCCGTGCTGGGTGGTCAGGGTCCGTGCCGCCATGTCATGGAACTGGGGGAAGTGCAGGTAATCCACGTGGAAGTGGATGATGTCGAAGTCGGACGCGCGCTGCCGAACGTGCTGGAGCATCGCGTAGTAGTGCGGCAGCGGGTCGATCACGCTCTCATCGAAGCGAAGAGCGCCTTTGGACCCGGCAACGAGCTCTGCTGATGTCTGGGAATCGCCGCTGGCAAAAAGGGTGACCTCATGACCCTGCCGCACCAGCTCTTCGGTTAGCCAGAATATAACGCGTTCGGTTCCGCCATAGAGCTTGGGGGGAACGCTCTCAATAAGGGGGGAAACCTGAGCAATGCGCATTCTCTTTTTTCCTTGTTCTCATCCACGCGACCGAAGGGGAAACCCTCGAGTCGGCCGCGGTGGTTCCGCGGTTCGCGACCTCGTGACGTGGAACAAAAAAAATCTGGTGAATGCCTTTCAGGTAGCGTCAGAAAAAGCCGCTTCAAGATGATGCTGCTGCAGCGCAGACATGTTGAAGAGCAGGGGTGAAAGCGTGTAACACTCCAGCGCGCCTCGTTCTTGAGGCAGTTAGGCAGATCGCATCCTGGTGGCATCGCTTCGCGAGCCGAAACATGCGTGAACCCGATTTAAGACAAGGCTGAAGGAGCAAGAGAATGCGTGTCCTGGTCATCGGCGCCGCCGGCATGGTGGGGCGCAAGCTGGTCCAGCGATTGGCGCGCGAGGGCCAGATCAACGACCAGACGATCACGCAGCTCACGCTCTATGACGTGGTCGCGCCGGAAGCCCACCGCGAAGCACCCTTTGAGGTCGAGAGCCTTAGTGGTGACTTCGCCGCGGAAGGGGAGGCCGAACGGCTGATCGAGAATAAGCCGGAGATCATCTTCCATCTGGCCGCAATCGTTTCCGGTGAGGCCGAGGTAGAATTCGACAAGGGCTATCGCATCAACCTGACCGGCACATGGCGCCTGCTGGAGGCGATACGCGGCGCGGATTACCGGCCACGTCTGGTGTTCACCAGCTCGATCGCGGTTTTCGGAGCACCCTTCCCAACAGAGATCCCCGACGATTTCCACCACACGCCCCTGACCTCCTACGGGGTGCAGAAGTCGTGCGGCGAGCTGTTGCTGATGGATTACACGCGCAAGGGTATAGTGGATGGAATCGGCATTCGCCTTCCCACCATCTCGGTGCGTCCGGGCAAGCCGAACAAGGCGGCCTCCGGCTTCTTTTCCGGCATCATCCGAGAACCGCTGGCAGGCGTCGAGGCGGTGTGCCCGGTCGATCCCTCCGTCCGTCATTGGTTTGCTAGCCCTCGAGCGGCGGTAGGCTTTTTGCTGCATGCGGCGGCCCTGGACGGCGAGCAGGCGGGGCCGCGACGCAATCTGACGATGCCGGGCGTGAGCGAAACAGTGGGCGGGATGGTCGAGGCCCTGCGTCGCGTTGCCGGAGATCAGGTTGCCGACCGGGTGCGTTGGGAGCCGGATCCCTTTATCGAAAGCATCGTTGCCGGCTGGCCCACGACCTTCGAAGCGAAGCGCGCTCGCGAACTGGGGTTCAAGGCCGAATCCAGCTTCGAGGAGATCATCCGCATTCATATCGAAGACGAGCTGGGCGGCAAGATCAGCTGAGGCTCACCTTCTTCGTCTTCCTGAAGGCAGTGAAGGACCTGGATCCAAGAAGCTTCTGCCGACGAGGTCCCTCACTGCGTTCGGGACGTCACCGAGCGTTCCCTATTGCGTGGAGACAATCAGAGAAAATCCCGCAGTAGCGCGACCAGCGGTATGTCGGCGGGGGGCATCGGATAGTCTCTAAGTCGCGCTGGCTTGACCCAGGCCAGTTCCTGACCTTCCAGAGGGGTGGGGTTGCCTTGCCAGACACGGCAGGCGAAGAGCGGCATCAGCAGGTGGAAGGTCTCGTAGCTGTGGCTGGCGAAAACCAGGGGGGCCAGGCAGCTGGTGCGGGTGTCGATCGCCAACTCCTCGCGAAGCTCGCGGATCAGCGCCTGCTCCGGCGTCTCGTCAGCATGTACCTTGCCGCCCGGAAATTCCCAAAGCCCTGCCATTGGCTTGCCTTGAGGCCGACGCGCAATCAGAACCCGACCATCGGCATCGACCAGGGCCGCTGCGGCCACCAGGAGAAGAGGCTTTGCAGGCGCCGCTGCGCGGGCATCGGATTTCCAACAGCCTCCCAGAACACTTTCGACCATTAGCTTCGATAGTCGGCGTTGATGTCGATGTAGCCGTGGGTCAGATCACAGGTCCAAACGGTTGCCTTGCCGCGTCCGATCCCGATGTCCACCTCGATCAGGATTTCGCGCCCCTTCATGTGAGCTGCGACAGGCGCTTCATCATAACCTTCTCGGGGCTGCCCCTTCTCGGCGATGGTGACGCCGCCGATGGCGACCGATAGCCGATCCCGGTCCGCCTTTTCCCCCGCCTTGCCGACCGCCATCACGATGCGGCCCCAGTTTGCGTCTTCTCCGGCGATCGCCGTCTTCACCAGGGGCGAGTTGGCGATTGACAGTCCGATCCGCCGAGCAGCACGAGCGCTCGCCGCGCCGCGCACTTCGATGGTGACAAACTTTTGTGCGCCTTCGCCGTCGCGTACTACCTGGTGTGCCAGATCGATGAGAAGGGATTCCAGCGCCCGCGCGAAATCCCGCAGCAGAGGATCGCCCGCGCGCTCCACCTTCGTGTTGCCAGCACGACCCGTCGCGGCCAGCAGCAGCGTGTCGCTGGTCGAGGTGTCGCCGTCCACGGTGATGGAGTTGAAGGAACGATCGTTGGCGGCGGTCAGGAGGCGCTGCAGCACCTCGGCCGGCAGGTCCGCATCGGTGGCGACGAAGGAGAGCATCGTCGCCATGTCCGGCGCGATCATCCCGGACCCCTTGGCAATGCCGTTTAGGGTCACTTCGACATCCCCGATCATCGCCTTGCGCGTTGCAGCCTTGGGGAAGGTGTCCGTCGTCATGATCGCCCGCGCTGCCGCTTCCCAGCCGCTGCGATCCAGGCGCCCCATCAGCTCATCCAGCTTTGCGGTGATCCGCTCGTCCGGCAGGACTTCGCCGATGACGCCAGTGGAGGCGATGAACACTTCCGTTTCGGTACAGCCGACAGAGCGTGCAGTGGCGGCGACGGTCCGCATGGCCGATTCCATGCCGCGATTGCCGGTGAAAGCGTTTGCGTTTCCGGAGTTCACCAGGAAGGCACGCGCACGGCCGCCTTCAAGCGCCTGTTTGCACCACACCACAGGCGCACCGGCGGTGAGGGAGCGGGTGAAGACACCCGCGACCCTTGTACCTTCGCAAAAGCGCATCAAGAGGACGTCGTCGCGACTCTTGTAGCGGACGCCGGCGGCAGTCGTAGCCAGATCGACGCCCGCGATGGCCGGAAGCTCGGGAAAGCCTTCCGGCGCCAGAGGAGACTTCGGCAACATTTCCTGGTCAGACTCTTGTGAAAGGTGGTGCCTCGCGGGGAAAGCCGGTCAGTCGGCAGGCGGCGCCTCAGGTGCCTGGGCTCCGCCGCCAAAGGTGTTCATTTCGATTTCCGCGGTCTCACGTAGTTCGGTGCGCGTGTCTTCGATGACTTCGGCAGCGATGATTTCCTGAAGTTGGCCTTCGACCGCTTCCCGTTCCGGCGCGGTGCCTTCGCGCCGCTCTTCCACCAGGATGACGTGCCAGCCGAACTGGGTTTCCACGGGTTCCGCGCTGTGGGTGCCGGGCTCCATGGCAAAAGCTGCCTCGGCGAAGGGCGCAACCATGCGATCGCGGGTAAAGAAGCCCAGGTCGCCGCCGCGGCCTTCCGCGCTGGGATCGGTGGAATGCTCTTCTGCGAGCTCCGCGAAATCCGCGCCCCCGTCGAGTTCGGCGATGATTTCCCGCGCCTGCTCTTCCTCCTCGACCAGGATGTGACGCGCCTTCACCTCATCCTGCGGGGGGTTGTCTTCCAGCCACTGCCCATAGGCTTCATCGAGCGCTTCCTCGGTAAAGGCTGCCTCCAGGCGTTTTTGAAGCCATAGCTGGCTGATCGCCTCGGCCTCGGCCTCAGCGACGCGCTGGCGGACCTGCTCGTCATCCGCCAGACCGTCCTCGCGGCCGCGATCTTCCATCAGGCGCATGTCGATCAAGCGCTGCACGAGGGCGGGAAAGATCTGCGCGAGGTTCTGCTGATATTGTGCGGGCAGGTTCTGGGCGGAGCGAATCACATCCGAATAGTAGATCTCGCTGCCGTTGACGGTGGCGACCACCGGGTCTTCCGATTGGGGAGCCTCATCCTGTGCAAGGGCGGCTGTTTCGCCGATCGCCAGCCCGGCAGCCAGGATTCCGGCGCAAAGCAGCGAACGCGACGCGAGGCGATGAAAAGGATGCATCAAGAGCTCCCCGTTTTTAATGACTGGACGGGCGTTCCACCCGATCTTTACAGTGGGCACTATGCCGACGGTGAAAGGGGCGCACAAGGTGAACAGTCGCTACTTCCCGAACCGAGCGATTCTCGCCCGCAGCCCTAACTTCCTGTTGAACCTGAACTGGCAAGCGGTCGTACAGCGGTCTGGTTGACAAGGTTCGAAAAGTGCATCTACCGTTCCACTATCTTTGGCCGACCAACTATCCGATTGAAGCTTAGGGGTGGAGGCGGGGAGACAGTTTGCCCGAATATGAGCTCAGGCTTTCGCGCTCTGCCGCGCATGTCCTTCGGGAGATGTCACCGCATTCTCTTCTAAATCGCCTTCATGCTGCCCAGCCTTCGGCTGCTGGCAGCCATGACACTGTTGCTTCAGGTTTTTTCAATCTCGCTACGCACCATTGGCCTTTCGCGTCCGCTCACCACAGAGCGCTACGCGCGGGGATTAAGAAAAAGATCAACAAGACAGAAGAACAGAAGGAGGTACCTATGATGAGCGGCGCCTTTTCCTCTAGGAGTCTGGTCCGACTCGGCACCTTTACGGCTGGCGCGCTGCTGGCCGCGACCTTGCTGACACCGCCCACTGCCTTCGCGCAGGACGGCAAGACCATCACCGGTGTCATGCACTCGGGTCTGCGGGTGCTCGATCCGGTCATCACGACAGCGCACATCACTCGCAATCACGCCTACATGATCTACGATGTGCTGCTGGCCCAGAATGACAAGTTCGAGCCTCAGCCCCAGATGGCCGACTGGGAAGTTTCGGATGACGGACTCGTCTACACCTTCACCCTGCGCGACGGTCTCGTTTTCCATGATGGCGAACCGGTAACGGCGGAAGACGCGGTCGCCTCCCTGAAGCGATGGGGGGAGCGGGATTCCGGCGGCCAGCTCATTTTCGATGTAACCGAAAGCCTCGAGGCGGACGACGAGAAGACGCTAACCTGGACGCTCTCGGAGCCCTTTGCGCCGCTGATCGCCATCATTTCGAAGCAGTCCGCCCTGCCGCCCTTCATCATGCCGAAGCGCATTGCCGAGACCTCGGCGGACACCCCGATCGAGGAGCACATCGGATCCGGGCCCTTCGTGTTCGTGGCGGACGAGTTCGACCCGGGCCAGCGGGTAGTCTACGAACGTTTCGAGGACTACGTGCCGCGCGAGGAAGAACCCAGCTGGATGGCGGGCGGCAAGCACGTCTATGTGGATCGCGTGGTCTGGGTGAACATGGCCGACCAGCAGACGGCCATCAACGCCCTGGGAGCCGGCGAAATCGATTATATCGAGCAGGTTCAGGTGGACCTGCTGCCGATCCTGGAAGCCAATCCCGATGTCACCGTAGAACGGCGCGACCCCCTCGGCTACCAGACGATGGGCCGCATGAACTTCAAGCACCCGCCGTTCGACAACAAGGAGATCCGCCAGGCTGCCTTGATGGCGCTTAGCCAGGAAGACATCCTCGCTACCCTGATCGGCAATCCTGACTACTACGAGCTCTGTGGCGCAATCTTCGGCTGCGGTACCCCGCTCGCCGATGAAACGGGGGCTGATACCTTGCTATCGGGTGGGGATCCGGAAGGCGCCGCCAGTCTTCTCGAGGAGGCAGGCTACGATGGTACGCCGGTGGTGCTGATGGCGCCCACCGACGTCACCACGCTTGACGACCAGCCGGTCGTGGCGGCCCAGGCTCTCCGCAACGCGGGCTTCAATGTGGATCTCCAGCCGATGGACTGGCAGAGCGTGGTGACCCGCCGGGCCAGCATGGATCCGCCGTCTGAGGGTGGCTGGAATATCTTCTTCACGAACTGGATGCTGCCGGAAGTCGCTGATCCTCTGATCAACGTGATGCTGAACGGGCGCGGCGAAGACGGCTGGTTCGGCTGGCCAGAGGATGAGAGAGCAGAGGAACTGCGCGCGAATTTCATCGCCGCAGGCACTCCGGAGGAGCAGCTGAGGGTTGCGCAGGAACTCCAGGCGCATGCCCTGGATGAGGTTCTCTACGTTCCGCTTGGCCAGTACTTCATGCCGCAGGCTCGGCGCAACAACATCAGCGGGATGATCCCGGCGCCGGTGCCGGTCTTCTGGAACGTTCAGAAGGAAGACTGATCCGGAGGGGGCGGCTGCAGCCATGGCAACCGCCCTCCGCGCTTCTGGCACCTGGTCTTCCAAGGAACCACTTCTCCGATGTTTGGCTATATCATCCGCCGCATCCTGGCGATCATTCCGGTTTTGCTGATCGTCGCTATCATTGTCTTCCTGATGCTCCGCTTGTCGCCGGGAGATCCGGCCGCGATCCTGGCCGGGGATGCCGCTACACCCGCGCAGATCGAGAGGATCCGTACCGAGCTTGGGCTGAACGATCCTCTTCACATCCAGTTCATCACCTGGATGGGGCAGATCCTGCAGGGCGATCTGGGCACCTCGCTGATTTCGCGCACCGACGTCTGGACAATGATCGAGCGGCGGCTAGATCCAACCATCAATATTGCCATCCTGACCATCATCATTTCGGTCATTCTGGCGGTGCCTATGGGGGTCGTTGCCGCCTGGAAGCACAGGACCTGGGTCGACTACCTGGTCATGAGCTTTTCGGTTCTCGGTTTCTCGATCCCTGTCTTCGTCATCGGCTATATCTTCATCAGCATCTTTTCCCTGCAACTGCGGTGGCTGCCGGTGCAGGGGTATACGGCGCCCAGCGATGACCTCTGGGGTTTCTTCCAGCGGGCAATACTCCCCTCTCTGACCCTGGCCACGATCTACATCGCCCTCATTGCCCGCATGACCCGCGCGAGCATGCTGGAGGTCCTGAACGAGGATTACGTTCGGACGGCGCGGGCCAAGGGTGTGCCGGAACGTGACGTTCTTTTCCGTCACGCCCTGCGTAACGCGGCGGTGCCGATCATGACGATTATCGGGATCGGTTTCGCTCTCCTGATCGGCGGCGTCGTGGTCACGGAAAGCGTCTTCAATATTCCCGGCATAGGTCGGCTGACGGTCGACGCGGTCCTGGCGCGGGATTATCCCGTCATTCAGGCGATGATCCTGCTGACTGCAGGGATCTATGTGCTCGTGAATCTTCTCATCGACCTCTCCTACAGCCTGATCGACCCGAGGATCCGCTACTGATGGACAAGGCTGTACAACCCGCTTCCTCTTCCCAATGGCTGCTCGGCGCCCTGTCACTACCCCATCGCTGGCGCCTCGGCATTGGCCCGATCATCGCGGCCTTGCTGCTGCTCGCAATCATCCTAGCGACGCTGCTCGCGCCTCTCTACGTAAGTCATGACCCTCTGGCGATGCAGGCGACCAAGCGGCTGCAGCCGCCTTCATCAGAGCACCTCTTGGGCACCGATCCCTTTGGACGGGATATGTTCAGCCGTGTCATGTACGGCGGCAGAGTCTCCCTCTTGATCGGCGTCGGAGCCGCTCTCGTCAGCGTGGCGCTTGGCCTTTTCATTGGCCTGATTGCCGGCTTCTTTCGCACGGCGGATGCCATCATCATGCGCGTCATGGACAGTCTGATGGCGATCCCCGCGATTCTGCTCGCTATCGCGCTTGTCGCCCTCAGCGGCGCCAGTATCGGTTCGGTCATCATTGCCATCACGATTCCCGAGATTCCGCGAGTGGTGCGTCTCGTACGTTCGGTCGTGCTGAGCGCGCGCGAGGAGCCTTATGTGGAAGCCGCGATGGCGCTTGGCTCCAGCATGCCCAAGATCCTGATCCAGCACCTCATGCCGAACACCATGGCGCCGCTGATCGTCCAGGGGACCTACATCTGTGCCTCGGCAATCCTGATCGAGGCAATTCTCTCCTTCCTGGGCGCCGGTGTGAGCACCGAAATCCCCACCTGGGGCAACATCATGGCTGAGGGGCGCAACTATTTTCAGATCAATCCCGGCCTGATCTTCTGGCCCGGCCTGATGCTTTCCCTGTGCATTCTTTCGATCAACCTGATCGGAGATACAGCCCGCGATATGCTGGATCCGCGCCTGAAGAAGCGGGAGGCCTGAGCAATGAAGTTCAAGTCTCGCGACTTCACCGCCAGCAAGGTGGTTCTGGATGTGCGGGATCTCTCGGTTCGCCTGCCCAATCAGCCTCAACTGCGGCCGATACTTGACGGTGTCAGCCTGCAGATCCGTGCCGGCGAGACGGCCTGCCTGGTGGGCGAGAGCGGCTCCGGAAAATCGGTCACGTCGCTGGCGGTTATGGGGCTCCTGCCCAAGGACGCCCTGCGCGTCACGGGGGGCAGCATCACGCTCAGCGGACGCAATCTTTTGCAGCTTTCGCAGAAGGAAATGCGCGAGGCCCGGGCCTGCAACATGGCGGTGATCTTTCAGGAGCCCATGACGGCCCTGAACCCCGTGATGCGCGTGGGTGACCAGATTGAGGAGGTCCTGAAAGTTCACGGCGACATGCCGCAGAAGGAGCGGCAGCAGCGCGTGCTTGCCATCATGGAGCAGGTGCATCTTCCGAACGTGCGGCGCATCTATGCCTCCTATCCGCACCAGCTTTCAGGCGGGCAGCGGCAGCGCATAATGATCGCCATGGCGCTGATCCTGGAGCCAGAACTGCTGATCGCGGATGAGCCGACAACCGCTCTCGACGTGACCACCCAGGGGCAGATCCTCAAGCTGATCGCTGAACTGCAGGAAAAGCAGGATACTGCGGTGCTCTTCATCACCCATGACATGGGGGTTGTCGCGGAGATCGCCGATTCCGTGCACGTGATGAAGGATGGGCAGGTCGTCGAACAGGCGCCGGTCGAGCGGCTGCTGCGCCAGCCCCGCGAAGACTATACCCGCAAGTTGCTGCAAGCAGTTCCCAGCCTGGTTCCGCGGCAGCTCCGCCCCGCCAAGCAGGATGAGAAGGTCCTGCAGGTCCGTGAGCTGAAGAAGATCTACGGCGGAGGCGGCTTCTTTCGGCGCGCGGAAGGCACGCTGGCGGCAGAGGATGTAAGCTTCGCAATCCCGCGCGGCCGCACCCTTGGCATCGTTGGCGAAAGCGGCTCAGGGAAATCGACGGTGGCGCGCTGTGTCATGCGGCTGATCGATCCCACCGAAGGACAGATCCTCGTGGCCGGGAGCGAGATCGCCCGCCTGTCGCGTCAGGCGCTGCGGCCGCATCGACGGCATATTCAGATCGTTTTTCAGGATCCCTTCCGCTCCCTCAATCCGCGCTGGAAAGTGGGGCGCAGCCTAATTGAGGGACCCGTCAACTATGGGACCCCGCGGCAGGAGGCGCTGCGTCAGGCGGGTGATCTGATGGAACTGGTGGGCCTTCCGCGCGACGCCCTGGATCGCTATCCTCATCAATTCTCCGGGGGGCAGCGGCAGCGCATCGCCATCGCGCGCGCCGTCGCGATGAAGCCCGATGTGCTGGTGGCGGATGAGGCGGTGTCAGCGCTCGACGTGTCAATTCAGGCACAGGTCCTTGAACTGCTGGCGGATATCCAGGAGAAGCTCGGGGTCGCGATTCTCTTCATCACCCACGACCTGCGGGTGGCGGCGCAGATCTGCGACGATATCCTCGTGATGCAGAATGGGAAGATTGTCGAGTATGGCTCCGCAAGCGAGGTGCTTGCCAATCCACGGCACGATTATACCCGCGCCCTTACCGAGGCCGCGCCGGGTCGGGGCTGGGACTTCGCCAACTTCCGCGAACTGCAGCTGGCCTGAGATAGCCGGTTGAAACTCCGGTTCGACTCAAAGGGGTAGCCGCGCCTTATGCGCCACAATCTTTTGCTCTTCGGAGCCGGAGTTCTCATGTTGGCCGGTTGCGTGGGTACCGAACCCTCTGAGCCACCACTGGGCCAGGCGGTTTTCGACGCACGAATTTCACAGCTGGAACAGACTCTTTTTGACCGCTGTGACCGTCAGCATCGGCGCGGGGAGGAGAGCTGGCAGCAGTTGCTGAAGCTCGACCAGACCGTGCAGGATGTCAGGCAGCGGCTGAGTTATCTGAGCGCCGAGGTCGGGCAGCTGGAGCAGGCCGAGCCGGCGCCGGCGGCGGAATGCCCTGCCAATGACTCGCTTCTGGGCAACAAGATGGTGGTCGGCCGCAGCGAGTGGGTCGGCCTGCCTCAGGTGGGCACCTATCTCAAGGCCCGAATCGACTCTGGCGCAAATACCTCATCCCTCTCGGCGACCGACATCACACCCTTCGAGCGCGATGGCGAGAGCTGGGTGCGTTTCAAGTTGGCGCTGACCGAGGACGATGTGGTGGTAGATGATGTACGTGATGCTTGGATAGAGCGACCCGTCGAGCGACGGGTCCGCATCCTTCAAGCTGCAGGCGATGAGAGCCGTCCGGTCATCAGCCTGATGATGACCCTGGGGCCTGTCCAGGAATCGGTGGAATTCACCCTTAACGATCGTACGCATCTGACTTATCCCGTATTGCTGGGACGGCGTTTCCTGATGGACATCGCGGTGATCGACGTTTCAGAAGTCTATCTTCATGAGCGGCCGAGCTTCCCCGGCGGAAACCCGCCGGAAGACGCCGAGCGTGATGAGGTGGATGACCGGGGCGATGAGGAAGAATGAGATTTTGGCCCTGCACGACCCCCAATCGGCTGGATCCCTCTTGAGACCCATTCAGAGTGTAAAACTACTTTAGCCCCTTGAAGGCGGACCTCGAGCGGTCCGGTGAGAACGCCTGTTCCTATGTCCAAGCTGCCTTTCTATCTGCTTGTCGGCCTGTTGATGCTGGCCGGTGTCGGCCTCAGTCTCTACCGTCACGTGCAGCAGGAGGTTCCCTGGACCCCCGGGGAACAGCGGCAGATTTGGGCGGTGGAGGCTGAGGTCAACTTCAATGCCCA
>Ga0079224_100013298_pt1 | contig 11458 bp, 7 predicted proteins | sample Stecom2015_FD_80414 | JGI IMG/M metagenome (GOLD analysis project Ga0079224, IMG submission 80414) | Agricultural soil microbial communities from Utah to study Nitrogen management - Steer compost 2015 | ecosystem: Environmental > Terrestrial > Soil > Agricultural land | place: USA: Utah...
ATTTTATTATATAACAATGTGTTCTAAATACACCTTGCTGTTCGCTAAAGGTTGGCACGACGGCGTTTGACGATGGAAGGCAGGTCGCCAGCGAATACGCCGAGCAAAGGCGGAAAAATTACTTTCAAATGAAAACTTCCGGGCACCGAAACACGTATATTCGCGTAGACATTTAAATTTGGCTCAGGTCAAAAAATAACTGATGAGGCATTATATCAGACTTCTGTTAATACTTTTATCGCTGCAAACGGCTTGCGGTCAAACCGCCCAACGGCGGAGCGAGCAGGTGCAGGCTAGGGCCGATGAACATCACATAACTACAATTAAAATGGATACATCAAAATACAATGAATTAACACCGGAAGAGGAGTACGTTATTCTGCACAAAGGCACGGAAAGACCTTTTACCGGGGCTTTGCTGAATAATAAAGCACACGGCACCTATTTATGCCGACGCTGTGATGCCCCCCTTTACAGGTCGGAAGACAAATTTGAATCGCATTGTGGGTGGCCGAGTTTCGATGACGAAATCGAGGGCGCCGTGAAACACGTTCCCGATGCCGACGGACGGCGTACCGAGATCCTGTGCGCCAACTGCGGCGGCCATCTGGGTCACGTCTTCGTCGGAGAGCGGTTCACACCGAAAAACACACGCCATTGCGTCAATTCCTTGTCGATGAAATTTGTTCCGTCGACGACTCCCTAATAATAAGTTCAGACGGCAAAACGACCTGTTTGGGGCCTTTCTCCTTTCCGTCGAGCTGGTTCAGCAAAATATTAATCAGTTCGCTGGCAATGGCTTCGATGGGCTGGGAAACCGCCGTAATGGTCGGCGTAAACAGCTTGAAAAGCGTGTGGTCGTCATAGGAAACCACTGCAGGAACCGGCAACCGATGTTGCTTTAAGGCTTTCAGTCCCGCGATTGCTAAATAGTTGGTGGCAAAGAATACCGCATCGGGCTTTTGGTCCTCCATAAAAGCGCGGAAATCGGCCATCACGGTCGATTCGTCATCGCCCATGCTCACCTTTTTCACGTAAGGCTGCAGCTTGTAGGTATCGATTGCGCGCATATAGCCGTCCATGCGGTCGCGCATCTGTGTTTGTGACGAATATAGCGTTACCATCGCGATACGACGGTGCCCCTGTTGTGCCAAATGGGTTGTAGCATCGTATGCGCCACGTACATTATCGGTAATGACATGGCTCGTCTCCAACCCCGGGATATACCGATCGAACAATACGACAGGTAACTGGCTGCTTAAAAGCGACGCAATGGTATCACGAACCCCTTCTGACGGCGTGATGATATACCCGTCTACGTGCCGATCGCGGAAAAGCTGGATGAGCTCTTTAACCTTTTCTGGCTGATTATCGGTGCTGCAGTAAATAATACGGTACCCCCTGCTATAAGCCTTTGCTTCGATGAGCCGGGCGATGTTAGCAAAAAACGGATTGGAAATATCTTCGATGACCAGGCCAATAATCTTCGTCTTTCCTGTACGGAGGCTCTTTGCCAGCTCATTGGGCTTATAACCGACTTTTTCGACATACTCCAGCACCCGTTTGGTCAACCCCTCACTAATGCGCTTCTCCTTTGCCTTGCCATTAAGGATAAACGAAATGGTAGTGACAGACACCCCTAAATCCTTAGCGATGTCGCTGATGAGTATTTTCTTCTTCATTGTTTTAGCAAAAAAGCTGAACTTTTAGCAACGGCAAACCTATGTATTTTTTTGCGAGGTAGCGTAAAATATTGCCGAAAAATTCGTCTTTCTAGAATAATAAATTAGCTTTACCGAAACATACATCGGTAACGATTTTAGGAATAATCATGCTAACGCGTTTAAGCATCTCGGCCATATTCAGTTTTTTCTCCATATTTTGCTGGTCGCAAGAAAAATTGACGTCGTATGTCGATCCGTTCATTGGCACAGGAGGCCACGGGCATACGTTCCCTGGTGCAACCGTCCCGTTCGGCATGGTGCAGTTGAGCCCTGATAACGGCCGTGATGGCTGGGACTGGTCAAGTGGCTATCACTTCAGTGACAGTCTCATCGCCGGGTTCAGTCACATGCATCTCAGCGGCACTGGAATCGGCGATTGGCTAGACATCTCCGTCATGCCGCTTACCGCACCGCTTCCTGATACGGTCACCTCATCGAAGACTCCGTTCAAGCACGACAACGAAACGGCGGTACCGGGGTATTATGGTGTGACGTTGGATAACGGCATCCGCGCGGAATTCACGACGACAGCACGGTGTGGCTTGCACCGTTATACTTTCCCCGAAGGCAGTACGCCCACCCTGCGCTTCGACCTAGCGTTCCATCAGAACTGGGATACACCAACCGAATCACACATCAGTGTGCTCAATGACAGCACGCTGGTGGGCTATCGCTTTTCGTCGGGGTGGGCCGGAGTACAACGGGTATATTTTGCTGCGCGGACAGCTATACCCCTATCAAGGATAATCCTTCATGACGGACAATCGGCTTCAGACATGACCGATATGGCCGAAACATACGACCGTGGCGCCGGCGTAGCCGCACAACTCTTGTTCGATGACGTTGCCGGCAGGCCCTTGATGCTCAAAGTGGCACTCTCCACGACCAGCTATGAAAAGGCCCTGGTTGCATTGGCTGAAATCCCGGGATGGGATTTCGATCGTGTACGTAAGTCCGCTGACAACCAATGGGAGCATGAACTGCGAAAAGTAACGATCAAGTCGGCTGATACCGCCCTGAAACGCATTTTCTATACGGCACTCTACCATACTGCAATAGCACCTACGCTTTATTCCGACGCCGATGGCGAATATCAAAATGTCCATGCCGATGTACTGTCCCTCGCCAATGGAGGCAGTCGCTACACGCTTTTTTCCCTATGGGATACGTTCCGTGCACTAAAGCCACTCTTTACGCTGACGCAACCCGAACGTTACACGGACATGTTGAATAGCATGTTGGCTTTTTACGACGAAAACGGTTTGCTGCCGGTATGGGACCTCAGTACATGGGAAACCAATACAATGACCGGCTACCACGCCATACCGGTTCTAGCAGATGCCATTCTGAAAGATTGGCCGGGCCTGGATGCCGAGCGGGCGTACGAAGCCATGTTGAAGAGTGCGTACCAGAACATCCGAGGCGTGCCCGATTACATCGAATACGGCTACCTTCCTCAGGATAAGGCAGGTGGCAGTGTAACCATTACGCTAGAGTATGCCTTCGACGACTGGTGCATTGCACAGGTGGCCAAGAAGCTCGGCAAAAAAGCGGATTACGCCACCTTTATGAATCGTGCAAGATCATACACTCATCTATTCGACCCGCAAACGGGCTTCATGCGGGCCAAATTATCGGACGGACGGTTCGTGGAGCCTTTCGATCCGTTCTGGTCGGAACACGATCCTGACAAGAGCCAATACGTCGAAGGGAACGCCTGGCAGCATTCCTTCTTCGTACCTCACGACGTTCGCGGGCTCGCCGCATTGTACGGTGGCAATGACGTGCTGAGCGCAAAGCTCGACGAATTGTTTGCGGCGCCTTCTGAAATGCATGGCGACAATATCTCGCCCGATGCGAGTGGCTTTATTGGCCAGTACGCCCATGGCAATGAACCGAGCCACCATATCGCGTACATGTATAGTTACATCGGCGAATCTTGGAAAACACAAGAGCGGGTACGCCAAATCACGGACTCCATGTATCGCGATAGCCCCGATGGGTATGCCGGCAACGAGGACGCTGGCCAGATGAGTGCGTGGGCGGTATGGAGCATCGCCGGACTTTATCCGGCAAACCCTGCCAGCGGCGAATATGTTTTCGGCAGCCCCGGTGCCGACGAAACGGTATTCACGTTGCCCAACGGCAACATGTTCACCATCCGTGCAATGAACAACAGCGCGGAGAACCGCTACATCCAATCTGCCACCTTAAACGGCGAACCTTATGACAGAACCTATATTCGCCACGAGGAATTGTTAAAAGGCGGTGAACTCATTTTTGAAATGGGAAAGAAACCAAGCAAAAGGTTCGGAAAGTCACCTGACACCTGGCCGGGGTATTAGTTGGTATCCGGACGTTATAATGTTTCGCCAACATCAAAAAAAGCCGCTCGTTGAACGAGACGGCTCTTTTCCGTTGCGTAAGCCGACGATCGGCTCACAACTAATAACAATCGGCTATAAAAAAATCAAGCCTCGTTTTTCTCAGGCCTCGGAATCAACGCCTTGCGAGACAGTTTCAGCTTTCCTTGCTTATCGATATCCAACAATTTAACCTTCACGATATCGCCCACATTGAAGATGCCATCCATGTTTTCGAACCGCTTCCAGTCGATTTCGGAAATATGAAGCAAACCGTCCTTCCCGGGGATGATTTCGACGAACGCTCCAAACGGCATGATCGATTTCACCTTGCCCTCATAAACTTCACCAACCTCGGGTTTGGCAGCAATGGCCTTAATGCGCCGAACGGCCTCGTCAATCGATGCTTTGTCATCAGCAAACACCTGTACTACCCCTTTGTTATCGACTTCGTCAATAGCAATAGTCGCACCGGTTTCTCGCTGCATTTCTTGGATAATTTTACCACCCGGCCCGATCACGGCGCCGATAAATTCCTTATCGATCGAGAAGCTAATGATGCGTGGCGCATGCGGCTTGTAGTCGGCGCGCGGTTCCGCAAGTGTCTTCTTCATTTCGTTAAGGATGTGGAGACGCGCTTCCTTCGCCTGTTCCAACGCCTGCGTCAATACTTCCCACTTCAGCCCGTTGATCTTAAGGTCCATTTGGCAACCTACAATACCTTTTTCAGTACCGGTCACTTTAAAGTCCATATCGCCCAAGTGATCTTCGTCGCCCAGAATATCGCTCAATATCGCATATTTACCGCTCTTCTCATCGGTAATCAAGCCCATTGCAATACCCGACACGGGCGCCTTAATCTTTACCCCGGCGTCCATCAGCGCCAATGCGCCCGCACAGACCGTAGCCATGGATGATGAACCATTGGATTCCAGGATATCGGATACCACCCGGATGGTGTATGGGTTGTCATCACCCGTGGGAAGCACCTGCTTAAGGGACCGCATTGCCAAGTTGCCATGCCCCACCTCGCGGCGGCCGGGACCCCGGTTCGGACGTACTTCGCCGGTTGAAAACGCCGGGAAATTATAATGCAGAAGGAACTTATTATAACCGTGGATAAACGCACCATCGATGATCTGTTCGTCTTCTTTGGCTCCAAGCGTCACAGAGGTAAGTGACTGGGTTTCACCGCGTGTAAAGACAGCTGACCCATGGGCAGCGGGGAGATAGTCCACTTCGCTCCATATCGGGCGAACGGTGCGGGCATCGCGGCCATCGAGCCGGATACCTTCGTCGAGCACCAAATTACGCACGGCTTCGTACTGAACGTCGTGGTAATATTTCTTCACCAGGAATGCGGTATCCTCATCAAGCTCCTCCTCGCCAAAAGTATCGGCTACGAATGCGTCACCGATTTGCTTAAACTTCTCGGTACGCTCGTGTTTGGCAGACGCCGATTTGGCCACGGCATATACCTGGTCATACGTGGCTGCGAAAATCCGGTCGCGCAGTTCGGGGTTGCTTGGCTCATGGCTATACTCCCGCTTAGTGGTTTTACCAACCAGCTGGGCCAGTTCCACCTGTGCCGCGACTTGCTTTTTTATGGTCTGATGGGCAAACTCAATTGCCTCCACCATCTCCGCTTCAGAAATTTCCTTGGCTTCGCCTTCCACCATCACGATATCATTGGCAGAACCTGCAACGATAAACTCCAACGTGGCTTTTTCAAGCTCGCTCAACAGTGGATTGATCACCAGCTGCCCATCGATTTTGGCCACGCGGACCTCGGATATCGGCCCATTGAATGGAATATCGGAAACGGCTATTGCCGCGGATGCTGCCAATCCGGCCAACGCATCAGGCATAATGTCTTTATCGGCTGATATCAAGGATATCATTACCTGCGTATCCGCATGGTAATCCTCAGGGAACAAAGGGCGCAATGCGCGGTCGACCAACCTGGATATAAGAATCTCATAATCCGAGAGTCGGGCCTCGCGGCGCAAGAAGCCACCGGGAATACGGCCCGTTGCTGCATATTTCTCTTGATAGTCTACCGAAAGCGGCAAAAAGTCTGCTCCGGGTTTGGGCTCCTGTGCGGAAACCACTGTGGCCAACAGCATGGTTTTCCCCTGCTTGACCACTACCGAGCCGTCTGCCTGTTTGGCCATCTTCCCGGTAGAGATCTCAATCTGGCGACCTCCGCCGATATCGATCGTTGTTTTGATTTCGTTGTAACTCATTTGTTGTTCGATTCGGTGTGCTATTCGTCCTTAGGCGGCACACCTTGTTTTCTAGACTTTTACTTTGCGTGCAAAAGTAGGGAAACGGCGCTGTAAATGCAAGTTTAATCTCTTACACAAGCGGTGTTGATGAACCGCATCTTTTTAAATGTTCCGTTTTAATCTACAGCCCGTAAGGCGAAGGACTTACCACCGTACATCCTCCATCTACAACGACCGTTTGGCCGGCAATATGCCCTGCCGCATCACTAACGAGGAACAACGCCGCTGATGCGATATCCACCGGTGTGGCCGCGCGACCCATCGGCGGCCAAATTTTCTCGATTATTCGGCCAATGTACCGGGAAAATCACCGACCTTTTCGCAACACACCTGTTCCATGACCTGTTTCAGCTGCGCTTTGAACATCGCGATCGTATGGTCGCCGCCGTATTTGCCCAAGGCAGCGACGCCGTACATAAATGGCCTACCCATAAACGTAAAATCAGCGCCATATGCTAGCGAGCGACCGATGTCCGGACCGGAACGGAGGCCACTATCTATCATTACCTTTATACGGTTCCCATAACGATCAGCCAGTCCTTTCAGCGGTTTAATGGTCGATTCGCCCGCATCGATTTGTCGGCCGCCATGGTTAGACACAATCACGCCATCTGCCCCCAAGCCGATACTAGCCTCCATATCTTCGTCGCATACCACGCCCTTGATCACTAACTTCCCTTTCCAAAGATCCCGGATAGCCTTCACTTTATCCACATCGACCCGGCCGGTAAACGTGGCATTCATGAACTTGCCCAATTGGCTCAAGTTCAGATTTTTATCCATATACGGCTTCAAGGTAGCGAATTCAGGGATACCCACCCGAAGGGTTTCAAATGCCCAAGCGGGCCGTATCGCAGCCTGGAGGAAATTATTGAGCGTCATTTTAGGCGGCATGGAAAGGCCTGCTTTAATTTCGCGGTAACGCAGCCCGAATGACGGCACGTCGACCAGCACCACCAACACCGGGCATTGCACGGCCTCGAGCCGTCGGAGGATGTCATCGCGTAACTTATTTTCCGTTGGGTGATACAATTGGAACCAAAACCGCGATTCCGACACTTCTGCGATACGTTCAATACTGCTTGTGGAGACCGTACTGAGGATGTAGGGTACGTTGTGCTTCAGCGCAGCCTTGGCCAGTATTTCCGGGGCGTTGGGCCACATCAGCCCCTGCAAGCCAATTGGTGCAATACCAAACGGAGCGTCATATACATGACCAAATAACTCCGTCTGCATATCAACCCCATGGTGCTTTTTTAGGTACCGCGGGATGAGTTGGATATCGCGGAAATCAGCCTCGTTGCGCCAAAGATTCAGCTCATCATTACACCCGCCTTCGAGGTAATCGAATGCAAATTTGGGAATACGCCGTTTCGCTTTCCGTTTCAGGTCCTGTACCGACGGGAATTGGGGGTTGTACTTCAATAGCTCAGGATTCATCGCTGTTCGTTGTTATAGTTTGAATGTGCGTAAAAACGCAGCTCAATCAAGTCGTTCGGCAACGGCTGTTCGTTCCATGCAGTGTGTATTGCCAAAGCGGCACCCACTGCGGTGGCTTGTGCCATGGAAGCCGCAAAAACCTCCATGTCTGGAAAAGCGTTGGCCAGTAAATTCATAAAGATGGCATTCTTGCTGAAACCACCATCTACAAAAATACGTTTTACTTCGGAGCCTTTTATAGCCAACCCAGTCGAGACCACCTGTAGGTCGACCAGATCCATCATCAATCGATGGTAGGCTTCTTCATACGAATCGTAGTCCGAAAGGTTACGTTGGGCGAAGGCCGATACTTTGCTTCCGATAGGCATCGGCCCCGCAGCCTCCTTGCGTAGCTTAGCGACTATACGGGGGTTATAAGCCATATTACGGTAGCGACTGGTAGGCTGCCCAAACTGTTCTGCAATCCGTTTCACTTGTTGTTCATGCTCGTAGCCGGCAAAGAGACGGGAAGCCTTTACCGGCGTACCTTGATAGTGCATATAACACAGGCAATCGGCGTCCAGCTCCGCCTGGGTGAGTGGCGTATGGTTAAACGGATTGAGGCTGATGCACCAGGTACCGGTCGATATCAATACAAACGGTTCATGAAAACTCACCAGGTAAGGTATCAACGCAGCAGAGCTATCGTGTAACCCTACGCCAACGGCGTAGCCATTGCCCGGGAAGGAGGCCGGGAAGACGTCATCCCCTGCTACGATAGGCGCAAGCTTTTCATCGAGTTTTTCACGGCGTACCCATTCATGGTAATCGTTTTTGGTGAAATCCCATAACTGGGTATGGCAACCGATGCTAGTCATGTCGGAATACATACGGCCCGACACCAGGAAACTCAGGTATTGCGGCAAGTGCAGGGCGTAGCGTATCCGCTCGAAAAGCGCTGGCTTTTCATACTTGATCCGATAAAGCTGCATACCCGAGTTGAGGCTTCCCAAAACGGGTGAGGCTGTTGTATAGGCCATCTTTTCCTCTCCGCCATACGTTTCGTAAAAATGGCGCTGCAATTGCTCCGGGTAAGGCTTTAGGTAGTTGTAAAGTGGCGCAAGGGGTTTCCCGTTCTCGTCCACATATACCAAGCTGGCTCCGTACGCCGCAAAATTAATGGCCTGCACGTCAAATTCCGGTCTCCGGAACACCTCATGCAGTGAATCGAACACCGATAACCGCAAGCTTTCCAGGTTTTCGCATGGATCGCCGTCTTCGTCTTCCGTTTCGGTAAACCGGGCTGACCGCTCGAACACAATTTTATAACGCTCATCGAACAGGAAGAGCTTTTTGTTGGTTTTGCCAACGTCGAATATGGCTATGACCTGTTTCTTCATTTACAATCCAGTAGCTACCGTCTTCGACCCTCTTCCCTTGATCAGGGCAGCGCGCACGTCCAATTCCCTATAAAGTTCAATCGGATTCAATGCTGCGCCAGCCCTCAGGCGCGCTTCGGCAACCAGCGGCCGTACATCAGTACGAAACGCCTGCTGCAACACTTCCTGAGCACGGGCTACATCGTTTACCGCTTGTGCTTCGCGGAGCGCATCGCGATCGATAAGCAATGCCTGCGCGTAAGCAATCAAAATTGCCTCAACCGACTGAATCAAATCTTCCAAGGGGTCTTTCAGGTTATGCGAAGCGTCAATCATCCACCCCAAATCCTTCGCATGATTCATTCCCCTTGCATCCATACCTTCCACCAGTTCACTGAATATCAAAAACAGTTGGTAGGGTTTGATGCTGCCGGCAGTAAGGTCGTCATCGCCATATTTGGAATCATTGAAATGGAAGCCGCCCAATTTGCCTTCCATGAGCAGCAAGGAAACAATCTGCTCAATATTGGCGTTAGGCAGGTGATGGCCCAGATCAACCAATGTATAAGCTTTGTCGCCCAGTTTGCTGGCATAAAGCAGCGATTGCCCCCAATCTCCCACGGTTGTCGAATAGAAGTTGGGTTCAAAGGCTTTGTACTCCACAAATATCTTCCAGTCGGCCGGAAGCGCCGCGTAGACTTCCTGCAGGCTTTCGAGGGTATTTTGAAAGGCATGGCGGAAGTTCAGTTGCCCGGGGAAACTCGAACCGTCGGCCAGCCATACCGTCAATGACTTCGACCCCAGCTCCACACCGTGCTTGATCACTTCGATATTATGATCGACCGCCTGCTTACGCACCGCGCGGTCCACGTGCTGCATGGAGCCGAATTTGTAACTATGCGCTTGGCCGGGCTGATCTTGGAAGGTATTGGAATTCATCGCATCAAACACCAGTCCGTATTGGCCGGCAAGATTGCGGATGGCCTCATAATCGGCCGGGATATCCCAGGGGATATGTAATGAAATGGCGCCACTCGACTTATTGAGCGCATGCAATAGTCCGATATCTGCAATTTTCTCTTCGAGGTTACGGGGTTCGCCTCCCCCGGAAAAGCGACCGAAACGCGTACCGCCCGTCCCTAATGCCCAACTGGGGATCGCCACCTGGAAATCCACCAATTTGTTTACTACATCCGCTACATGGGGCAGTTCTTCTGCCAACTGCTCAAACCGGCGTTGTTGTGACGCTGCATACCGTTGGTTATGCTCCGCTATTCTATTTTTATCGATATTCATAATAGATACTTAACAAAGGTAAACAGAATTGCCAACCGGTTATCCGAAGGTCAATTGAGTTAACAACACTGCAAAAAAAGTTCACTTTAACGTACAAAAGCCATTGCCACACCTCCGTCCACATTCAACACGTTTCCCGTCGACTTATTCAACAAGCCGCCCGTTAAGGCAAAGCATGCATTCGCGATATCGTCCGGCAGAATGATTTCGTTGAGCAGCGTGCGCTTAGCATAATATGCTGGCAACTCTTCCACGGTGATACCGTATGCTTTGGCACGACCTTCGGCCCATCCTCCAGCCCAGATATTGCTGTCGCTGATTACCGCATCAGGGTTCACCACGTTCACCCGGATACGATCTGCGCCGAGTTCAGCTGCATTCAGCCGGCTCAGGTGCAACTGTGCCGCTTTGGCCGACCCATAGCCTGCATTGTTCGGTCCGCTAACCAACGCGTTTTTGCTGACAATATTAATGATATCACCACCGATGGCCTGTTTTTTCAACACCGCCACTGCGGCTTGCGTGACCAGGAACTGGCCCTTAACCAGCACATCATATAACAGGTCCCAATCTTCCTGCGTATGGTCTTCAATCGATTTCGATATCGAAAGTCCAGCATTGTTAACCACGATGTCGACCCCTCCGAATGCGAGTGCCGCGGCATCAAAGGCCTGCTGTATCTGGTCGCTATCGGTAACATCCAACAACGTGGTCGTGTACGCATCTTTGCCGAACGCGCCGTGGAATTCGCGGCCGGCGTCTTCCAAACGCGAAGCATTGAAGTCATTCAAGACTACCACCGCGCCTTCTTGCACAAACTTCTTGGCAATAGCCTTGCCGATACCACCCGCACTGCCGGTTATCAACGCAATCTTGCCAGAAAGGGGCTTAGGTTTTGGCATCCGCTGCAGCTTTGCCTCTTCCAACAGCCAGTATTCGATATCGAAGGCTTCCTGCCGCGGCAAGGAAGTATACTCGGAAACGGCTTC
>Ga0079224_100013300_pt1 | contig 11457 bp, 15 predicted proteins | sample Stecom2015_FD_80414 | JGI IMG/M metagenome (GOLD analysis project Ga0079224, IMG submission 80414) | Agricultural soil microbial communities from Utah to study Nitrogen management - Steer compost 2015 | ecosystem: Environmental > Terrestrial > Soil > Agricultural land | place: USA: Utah...
CTCCGCCACCCGCTCGCTAGGCAAATAATGCGTCGCCAGCCCAGCCCATAGGCACTCCGCCCCATCAAGCCGTGCGCCGGTAAGGGCCAGGAACGGCCCGATCCGGCCGGGCAGCCTCGGCAGGTACCAACCCGCACCGACGTCGGGGAAAAGCCCGATCGCGCCCTCGGGCATCGCGAACAGCGTGTTCTCGGTCGCCACGCGATAGCGGCAGGGCAGAGCCAGTCCCACCCCGCCGCCCATCGTCACCCCGTCCATGAAGGCGATCACCGGTCTGGGCCAGTTGAACAGCAGGTGGTTCATCCGGTACTCGGCCCGGAAGAACGCACGTCCGGCATCACCCCCGTCCTCCAGCACCGAGCGCCGCACCATCGCCACATCGCCGCCGGCGCAGAAGCCGCGGCCCTCGGCGTGGTCGAGGATCACGACTTCGATGCTGTCATCGTCGCGCCATTCGAGCAGCGCGGCCGAGATCGTCTCGCACATCGCGTGGCTCAGCGCGTGCAGCGCCCTGGGTCGGTTGAGCGAGATGTGACCCACCGCGCCGTGGCGGCGGATCAGGATCTCGCTCACAGATCCTCCCCGCTTGCGGGGAGGGGGACCACCCGGAAGCGAAGCTCTGCCGGAGGCAGAACGGTGGTGGAGGGGGCTTGCGGCATACGCAGCGCCCGAACGAGAGCCCCCTCCGTCAGCCGCTGCGCGGCTGCCACCTCCCCGTAAGCGGGGAGGATCGTCTCCGTTCGCTCCATCACTGTCGCAACAAGTCCCGCCCGACGATCAGCCGCATGATCTGGTTGGTCCCTTCGAGGATCGAATGCACGCGCAAGTCTCGCCAGAACCGTTCGACCGGATAGTCCTGCAGGTAGCCGTAGCCGCCGTGAAGTTGCAAAGCCCGGTCCGCCACCGCGCTCCCCGTGTCGGTGGCCAGCCGCTTGGCCATCGCAGCGAAGCGGGTCTTGTCAGACGCGTCCGTCGTCACTTTCGCTGCGGCCAGATAGAGCAGCGCACGCGCCGCCTCCAGTTCGGTCGCCATATCGGCGAGCGTAAACTGGGTGTTCTGGAACTCGGCGATCGGCTTCCCGAACTGCTGTCGTTCCTTCGTGTAGCGCACGGCCTCGTCCAGACAGCGCTGCCCGCCGCCGAGCGAGCACGCGCCGATGTTGATCCGGCCGCCATCGAGCCCGGCCATCGCAATGCGAAACCCCTCGCCCTCGCCGCCGACCAGGTTTTCGGCCGGGACCCGCACGTTGTCGAGGATCAGCGCCGCGGTCGGCTGGGCGTGCCAGCCGAGCTTGCGCTCCGGCGCGCCGAACGAGACGCCGGGCATGTCCTTCTCGATGGCGAGGCACGAGATCCCCCTTGGGCCGTCCTCGCCGGTGCGGACCATCGTCAGGTAAAGGTCGTTGACGCCGGCGCCGCTGATGAACTGTTTGGTGCCGTTGACCACCCAGTCGCTGCCGTCTCGCACCGCGGTGCTCTTGAGTGCTGCCGCGTCGGAGCCCGAGCTCGGCTCGGTCAGGCAATAGCTCGCCATCCACTCCATGCCGACGAGCCGCGGCAGATACTTCGCCTTCACCGCCGCCGAGCCGAACCGGTCGAGCATCCACCCGGCCATGTTGTGGATCGAGACGAACGCGCTCGTCGCCGGGCAGCCGTAAGCCATCGCCTCCATGATCAGCGCCGCTTCCAGCCGCCCGAGCCCGATGCCGCCCGATTCCTCGGACACATAGATTGCCGAGAAGCCGAGTTCGGCGGCGGCCTTGATCGTGTCCTTGGGAAAGACGTGCTTCTCGTCCCACTCGGCGGCGAACGGGGTGATGGCGTCCGCCGTGAACCGCCGTGCCATGTCCTGAATGGCCAGCTGATCGTCGGCAAGTTGAAACTGGGCGGTCATTCTGTCTCGATCGGTTCGTCACCTAGAATGACGTCCCATCCGTACCGGTATTGCCGGTCGCAATGCGTTTCATCTGCGCCACCAAGCGACATCCGGTCGAGGATCCTCTTGTCAGACCGATTGCCGCTTAACCCTGTGCCTGAGACATTGACGACTGCTCGCCGACGGTCATCCCACTCAGAGGGTGCAAAGACCTGATACCGAACCTCCCGTGCCTCCTCGAACCGATAGTAGCGCGCCTCGTCCTCGACATGCGCCGGTCGTTGCCCGCCACGCCGCTGATCGGCCCAGGTGTCGCCATGGGCGAAATCGACGTAGTCGCCGTCGGCGAGGACGAGCCGGATCGAACCAGCGTGAATGCCGGAGTAGCTCAGATAAGCCGTCTCGCCCTGGCGAGGCGAAACGATCATCTGCTCCATGCACACCCTCGCCGGTCCGGACGTTGCGAAGTCCGCGGCGAGGCCGATCTCGATGCCGTTGACAGTTCGCGGCGGTTCGGCCGCGCCTTGCGCCATTATCCACGGGAAAATGGCCCAAACCGCTGTCACTGCCCCGAGCCGATGATCGCGTCCGCCTCGATCTCCACTTTCCACCGCGGGTCGGCCAGTCCGGAGATTGCCACCAGCGTGCCGGTCGGCCGCGTCGCCTTGAGCGCGCGGCTGAAGGCGGCGCTCACGGTCATCGCGTCGGCGATGTCGGTGACGAACATGCGGATGCGCACGACGTCGCCCATGTGACCGCCAAGTGCCTCGATGTGTTCGCGGATCAGCGCGAAGCAGCGATCGGCCTGGGCTTCGGCGCTTTCCTGCACCGATCCGTCTGCTTCGACTCCCACCGTACCAGACACCGCGATCGTGTTGCCGACGCGGATCGCGCGGGTGAAGCCGATCTCTTCCTCGAAGGGCGAAAGCGCTGGGATGCGCTGGCGGCCATCTTGCGGGTCAGCCACGGTGCGCTCCGTCTCTGCTTGTCGTCATAGCTTCCTCCCCTACTGTTGAATTCTCCTGTGCTTAGCCTGAGATGCCGATCGAGCTCAACCGCAGGCGACTTGGGTGATCGCCATCTCATCGTCGTAAGAGACGGTCACGCGACCTTCACGAAAGTCCATCGTCAGTGCCGAACGCGGCGGCGCCCAGCGCAGCATGTCGGAGCCGGTGGCTTGGCGGATGGCGAGGCCAGACGCCGCATCCGCCTTCTGGCCAATGAAGAGCTGCGCGGGCTCGGCGTTGCAGAAGTTGTTTTGGCTGGTGGCGGTGGTTGCGCAGGCTGCGAGCGGGAGCGAGGCCGCGGCAGCGACGAAGACGTATGGTTTCATTGCGTTTTCCCCTAGTTGCACTTCGTATAACGGATCGGGCCCGGTGCCGCGTCGGCACCATATTCGCGGCGAACCAGCGCAGCCCCGCCATCCTGGACATCGAGCACGATGTCGCGCTCCCAGGACATTGCTTCGCCGGTGAAATCGAATGACGCGCGAATACGGTGGGCGTCGAATTCCTCGATTCCGTCGAGCGCGCCGACCGATTCATAGAACTCGAGCTTGTCCGCGGTGATCGTCAGCAGACCGGTGGCGTCGTTGGGTCCCGGTTCGCAATCGGCCGGATCGAGCCCCCACCGCCCGCGGATCGCGACCGGAATCTCGTTCGCGCCTGGTGACGCTGTCGCAGCCGGTACGGCGCTCGGCATTTCGGAGGGTGACGCGGTCGAAGCGTCCATCGGCAGCTCGGCGTCGTCCGCGCTCGGCGATCCGCCCTCGCAAGCGGCGAGCGCCGCGATTGCCAGAACTGGAAGAGTGAATGGCCGCATGAGGGTTCCGTCATCGTGCTTTCCGGGACCCCAACGAGCGGCGAGCCATTCCTTTCCCTCGATACCGCGGCGCGCTATTCGTGCGATGGCTTGTTGCGGCCCGCCGCAACGACCGGAACGGGTCGGGAGTTTGCAGATGGCCGGATTGTGGTTCGAGGAATTCGAGGTCGGCCAGGTGTTCGATCACCCGCTTCGGCGCACGGTGACCGAAACCGACAACCTGCTGACCAGCGCGCTCACGCACAACCCGGCGCCGCTTCACCTTGACGCCGAATATATGAAGGGCACCGAGTACGGCCGCGTACTCGTCAATTCGTGCTTCACGCTGGGGCTGATGGTGGGAATCTCGGTCAACGACACCACCCAGGGCACCGCGATAGCCAATCTCGGATGGGATGAGGTTCGTTTTCCCGCACCCATCTTCGTCGGCGACACGCTGCGGATCGAGACCGAGGTGATCGCGGTTCGCGAAAGCAAGTCGCGACCCGATCAGGGTATCGTGACCTTCGCCCATCGCGCCTATAATCAGGAAGCGGCGCTGGTTGCGCACTGCCGGCGCACGTCCTTGCAGCGAAAGCGGCCCGTCGCTAATACTTAGCTTGCTAATGCTTTGCTGGAGAGACCGATGCCCTTGAACGTCCAGCCGATCCTGCCGCGCTTCGGTGCCGTGTGTTCGGGCCTCGACCTGACCCGAACCCTTTCCGACGAGGAGGTCCGGCAGGTCACCGACGCGATGGACACTTGGGGCGTCACGGTTTGGCGCGAGACCGGAATGAACGACGACCAGCACGTCGAGTTCAGCCGCAACTTCGGGTATCTCGAGCGCGTCCCGCGGCGCGAAGGCGTCCGTTTCCGGCTGCCGCACCGCGAACTGTTCGACGCCTCGAATCTCAATGTCGAGGGCGAGATCACTCAGGATCCTGCGGCAATCCAGTACCGCAAGGGCGATCGCCTGTGGCACACCGACAGCGCTTTCATGGACAAGCGCACCAGCTATTCGATCCTGCTCGCGCACGAGGTCCCGCCCGAAGGCGGGCAGACTTCTTTCGCCGACACGCGTAGCGCCTACGACGACTTGCCGCAGGACATGAAAGAGTTCCTCGAAGGCAAGATGGGTGTGAATTCGCTGTGGTGGAGCCGCAAGCTGGCGGGCGCCGAGATCGCCGACGACGAGATCGACGAGCGCCCGAAGGCGCGCCATCCGCTGGTCCACGTGCACAAGGGCTCGGGCCGCAAGGCGCTGTTCATCGCCGCGCACACGATGGATGTCGAAGGGATGCCCAGGGAAGAGGGCCGCAAGTTGATCCGCGACCTGATCGAACACTGCACTCAGCCGCAATACGTGTTCAGCGTCTCCTGGAGCGTCGGCGACATGGTGATCTGGGACAACCTCTGCTCGATGCACCGCGGCGGCGACTACGACTATTCGAGCTACAAACGCGACATGCGCCGCACGACCGTGCGCGAAGGCACCGAGCCGCATCAACAGGAAACGGGCGACGACCCCTTCAGCGACCTGTTCGCGAAGACGCCCAAGATCGTCGACATCCAGGGCGCACGTTACGCGGGCCGGTAAGTGGGCCTTTGCCAACGGTAGCAAGCTGGGGCATTCGGCTCGCCGCCGAAAACTCCGCCAGTTGCGCGGAGATGGCCCTTGCGCCGGTCTTGGACAGCGGGCGCCAATACTTGCGTGGAGTCTCTGGCGGACCGCATGCCATGACGAGGTGAGATTGGACCGGAAATCGCCGGACCAGAAATGAAAACGCCCGGTTCCGCCGGAACCGGGCGCTTCGGCCTCTCGAGGCGTCGCCTGATTAGATCAGGACCGCGCTGAACAGCACGCCGCTGAGCGACATCGCGGCGACCGCCGAAAAGAAGGCATTGGCGAAAGAGTGCATCGTATTTCCCCTGCATTGGACCCTTTGCGGCATCCGTCGGGGGGCACATGGTGCGCCGCACAAAATTGCGCAATTGCGAAATATGTGACAAGTGTTGCGGATTTTGCAACTCAGACGAAAACGCCCGGCTCCTCACGGAACCGGGCGCTCTCTTGCCTGCGGATTCTGCGATCAGAGAATGCGGTAGGCGGTCTCGGCCGGAGCGTCCAGCAACGCTTCGAGCTCGGCGTCGAGGCGTAGTATCGTCAGCGACGCGCCAGCCATCTCGAGACTGGTGCAGTATTCGCCGACGTAGTTCCGCACCACGGTAAAGCCGGCCTTCTCGGCCAACTCGTGGGCCTTGGCGTACATAACGTAGAGTTCGGTGATCGGGGTGCCACCGAGGCCGTTGACCATCAGCGCGATCCGGTCACCCGAATTGAACGGGATGTCCTTGGCAACCGCCTCGAACAGTTCCTCGGTGATCGCGTCGGCGTTGGTGATCTTCTCGCGGCGGCGGCCGGGCTCGCCGTGGATGCCGACGCCGACTTCCATCTCGTCGTCGCCGATGTCGAAGATCGGGGTGCCCTTGGCCGGCGGGATGCAGCTCGTCAGCGCCACGCCCATGGTGCGGACGTTGTCGTTGACCTTCTTGGCGATGGCTTCGACCTCGTCGAGGCTCTTGCCCTGATCGGCCGCGGCGCCGCAGGCCTTGATGACGAAGAAGTTGCCGGCCACACCGCGGCGACCGACGGTGTAGAGGCTGTCCTCGACCGCGACGTCGTCGTTGATCCAGAACTGGCGGACGGTGATGCCTTCAGCAGTCGCCATCTCGGTGGCCATGTCCCAGGCCATCCGGTCGCCCTGGTAGTTGTTGACCAGGACGAGCACACCGGCGTCCGAAGCGCACTTCTTGATCGTCTCGTAGCAGGAGTCGACTGCCGGGGCGGCAAACACCGCGCCCTGGCAGGCGCCGGTCAGCATGCCCGGGCCGACCGCCATCACGTGCGCCGGCTCATGCCCGCTGCCCGAACCCTGGACGACCGAGACCTTGCCGCTCTGCGGACCACCCTTGCGAGTGATCATCTGGAACTCGGGAGTGAACTCGAGCAGGTCAGGGTTGGCAAGCGCGATGCCCTTCATGAACTCGGGCACGAACTGAGCGGGATCGTTGACGAACTTTTTCATGGCTTTTCCTCTCCGTAGACGCTGAAATCAGGCGGTGGCTTGGGCGAGCTCGGCGGCGACCGGCGTGCGCTCCACTCCGTTTTCCTTGCACCAATCCTGCAGGATGGTGGCGATGGCGACGATGCCGGGATCCGGCGTATCGATGCTGCGCTCGCCAACCTGGCTGGCACGCCCGCGACCGGCCCGCAGCGAGCGGGTTTCGTCGATCGCGGCATCGGCGGCAGCCGCCGAATCCCGGAGCGCGGCGGCCTTGTCGCCGCTTGCCGCGTGCTCGACGAGCTTCTCGTGCACCGGGATCAGCGCGTCGAGCAGGGTCTTGTCGCCCCGCTTGGCGCCGCCCCGGGCCATGATACCTTCGATCGCGGAGCCGAGCATGTCGGCGAGATCCTGCAACGCGATATTGGTCTTGCCGCGCGTCAGCATCGCCGCCTTCATGAAGCCGGTTCCCCAGATCGGTCCCGAGCTGCCGCCCACGTGCTTGGACACGATCATCGAGATCTTGAGCAACATCGCGCCGATGTCGGTCTTGGGAATCTCGTCCCATTCCTTTTCGATCTGGCGGAAGCCGGTGGCGAGCGAAGTGCCGAAGTCGCCGTCGCCAGCCAGGCCGTCGAGGTCGGCGAAGTAATGTTCGTTGCGCAGCACCGTGCTGCAGGTCGTCTTGATCGCGCGCTCGATATCCGCCTGCGAAATCTCAGCCATCTTTTTCCTCTCCCTCAGGCCGCGGTGGCAGCGGCCAGCTCGCCGAGGTCGGCGAGCGTGATGTTGACGTTGGGCCCGTCGCCGAGCTCTGGAACCACTTTCACCGCTCCCGCGAAGTCTTCGTCGACGGTGTAGGTGCTGGTGGTGATCAGCGTCGGCAAACCGGCACCGAGCGCCGCCAGCAGACCGTTGCGGCTGTCCTCGACGACCATGCATGCGTGCGTCGGCAATCCCAGCGACCGCTTGGCCAGCTCATAGATCTCGGGGTCCGGCTTCTTCTTTGAAACGACGTCCCCGGCGTGGACGAAGTCGAACTTTGCTTTCCGCTCCGGCCCGAACAGGTCGAGCACCGCATCGATGAACTTCGGATTCGAGGTCGTGCAGACGCCCAGCCTTACGCCGGCTTCGATCGCCTCGTCGATGAGGCGCAGGACCCCCGGACGGACCGGGAGGCTGGATACCAGCTCGGACGTGATCTGTGTCTTGGTCTTGTGCAGATCGAGGATCAGCTGGTCCTTCTGCTGCTCGGTCTGCGCGGAGGCCGGCCAGCCGTACTCATCGAAATAGGCCCGCATCCGTTCCTTGCCGCCGGCGACCAGCAGCAGCTTGCCGTAAAGCGCGACGTCCCATTCGGCATCGATGCCGAATTCCTTGAACGCCCGGTTGAACCCCACGCGGTGCGCGTCGCGCTCGGTGTCGACGAGCACTCCGTCGCAATCGAAAATCAGCGCCTTGACCATCCCGCCCGTGCCTCTCACGCGGCCTTGGCGAGATAGGCGGGGGCGCGGTCCTTGCCGCCGAACTTCTCGATGAAGCCGGAGAACAAGGTCTTGCACGCCTGGTACTGCGCGTCGATCAGGCGCAGCGGCTCGAAGTCCTTGGGCTTGGCTGTGTGATAATCGACGAAGCTCTCGACGAACACGTGCTTGAGGTTGGTCGAGATGTTGATCTTGGCGCTGCCGCGCGCGATCGCCTTGGCGAAAGTCTCGTCCGACAGGCCGGTGCCGCCATGCAGCGCCATCGGCGTGCGGGTCAGCTCGTTGATGCGCTTGATGCGGTCGAAATCGACCACCGGGTCGCCATGGTAGAACCCGTGCGCGGTGCCGACGGCGCAGGCGAAAGCCGACAGGTCGAGCGCGTCGCAGAACTTCTTCGCGTCCTCGGGATCGGTCAGCACCGAGTCCGCCGCGTCCACCACCATGTCGTCCTCGACGCCCATGATCTGGCCGAGCTCGGCTTCCATGCCGACGCCGTACTTCTCGGCGATCTCGCGGACGCGCTTCGACATCTCGAGGTTCTGCTCGAACGGAAACTCGGACGCGTCGATCATGATCGAGGTCCAGCCCGCCTTGGCACAGGCCTCGATCATCTCGATGTCCTTGCAGTGGTCGAGGTGCAGCACCACCGGTACCGGCGAATCCTCCGCCACGGTGCGCACCCACGAGACGATCTCCCGGTGGCTCCAGTACTGGATGGTCTTGGTGCTGGTCTGGCAGATCACCGGAGCATTCAGCTCTTCGGCGGCCTGGACCATCGCCTTGGTGGTGCCGTAATCGACCAGGTTGAACGCGGCGACCGCGTAGCCGTTGTCCATCGCGTCGCGAAGCAACGGCTTCATGTTCACCAGCGGCATTCGAGAGCTCCCTTCAAAAAGATTCGCAAAGCGCGCGGGGGGAAGCGCGCAGAAGATTCGCCGCGAAAAGACCGCGGCCATCGACAGTCCCATAGCCACGACCGCCGCCCGCGGCCAACAGATTTTGTCAACGAGCGTCCATCATCCGCCGCCATTGACCGGCCGCAGCGAAGTCGCCAAATAGCGGCCTCGCCGGGCGGGTGTAGCTCAATGGCAGAGCAGAAGCTTCCCAAGCTTACGACGAGGGTTCGATTCCCTTCACCCGCTCCACTCCCCCGGTAAGCGGAGCCCGTTCGGTTTGCCTCCGTTTTTCCTCGCCTTGATCGCCGCCGCTGCCGCGAGTTTGGGAGGGCGCGAGGCAGTGCGCGTGGCGCGTCTGTCGGGTTCGCTCGGTGCCGGCGCCGGTCTGCTGGCGGCTTGCTGGCTGGCCTGTGCGGCCGCGTGCGCGCTGTCGGCCTGGCTCGGGTCGCGGATCGCCGGCCAGCTCGCCCCCGACGCCAAGTCCATGCTCGTCGCGATCGCGCTGCTGCTTGGCGGACTGGAACTGATCGTGCTGCGGTCCGGACGCACGCCGGCCGAACCCACGCGTTCCTTCGGCGCTATCCTCATCGTCCTCGCCGCCGCGCAACTGACGTCCGCCGCCAGCTTCCTGGTATTTGCTTTGGCCGGAGCGATGGCCACGCCCTGGCTCGCGGGGGCCGGCGGGACGATCGGCGGCGCCGCGGTGCTGACCGCGGCCTGGTCCGCGGGGGCTGGGTGGGAAGCGCGGCTGCCGCTCGCTTTGCTCCGTTACGCGGTCGGCGCGGCCCTGCTGGTCGCCGCTGTCGTGACGGGGCTCGACGCACGCGGCATACTGGGCTGATGACTCATATCGACATCATTCCGGGCGCGAGCGACAGCGAGATCGCCGACTGGCTCGCCGGCCGGCTTCGAATCGCTCTCAGAACGCGCGCGGCCTCGGTGGCGATCGCGGTACCTGGCGGTTCCACTCCCTTCCCGATCTTCGCCGAACTCGTGCGCCATCAGCTCGAATGGGACCGGCTGACGGTATGGCCCGGCGACGATCGCCAGGTTCCGGAGGATCATCCGGCCAGCAATACCGGCAAGATTCGCGCGCTGCTCGAACCGGCGGGGGTGAAGGTGGTCCCGCTCACCGCAACGGAGCGTCCCCCCCGTTTCGCGATCTGCTGGCTCGGCATGGGAGCCGACGGCCACATTGCCTCGCTGTTCCCGAGCGCCGACCCGCGCGCCGACGATCCCCAGCGCGTTCGCCGGCTCACGCCCGACCCGCTGCCGCCCGAAGCGCCGTTCGACCGTGTCACGCTGACGATCCCCGCGCTGCTCGATTCGGACGAACTGCTGTTCGTCCTGCGGGGGGCGGAAAAGCGCGCGCTGTTCGAAGCCGCTGCGCGCGGCGAGCACGACCTCCCGGTGACGCGATTGCTCACCGCGGCGCGGCAGCCGGTCACGTGCTTCACTTGATTCCGCCGCCGCTGCACCGCTTGCTGTACCGCGTGGCCGACACCGTTCGGCGCCGCTGGTGGAAAATCCGCCGGCCTCGGCGCAGCAGCGTCCTGGTGGCTGCGTTCGACGATGCGGACCGTCTGCTGCTGGTGCGCCATTCCTATGGTCCGCCCGTCTGGGCCCTGCCCGGCGGGGCCATCGATCGGCACGAAGAACCGGCCGCCGCCGCCATGCGAGAGTTCGGCGAGGAGCTCGGCTGCCCGATCGTCGAAGTCTCGCTTCTCGCCGAGCTGACCCAGGAAGAGTCCGGCTCGATCAACCGGCTCCATGTCTTCGCGGCGCGCGTCGCGGGTGCGCCCCGGCCCGACATGCGCGAGATCGTCGCGTCCGAATTTGTCGATCCCGCGGATCTGCCCCGCCCGGTCGATTGGCGCGTCGCGCGCTGGGCCGGTCCTGCCGCCGCCGCGCGCGCCAAGGCGCGTTCAGAGCAGCGATAACTGCGCTTCGTCGCGCGGCGGACCATCGTCCTTCTCGCCGTCGAGCGAGCTCAAGGTGAGCCCCATCAGCCGGATCGGCAGCGGCAGCGGCAGCTGCTTGTCGAGCAACGCGCGGGCGACGCGAGCGAACTCGGACTTGTCAGTCACCGGCTGGGGCAGTGACTGGGCGCGGGTGACAAGCGTAAAGTCGGTGTATTTCATCTTGAGCGTCACCGTGCGGCCGCGCACTTGCCGTTCGGCGATGGCTTCCCAGACGATGTCGACGATATTGTCCAGCGCCTCACGCAGCGCTGCACCGCTCGACAGGTCTTCGAAGAACGTGCGCTCGCTCCCCAGCGACTTGCGAATGCGGTTGGCGCGCACCGGCCGCAGGTCGATCCCCCGGACGGCGCGGTAAAA
>Ga0079224_100013302_pt1 | contig 11457 bp, 12 predicted proteins | sample Stecom2015_FD_80414 | JGI IMG/M metagenome (GOLD analysis project Ga0079224, IMG submission 80414) | Agricultural soil microbial communities from Utah to study Nitrogen management - Steer compost 2015 | ecosystem: Environmental > Terrestrial > Soil > Agricultural land | place: USA: Utah...
AATGATTGAGGTGACTCGCCTTAATGGTAAAGCATTTACTTTAAATGCTTTATACATAGAAACAGTTGAAGCATTTCCGGACACCCAAATTACGCTGACGACTGGACGTAAATTCATTGTGTTAGAGACTGAAGAACAGGTGCGGCAAAAAGTGAAGACATTCTATCAGCATGTCCAAGTTTTATCGAATCCGCATCTTAGAGGTGAAGAAGATGAAGAATAATAAATTAACGACAATTATGCTAATTATATTAGTGACGATTACTTTGTTCGGTGTTATTTTAGTTGTGTTATTGACACAGCTCAACAAAGAGAAGCCGGATGGTCCAACGATTGATGAAATTATCGAGTCATCAGTAGACATTCCTGAGATTACAACGAACTTGGCAGACGGAAGTTTTGTCCGGATCACATTGAAAATTCAGGCATCGGATAAAAAAGCCGGTGAAGAGTTGTCTAAACGAGATTTCCAAGTGAAAAACATCGTCATTCAGGAACTTTCTGAAATGGAAGAGAAAGCGCTGGAAGGCAAGCAAGGTAAAATTTTATTCCAGGATGCAATTAAATCTCAAGTAAATGAGTTAATGCAAGAAGGGGAAGTTACGCAAGTGTATATTACTTCATACGTACTTCAGTAATCATCAGTACTACACAATTTTAATTTTTGAAATGGAGGTGGGCAAATGGCAGGAGATATAATGTCGCAATCCGAGATTGATGCGCTTCTTTCGGCGATATCGACCGGAGAAATGTCTGCAGAAGACATCAAAAAAGAAGATGAGACACGAAAAGTTAAAGTATATGACTTTAAGCGGGCTCTGCGCTTCTCGAAAGACCAAATCCGAAGTTTGACCCGTATACATGAAAACTTTGCGCGACTGTTAACAACATTTTTTTCGGCACAGTTAAGAAGCTATGTCCAGATTACAGTTGCATCTGTTGACCAAATTCCGTTTGAAGAATTTGTCCGTTCAATCCCAAACATGACATTGATCAATGTATTTGAGGTGCCGCCTTTGGATGGCAATATTTTAATGGAGATCAACCCGAACATTGCCTATTCGATGCTCGATCGACTGATGGGCGGGGCAGGCGGAAGTCACAGCAATGTTGACAATTTAACTGAAATCGAAACAAAAATCATGACGAATTTATTTGAACGCTCTTTTGATAATTTGCGTGAAGCTTGGGAAAACGTTGCAGAAATCGATCCGATGCTTGTGGAATTGGAAGTGAATCCGCAGTTTTTGCAAATGATTTCGCCAAATGAAACGGTTGTGGTCATTTCATTCAATACAGTTATCGGGGAAACGACAGGGATGATCAATATTTGTATTCCGCATGTCGTACTGGAGCCGATCGTTCCGAATTTATCTGTTCGCTACTGGATGCAGACGAATACAAAGGAGATTTCACCGAAACAGACGAAGATGCTGGAAACTCGTGTGAAGCAGGCAAAACTGCCGGTTATTGCAGAATTAGGAACGGCAGACATTACAATTGAAGATTTCCTGACAATGGCTGTCGGTGATGTCATTCCGTTAAATCAAAAAATTGAAAATCCGTTAACACTGAAAGTTGGCAGTTTACCGAAATTTACCGTTCAGCCAGGAAAATTAAATAATAAAATGGCTGTTCAAATTATCGACCCTTTGAAAGGAGGAGACGAAGATGAGTGATGAAATGCTCTCCCAAGAAGAAATTGAGGCTCTGTTAAGGGGCGAAACGCTGGAGGATTTTTCTGCAAATACAGCAAGTCCGGAAGAAATTAAAGTTGAGGATCACTTAACTCCAATAGAAATTGATGCATTAGGTGAGGTAGGAAATATCTCATTCGGCAGTTCGGCAACTGCATTATCTTCATTACTGGGTCAAAAAGTAGATATTACAACACCTAGTATTACAATGATTAACCGTAATCGTCTGGAACAGGAATTTCCGCATCCATATGTAGCGGTACAAGTAGAGTATACAACAGGACTTTCAGGAATGAATCTGCTCGTAATCAAACAGTCGGATGCCGCAATTATTGCAGATCTGATGCTGGGCGGCGATGGTGTAAATCCAAGACCTGAATTAAGTGAAATCCAGTTGAGTGCTGTGCAGGAAGCGATGAATCAAATGATGGGTTCAGCTGCGACTTCCATGTCAACGGTGTTTAACCAAAAGGTTGATATTTCACCGCCGACAATTGATTTACTGAACATCTCTCAAAATGAAGGCACTGACACGATCCCTACAGATGAATTGTTAGTGAAAATTTCATTCCGATTGCGTATCGGTGAATTGATTGATTCGAATTTAATGCAATTACTACCTTTAAAGTTTAGTAAAAAGATAGTAAAGTCATTAATGGGAGAAACTGATGAGCCTCTTACTGCAACGACAGCAGTCGAGCCTACGCCAGTTCAGCCGACACAACAGCAGCCGCAGCAACCGACTGCACAGCAACCGATGTTTGAACAACCGGTTCAGCAGCCAATACAGCAGCCAGTACAACAGCAGGTTAATCAGCAGCCAATGTATGAGCAGCCGGTTCAGCAGCAAGCATATCAGCAACAGCAGCCTGTATATGAACAGCCAGTTTACCAGCAATCTGCTTATACAGCACCACCGGCAAATGTACAGCAAGCTCAATTTGCAAGCTTCGAACCGGCAAACATTACACATGCAGAAGCACGCAATCTGAATATGCTGCTTGATATCCCATTGCAAGTAACAGTCGAGCTGGGACGGACTAAACGTTCTGTAAAAGAAATTCTCGAACTTTCGAGCGGATCGATTATTGAATTAGATAAGCTGGCAGGTGAACCAGTAGATATTTTAGTAAACAGCCGGTTAATTGCAAAAGGTGAAGTTGTAGTAATTGATGAGAACTTCGGTGTTCGCATCACAGATATTTTAAGTCAGGCAGATCGCTTGAACAATATTAGATAGTTTTAATTGGAGGAATCAGAGTATGTCTAAAAGGATTTTAATTGTGGACGATGCAGCATTCATGCGCATGATGATCAAGGATATTTTAACGAAGAACGGCTATGAAGTAGTAGGGGAAGCCGCTGATGGTATTCAAGCGGTTGAAAAGTACAATGAATTACGTCCGGATTTAGTAACAATGGATATTACAATGCCTGAAATGGACGGCATTGCAGCATTAAAAGAAATTAAAGGCACGGATCCAAGCGCGGTAGTGATTATGTGTTCAGCAATGGGCCAACAAGCTATGGTTATTGATGCGATTCAAGCAGGTGCAAAAGACTTTATCGTAAAGCCTTTCCAAGCAGATCGCGTAATCGAAGCGATTCAAAAAGCTTTAGGTTGATCTGATGAAAGCAAAAAAATCATTTCGATTTTGGATCGCTGTTGGAATTGTATTGATGACGGCATTATTTACACCAATCTCAAATGGAACTTTTGCGATGGTAAGTAACGTATACGAAAACTGTAATGAAAACCCTGAAGTATGTTCAGAAGAAAAAAATTCAGATGAAAGTACTCCGGATGCCGACGCAGAACAAACTGACTCGGCATCCGTTAGTATTGGATTTTTGGATTATCTGAAAGTTTTAGTAGCACTTGTCTTCGTAATAGGGCTATTATTGTTCATTTTAAAGTATTTAAACAAGCGTAACTTCAACTATCAGCAAAATGCCGTAATTAAAAATATCGGAGGCTTGTCTGTAGGTCAGCAAAAGTCTGTACAATTATTACTAATTGGTAAACGAGTTTATGTAGTTGGTGTCGGCGATAACATACAGCTTCTGAAGGAAATTGAATCCGAAGAGGAAATCGACCATTTACTAAATCAGTTAGAAACTAGGCAGAGCATGATGAATACTTCACCATATATAGCTCAGTTAATTAATAAATTATCACAAAAGAAGCGCCCTCAGGAAAATTCGGAAAGCCCTAGATTCAATGATTTATTCAATGAAAAAATCGGGAAAATCAAGCAGCAGCGAAGCGACGAACTTGAGCGTTGGAAAGAACAGGAGCGTGATGATCGATGAACGACATTCTTTCCGTGTTTTCTGAAAGTGATCCAGGAAATGTATCCACATCGGTTACACTATTATTCCTGTTAACGGTTCTATCTTTAGCACCGAGTCTTTTAATATTAATGACGTCATTTGCGCGTATCGTCATCGTTCTGTCGTTTACTAGGACAGCCCTTGCCACGAACCAGATGCCGCCTAACCAGGTAATTATCGGGTTGGCACTGTTTCTGACATTCTTTATTATGGCTCCGACATTCCAGCAAGTAAACGAGCAGGCATTGCAGCCGCTCTTTGATGAAGAAATTAATTTGGAAGAGGCATATGAACGTGCGACAATTCCGTTCAAACAATTTATGTCGCAGCATACAAGGCAAAAGGATCTGGAGCTTTTTATCGATTATAATCAGGCAGAATATCCGGATTCCATCGAGGAAATTCCGATGACGCTTCTTGTACCTGCATTTGCGTTAAGTGAAATTAAAACAGCTTTTCAAATGGGCTTTATGATCTTCATTCCGTTTTTAGTTATTGATATGGTCGTCGCAAGTACACTGATGTCAATGGGGATGATGATGCTGCCTCCAGTAATGATTTCACTGCCATTTAAAATCTTGTTATTTGTACTCGTCGATGGTTGGTATTTAGTGATGAAATCTTTACTTCAAAGTTTTTAGGGGATGATATAAAGTGACACAGGAAATGGTCATTGCAATTGCAGAAAATGCAGTATTCACGATATTGATAGTTTCGGGACCTTTACTATTAATTGCGCTTATCAGCGGCTTAATAGTCAGTATATTTCAGGCAACAACTTCCATACAGGAACAAACATTGGCGTTCGTACCTAAAATCGTAGCGGTATTAGTGGCGATTATTTTTTTTGGTCCGTTTATGATCAGCAAAATGACAGATTACTTTCACGACATTTTAAATAACCTAGTTCGGTATATTGGGTGAGAAAATGACGGAAATACTACCGAATTTATCAATACTGCTATTAATTTTAGTGCGTGTTTCTGCATTTTTCGTCTCCGTCCCTTTATTTTCATATCGTACAATACCACCGCAAGTGCGCATTATATTGGCTGTCGCTTTAGCATGGATGATGTATTATACGTTTAATATTGAGCCGTTTGAAATTAATGCTTACTATTTGCTGCTCGTTTTAAAAGAGGCCATTATTGGGCTTATGCTAGGATTGGCCGCTATGATTATTGTTTCCGCTGTTCAAATAGCAGGCGGATTTATCGATTTCCAGATGGGTTTTGCGATGGCAAATATTATCGATCCGCAAACAGGTGCCCAGTCGCCGTTAATGGGTCAGTTTTTAAATTTTTTAATGCTTTTAGTATTGCTCTCAATAAATGGTCATCATCTTATTTTAGATGGAATTTTTTATAGTTATCAGTTTATGCCGATGGACCAGTTTTTCCCGAATTTCGGTGAAGAAGGGACCGCACTGTTTATTATCAAAATATTTGTTTCTGTTTTTGCCATAGCATTTCAAATGTCAGCTCCAATAGTTGCAACATTATTTTTAGTAACGTTAGCGTTAGGAATTACAGGGAAAACGGTACCGCAAATGAATATATTTGTAATCGGATTCCCGATTAAAATTGCAGTAGGGTTTCTAGTATTGATGGTGACAATGGCTGTATTAATAGGAGTTATGCAGGAGCTAATCGAGTTTATGATTATTTCTTTACGTGACTTAATGGTTATTTTAGGTGGTGGCTAACATGGACAAAAAGCTATTGATCAACGTAGACCTTCAGTTTTTTGCAGGTGAAAAAACGGAAAAAGCAACACCGAAAAAGCGGCAGGATTCTCGAAAAAAAGGACAAGTTTTAAAAAGTCAGGATGTCACAGCCGCCGTATTACTGCTATTGTCATTTTTCTTTTTACTTTTCTTTGCACCATTCATGTACGAAGGAATGAAGGATTTTTTACTGCAGGCACTTAACCGCAATATGTTAATAGAAACGCTGAACGCTGAAACCGTAATGGATATGTATGTTGAATCCGTTAAAGAGATGGCAATTATCGTTCTGCCGATTATGGTCATTGCCATCATTGCAGGTATTGGAGCTAACTTTTTTCAGTTTGGCTTTCTTTTCACAACAGAGACATTGAAAATAGATTTAAAAAAAATGGATCCGATCAAAGGGATCAAAAAGATTATTTCTGTACGAGCGATCGTCAATTTAATTAAATCATTATTGAAAGTAACATTAATCGGGACCGTAACAACTGTTGTTATTATTGTCTATTTGGAAGATGTATTATCGCTTGCTTTACATAGTCCTGCACAAATTCTGGCCACAGTAGCATATTTGTCCGCAATCATGGGAATTGCCGCTTCAATTATGCTCGTATTTATTGCATTGTTTGATTATATTTATGAACGGCACGAATATGAAAAGCAATTGAAGATGTCGAAACAGGATGTTAAAGATGAGCATAAAAATGCAGAAGGTGACCCGCTGATCAAGTCGAAAATTAAACAGCGTCAACGTGAAATGGCAATGCGCAGAATGATGCAGGATGTACCTGCAGCAGATGTTGTCATTACAAACCCGACCCATTATGCCATTGCGCTGAAATATGATGAAGATAGGATGGATGCGCCGAAAGTTGTTGCAAAAGGCACCGATTTTGTCGCACAGAAAATTAAACTTATTGCGAAAGAACATGATGTCATTATGGTGGAAAATCGGCCGCTTGCCCGGGCGATGTATGACCAGGTTGAAATCGGACAGGCAGTACCGGAAGAGTTTTTCAAAGCAGTTGCCGAAGTTCTTGCATATGTATACCGGATCAAACGCAAAATTTGACATAGATTTCAGGAGGGACAACAATGCAAATACGCGACATAGGGGTTTTAGCTGCAGTAATTATGGTTGTAGCGATGCTCATTATCCCTCTTCCACATTGGCTGCTCAGTTTTTTAATTATTATTAACATTACATTTGCACTTCTCGTGCTGTTAACTTCGATGAATATGAAGGAAGCGCTCGACTTCTCGATTTTCCCTACTGTTATCCTGCTGTTAACATTGTTCCGCCTGGCATTGTCTGTTTCTACGACACGTGCCATTTTAGCGGAAGGTGACGCGGGTAAAGTAGTAGAGACATTCGGTAATTTCGTAACAGGCGGTAATATTTTAGTAGGTTTAGTTATTTTCTTATTACTAGTTATTATCCAGTTCATCGTTATTACGAAAGGTTCGGAGCGTGTTGCGGAAGTTGCTGCGCGTTTCACTTTGGATGCGATGCCTGGTAAGCAAATGAGTATTGATGCAGATTTAAACGCCGGAATGATTTCGGAAAAGGAAGCACGCGAACGCCGTGAGAAAGTATCCGGGGAAGCCGACTTTTACGGAGCGATGGATGGTGCGACGAAATTCGTTAAAGGGGATGCGATCGCGTCAATCATTATGGTTGGCATTAACTTACTGTTCGGTATGATTATCGGTATGCTTCAGATGGAGCTGAGCTTCAGTGAAGCCGCATCGAAATATTCGATGCTGACAGTCGGTGATGGACCTGTATCCCAAATCCCGGCACTATTAATTTCCACTGCAACAGGGATTGTTGTAACACGTGCCGCTTCAAAAGGAAATCTTGGTTCAGATATTACCGCACAATTATTTGCACAATCAAAGCTTTTATATGTCGCAGCAGGTACAATTCTCCTGCTTGGATTATTTACACCGATTCCGGACTGGATTACAATTCCGATTGCGGTTGCATTAGCGGCCGGCGCGTTCCTGATGGATCGTAAAAAGGAAGAAACACCGGAAGAGATCATGGAAATCGAAGAGGAAGTTGCTTCCGATACGATGAAAAGTCCGGAAAATGTTATTAATCTATTAAATGTCGATCCGATCGAGTTCGAATTTGGCTACGGGTTAATACCGTTGGTGGATGCGGCACAAGGCGGGGATTTACTGGACCGCGTAGTTATGATCCGCCGTCAGCTTGCACTGGAGCTTGGGATTGTCATACCGATTGTCCGAATCCGTGACAATATTCAGCTGCAGCCAAATGAGTACCGGATTAAAATTAAGGGAAATGAAATGGCACGAGGTGAATTACTGCTCGATCATTATTTGGCAATGAGTCCGGGGGATGATAATTCAATTGATGGTATTGATACAATTGAGCCGTCATTCGGATTGCCTGCAAAATGGATTACGGAAGCAGTAAAAGAGGATGCCGAAATGTTCGGTTATACAGTTGTCGATCCGCCAAGTGTTGTTTCGACACATTTAACTGAAATGATCCGTGCAAATGCCCACGATCTGCTTGGTCGTCAGGAGACGAAGCAACTGATCGATCATTTACGCGAAACCCATGCGATTTTGGTGGACGATCTGATTCCGGCACCATTATCGATAGGGGAAGTCCAAAAAGTACTGGCAAAATTATTGCGTGAAAATGTTTCGATACGGAATTTACCGATCATATTCGAAACATTAGCAGATTATGCAAAGCTTACTAGCGATCCTGATATTTTAACGGAATATGTGAGACAGGCATTGGCTAGACAAATAACATCACAATTCATTAACGGCCAACAAGCGTTAAAAGTGATTACCGTGTCGGCAAAAGTGGAAAAACTCGTGGCTGACAGCATTCAGCAAACAGATCACGGAAATTATTTGGCGATGGATCCGCAGCAGTCGCAATTCGTATTGGAAGCCATCGCAAAAGAAGTGGAGCGTGTTTCCTATACGGAACAGTCGCCGATCATTTTATGTTCGCCAGCTGTGCGACTGTATGTAAGACAATTAACAGAACGTTATTTCCCGCAAGTACCGATTCTTTCATATAACGAATTGGATGCAGCCGTTGAAATTCAAAGTGTAGGGGTGGTGAATGTTGAATGAAGATGAAAAAATACAATGCACCTTCCATTGCTGAGGCGATGAAACAGATTCGCGCCGATTTAGGGGAAGATGCGGTAATTCTGAATTCAAAAGTCGTCGTAACGAAAAAGTTTTTCGGATTAGTAAAAAATAAAAGCTATGAAGTCGTGGCAGGATATGACCAGATGGAAAAGAAACCTTCAATACCTTCTTTAGAAGACATTCCGACATTTGCGCCGCAATTGAAGGAGGAAGGGATCCGCGAAACAGCTTCGTCTGTGGAACAGCATAAAAAAGTTCCGCAAGGCGATGCTGGCGGCTTGCCGGAAAACCTGGTGAAAGAAATTGCTGATTTAAAATCAATGATGCAATCGATGCAGCGTATGTCGGTACAATCTCAATATCCTGATGAACTCTTACCATTTATCGACTTTCTACGTGAGCAGGAACTTGGAGAGGAGCTTATCACAAAAATCGGTGATGAGCTTTTTATGTATTATAACGGGCATGGCAAGCAAATCACATGGAACGAAATGCAGGAAGTGGCCAAAGACTATTTAAGAAAAGAATTGTATGACTTGCCGATAAGCGGAATTTCATATGAGAAAAAATATATTAATGTGCTAGGTCCGACAGGTGTCGGGAAAACGACAACGATTGCGAAAATGGCAGCACGCGCTGTCCTTGAAAAGAAAAAGAAAATCGGCTTTATTACGACGGACACATACCGTATCGCCGCAATTGAACAATTGAAGACGTATGCTGCATTGCTGCAGGCTCCTGTTGAAGTTGTATACAATGCTGCAGATTATGCTGAGGCGATTAAAAAGTTTGATCATTTGGATTTAATTTTTATTGATACGGCCGGAAGAAACTATAAAGAAGCGAAATATGTAGATGATTTAAAGTCATTAATACAATTTAGTGAACAAGTAGAATCCTACTTAGTTTTATCTTTAACGTCTAAGCAAAAAGACTTAGAATCAATTATTGAACAATTTGCGAACATGCATATCGAAAAATTTATCTTTACGAAGCTTGATGAAACAAATTCTATTGGCACTATGTTTAATTTAATGATTAAATATAATAAAGGACTAGCTTATTATACAAATGGTCAAGAAGTACCAGAAGATATTGAGCAACCGGATAGTGATAATTTACTAGAACTTTTCTTCAAGGAGAACACGGATGAAAGATCAAGCTGAAAAACTGCGTCAGAAAATGCTTGAAAGCGAACATAGTTCAGGGCGGTCAATTGCAGTTGTTAGTGGAAAAGGCGGAGTAGGAAAAAGTAATTTCACGACAAACTTCGCTACGCTGTTATCAAAAAAAGGTAAAAAAGTAGTTATTTTAGATATGGACATTGGTATGGGCAATGTACATATTCTCATAGGAAGCTCTGCGAAATACAATTTAAAGGATTACCTCGATGGCCAAGTACCGCTCGAAGATGTTTTATGCGAAACGAACGAGGGGGTAAGCTATATTTCCGGCGGTTCAGGTATGTCGTCGTTAATGGAGTGGTCTCCTAATGTTTTTGCACGACTAATCTCGGCATTTGAAACATTACAGAAAGAGTATGATTTTGTTTTATTCGATATGGGAGCGGGTGTTGTGGATTGGTCGCTTGATCTATTAACATCGATTGAAGAAATCATCGTTATTTCTACAGCAGAACCGACGTCCATTATGGATGCTTATTCGATGATGAAATTTATCCATCTGAAAGACCCGATGAAGAAATTTTATCTGCTGGGGAATCGTGCCTATACAGTAGAGGAAGGCCAAGATACGACACAGCGACTAAAAACAGTGATGCAGCGTTTTTTGGAGAAGGAAGCAACGATTTTAGGTTCGCTGCCGGAAGACCCTGTTGTGCGTCAGGCAGTACGTCAGCAATCCCTATTCACATTACTGTATCCTGATGCCCCAGTCAGTAAGACGATGGGCAAAATTGTAGAGCAATTTTTAACAACGCAGGCGGTAATGAAAGAAGTGCATGCAACTAACGAGTCTATGAAGTTTATAGCAAAATTAAAAAACATCTTTTCGAGAGGGCGTGAGTAAATGAGCAACTTACAGAAGATCAAACTGCTGGTTGTTGATGATTCCGCCTTTATGCGGAAGCTAATAAGCGATTTTTTTTCGGATCATCGCCATATTGAAGTCATCGGGGCTGCCCGTAATGGGAAGGACGCCATTAAGAAAATCGAGCAGCTGAAGCCCGATGTCGTGACAATGGATGTGGAAATGCCGGAAATGAATGGGATGGAAGCGTTAAAAGAGATAATGCAAAAGCATCCATTGCCTGTCATTATGCTTTCAAGTACGACAAAGCGCGGAGCAGAAAATACATTAATGGCAATGGAATACGGTGCAGTGGATTTTGTTGCTAAACCAAGCGGCTCCATTTCATTGGATTTACATAAAATTAAGGATGAACTCGTACATAAAGTGGAAGAGGCATCTAAAGTAACGGTTTCAAAATTGAGAAAAACTTTCCATAAATCGACTGCTGCAAGTCAAATGCCCCATCAACCTTTAAATAATGAAGAATCAAAACTGAAAAATATGAAAAAGCCAACC
>Ga0079224_100013303_pt1 | contig 11456 bp, 8 predicted proteins | sample Stecom2015_FD_80414 | JGI IMG/M metagenome (GOLD analysis project Ga0079224, IMG submission 80414) | Agricultural soil microbial communities from Utah to study Nitrogen management - Steer compost 2015 | ecosystem: Environmental > Terrestrial > Soil > Agricultural land | place: USA: Utah...
AAAGATTATGTAATGCGGACAAGTCCGAAATCACAGAATGAGCACGCCGGAAGTCGACACCACCCACCGAGAGACAAACCTCTCAACCGGTCTGCCCTGTGCTTTCTTGGTGACGAGCCGCCGACTCGCGGCAAAATGTGCCGAAGAAGGTTCAAACCGCGATAGAAATATCCGGTGATCTATCACGTGGCACCGATCGAGAGATGGCGGTCCGAGCCTGACCGCCCGTATGCGCCCGCCTCGCTGCAGCGAGACGGATTCGTACACGGCGTGGCCGACGAGGAGATGACCCTGCGGGTGGCCAACGCCTTCTTCCGCGACCCGCCCAGTCCGGTGATCGCCCTGGTGATCGACGAGGCGGGACTCGGAGAGGAGGTGGAGGTCCGCGACGAGAAGGCCGTCCCCACCCCGCCGGGGTTCGACGACGGAGTGGTGTTCCGGCACGTCTACGGGCCGATCGACCGCTCCGCCGTGGTCGCGCTGCTCGACCTGGAGCGTGACGAGCGCGGACACTACACCGCTCTCGTGCCCCGCCGCTGACCACCACGTCCGTTGCCGACGCGCCCGCGATCACGCACCGGACCCCGCGCCGGGGCCTCGTGATCCGGGCGCGTCCGGGGTACTTTTGCGTCGGCGGGCGAAGACTTCACCTGCGGTCCAAACAGTGTTCGGGTTCGTCCGATAGGTATCTCCTGCTCCGGACGGAAACCGGAGCCGATCACGGCGGATCCCGACCCGAACGGGCGCGGTGCGAGGGCCCGTAGGGTGTCGGTCCGGGCGGAGCGTCGTGGACGCCACCGCCCACCGGCCCTCGGTATCCGAACGACCTGGACGATGGGGAGAAGATGAAAATCTCGGTGGTGGTGCCCGCCTACAACGAGGAAGCGGTGATCGGGCGCTGCCTGGACGCGCTGGTCAACCAGATCGTGCCGGTCGACGAGATCCTGGTCGTCGACAACAACTCCACCGACCGTACCGTCGAGATCGCCGAGAAGTACCGCGACCACGGGGTCCGGGTGATCCACGAGACGGTCCAGGGGCTCATCCCGGCGCGCAACCGCGGCTTCGACGAGGCCACCGGCGACATCCTGGGACGCATCGACGCCGACACCCTGGTCGAACCGGACTGGTCGCAGCGGCTCGCCGAGGCGTTCGCCGACCCGGCCGTCTCGGCCGCCACCGGCCCCTCCTGGTTCTACGACGCGCCGCTGCACCGCACCGGCCTGGCCGCGCAGCGCCTGTTCTGCCACCGGGTCAACCGGATGCTGTCGGGCCACCCGATGCTGTGGGGCTCCAACATGGCGCTGACCAAGGAGTGCTGGCGGGAACTGCGCGACCACGCCTGCCCCGGCCCCGACATCTTCGAGGACCTGGACCTGGCCATCCACCTGCACCGGCTGGGCCGCAGGGTGCGCTACTGCGACCGGCTGCGCGCCCCGGTCTCGGCCCGCCGCATCGGCGGATCGCTGCGCGACCTCCACCGCTACCTGCGGACCTGGCACCGCACCTACGCCCTGCACGGCCAGCGCAGGGCCGCGGTGGGCGCGCGGGCGTTCAAACTCGCCGGACTGGTCTTCCTGTTCCCCTCGGTCTCGCTGATGCTGCGCGCCTACACCCCCGACGAGGGCAGGCTGTCGCTGCGCAGACTGCTGTCCCGCACCCCGGAGGAGGCGAGGCCCATCCCCTGACCCGTGTCCGGTGGACGGCTCCGGGGCGCGCCGCACGCCCCGGCGGCCCGCTGCCCTCGGGGCGCGCGGTCAGTCCAGGGGACGCCAGTCGGCGTTGGCGCCGCAGACCACCACGCACGGCAGCTCCCCGGGAACCCGCCCGGCCAGCCAGGCGGCCAGCGGCACGGCGGCGGCGGGTTCGGCCGCGATACGGAACTCCTCCCACAGCAGGTCGCGGGCGGCCAGGATCTCGGCCTCCGACACCAGCGCGCAGACCACGCGGCGGTCGCGCAGCACCCGGAACGGGACGTCGCCGACACGGGACGCGCCCAACGCGGAGGACGCCACCGAATCCACGGGGACGTCCACCGGCCCGCCCGCGGCGAACGCGGCGTGCAGGCTCGCGCAGCCGTGCGGCTCCACCGCCACCGCGACGCGCTCCTCCCCGATCCCCAGACTCACCCCGGCGACCAGGCCGCCGCCGCCCACGGCCACCGCCACCGCGTCGCAGTCGGGCGCATCAGCGGCGATCTCGTAGCCGAGGGTGCCCTGGCCCGCCACCACGTCCGGGTCGTCGTAGGCGTGCACGTAGCGCACCCCGTCGGCCTCGGCGCGCGCCCGGGCCGCGGCCGCCGCCGCGGCGTACTCCGCGCCCGCACGCACCACCTCGGCCCCGGCCTCCCGCAGCCGCCGCTCCTTGACCTCCGGAACGGTCTCGGGCACGTACACGGTGGCCGACACGCCCAGCATCCGGGCCGCGGTGGCCACGCCCAGGCCGTGGTTGCCGCCCGAGGCGGTGACCACCCGCCCGCCCACGTCGCCCGCCAGCAGCGCGTTGAGCGCACCCCGCAGCTTGAACGCACCGGTGATCTGCAGGTGCTCCAGCTTCAGCAGCAGCGGCCGCCCCCGCAGGCGCGCCCGCAGCAGCGGGGTGCGGCGCAGGTGCGGCGCGATGCGTTCGGCGGCCAGCCGCACGTCCAGGGCGGTGGGGGTCGGACGGGGAACGGTGATGCTTGAGGTCATGGTTCCACTCTGCCCACGAGGGAACTTAAGTTAAAGTTGGTTCTTCTAAAGATGTTTAAGCATTACTTACATCCTGGGGGTGTGGTGCTCGACGCCAACCGGCTGCGGGTCCTCGTGGAAGTGGCACGCGCGGGATCCATCACAGCAGCCGCCGAACGCTTGTCCTTCACCCCGCCGGCCCTCTCCCAGCAACTCGCCAAACTCGAACGGGAACTCGGCTGCGTCCTGCTGGAACGCGGCCGCACCGGGGTACGCCTCACCGAAGCCGGACGAGTACTGGTGGACCACGGCGAACGCGTCCTGGGAGAACTCCGCGACGCCGAACGGGCGGTCCGCGCCACCCTCGGCCAACACCCGCCGACCCTGGCCCTGGGCGCGTTCGCCAGCGCGGGCAAGACCCTGCTGCCCGGCGCCCTCGCCGACTTCCGCCGCGCCCACCCGCACGTGCGGCTGGCCCTCAGCGACGTGGAACCCCCCGACGGCTACGGCCTGGTCACCTCCGGAGACCTCGACCTGCTCATCACCCACCGCTACCCCGGAACCGAACTGCCGCCCGCCCCCGGACTGCACCGCGAACCGCTGCTCACCGACCCGCTGCTGCTGGTCCTGCCCGACGGCCACCCCGCCACCGAACAGTCCCGCATCACCCTGGCCGACCTCGCCGCAGAAGAATGGATCTGCGGAGCGCCCGGCATCCACAACCGCATCGCGTTGGAAACCGCCGCCGCCGCGGCCGGAGTGGACGTGACCGTCGCCTACGAGACCCGCGACTACGAAGTGACCCTCGCCCTGATCCGCGCGGGCGTGGGCGTGGGACTGGTCCCCGCCACCATCCTCCGCTCCCACGTCGAAAAAGACTGGAACGCCCACCGGCTGCACGGCACCGACCTGGCCCGGCAGATCTTCCTGGTGCACCGGCCGCGCCTGCACAGCCCGGTGTCCGCGATGGTCGCCACCCTGCGGGAGGCGGCCCGCACCGCCCTGGACTGAACCGCCCCGGGCTCACACCGCGACGGGCTGCCGGTCGGGCAGCACCTGCTCCGCCCAGATGGTCTTGCCGTTGGTGCGGTGTCTCGTCCCCCAGCGGTGGCTGAGCTGGGCGACCAGGAACAGGCCGCGACCCCCCTCGTCGAAGGTGCGCGCCCGGCGCAGGTGCGGGGCGGTGTTGCTGGCGTCGGACACCTCGCAGATCAGCGTCCCGTTCTGGATCAACCGCAGCTGGATCGGAGCGCTGGCGTAGCGGATGGCGTTGGTGACCAGCTCACTGACGACCAGTTCGGTGGTGAACGCCATCTCCTCCAACCCCCAGTCGGCGAGCCGCTGCGTGGCCCAGGAACGGACCTCGCCGACCACCGCGGGATCGGCGGGCAGGTCCCGGGTGGCCACCTTGTGGGAGTCCAGGCCGCGGGTGCGGGCCACCAGCAGCGCCGCGTCGTCGGTGGCGCCCGCCGGCAGCAGCGCGCGCACCACCGAGTCGCACACGGCCTCCAACGGCCGCCCAGGCTCCGCCAACACCTCCCGCAACAGGTCGAGCCCCTGCTCCAGGCTCCGGCTGCGCGACTCCACCAGGCCGTCGGTGTAGAGCACCAGCAGGCTGTCCGGGGGCACCTCGAACTCCACCGACTCGAACGGCATCCTGCCCACCCCCAGAGGCGGACCCGCAGGCACCTCCGCGAACTCCACCGACCCGTCCGGGCCGACCACGGCGGGCGGCGGATGCCCGGCCCGCGACACCACACAGCGGCGCGACACCGGGTCGTAGATCGCGTACAGGCAGGTGGCGCCGATCTCGGACATCAGGTCGAGGCCCGCCTCCTCCACGGAGTCGGGAACGGGTTGGGCCTCCTCCTCGGCATTGAGGTGCACCACCAGGTCGTCCAGGTAGGTGAGCAGTTCATCCGGGGCCAGATCCACGTCCGACAGGGCACGCACGGCCGTGCGCAGCCGCCCCATCGTGGCCGAGGCGTGCAGACCGTGCCCGGTGACGTCCCCCACCACCAGGGCGACACGCGCCCCCGACAACTGGATCACGTCGTACCAGTCGCCGCCCACACCGAACCGGAAACCCGCGGGCAGGTAGCGGGTGGCGACCTCCACCGCGGAGTTGTGCGGCAGCCGCTGCGGCAGCAGGCTGCGCTGCAACGTCAACGCGGTGTCGCGCTCCCGCGCGTAGCGGCGCGCGCTGTCGATACGCACCGCGGCCTTGGTGGAGACGTCCTGGGCCAGCAACAGGTCGTCCTCGGTGAACGGCGCGGTGCGCCGGTGCCGCAGCAGCAGCACCAGCCCGAAGGGGCGGCCGCCCACCAGCAGCGGAATCAGCATCAGCGAACGCACCCCGTAGGAGTGCAGGGCCTCCGCGAAGACGGGCGACTGCTCCAACCACTCGGCGAGGGGCGAGTCGTCGATCCGGTACCGCAGGGGACGCCGCTCGGACAGGCAGACACCCGCCGGAGAGTCCAACGGGTAGTGCAGCAGCGCACCCGGTTCGGGAACCCCCTCGCCCCACCCGCCCAGGACCGAGTGGCGGGCCAGACAACGCAACGGGACCGGATCGGGCAGCGGCGCGAACGTCGGCTCCGCGCCCCGGTAGACCGGCTCCAAAAGTGTCACGATGACCGAATCGGCGAACAGGGGGACCAGCACCTCCGCCGCCTCCTCGGCGGTGCGGTTCACCCCCAGGGTGGTGCCGATACGGGTGCTGGCGTCGTCGAGCACGGCCAGACGGCGGCGCGCCCAGTGCTGCTCGGAGTTGTCGAACACCGTGCAGGACGCACCGTGCACCTGCCCGTCGTCATCCCTGAGCGGGGAGAAGAACACCGTCCAGACGCGTTCCTGGGTCTCCTCACCCACCCGGCCGTGGAGGTCGTGACGCACCAGCCTCCCGGTGTTCAGCGCCTGGTCCAACAGCCGGTCGAGTTCGGCGAAGACGGGCAGCGGGGCGAGCTCCCGCGGCCGCAGCCCGACCGCGTGCTTGGTGGTGATGCCCGAGAGCCGGGCCATGGCCTGGTTGATCTCCACGACCCTCCCCTTGTGGTCGAAGATCGTCACCGGCAGCGCCGACTGGGCCAGGGTCCACTCCCGCAGCAGCGCGAGTTCGACCTCCCCCACGGGAGGGCCCGGCTTGCGGGGACCGACCCGGCCGAGGACGACCAGATGCCACTGGGTGAGCCCCCGCGCGTCGTGGAGCGGCTGGGCGTACAACTGCAGCGGCAGCGGCGCACCGTTGTGGTCGCGGGCCGACACCTCACCGACCCACGCCGCCGGATAGGAGGCGAAGTCGATCGGCGCGGACTCCTCCAGACCGAACACCTCGGCCATCGGACGGCCCACGGCCTCGGCAGGGGAGTAACCGAACAGCCACTGGGCCCCCCAGCTCCACGCCAGCACGGTGCCGCGCACGTCGACCGTGGCCGAGGCCATGCTCCCGCCGGGGACCGGACCGTAGGAGGTCCCCTCGAAGGTGCTGTCGCTGTCCATGCCTCACCTCGCTGACGTCGATCGCCGAGCACGCCGCTTCCAAGGGAACTTCCCAGTTCAGACCAGATCCACCGGGAAGGGCCTGATCAGGAGGCCACCGCGTGCCGCCTCACACGGCCGGCGGCGTCCACGGCGGTGCGTCGACGGGGCGGACGGGCGCGGCACGGCCGCGGGCCACGGCCCGCGGCACCCCGGCGGCACCGGAAACACCGACCGGCGCGACAGCCCCCGCCGCGGGGACACCGCGGCGAAACGGCGGCGGAGCGGTCATGGGCATCGTTGTCCCCCCTGGTGGAGCGGCGGGCGTCGGCGGCGCCCCGGCCGGTGTGACACGGGCACCGCACCGGAAACGCCCGGCGGCCGCAGACGGCCGCCCGCGGCGCCGATGCGGCGGTACCCGTCCTCGCGGTTACCCAGCAGGCCGCGCTTCGAACCCGGCAACGCCCGCGGAAAACCCCGCCCGCCCCGGTTCAGACCCGCGCGGGCGGGCCGCTGTCCGCTTCGAACCGCACCACCACCGACTTCGACGTGGGCGTGTTGGACACCTCGGCGGTGGAGTCCAACGGCACCAGCACGTTGGTCTCCGGGTAGTAGGCGGCAGCACACCCCGGCACCGTCGGATAGTGCACCACCAGATAGTGGGCGGCGCGCCGCTCCACCCCGTCGGGCCACTCGCTGACGATGTCGGTGTAGGAGCCGTCGGCCAAGCCCAGCCGCGCGGCGTCGTCGGGGTTGACCAGCACCACCCGCCGTCCGCCGCGCACCCCCCGGTACCGGTCGTCCAGACCGTAGACCGTGGTGTTGTACTGGTCGTGGGAGCGCAGCGTCTGCAACAGCAGCCGCCCCTCCGGCACCTCGGGCGCGGCCATCGGGTTGACCGTGAAGTTGGCCCGGCCGGTGGCGGTGGGGAAGCGGCGGTCGTCGCGGGGCGCGTGCGGCAGCGTGAACCCGCCGGGACGCCGCACCCGCGCGTTGAAGTCGTCGAACCCCGGGACGACCCGCTCGATGCGGTCGCGGACGAGGTCGTAGTCGCGGGCGAACTCCTCCCACGGCACCGGGTCGTCCCCGCCCAGCACCCGCCGCGCCAGACCCGCCACGATCGCCACCTCCGAACGCATCTGGTCCGACAGCGGCCGCACCGACCCGCGCGAGGCGTGCACCATCCCCATCGAGTCCTCCACCGTCACGAACTGCTCCACACCGCCGGACAGGTCGCGGTCGGTGCGGCCCAACGCCGGCAGGATGAGCGCGCGGGCACCGGTGACCACGTGGGACCGGTTCAACTTGGTGGACACGTGCACCGTCAGGCGGCACCGCCGCATGGCGTCCTCGGTGACCAGGGTGTCGGGGGAGGCGGACACGAAGTTGCCGCCCATCGCGAAGAACACCCCCACCCGGCCGTCACGCATCGCGCGGATCGCGTCGACCGTGTCGTGGCCGGGCTCGCGCGGCGGATCGAAGCCGAACTCCGCGCCCAACGCGTCGAGGAACGCCGCGTCCGGCCGTTCGACGATGCCCATCGTGCGGTCGCCCTGCACGTTGCTGTGCCCGCGCACCGGGCACACGCCCGCGCCGGGGCGGCCCACGTTGCCGCGCAGCAGCAGGAAGTTGACGATCTCGCGGATGGTGGGCACCGAGTGCCTGTGCTGGGTCAGCCCCATCGCCCAGCACACCACGATCCGCTCACTGGCCAGGATCATGGCCAGGGCCTCGTCGACCCGGTCGCGCGGCAGGCCGGTGGCGGCGGCCACGTCCGACCAGAACGCGTCGTCGTCACCGGAGCACAACTCCTCGGCGAAGGCGTCGAAGCCGTGGGTGTGCTCGGCGATGAAGTCACGGTCCAGCACCGAACCGGGGGAGAGCCGGTCCGCCTCCAGCAGCATCCGGTTCCAGGCGCGGAACAGCGCGAGGTCCCCGCCCAGGCGGATCTGCAGGAACAGGTCGGTGAGCCGGGTACCGCCCCCGACCAGGCCGCGCGGCGTCTGCGGGTTCCGGAACCGCAGCAGCCCCGCCTCGGGCAGCGGATTGACCGTGATGATGCGGGCGCCGCCGCGTTTGGCCCGCTCCAGGGCGGTGAGCATCCGCGGGTGGTTGGTGCCCGGATTCTGCCCGGCCACGATGATCAGGTCGGCCCGGTACAGGTCCTCCAGCAGCACGCTGCCCTTGCCCACGCCGAGCGTCTCGGTCAGCGCCGCCCCGGAGGACTCGTGGCACATGTTGGAGCAGTCGGGCAGGTTGTTGGTGCCGAACTTGCGGGCGAACAACTGGTAGAGGAACGCCGCCTCGTTGCTGGTGCGGCCAGACGTGTAGAACACCGCCCCGTCCGGGGAGTCCAGCGCGGCGAGCTCCTCGGCGACCAGGTCGAAGGCGCGCTCCCAGGACACCGGCACGTAGTGGGTGGCGCCCTCGTCCAGGAAGATGGGGCGGGTCAGCCGCCCCTGCTGGCCCAACCAGTAACCGGAACGGGCAGCCAGGTCGGCGACGGAGTGGCGGGCGAAGAACTCCGGGGTGACGGCACGGCGCGTGGCCTCCTCGGCCACGGCCTTGGCGCCGTTCTCACAGAACTCCGCGGTGTGGCGGCGCTCCCCCTCGGGCCAGGCGCACCCCGGACAGTCGAAGCCCTCCTTCTGGTTGACGTCGCGCAGCGTCGCCAGCCCGCGGGCGGCACCGGCCTGGCGGCCGACCACCCGCAGACTGTTGACGACGGCGGGAAGGCCCGCGGCCGAACGGCCCGGAGCGCCGATCGCGGGCGTGTCCTGACGGGGGTCCTCCTGCGGGGCGCGTGACATGGGCGGGCTCTTTTCCGTCTCGGATCGTCCACTCGCGACCCGGGGCGGGCCCGGGCCGCGCCCCCATTCTCCCCCAGCACCACCGCCCGGGAGAAGAACGAAAACCCCAGGACAAAAGTGCGGATCCGGTCGGTTCGCCGCCGCGGCGCGACGCGTGTGGTAGCGTGGCACACAGGTTGCAGTGTTGATTTCTCCTGATCGTTCGCGATCGCCCGCGGAGTTGTTGACCAGCGGGCGTTTTTCTTTCCGAAGAAGGTTCCGCAGCACCCGCAGACCCGCGGAGCGCGGGCCTGGAATTCGGATTCACAGAAGGAAGATCGCATGATCCAGGGGACCGTCAAGTGGTTCAACGGCGAGAAGGGCTACGGCTTCATCAGCCAGGACGCCGGTGGACCTGACGTCTTCGTGCACTACAGCAACATCGAGGGACGCGGATTCCGCAACCTCGAGGAGAACCAGCGCGTCGAGTTCGACGTCACGGAGGGCCCCAAGGGCCCGCAGGCCGAGAACGTCCGCGCTCTCTAAAGACACCGAACTTCGACGGGGCCGCCCGGGACGACCGGGCGGCCCCGTCCGCGTTCCACACAGCGGCCGCGGCCGCTCAGCCCCGCGCCGCCAACGCCCCCGCCAGACTGGGCGCGACCGGCAGCAGCGGCAGCCGGGTCGCCTGGTAGGCGTGGTACACGTCCGGTTTGCCGCTCCAGGTGCCGCCCGCCGGAGGAGTGAGCGCCGGATCCAGCTCGTGGTGCCAGCTGCCGCGCACGGCGTCCACGAAGTACGCGGCGGCGTGGTCCCACCACGTCCGGTACCAGCGCTCGTAGCGGTCGTCCCCGGTACGCCGCCCCAGCACGGCCGCGGCCGACACCGCCTCGGCCACCACCCAGTGCATGCGGGCGCGCACCACAGGCGTGTCGTCGTAGTCCAGGGTGTAGACGAAACCCGCGGACCCGTCCACCGACCAGCCGCGCTCCACCGCCGCGGCGAACATCGCCTCGGCGTCGGCCAGCAGCCACGCCGGAGCCTCCGGCAGCGCCGCCTCCAGGTGCACCAGCAGACGCGCCCACTCCAGCACGTGACCGACCGTCACACCGTAGGGGCGGAACGGGTGGGCACGGTCGTCGGTGTTGTAGTCGGCCAGGACCCGCCAGTCGGCGTCGAAGTGCTCGGGCAGCCGCCAGTCACGCGCCGCCGCCACCTCGTGCACGAAGAAACGGGCCATGCGCAGCGCCCGCTCGGCCCACACCCGCTCCCCGGTGGCGTCGAAGACCGCCAGGAACGCCTCCACCAGGTGCATGTTGCTGTTGGCGCCCCGGTAGGGCTCGTCCGCGCTCCAGTCCGGCGCCCAACTCTCCCGGCAGCGGCCCGCCGCCTCGTCCCAGAAACGCCGCTCCACCACGTCGGCGGCGGCGTCCAGCAGCTCCCGCGCCCCCGGACGGCCGGCCAGGGCCGCGCTGGAAGCGGCCAGCAGCACGAACGCGTGCTGGTAGGCCTCCTTGCGGGGCTCGACGGGACGGCCGTGCGCGTCCAACGCGGCGAACCAGCCGCCGTGGTCGGGATCGCGCAGCGGCCCCGCCAACGCCCGCAGCCCGTGGTCGGCGAGCACCCCCGCCCCGGGCACGCCCTCCAGGTGCGCCAGGGCGGCCACATGCGTCACCCGGCAGGTGATCCAGGTCCGGACCCCCTGCTCGGGCACCGGCGCGCCGGCAGCGTCCAGCCAGGCGAAACCGTGCGCGGGGTGCGCGGCGGCGGAAACGAAGTCCAACAGGCGACGGGCCTCGGCGTCCAGCCAGGCCCGGTGTGCGGCTCGTGCGGTCCACGAGGTCATGGATGGCGTTCCCCTCGATCGTGGCGGGCTCCTCGGGACGCCGCCCTCCCTCCGTGCCGTCGGTGCGCAGCCGCGGCACGCGCACACGGCGCCGCGTGGAGGATACCCGCACCCCCGACGCCGCCCCCAGACCGCACGGCGCCCGGCGAGGCCGAGGACACCCCGACACCGCCCACGGGAAGCGGGGCGGGCTCACCGGGAACGGCGGAGCAGCCGCGCATAGAGCGGAGCCAGCGGACCGTCGAGGACCCCCGGCGGCGCCGCAGCGCCGCCGCCGGGCGGTGCGGGCAGCGCGGGAGCACACCAGAACTCCGCGGGGTCGGCGGGCAGAGGACGAGCCGCCACCCGCACCGGCGGCACCGCATCACCACCGTCCCCCGCCTCCTCCCGGCCCGCGCGACTACGGGCACGAACCGCGGCCAGCAGCGCGCCGCGGTCCAGCCCCCGCCACGCCACCAGGACGAACGGGTCGGCGTCCACCCGCCGGGCCAGAGCCCCCAGCACCGCCGAGACGTGCCCGCACACCTCGCGCCACTCCGGACACGAGCAGGTGGCCACCAACTCCGCCCGCCCCCGCGGCAACAACCCCAGCCCCAGCACCTCGAAGACCCGCGCCACCCCCACCGGCAGACGCCCGGCGACCAGGCGGGCACGGAACACCGGCTGGCCGCCCAG
>Ga0079224_100013304_pt1 | contig 11456 bp, 11 predicted proteins | sample Stecom2015_FD_80414 | JGI IMG/M metagenome (GOLD analysis project Ga0079224, IMG submission 80414) | Agricultural soil microbial communities from Utah to study Nitrogen management - Steer compost 2015 | ecosystem: Environmental > Terrestrial > Soil > Agricultural land | place: USA: Utah...
ACTGATCGCCTTCGCGATTCCGAAGTCGGTTACCGTCGCACTGCCGGCCGAGACCAGTACATTGTCCGGCTTGATATCGCGGTGGACTATGCCGTGGCTGTGTGCATACGCGAGCGCGCGTGCAACGTCGCGCATTAGCCCCGTCATCTCGGTAATACCGAGCGGGCCGGCCTCGAGCCGTTGCCGCAACGAGTCGCCGTCCACGTACGGCATGCTGAACCACGGGACTCCGCCAGTCTCGCCGGTGCTGAGCACCGGAACCACGTGCGGATGCTGCAGCCTGGCTGCGAGGAGCACCTCACGACGGAAGCGCTCGACGGAGATGCCCGCAAGCAGATCTGGCGCGAGTACCTTGATAACTACCTGCCGTCCAAGCGCGGTCTCCGTGGCGAGATACGTGCGAGACATGCCGCCTCCGCCCAACTCCCGCTGGAAGACGTAGCTGCCAGTAAGTGCGGATTCAATGCGGCTTCGGATCTCGTCCAAACCGAGAGGGATGTAGGTGGTCGTCGCTCGTGTCGTTAGCCGCCGTCATCGGCGACCCAGGTCAACCGGCGCGTATGCTCGACATTATGTCAATATGCCGAGGCCTTCTACGTTCGCAAGAGCGGGAAAATGAGTAGGCGAAGTATGCTTTGCGTGGGACGATGCCGACGCATCCGGCGCTGGGCTCTGAGACCGGAAGCCGAGACCCGAAAGGCATGAGGCTGGCCGCGCCGGGAAAGGAGAATCCCCGTGCGCCGGATGAGCCGTCGCCTTCAGGATATTCGCGAGCAGCACCCGTCTGGCAGGAGTCCCGATGCTCCGGGTATCCTGCGTTTGCAACCCAACCTCACATTCCGGAACCGTCATGTCGCCTCAGCACGATCCTGCCACAGCCGATCGCATCCAGTTCAGCTTCGATCGACAGCAGATGATGCACACCCTTGGCGCCACGCTCCTTGCCGTTCGCCCCGGCGAAGTGGAAATCGCCATGCCATTCAGCAGCGCTTTCACCCAACAGCACGGATTCCTTCATGCGGCGTCGACCACCGCGATCGCAGACAGCGCCTGCGGCTATGCGGCCCTCACGCTCATGCCGGAAGGCACCGAGGTGCTGGCCGTGGAGTTCAAGGTGAACTTTCTGGCACCCGCCGGCGGAGAACGGTTTGTGGCTACGGGGCGCGTACTCCGCGCCGGGAAGACGATTAGCGTCTGCGCCGGAGAAGTACATGCGGAGCTCGGAACTACGCGCAAGCTCGTTTGCGTAATGCAGGCGACGATGATGGCGGTACCGGTTGCCTGATTACGAGCCAACGCGCCCACCCCGAGTTGCTACCTGCCAACGATCGAGCGTGAGCGCGTCTTCGTTCGCGGCAAGCTTCTCCGGGTGGGCATCCATGCAGCAGGCACCAGTCGGTAGATACCGTCTTCGGCGCAGCTACTGCCGTTTCGCTCAGACCGCGGTGTAGCCGCCGTCTATCAGGTAGTACGCACCGGTAATGAACGACGCCTGGTCAGAGAGCAAGAATGCCACCAGCTGCGCCACCTCGTCCGCTCTGCCGAGCCGGCCTAACGGGTGCCTGGCTACCAGACCATCACGCTGCTCCTTCGGCAGGTCTTCAAGCAGGGGCGTGTCTATGTAACCAGGACCTACACAATTGATGCGCAACCCCTTCGGTCCGTACTCAGCAGCCGCATTCTTCGTCAGGCCCACCACTCCGTGCTTTGCAGCCGTGTATGCACCATTGCCGATCGCGGCTACAGTACCGTGAATTGACGCCATGTTCACGATAGAGCACTTCTCTGCACCCGCGCCAAGCATCGCCGGAATCTGGTAGCGCATTCCGTACAGCACGCCGTTCAGGTTGATCGCAATAACGCGATTCCAGTCTGCAATGTCCGTTTCTCCGGCTGGTGCCTGCGCACCACCAATTCCCGCGTTGTTCACCGCGAGGTTGAGCGCTCCGAAAGTGTCCACCGCGAGCTTCACTACACGTTCCGAATCTTCCGGCTTTGCAGTGTCCTGCTTTGCGGCGAGTGCCGTTCCGCCAGCACTCGTGATCTCTCCAGCCACTCGTTCGGCAGACTCCAGGTCGATATCGGTAACAACCACTTTGCTTCCCCGCTCGGCAAGCAGCTTGCCGATCGCTTCACCCAGGCCCGAGCCGCCGCCTGTCACTACCGCTACCGTGCCGTCGAATGATGCTGTCATGTCCCCGTCCGAAGTAGAATTGTTTCCGCCGAAAGTTTATCGGGATGAACTGCCCAACCTTCCGGTTGCAACTCATACTGAAGCAAGCGAAGCCTGCTCCTCACGCCGGTGTTCAAGACACGGGCCAGTCGCGCAGGATGTACTCAGCCATCCGCGACATCGAGCACTATTTCATCAATCGCAGCTCAACAGCTTTGGGCTGCTCCGGCCACACCAGCTCGGCTGCAATGCCCTGAGCTTCCAGCCAACCCTCCGCCGCCTCCGCAAGCCTTACCCTCTGAAACTCGAACCACGCCTCTCTCTCGGGCGGGAAATTCAGGAGCACGTCCTTGAAGCTTCGGAACGGCCTGCGCTTCTGCAGTGAATCCAGAAGCTCCCTGGACACACGGCCGTCCGCCACGTTCTCCGCAAATCGCACCATCCAGTCGAAAGCCTCGTCGGACGAAACCGGCGGAACGAAAAGGTGGCGCGTGCTGTTCTCGAGATCCTCCACCTTCGGCTCGTCGGGATAATCCTCTGCGTCTCCGTAAGCTGCAACGAGCAGAACCTCGCCCGAATCGAGATCCAGCCAGTTCGAAACACCTTCTTCGCTCATGCAGAAGGCCGAAACAAGGTCCATCGCATTGATTCGAAGCATGAGAACTCCGCGCCAGAGTTTTCACAGTTGAGTGGCACCTCAAACTGATTGATAATGTGCAGCCAGCGCCAGCGCGCTCCGGGAGTGACCTGCCCGCTGGCGCCGGGGGCGGCGTCCCGAAGGCGTTGATCGCAGCATCCGCATCCCGTTGGCAATCACCACCAGCACCGAAAGCTGGTGCACCAGCATTCCGCCGGCCATGTGGATATTGCCGGCAAGCACACCCGCCAGCAGACCACCTACGGTCACGAGCGCGATCGCAAGGTTCTGTCGCATATTGCCTAACGTAGCCCGTGAGATCACGATCGCCTCGGCCACCTTGCCGAGATCATCGCTCATGAGCGCAATGTCTGCGGTCTCGATTGCCACGTCGCTGCCGGCCGCACCCATCGCAATGCTCGTATCCGCCACAGCCAGTGCGGGCGCATCATTAATGCCATCCCCCAGCATCGCAACATGCTCGCCCTGGGCTCGAAGCTGCCTCACGTGCTCAACTTTCTGCTCGGGCAACAACCCCGCATGTACTTCCGTGATGCCAACCTCCCTTGCCACTTCGCGAGCAGCCAGGGGATCATCGCCGGTTAGCATGACCACGCGCCGCACTCCAATATCAGCGAGCTTTGCCAGCGCCGGTGCTGCGGACGAGCGGGCTGTGTCGGCTAGCCCGAGTATACCGACGAGTGTGCCATTCAACGCAACGAGAACCGGTGTGTGGCCGTCGCTCCTGAGCCCTGCCAACCTGCTCTCGGCTTCCTCGTGCAGCAGGATACCCCTGCGCTCGAGCAGCCTGCGATTACCCACCACGATTTCGTTTCCATCGTGCATTGCGCTCACGCCCATACCGGCGTGTTCCTCCAGTGCATCGGGAGCTGGCAGCACCCCTTCCAAACGCGCGGCCTCCACGATCGGCTTGCCAAGCGGGTGCCCTGACCCCGACTCGGCGATCGCTGCCAAACGAACCAGTTCGCGTTCCGCTTCAGTCCTGATGCCTTCCGCGTCAGGTTCCCCCGCGCCAACCGCAACCGCTCCCTGGTTCAGCGTAATCACCTCAACCAGGCGCGGCCTGCCCTCGGTGAGCGTGCCGGTCTTGTCCACTGCGAGCGTCGTAATGCGGCTGATCTCCTCAAGATGCTGCCCGCCCTTGATGAGTATTCCCGCTCTAGCCGCACGCCCGATCCCTGCCACCACGGAGACCGGTGTCGAGATTACGAGGGCTCCCGGGCAGGCTACGACCAGGAGCGTGAGTGCGAGCCTGACGTCTCCGGTGACAGCGAACGCCAGCATCGAGAGCAGGATTACGGCAGGCGTATACCACCGCGCGAAGCGGTCTATCATGCGCTGGGTTGGTGCACGCTCCTCCTGAGCCTCCTCAACCCTGCGCACTATGCGCGCGAGCGTGGTATCAGCTCCCACCCCGGTGGCACGCACGCGAAGCATGCCGTTCTGCGACATGGTGCCCGCATATACCCTGCTGCCCGCGGCCTTTTCTGCCGGGATCGGCTCACCGGTAATCGTGCTCTCGTCAACGGCGGCCGAGCCGTCCACAACTTCACCGTCAACCGGGATCTTCTGCCCCGGCCGAACGAGCACGGTATCCTGAAGCCTTACCTCGTGCGGCGCAACATCAACCGGCTCACCGTTGCGAAACACGGTTGCCATGGAGGGAGCGGCGTCCAGAAGTTCACGCAGCGCTCCCCGCGTGCGGCGCATCGTGCGCGCCTCGAGCCAGGCTCCCAGCATGAAGAGGAAGGTGACGGCAGCCGCCTCCCAGTACTCGCCGATCGCCAGCGCGCCAATCGCGGCAATGGTTACCAGCAGCTCGATACTGAAGCTGCGCGCACGCAATGCGTACCAGGCGCGAAGGGCTATGTCGCTTCCGGCCACGACTGCCGCTACCACCATCAGCACTGTCCACGCCTGCATCGAGCCAACGATCCAGCGCGACAGCAGCGCCAGCGTTATCAGCGACCCGCTTGCCGCAGTGAGCAACAATCGCCGGTTGCCCGTTTCCGATAGTGCGGCAGTAAGCCTGCCTGAAATCCTGTTCATTTTTGCATCTCCCATGGTCGTCCCCCGCTCCGCGGCGCTGCCTCGTTGCGGCGCGTCGGAACGGGGGCAGAAGTTGGGAAGGGCTCAGAAGGCAGACTGGCGAGCCTTGTATCCTACCCGGCGCACTGCCTCCACCAGCTGGTGGACTGTCGCTTGCGCGGGGTCATGCCGCACCTCGATACGACCCGCATTGAAGTGAACCCTGGCACTCTCGACACCAGGCAGGGCCTTCAGTGCCTTCTCGATTTTCCCGATGCAGGACGGGCACGAGAGTTCATCGCTTCGAAGCACCGAATCAACCGTTGCAGCTTCCATGATCATCATAGCTATCTCCTGTTCTTCCATGGGTTTACGAGGGGTTGTCCCCATCGTCTGTACCCAATCTAGGCCCTATAGCTAGGTACCGAGTCAAGCCCTGACGGCAATTGGTGTCCCAATGCGAACCCCGGCTCCGAGGTGTTTCGGAACCGGGGTTCGGCAGGAGATCACGCCAGCTGTTTTCGAATGGAGTTTCGGGTCGAATGCGCTATGCCGCCTCTGATTGCGACTCCAGCGCTTCAAGGAATGGGCAATCCCCGAGCGGCCCATGCACCTCGCACGATGCGGACATCTTCCTGAGCGCACCGCGAATGCGCTCGAGTTCCGCGATCTTCTCGTCTACGTCGGCAATCTTGGTGTCCACCCTGCTGCGCACCTGGCCGGGGGTCGTGTCCGGCGCCATTCGCAGCTGGAGCAGTTCCTTGATTTCCTTGAGCGTGAACCCCAGCGCCTGCGCACGACGAATGAAGCCCAGGCGTGCGACGTCCGACTCCGGATATTCCCGATAGCCCGACGGTCGCCGCGGCGGCTCATCCAGCAGGCCGCGTCGCTCGTAGTAGCGCACGGTCTGCACGTTCACACCCGCGGCACCCGCGAGTTGTCCAATTGTCAGCGTCTGCATGCCTGCCCTCCGATCAGGTCCTATCCCGAATGATAGACCCTTCACCTAGGTACCGAGTCAAGGGCTGGCCGATCGCTCTTCCACAGGCTCAGGCGCACCATCCGGCACCAGCTCCCTGATTTCGGGCTCCAGTTTCGAGCGCACTTCAGGAGCGAGAGACGCTACTTCCTCCCTCAGGCGCTCACGTCGCGCGGTCACGAGCTGGCCGAGCACCACTCGACCGGCTGCGGACGGCATGAGATGCAGTTCACCGTCCTCACCTCGCACCTCCTCCACCAACCGGGCACTCCGCAGCTCGGCCAGCGCGTCTTCCAGTCGTTCGGCAGGCACACCCCGCGAGCGTGCTAGCTCGCCTGGCCTGATGGACGGGTCTGCCTCGATCTGCAACAACAGCCACGCAGCCGGCGTGCCGACGTTCACTTCAGCCCTGCTCACGATTCGCGAAAAGTACTCCCGGCGAATGTCCCGGCTGGCGAGCAGTGACAGTGAACGCTCCAGCCGCGAGAGCGAGGTTGTGTCCGTCGGCATGGGGAAAATCAGCTCTGCCTCACGACCCACATCTCCCGCCGTCGCTGCAATGGTGTCTCTCAGCGGAAGTTCGGGCACGAGCCACGTGAGCAGGAAGGCAAACAGCGCTATCACCATCGCAACGAGAAACACAGTGCTTAACGACGAAGTGAATGCACTTATATAGATCTCATACACCGCCGGCGGCAGCTGCATTAGCGCTTCCGGGCTGAGCAGAGTGCCGGGAGGCAGAGCACCTTCCGCGGGGAGATTCCGGCTGAGCAGGAGCTGCAGCCTGCTGGCGAAGATCGCACCGAACACCGCTGTGCCCAACGCTCCGCCAATCAGTCGAAATAGCGTCGCACCTGACGTTGCCACGCCGAGCTCGCGGTAGTCCACCGCATTCTGCACGGCGATCACGAGCACCTGCATGATGAGGCCAAGTCCAAGGCCGAGCACTGCCATGGCAATGGATGCCTGAGCCACCTGAGTGCTCGCATCCATGCGCGAGAGAAGAAACAGTCCCACACCAGTCGTCGCGGTGCCGATAATCGGGAAGATCCTGTACCGTCCCCATCGGCTTATCAGTTGCCCCGAGCTGATAGACGTGAACAGCATGCCGCCCATCAGTGGCAGCATCTGCAGGCCGGATCCTGTTGGCGTTGCGCCGTTCACCACCTGCAGAAAGAGGGGGATGTAGGTAACCGAACCGAAGAGCGCGAAGCCCACTATCAGACCGATAACTGACGTCAGGCGAAACGTCTTGTTGGCGAACAGCGACAATGGTAGCACGGGTTCCGCCGCACGCCGCTCGGCAGCAACGAACGCGATCAGCGAGAGAATGGCCGTCACTCCCAGCACCACCATCTGCGGCGAGCTCCAGTCGTACAGAACGCCGCCGAGATCCGCGTAAAGCACGATGCAACTGAGTGCGACGGCCAGCAGGCTGGTGCCCAGGTAGTCGATCCTGTGGCTTATTCGCTTCACGTACTGCGGCAGCGTTGCACCGATCACCACCAGCGCCAGCGTTCCCAGCGGCAGGTTGATGTAGAAAATCCAGCGCCAGGAGAGGTGCGTGGTGAAGTATCCGCCGAGCAGGGGCCCGGCAATGCTCGACACCCCGAACACGGCGCCGAAAATGCCCTGGTAGCGTCCGCGTTCACGCGGGGGAACGACGTCGCCTATCGCGGCCTGGGTGGACACGAGCAGGCCCCCACCGCCAATGCCCTGAATGGCTCGGAACACGATGAGCTGCATCATGCTCCTGCTCATTCCGCACAGCACCGAGCCTACGAGGAAGATGACGATTGCCATCTGCAGCACGGGCTTCCGGCCGTACAGGTCGCCGAGCTTCCCATAGAGCGGAGTGACTACCGTCTGTGCCAGAAGGTATGCAGTGACCACCCATCCGAGTCGTTCGAGCCCGCCGAGCTCGCCAACGATTGTGGGAAGTGCGGTTGCGACGATGGTGGAGTCAAGTGCTGCGAGGAGCATCGCGAGCAGCAGCCCGCTGAACACGACGAGCACCTGGCGGCGCGGGAGGACAGTTGGGATTTCCGGATTTGCGGCGTTGTTCATCGGGGGAAGACTAGCAACACGCAGGTACGGTTAGTCGGGAGCGTGTGAACCGATCATCTCCGGCTGGAGGCTTGACCGGGCGAAGGTCGCCTTGTAAGCCACAGCATGGCTTCCTTCTTCGAACTCACGTTCATTACCGTCGCGGCGCTACTGCCCATCGTGAATCCGTTCAGCACGGCGCCCCTCTTTCTCGCGATCACCGAGGGGCAGGATCCGGAGACGCGGAACGAACAGGGCAGGAAGGGCGTGATCTACATGATTGCGATCCTCGGCACCTTCCTGCTGGCGGGTACGCTCATCATGACCATCTTCGGGATATCCCTGCCCGGAGTACGAATCGCCGGCGGTATCCTCGTTGGCCGTGTTGCGTTCCGCATGCTGTATCCGCCTGACGAGGGGGAGCTGACCCCGGACGAACGGAGAGAGACCAGGAGAAAGCGGGACATATCCTTCTTCCCGCTCGCGATGCCGAGCCTGAGTGGGCCTGGATCCATCGCGGTCACGATAAGCCTGGCGACCCTGGTCACCAACTGGTGGGACTACATAGCGATATTCATCGGAATCCTGGTGGTTGGGGTGATCGTCTTCGTCACCCTTCGTCTATCCGGCCACCTGACGCGGGTGCTTGGCGTGAACGGCGTTCACGCAATGACCAAGATCATGGGGTTCCTGATCTTCTGTATCGCGATCCAGTTCATCGTAAACGGAGTGACCGATCCGGAGCTTGTCGCCATGTTCAGGGATGCATGGGAGGCGGAGTAGTGCCGGCGCCAGGTTGAGCCGGTTTGGCATCGAAACACGATAGCCCTTCAGGACATTCTGCGAGGAGATACATGGCGAGGTGAATCGACGCTCTGCTGGCGCTGTTCCGGTCGGCGGCAGGTTTCGGCTGCGGAGACAGCGGAGACACCGGCATCCAACCTGACGATAAACGTCAAGTGCTGTCATCCATCAGCACTTGCCCCGTGTCGTTCGGGGGTTGGCAGGGCGGATCACTCACACTGCAGACACGGGCTCGCGATCGACCGGCCGTCGGCCTCGAGACCGTGAGCCGGCCACGCCTGAAATTGCGATTTACTCAGCAGAACCTGCACGAGGTGATCCATGTTCAGGCGAATCGGAACTCTCATTCTGGTAGAGTCGTGAGGTGGGTTTCGAGCAGGAACGCCATGATCTTCATCATGGACGAAAACTCCGCAGTAACGGACAGCGTGAGCATGATTGGAGGCACAGCTACTCGCAGCTTCACCAAGCCTGGCCTCATCCACTACTGTCAGCTGGACTGCTGGGATCCGCCCGACTTCGGCACTATTCACGTGCAGTGATTCAGCTGTCGAGCTTGCACCTCGCATCCGGAGTCGGCCCGCGCCACGGCGGGCGTGCTATACCGCCAACTCTCATCTTGCGCACCGGCTGGATGACCGTGATATGGGCCGATGCAGCACCGGGAGTGCCTTGAGCATCCGGGCTTCAATGTGAGCCGTTCCACTCTGAAATCCCGATAACAGGAAGTGCCACTCTCCTGATAGAGCCCGATGCTGAGCTTAACCGACGCGCCTCACTTCCTACGGGGCAGGTGGTGCCGCGTGAGCCGTTCTGCCCACAGGTCTCGACAGAGACAGGGACCTAATCTCAAGGTGAAACATGCACAACTCGACTCGCCGGCTTCTCCTGCTGACGTGTGCTATCGGAGGCGTTTCATGCGGTAGTGATAGCGCTGTTGAACCGACGGCTTCCGAACCCGTGGAGGCGCGCCCAAAAAGAACGCTGACGCGCCTGACCATCTATCCCCAAACCCTGAATATCGTTCAAGGCTTTACGAGCAACGTCGGTGTGGGAGGTAGGGATCAGCACGGAACATACCTGGAGGTGAATCGCAGCAAGTTCAGACTGTCCAGTTCCGACCCAGCGGTAGCGACTGTCAACAGCGAGGGTCTCGTTATCGGAATTGAGCCCGGCAAAACGAGTATTGTGGTGACCGCGCTTGCAGACACCTCCATGCGTGCCCAAATGGACGTCGTCGTAGCAGACTCGATCGCGGTAAAGTCGCGGGAAGTCTGGCGCGACCACAACGGCTGGTATCCGTCTCCAGCATACGTGCTTGCTGGCGGTGAAGTAGTATGGAACCTGCCGTCTTTCGAAACAAGCGCGCTGCATCTATGGAAGGGTGAGGAAGACGCTCAGCGCCATAGCATTGACCGGACGGCGACGACGTTCAAACTGACTTTTCTCGAGCCGGGGACTTTCGAGTTTTGCACAGGTGGGTGTTGGGATCCGCCCGACTTCGGCACTATTCACGTACGGTGAATTTCGACATCGAGTCGGCCCCGCGCTCCCTTGCGGGTCACCAGCGATCGCGGCTTGCGCAACGGCCGGCTGCCCATAATATGGTGCCGCATAGCGAATCCACCCGGATCGACGAGCTGGCCATGCAGCAGCGCACACCAACGGAGGCGCTCGAAGTCCGGGATACGGGCGAACAGAACGCTCTCGACAAGGTCGTTCCCGCGCTCTACGCGGAGCTGCGAACCATGGCGCACCAGCGGCTGCGCAGAACTCCAGGCGAGCGGTCGCTGAACACAACCGGGCTCGTGCATGAGGCGTATCTTCGCCTCGCCGCCACCCAGGGCGGGAAGTTCGACAACGACGGTCACTTCCTGGCGATCGCGTCTCGCGTGATGCGCAACGTACTTGTGGACCACGCCCGGGCGCGCACCTCCGCAAGGCGCGGCGGTGGCGTTGTGTTCACGGAGTTTCATGAAGACGCGTGGGCAGCAGATGTCAACCTGGACCGGGTGATGGAGCTTCACGAAGCTCTGGTTAGGCTCGAGAAACTCGATGAGCGTCAGGCAGCTCTCGTTGAACAGCGCTACTTCGGCGGACTCACCCTGGAGGAAATCGCCGCCGCAACTGAGCTTTCGCTGGCCACCGTAAAGCGCGAGCTGCGGTCGGCACGTGCGTGGCTGGCCGCTGAACTGGCGGAAGGATGATCTCGGATCGGGAGCTCTGGCAAAGGGCAAAGCCAGTTTTCGACGAGCTGGCCGACATGGAACACGATATCCGCCAGGCCAGGCTGAAACAGATTGCCAGGGCTGACCCGGAACTAGCCGCCGTGCTGGAGCGACTGCTCGAAGCGGACGACGTTTCTGAAGGCGCACTTCGGGACTACAGCTTTGGAGGCGGGAGCGCGCGAGACAGCGGAGCGAACTCCACTCCTCCAGCACAAGGTTTCGGGCCAGGCGCTCACGCCCCTGCCTCAGGCGGCGGCGCAAACGGCAGTTCGTCCGCCCACGCCACTTTCACCAGCGGACAGAACGCCTCACGCGACCCGCTCGGCATCATCGGCCACACCGTCTCGCACTTCCGCGTCACGGACTACCTGGCAGCGGGAGGCATGGGCGTGGTGTACTCTGCCGAAGACCTGCAGCTGGCGCGCACGGTGGCTCTCAAGTTTCCCCTGCCCCACCAGCACCTGGGAAGTGCGGTAAAGCAGAGATTCGAGAACGAAGCTCGATCCGCAGGGTCGCTCGACCATCCGAACCTGTGCACGA
>Ga0079224_100013305_pt1 | contig 11456 bp, 5 predicted proteins | sample Stecom2015_FD_80414 | JGI IMG/M metagenome (GOLD analysis project Ga0079224, IMG submission 80414) | Agricultural soil microbial communities from Utah to study Nitrogen management - Steer compost 2015 | ecosystem: Environmental > Terrestrial > Soil > Agricultural land | place: USA: Utah...
ACCGGCCGCAGGAACGCCTTCGTCGCGCTCCAGCGCACGCCGCGGCGCTGCGTCATCTGGAAATACGCGTTGCCGAAGTTGTCGCCGCGATTGAACTCGGGGATCTTCGGGATCCCGCATTCCTCGGCCGCATCGCGCCACGCGTCGAGGATCTCCCACGACACGCGCCGCTCCTCGACGCGCAGCTCGCCGCCCGCGCCGTGCATCTCGTCGGCGCCGTGCTGATAATCCTCGGAGCGCTTGAAGAGCGGCAGCACGTCGTCCCACGACCAGCCGCGATTGCCGAGCGACGCCCAATGGTCGTAGTCGCTCTTCTGGCCGCGCATGTAGATCATCGCGTTGATCGACGAGCAGCCGCCTAGGCCTTTGCCGCGCGCATAGCCGATCGCGCGGCCGTTGAGCCCGGGATCCGGCTCGATCGCGTAGCACCAGTCCGTGCGCGGATTGCCGATCGTATAGAGATAGCCGACCGGCACGTCGATCCAGAAGTAGTCGTCCTTGCCGCCCGCCTCGAGCAGCGCGACCTCGACCGACGGGTCCGCCGACAGCCGGTTCGCGAGCACGCAGCCGGACGTGCCGGCGCCGATGATCACGTAGTCGTACTCGCTCAACTCGCCCTCCCCGAAAATGGTGTCTGACACGATTTTTCCGAAAAACGGTGTCAGACACCATTTTTTCGGGCGTGTCGTTGACCGTCGCGGCGACATCTCTTAGCTTGCCGGGACCTCGATCGCCTCCCCCCGAACACGAGCATGCGCGGATGATCGTTCACTTCGGCCTGCACCTCGACGGCATGGCTCCGGAGCCGCCGCTGACGGCCGCCGGCGTCGTGACGGCGGGACCCGCGCGGCTGCTCGACCTCCTCGAGCTCCAGCTCGGGCTGCCGACGCCGTCCGTTCGGCCCGGCCAGACGCTGCTCGCCTACCAGAGCTGCCTCGAGGACCTCGACGGGCCCGAGCGCTTCTATCACGCGTCGCTCGCGGTCGATCCGCTCGGCGTCGCGCGCACGCTGCTCGGCTGGCGCGCCGCATGGTACGAGGCGGGATGGCGCGGCCGTTTCGACGGCACCGTGTCCCGGCGGCTCGCGGACGTCGCGGAGGTCGAAACGCTCGCGCGCGAGCGCGTGCCGCCGAATCCGGGACAGCGGCTTCAGCGCATCGACGCCGCGCTTCGCGCCGGCCTCGCGACACAGATCGAGAAGATCGTCCTGCACGACGAGGCAGACGCGCTGCCGCTCGGATGGCGGAACGTGCTCGCGCATTTCGAATGCGAGCTCGAGCGCGGCGTCGCGCTGGCCACGCATGCGGCCCCCGATACGGACCTCGGGCGCATCCAGCGACTGCTCCTCGAGCTCGACGAGGAATCCGCCGATGCGCTCCGCGCGGCAGCGGCGGACGACGGCGGCGCCCGGCGCGACCGCGTGCCGCTCGGAGGCGACGACAGCCTGATCGTGCTCCGCGGCGCGTCACGCGACGTCTCCGCGCAGGCGATCGCAGAGTATCTGCGCGGCACCGGCTGGGACGACGACATCGTCGTCGTCGCCGAGCGCGACGGCATCATCCTCGACAACGCGTTCCAGCGCGTCGGTTGCGCGCGGGCAGGCTTTCAGCACTACTCGCGCTTCCGCGCCGTCACGCAAGTGTTGAAGCTTGCGCTGTCGCTCGTCTGGAAGCCGCTCGGCCCCCGGCCGCTGCTGCAGTTCCTGCTGCATCCGGTCGGCCCGCTGCCCGGCCGCGCGCGCTCCGCGCTCGCGGAGGCCGTCGCATCGGAGCCCGGCGTCGGCGGTCATGCGTGGACCGCCGCGCTCGAGAAGCTCGCCGAGCGCGAGCGCGCGGCGGCCGAATCCGACGATCCGGCCGTCGAGTCGCGCATTGCATCGCTGCGCGCGGACGTCGGCTACTGGCTCGAGTGCGAGCGCTACGCGCCCGAGCACGGCGCACCGGTCACGGTGCTGATCGAGCGCACTCAGCGCTGCTCGACGTGGCTTGCGCAGCGCGTCAACACGGCCTCCGGCGTCGAGCGGGAGCTCTACGCGGCGGCGCTCGGACAAAGCGAAGCGCTGATCGACGCGCTCGCGAGCCTCCGCGAGCGCGGCGCGGAGCGCGTCGGCCGGCTGCTGCTCGAGCGGCTCGTCGACGAGGTCACCGGCTTCTCGCCGGACCCGGCAACGTTCGCCGAGGCGGAGCACTTCTGCGCGACGACGTCGGCGGCCGCCGTCACGCGGCCGTGGCGCACCGTGATCTGGTGGGACATCGCGGCGCAGGCCCGGCGCGCCGACTATCCGTGGTCCGACGCCGAGCTCGCGGAGCTTCGAGCCGAGGGCGTCGCGCTGCCTCCGATCGAGGACGTGATCCGGCTGCGCGCGCGCGGCGCCCTGCGGCCGGTGCTGAATGCCCGCCGGCAGCTCGTGCTCGTCGTGCACGACAGCGACGAGGGCCGGCATCCGTTATGGAGCCGGCTGACGAGCATCGCCGAGGGCTTCAACGAGGTCCGTCTCGAGGACGCGCTGCTCGGCGGCGCGGATGCGATCGCGCCGCTCGGCGTGCGCCTTCAGCCGCTCGAGCGCAAGCCGCTGCCGGCTTGCCGGCGCTGGTGGCGCCTGCCGCCCGACGTGCGCATTGCGCGCCGCGCGACCGAGTCCTTCTCGAGCCTTTCGAAGCTCGTCTATCACCCGCATCAGTGGGTGCTGCGCTACGCGGCGCGGCTCTCGGCCGGCCGCGCGTCGAACCTCGCCGACGGCCCTTTGCTCTACGGCAATCTCGCGCATCGCCTGTTCGAGACGTACTTCGCGGGCCTGCCGAACGGCGCCCTCCCGAAAAATGGTGTCAGACACGATTTTTCCGGAGAGCAGAAAAGCGGTGTCAGACACCCTTCGCCCGACCGCGAGCTCGAGGCGTGGGTTCGCAGGACGCTCGCCGAGATCGTCGAGCGCGAAGGCGCGGTGCTCGACGAGCCGGGGATGGGCGTGACGCGCGAGCGCGTGCTCGCGACGATCGAGCATGCGTTCTACGCGCTGCTCGCGCACCTCGGCGAGGCCGGCATCGTGCGCGCCGCCGCGGAGGCGTGGCACGACGTGCCGTTCGGCCCGAACGGCGCCGACGGACGCCTCTGCGGCGCGATCGACCTGCTGCTCGAGGATGCACGCGGCCGCGAGATCGTGCTGGACGTCAAGTGGGGCAGAGCCGATCAGCGCGGCCGCGAGATCGCCGAGAACCGCGCGCTGCAGCTCGCGACGTATGCCTACATGCGCAGCCGCCCGGAAGCCGCCGGCCGCTGGCCGCAGCAGGCTTACTTCATCGTGCAGAGCGGCGACATCATCGCGGCCGACACCCGCATCTTCCCGAATGCGAAACCGTTCCCGCCCGAGATGCCGGAGACGGCCGAGCAGGTGTGGCGACGTCTGATCCGAACGTACGACTGGCGCCTCGCGCAGATCGATTCCGGCGCGATCGAGGTCAACGCCGCCGGCACGGATCCCGACGACGGCGAGCGCCCGCCGGAGGATGCGCTCGCGATCGACGCGGATCCGGACGGCTACGACGACTTCGCCGGGCTGACCGGCTGGGAGCCGGGCGAGTGAGCACCGGCGAGCGCGCATGAGCGAAGCGTCGCGACCATCCGGTTCGAGCGATGCGCGGCGCTCGCGCACCGCACGTCAGCGCGACGACTTCGCGCACGTCCGCTTTATCAGCGCCGGCGCCGGCAGCGGCAAGACGTATCGGCTGACCGAGGAGCTCGAGCGCGCGCTCGTGCGCGAGCGGATCGCGCCGGCGCGAGTGATCGGCACGACGTTCACCGTCAAGGCGGCGGCGGAGCTGCGCGAGCGCGTCCGCGAGCGGCTGATCGAGCGCGGCTTCGTCGCGCTCGCCGAGCAGACGGCTCAGGCGCTGATCGGCACGGTGCACAGCGTCTCGGAGCGGCTGCTGCGGCGCTTCGCGTTCGAGCTCGGACTTTCGCCCGAGCTGTCCGTCGCGAGCCTCGAGGACTGCGCGGGCTTCTTCAACCAGGCGCTCGACGAGACGCTCGCGCCGGATCCCGAAGCGGTCCGGCGGATGAACGCCGTCGCGTGGCGGCTCGGCATCATGGACTGGCGCAGCGACGTGAAGTCGATCGCGGACCGCGCGCGGGACAACGCCGTCGCGCCGGGTGCGCTGATCGAGATGGGCCGGCGCTGCGCGCACGACATGCTGTCGAGGTTCCCGAAGCCCGAAGACCGGGACTTCGACGGCGCCTTCTTCGATGCCGTCCGCACCGCGCTCGACGAGATCGATCTCGACGTCGACACGACCGGCGGAACGCGCGACTACTACGACTGGCTCAAGGGCGCGATCTACAGCCTGCGCCGCCCGCCGGTCCGCTGGTCGCTGTGGCTCGCCGCGAGCAAGAAGTCCGCGCGCGTGAAGAGCGACGCGAGCGCCGCAAAGGTTCGCTCAGCCGCGGCCGCGTACGATCGCCACCCGCAGTTTCACGCGGATCTGCGCGAGTACATCGAGCGCTGCTACACGCTCGCCGCGCACGCCCTCGCCCGCTTTCAGGCGATCAAGACCGAGCGCGGGCTGATCGACTTCGGCGACATGGAGCAGCGCCTGCTCGCCGCGCTCGACGAGCCGCACGTCCGCGAGCGCCTCTCGAGCGAGCTCGAGCTGCTGCTCGTCGACGAGTTCCAGGACACGAACCCGATGCAGCTCGCGATCTTCATGAAGCTCGCCGCGCTCGCGGACAAGGCGATCTTCGTCGGCGACGTGAAGCAGGCGATCTACGGCTTCCGCGGCTGCGACCCCGAGCTCGTGCACGACACGCTCGCCGCGCTCGTCGAGCGCGGCGGTGAGGTCGACGTGCTCGAGCGATCGTGGCGCTCGCGGCCCGCGCTCGTCGAGTACGTGAACCGGGTGTTTACGCAGGCCTTCGCCGGAGAGCTCGAGCGCGGGCAGGTCGAGCTGCGCCCCGAGCGCGCCGAGCAGGTCGACGCCCCGGCCGTAACGTGCTGGACGATGACGGGAGGGAACGGCGAGGAGCGCGCCGCGCAGCTCGCGGGCGCAATCGCGCGGCTCGTCGAGTCGGGCTTCCCGATCGTCGATCCCGACACGCGCGAGCCCCGCCCCGTGCGCTGGGGCGACGTCGCGGTGCTCGCCGCGAGCAACACCAACGTCGAGGAGATCGCAAAAGCGCTGCGCGCCGCGCAGGTGCCGATGAAGATGACGTTGTCGGGGCTGCTGAAGGTGCCCGAGATTGCGCTCGCGAAGGCGGCGCTGCGCAGGCTCAACGACCCGGCCGACACGATCGCGACGGCGGAGATCGTCGCGATGACGTCAGGTCTGCCGCAGGAGGCGTGGCTCGAGGACCGCCTTCGCTGGCTCGAGCAGAACGACGAGGGCAAGACGTGGGCCGAAAGCCACCCCCTCGTCGAAAGGCTCGAAAGGCTCCGGGGAACGATCGGCACGCAGTCGCCGGTCGAGGTCGTCGCGCGCGTGCTGAACACGATCGGCCTCCGCGAGGCGGCGACCGCGTTCAGCCAGAACGCGATCAAGGCCGCACAGCGGCACAAGAACCTCGACGCGCTGCTCGACCTCGCCGTGGAGTACGAGCGCCATTGCGACGCGCAGCACCTCGCCGCGACGCTGACCGGCTTCTTGTTCTGGCTCGAGAACCCGCACTCGCCGGAGCTCGATTTGCAGCCGGTCGTCACGAGCGGCGACGCCGTGCACGTGCTGACCTATCACAAGGCGAAGGGCCTCGAGTGGCCGGTGGTCGTCGCGGCCGATCTGCATTTCTCGTGGCCTTCGCGGCTGTGGGACGTGCGGATCGAGCGGGACGGCACGCCGTTCGACGTCGAGAACCCGCTCGCCGGCCGGATGATCCGTTACTGGCCGAACGTCTTCGGCTACCACACGAAAGGCATCCCGGCGCTCGAAGCGCTGTGCGAATCCGCGGAGGCGCGCGCGTGCGAGGCGCAGGGCGAGCGCGAGATTCGGCGGCTCGCGTACGTCGGCCTGACGCGGGCCCGGGACGCGCTCGTGCTAGCCGTGCCGAACCGCGACCCGAGGCCCGATAGCTGGATCCGCACGTTCCACTGCGCGGAGCTCGTGCCTGCCGGCGAGCGGCTCGAGCTCGGCGACGGCAAGACGATCCCGACCCGGGTCGAGGTGCTGGACGACGACCCGGAAGGCGCGGCGCCGCCGCCGTTCACGCCGCGAAGGCTGCCCGAGCGCACCGCGCGCACCTTCAACCGTGAAAGCCTGTATCCGTCGGCGCTGCCGCCGCTCGGGCATGCCGAGATCGTGGACCGGATCGATCTCGGCGCGCGCATCCCGCTTCGGGGCGGCGACATGACGTCGATCGGCATCGCGCTGCACGCCGCGATTGCGGGTTATCTCGTGAACCCGCAGACGGCGGACGCGCTCGAGCGCATCCGGGCGCAGCTTTCGAGCGCGGAGGTCGACGCCTTCGTCGATGCCGAGCATGTGCTCGCGGCCGCCGAGCGATTCCGCGCGAAGGTCACCGAGCTCTTCTCGCCGCGGATGCACGTCGAGTATCCGATCGTGCACTTGCGCCCGGACCGGCGGGTCGTGCGCGGATCGATCGACGTGCTCGTCGAGACCGACGCGGGCGTCGTGATCATCGATCACAAGTCGTCGCCGCGGCCGAGATCCGAGTGGATCGAAGACGCGCTCGAGCACTCGGGGCAGCTCGACGCGTACCGATGTGCGCTCGAGGCCGCGCAGATCAGCGTCCGCGAGTGCTGGATCCACTTCCCGGTATCGGGCGGGCTGCTGCGCGTCGCCGTCGAGCCGCGCAAGCGGCTTGCCCGGTTCTCCGCTGCGAGTCAGCGCGACCTCTTCGCGTAGAAACCGGGCTTCGATCCGCTCGCTCGGCGACGACCAGGCGCCGGGCAGCTCAAAGCTCGAACTCGAAGCGCACGCCGATGTGATAGGCCGTGCCGCCGAGCTCGATGCCGTTCGTCTCGGCGTCGAAATGCTCCGCTTCGATCAGCACGAAGCTGCGCGTATACATCGGGCCGCCCGGCCCGGACGCCGCCCGCCGCGAGCCGCTGCTCGCGAAGCGCCAGCGCAGACCCGCGCGGACGAGGCCGCCGATATCAGTGCGCCCGTCGACATCGGACTGCAGGTCGACCTCCTGCCGGTACCACGCTCCGCCGACGCCGACGCCCGCATACGGCACGAGGCGGCGGCCCGGCCGCTCGAAGATGAAGTCCGCGAAGACGTGCAGCGGCATCACCGTGAGCTCGACGGCGTCGGGGATGTCGGTGCCGTCGGGCGCGCGCGCGAGCCCGTCGTCCTCGCGAAAGCCGATCCGCCCGCCGACCTCGAGCCAGCTTCGCAGCCGATAGCCGCCCGTGATCGAGAACGACGTGTCGCGATCGCCGCCGTAGAACGTCTCGTAGCCGTCGAGGTCGGGATACGTGTAGCCGCCGACGATCGAGTACATCCATCGAGGGCTCGATTCGCGGTCCTGGGCCTCGGCGGGCGACGGGGCGAGCGCGAGCCCCGTGGTGCACGTGACGACGGCAAGCCCCGCCGCGCACCGAGCCGCCGCTCGGCGGCGGCGTCTTCGTACGAACGCGGCGACGGCCGCCGCGCAGGCCGCGGCGAGCAACGCGAGCCCGAGCTTGCCGTGCTCGAGCGAGACGAGCGCGAAAATCACGGCGGGCTTCAGCATCATCCTCACGGCCGGCTTCCACGCGGCATGCGCGTCGAGCCAGCGCGCAGCCGGCGGGCTCAGCGCGTAGTAGCGCGCGACGATCCAGCGGCCGAGCGCATTCGTCAGCAGATGACGATCGCGGAACGCGCGCAGGATCTCGACGTCCGCCGCGTGCTTCGACCCGAACGCCGCCGTCGCGATGAAGCACGCGTCCTCGTCGGTCAACGGCGGAAAGGCCTCGAGCGGCGCCGCAGTCGCGGACAGCACGCCGGACAGCGCGCTCTCCGCATCCTCGCCGAGCGCGAGCGACGCCGGCGGCGACAGCACGCTCTCGTGGCGCTCGGGCGTATTGTCGTAAACCGAGACCGCGACGTGATAGGTCGCTCGGGCAATCGCGCTCACCGCGAGCTGGTACGTCGTCCCGTTCGCGAGTCCCGTGACGGCGTGCCGCTGCGTGCCGGCCGGGACCTCGAGGCGATTCTCCGTCGGGTCATCGATGCCGTAGTAGATCGCGTACGCATCCGCGTCGGGGACGGCTTCCCACTCGAGCACGACGGACTCGTTCCGGCCCTGCGCATCGATCAGCCGCGGCGCGAGCGGCGGCGTCGCGGTCGCGTCGAGACCCTCGAGCGTCAACGTGGTGACGGCGCCCGCGTCGACCGGAGAAGGGCCGTTCGCGGCGTCGTCGCCGTTGTAGTCGTCCGGCGACTGCGGCGGCGCGCCCCGCACGTAGTGCACGCGATAGCCGCCGGGATTCGTCGAGCTCGTGACCCGATAGCTTTCATTCGCGCTCCACGACACCTCGAGGCCGAAGCCCTCGTCGGCGTTGCCGACGGCGCGCAGAGTCGGTTGCCCGACCGGAAACGGGAACGCATCGGCAAGCTCGCCGCCGTACGCGCCGGCATCGGCCGTGGTGTCGTCGATCACGTCGAGGCCGCGGCCGATATCGATGCACGCCGAGCCCTCGCGAAGGTGGAAGTCGCGCTCGTCGGGCGACACGAAGCGCGGATCGCCGAACACCGAGCCCGCGCCCGCCTCGCCGTCCGCGTCGCTCGGCGAAGCGTCGTTGCGAAAGAAGCAATTCGAGCGGACGTTCTGAAAAGCCGTCGTCGTCGCTATCGCCGTGGCGTTTTCGGCGAAGATGTTGTTCACGATCTCGACCGCGGCCGTCGCGCGGCGGATCGCGGTGCCGTTTGCGAAGAAGACGTTGTTCGCGGCCTCGACGCTCGAAACGTCGACGTCGAGCCCGACCTCGCTCGCGCGATCGAAGACGACGTTCGAAATATCGACGCTCACGCTGTTCAGCACGGAGATCGCCGTTTGCGAATCGATCAGCGTGAAGTTCGAGAAACGCAGCCCCGTGACGTCCGCGATCGTCACGGTCGGCAACGACGCGTCGTCCGGAGCGATCAGCGTGCGGGCCGTCTCGCGGCCGACGACGTCGACACCGTCGCGCAGCGTCAGGTTTTCGGTGTAGCGGCCCGGCTCGACGAGCACGAGGTCGTTCTCCTCGGCGGCATCGATCGCGGCCTGGATCGTCGAATGATCCTCCGGCACGATCAGTGTGTCCGCCGCGGCTGCGGCGATGCAAAGCGCCCAGACGGGCGCGACGAGATGAATCGCTTTTCGCTGCAAGCTGGCTTGACCGGGTGGCGAGGGCCGAATGCGCTCCGAGAGGCCTAAGAGACCAAGAAGCGCGACTTCGAGTCAAGCAGCCGATTCACCGCGCGGAACCGCCGGGAAACCGCCCGAAGCCCCCCGCCTTCCCCGGCCCTTGCCGGGGTGATACCTTGGTCCGATTCCGTACAAGAAGAAGGCTGGAGGAGTAGCCGATGATCACTCGACGGGAAGTACTCGCACTGACCGCGCAGGCGGGCGCCGCGCTGGCCCTCGCCCCTCGTCTCGGCGCCGCACAGGGGCGCGGCGAGCTGATCACCCGACCGATCCCTTCGACCGGTGAGGAAGTGCCGATCATCGGGCTCGGCAGCTCCGCGACCTTCAGCGAGGCGGCAGGGGACGAGGACTACGCCGCCGTCCGCTCCGTGCTCGAGACGATGCTCGACCTCGGAGGCACGGTCTTCGACACCGCGCCGAGCTACGGCGCGTCCGAGGAGGTCGCCGGCCAGATCGTTCAGGAGCTCGGCGTGCTCGACCGCGTCTTCTGGGCGACGAAGCTGAACGTCGCCGGCTTCGGCGGCGGCTCGGCAGACCCGGAGGCCGCGCGCCGTCAGGTCGAGACGTCGCTCGAGCGGCTCGGGCGCGAGCCGATCGACCTGATCCAGGTGCACAACATCGCCGACATGCAGACGCAGTTCTCGATCCTGCGCGAGTATAAGCAGGACGGCCGCGTCCGCTACATCGGCACGACGTCGACGTTCAAGCGGCAGTACGAGGATCTCGAGCGCTACATGCTCGAGGAGCCGCTCGACTTCATCGGCATCGACTACGCCGTCGACAACCTCAGCGCCGAGGAGCGCCTGTTCCCGATCGCGCAGGACCGCGGCATCGCGGTGATGGTGTACATGCCGTTCGGCCGCACCCGGCTGTGGGACCGGGTCGAGGGCCAGGACGTGCCGGAGTGGGCCCGCGAGTTCGGCGCGGAGACGTGGGCGCAGTTCTTCCTGAAGTTCGCGGCATCGCATCCCGCGGTCACGGTCGTGACGCCCGCGACGAGCCGTCCGCACCACATGGAGGACAACATGCGCGCGGCCTATGGCCGCTTGCCGGACGAGGCCGAGCGGCGGCGCATGGTCGAGTTCATCGAGGGCCTCCCGACCTGATCCCGAAGGAAAATCGTGTCAGGCACCCATTTCCGAAATGGGTGTCGGACACGCTTTTCCGCCGCCCCCTGCTCGTTGCCTCGGCCGCGCACTGATTGACCCCGGACGAAAGCGCGGCCTAGGCTGATCGCCATGAGAACCGCTCCCTTCGCCCGCACCGGCATCGAAGTATCCATGATCGGTCAGGGCACGTGGAATCTCGAGCACGACGATCCGGAAGAAGCCCTCGCCGCGCTCGACGCCGGCCTCGACGCCGGCATGGCGCACATCGACACCGCGGAGCTCTACGGTCACGGGCAAGTCGAGCGGATGATCGCGCCGATCGTGCGTCAGCGGCGCGACGAGATTTTCCTCGTCTCGAAGGTGCTGCCGCAGAACGCGTCCTACGAGCGCACGCTGAAAGCCTGCGAGCAGTCGCTGCAGCGGCTCGGCACGGATCACCTCGACGTCTACCTGCTGCACTGGCGCGAGAGCCGCACGCCGCTCGAAGAGACGTTCAAGGCATTCGACGCGCTGCAGGAGGCCGGCAAGATCCGCCACTACGGCGTCAGCAATTTCGATGTCGAAGACCTCGAGGAGGCGATCGGGATGGTCGGCGAGGGGCGGATCGTCTGCAATCAGGTGCTCTATCACCTGAACGAGCGCTCGATCGAGCAGCGACTCGTCCCCTGGTGCCGGGCCCATGACATCGCGATCGTCGCGTACAGCCCGTTCGGCAGCGGGCGCTTTCCGTCGACCCGAACGAACGGCGGACGCGTGCTCGCGTCGATCGCCGAGCGGCGCAACATCACGGTCTACCAGGTGGCTCTCGCGTTCCTCGTGCAGCAGAGCGGCGGGTTCGCGATCCCGAAGGCCGCGCGCGTCGAGCACGTGCTCGACAACGCGCTCGCCGGCGATCTCGAGCTGACGCGCGCCGAGATGCAGTCGATCTCGGACGCGTTCCCGGTGAAGCCGCGCAAGTCGCTGCCGATGCTATGAAGGCGTGAAAATGGTGTCAGACACCCTTTTCTCGAAAAA
>Ga0079224_100013306_pt1 | contig 11456 bp, 10 predicted proteins | sample Stecom2015_FD_80414 | JGI IMG/M metagenome (GOLD analysis project Ga0079224, IMG submission 80414) | Agricultural soil microbial communities from Utah to study Nitrogen management - Steer compost 2015 | ecosystem: Environmental > Terrestrial > Soil > Agricultural land | place: USA: Utah...
GTTTTAAAGTTTCTTATTACTAATCAAAAAATTATTGTAACCTAAACCCAATTGCAATTCAAGTACTTGTTGTTGAAGCATTTCTAGAATGGCTAAAAAGTTATATACAAACTGGACTTTATTTTCAGAATTTTGAAGAACGGAATGGAAATCCACTTTCTTATTAACTTCAACAAGCATAGCAATAGCCTTCTTTTGTTGTTCAATTGTGTAAGGGTACTGAACAACGGTATGTCTTATTTCCTCACTTCGGTTTTCATAGGTAGCCATTAAACGTTCATAAGTTTTCATCAACTTAAACAGGTCGAATGATGAAAGTTCCTCTATTTGGTTGTTTTCTTGGCTTGCCAATTCAAGATCATAATCTATATTACCCCGACTGTGCATTTGCCACCTTTTGTCCTCTAGCTCTTTAAGATCTTCACAAGCTACCTTAAATTGCTTATAAGCAATTAGCTTTTGAATAAGGTCTTCTTGTAAATCAATTTCATTCCCTTCCTCATCGACAACTGCTTTTGGTATCAAGGTTCTTGCCTTGATACGCATAAGGGTAGCTGCTACTAGGATAAATTCGCTGGCAACTTCCATATTCAACTCCTGCATTTTTTGAATGTAGGCTAAAAAGTCGTTTGTAATTTCAGAAAGAGAAACATCATGAATATCAAGCTCTTCACGCTCAATAAATAAAAGTAAAAGGTCGAAAGGGCCTTCAAATTCTGCGGTTTTTATTTCAAAGGCTTGAGCACTCATATCCTTACAAAAATACAGAAAGCTTTTATCAAATAAAAAACAACACCTAATAGACATTTATATTGTCTTATCTTTTCTATTTTAGGATGTTTTAATTATTATAACGTACTTTGTAAAGTTTGGGAGTAACGTTAAAAATATGGATTTTGAACCGGGAGATATTTTAAAATTAATTAATACACCTGCAGATTTAAAAAAACTGCAAGAAAAGGACCTAGAACAACTTGCCGACGAACTACGTCAATACATCATTGATGTAGTCTCTAAAAATGGGGGGCATTTTGCTGCTAGCCTGGGTGTAGTGGAGCTTACAGTTGCATTACATTACGTATTAAACACTCCCTATGACCAATTAATTTGGGATGTAGGTCACCAAGCTTATGGACATAAAATCCTTACTGGCAGACGGGAAGTATTTCATACTAATCGCTTGAAAGGTGGAATAAGTGGCTTCCCTAAACGATCTGAAAGCATATACGACACCTTTGGTGTAGGACACTCTTCTACTTCAATATCTGCAGCGTTAGGGATGGCTGTGGCTTCTGTTTATAAAGGAGAAACTGACCGACAACATGTGGCAGTGATAGGAGATGGCGCAATGACAGCAGGCATGTCTTTCGAAGCTTTAAACCATGCAGGTATTGAAAACTCCAATTTACTAGTCATCCTGAATGACAACTGCATGTCTATTGACCCCAATGTTGGCGCTCTTAAAGAATACTTAACTTACATATCCACATCAAAGCCTTACAATCGCTTTCGGGATGATATCGGCTATGTATTAGGGAAGATTTCAGAGCTAGGACCAGATGCATTGGGCGTAGTTAAGAAGATAGAGAAGAGCATTAAAGGGACCTTATTAAAGAACAGCAATCTATTTGAAGCTTTTAAATTTCGCTATTTTGGCCCTGTTGATGGTCACGATGTGAAACGCTTAGTTAAAACCTTGGAAGATTTGAAAGACATTCCAGGACCAAAACTATTGCATTGCATCACTGTCAAAGGGAAAGGCTATGCATTAGCTGAAAAAGACCAAACTACTTGGCATGCGCCTGGATTATTTGATAAAATAACCGGCGAAATAAAAAGAAATAAAGTTACAAAACCTGTTCCTCCTAAATACCAAGATGTATTTGGGCATACTCTTGTTGAATTAGCAGAAAAGAACGATAAGATAATGGGGATCACGCCCGCTATGCCTTCGGGATCTTCCATGAATATCATGATGAAAGCCATGCCTGAACGCGCATTTGATGTCGGCATTGCAGAACAACATGCGGTTACGTTTTCAGCAGGTTTAGCAACTCAGGGATTAGTCCCTTTCTGTAATATTTATTCAAGCTTTATGCAACGGGCTTATGATCAAGTCATCCATGATGTCGCTTTACAGAATCTTAATGTGGTATTCTGTTTAGATCGTGCCGGAATCGCGGGCGCAGATGGAGCTACCCATCATGGAGCTTATGACATTCCCTATATGCGATGCATTCCAAACTTAACTATTTCTGCTCCTATGAATGAAGAGGAGTTAAGAAACCTAATGTTTACTGCACAGCAGGATGACATGGGGCCGTTTGTAATTCGATATCCTCGTGGGCAGGGAGTGCTTCCAGACTGGCGTAGACCGTTAAAAGCAATAGAAATAGGAAAAGGAAGAAAGATTTGTGACGGGGAAGAGATTGCTATTTTAAGCATCGGCCATATTGGAAACGAGGCTGTTAAAGCAATTCAAGAGCTGAATAATGAAGGCGTATCGCCGGCTCACTATGATCTCCGCTTTGTGAAACCTTTAGACGCAAAGTTGCTTCATGAGGTATTCAAAAATTATAAATATGTCATCACTGTAGAAGATGGTGCGATTGAAGGAGGAATGGGAAGTGCGGTTCTAGAGTTTATGGCCGACCATAATTACCATCCTCAAGTAGTGAGATTAGGAATCCCAGATACAATAGTTGAACATGGTGAACAGGCTGAACTATGGGCAGACTGTGGTTATGATGCTGCAGCTATTGTGAAAGCCGTAAAACAATTTGGCATTAGTAGAAAATCCAATATTTTGGTTGGTTAACCCAATGCAAACATTCATTAGCATTACAATTACGCAATATTAGAAAATGTATAGAACACATACTTGTGGGGAGCTAACGCTTGCCGACCTTGGAAAAGAAGTACTATTAAGTGGCTGGGTGCAAAAATCTCGCGACCTAGGAGGCATGACCTTCATCGACATGAGAGATCGTTATGGAATTACCCAATTGACCTTTAACTCAGATGATAACGCCGATCTACGAGCTACTGCTCGTGAGCTAGGAAGAGAATATGTGATCAAAGTAAAAGGCACCGTGATTGAGCGCTCTAGTAAAAACTTGAAAATCCCTACCGGAGAAATTGAAATTAAAGTAACGGATTTGGTCGTTTTAAACTCTTCTAAAGTCCCTCCGTTTACTATTGAAGATGAGACGGATGGCGGAGAAGATCTAAGGCTGAAATATCGCTATCTAGACTTGCGAAGAAACGTAGTCCGCGAAAACCTAATTCTACGCCATAAAATGGCTCAAGAGATAAGAAAGGTTTTGGATGGGATGGACTTCTTAGAAGTAGAAACCCCTGTATTAATCAAATCTACACCAGAAGGAGCTAGGGACTTTGTTGTTCCCAGCAGAATGAATCCTGGAGAGTTTTATGCGCTTCCACAATCACCACAAACTTTTAAGCAGCTTTTAATGGTTTCTGGATTTGACCGCTACTTCCAAATTGTGAAATGTTTTAGGGATGAGGATCTACGTGCCGACCGCCAACCGGAATTCACTCAGATCGATTGTGAATTGGCATTCGTTGAACAAGAAGATATTCTTAATATTTTCGAAAAACTAATTCAGCATCTCTTTAAAAACATAAAAAATATTGAGCTCGGAGAATTCCCTAGAATGGATTATGCTGACGCTATGCGTTTATATGGTTCTGATAAACCAGATATAAGATTTAGGATGCAGTTCGTTGAACTAAACCACCTTATTCAGGGTTCAGGATTTCCTGTCTTTGATCAAGCAGAACTGGTTGTCGGTATTAATGCAGAAAACTGCGCTTCCTATACCCGTAAACAGTTAGACGAACTAACGAACTATGTTAAACGACCACAAATTGGGGCTACAGGTTTGATTTATTTACGCTACAATCAAGATGGTACCTTAAAGTCTTCTGTGGATAAGTTTTATGATGAAGCAAAGCTAAGTGAGATTGCCAAGGCATTTGATGCGAAGCCGGGGGACCTTATTTTAATGATGGCTGGCGACACGGACAAAACTCGGAAACAACTAAATGAATTACGATTAGAAGTAGCTAAGCGTGAAGGTCTTAGAAATAAAGAAGTTTTTTATCCACTTTGGGTTGTAGACTTCCCTCTATTAGAATGGGACGAAGAATCGAATCGTTATCATGCTATGCACCACCCTTTTACTTCTCCAAAGGCTGAAGATTTCAACCTATTAAACACACAACCTGGAGAGGTACGTGCGAATGCTTACGACTTGGTAATCAATGGAATTGAGATTGGCGGAGGTTCTATTCGTATCCATGATCGAGAAATACAGTCGAAAATGTTTTCTTTACTCGGATTCACACCTGAAGATGCTAAGAAACAGTTTGGCTTTTTAATGGATGCCTTCACTTATGGTGCTCCTCCTCATGGTGGAATTGCCTTAGGATTTGATCGTCTAGTATCTATTTTTGCAGGATTAGATTCTATTCGCGATGTAATCGCCTTTCCAAAAAACAATTCTGGTAGAGACGTTATGATCGACTCCCCTTCACCTATTGACGAAAAACAATTAAAAGAGCTTTCTATCTCTGTTAATTAACCAAATTACACAAAAGTCTGGGCTTCGAAGGGAGTAAGCTCAGACTTTTGAAAATTAAAAAGGAAGGTCATCTTCTTCTGTCTTTTCTCCGCTTCTGTCATTTTCTTTGAAATTAACCTCATTTGAATCGTGGGTTGAGCTATTAGTCTTATTATCATGATTTGTAGGTGAACTACCTTCAAAGTCGGTTTTCCTCCCTAACATATTAAAACTTTCTGCTACAATTTCTGTGGCATATCGCTTAATACCTTCCTTGTCTTCATACGTACGAGTGCGGATTTTACCTTCGATATAAACAAGCTTTCCTTTATGGAGATACTTAGCAGCAATATCTGCTAATCCTCGCCACATAACAATATTATGCCACTCAGTTTGCTCAATTCTACGTCCATCCTTATTATATGTTTCCGAAGTAGCTAATGGGAAACTAGCTACAGAAACATTATTATCCAAATGACGAATCTCTGGATCCTTGCCTAAATGTCCTACTAAAATAACTTTGTTAACTCCTGACATAATTTATTAATTTATATTAAAAAATGGCTCTCCATATAGAAAACGATCAATTTTGGTTTAGCTAATTTATCTAAATCTTTTATCAAAACATAATTCCAAGTCGTGTTTTCACTCAAATTTAGGGCCGTCTTAGAAACTTCAAAAAAGCGAGCATAAATGTTTTGATGACTTAAAACATGTTTATAAGGTTTACTAATACTCTTGATTGTCAAGTCGGTTCCAAAAACCTGAACTACGTCGGGATGAACAATTAATTCCTCCGGACTCAGTTCGTTATCGCTCTCAATTAAAGGAAAATCATGCAAATGCTGCCAGATATCTCCTTTACCCCTTTTGTTCATAAGAATACTTTCACCCCCTTTAATAACAAAATAATTAAAGTATCGATTTCTACTTTTTGCTTTTTTAAACTTTACTGGCAAAAGGTCAATCTCTTGATGTATGAACGCATAACAGCTACTGCTTATGGGACAAACCGCACAATCAGGATTTTTTGGTTTACATTGAAGAGCACCGAATTCCATGATCGCCTGATTGTAAGTAGCAGGACTACTCGGATCTATCAGCTCATTTGCTAATTTTGAAAACACTTTTTTCCCTTCTGAGGAATTTATCGGCTCATTAAGCCCAAAAACACGGGCGAGAACACGGAAAACGTTGCCATCCAAAACAGCATGTACTTCATTAGCAGAAAATGACGCGACAGCTGCCGCTGTATACTCTCCAATACCTGGTAAAGTCAATAGACTACTATAACTGGAGGGAAACACTCCATTAAATTGATTAACTACGATTTTAGCAGCTTTGTGTAAGTTACGTGCTCGAGAATAATAACCAAGTCCTTGCCATAAGCGTAAAACCTCATCTTCTTCTGCAAGTGCTAGCGCCTGAACAGTGGGGAAGTTTTCTGAAAATGTATAATAGTAATCCATCCCTTGCGCTACCCTGGTTTGTTGAAGAATCACTTCTGACAACCAAATCTTATAGGGGTCAACCGTTTCTCTCCATGGTAGATCCCTTCTATGAGTGCAATACCAATTAATTATTTCCTTTGAAAAAGACATTTAAAATAGAATAATATGATGAAACCTGAAGGGCTGCATTTAAATTTAAGGGTAAAGATTGTGTTTTCTATCTGCATAACGAGAAGAATATGCAAAATACAGGTAATATGTGACATACTAATTTGGCTAATAGTTAGTTTCCTTGAAAACTATTATGTTTATTTTTGAGAATTCAATTTAAAAGGCTTACTTTTGCATCCCAATTCAAACGATTGGGAACACCTTTGTTAAAAAATATATAAGAAAATAAAACATGACTAAAGCAGAAGTTATCGCAGAAATTTCGGACAAGACTGGAATAGAGAAAGTTGTTGTGCAAGAAACTGTTGAAGCATTTTTCAAAGTGGTTAAAAACGCCATGGTAGAAGGGGAGAATGTTTACGTTAGAGGATTTGGTAGTTTTGTAGTAAAGAAACGTGCAGAAAAGACTGCTCGTAATATTTCTAAGAACACCGCCATTATTATTCCTGAGCATTTTGTACCGAGTTTTAAACCAGCAAAGGTTTTCGTTGAAAAAGTAAAAGCAGGAAATAAAGTAGAAGCTTAAAAAAAGAAAAAAAATGCTTAATACCAAACAAATAATTTTAATTGCGGGTGTGATTGTATTAATGATTATACTCTATTTACAACCCCTTAAAAGTTTGGTAAAAGAAGAAGATGCTGCAGCAGGAGTAGAAACCAGCGCGCCTAGCAATGATTTCACTCTTGAAAATGTTTCTGAAATCGCAAAGCAAGGCTTAAACACCAATCTTCAAAAGGATATAACTGACTTAGAAGCTTCACTAAAAGAAGCTTCTGAAGACGAAAAGCTTCCCCTTTTAAAGCAATTAGCTCAGAAATGGGATGATGTAAATAAACTGTCGGCTCATGCTTATGCCTTAGAAGAGATTGCAAAAAGAGAACCTACCTTTGAGAATTGGTTAAAGACAGGGGATGTGTTTTCTGAGGCTTTTTCAAACCTTCAAGATACAGTGATGGTCCCTGTTCTTACGCAGCATGCAATTAAAGCATATGAGACTGCTCTGGAACTAGATGGAACTAGTTTGGATGCAAAAACTGGGTTAGGTTCAGCCTATGTAAACGGTCCTAATCCAATGCAGGGAATTACCTTGTTGTTGGAAGTCGTGGAGGAAGATCCAAACAATGTTAAAGCTAATTTCAATTTAGGATTGTTTTCAATGCAGTCCAGACAGTTTGATAAGGCAGTAGACCGGTTTAAAACTGTTGTTGACAAAGATCCTAGTGCAGAAGCGTGGTTCTACCTAGCAACAAGTTATGAAAATATTGGCTTGAAAAATGAAGCAATCGATGCTTTCCAAAAAAGCAAACAATTAGCTGCTGATCCAAGCTTATCGCAGTTCATAGATCGTAAGGTCGAAGAATTGAGCAAGTAAAATTTATTTAAAAACATTTAAAACATACAGTTATGCCAAGTGGTAAAAAAAGAAAAAGACATAAAATGGCTACCCATAAACGTAAAAAACGTTTAAGAAAGAACAGACATAAGAACAAGAAATAGGAATCATTAAGGTAATCAGTTGATATCTATATGAACCAACTGACTACTTTATTCTATTAGGCAAGTCGATGATTTACTCATTGACTTGTCGTATTTATATAATCTTATGGTTTTATCGAAAGAGCCGATATCCTATAATTTTTGTTGAGTTTTCTCAATGAGCATAACTCGCATTCTTATATTTTAGGCCTCTTTCTAATTCATTAGCTGTTGGTAAAGGAATTAATAATAGATTCATCTCCCAATTCGGAGGTGACTATTGCCTTACTACAAGACAAACAGCTTGTTGAGCTAAATACAGAAGAAGTAAATAGTAATTACGCTGTAGGCGATATTTATCTGGGTAGGATAAAAAAAATAATGCCTGGTTTAAATGCAGCATTTGTGGATGTTGGCTATTCTAAAGATGCATTTTTGCATTATTTGGATTTAGGCCCACAGGTGCAATCTCTCATCAAGCTTACTAAAGTAGTAAGAAATAGCAGTTACAAAGAGGAACTGCTATCAAGTGTAAAACTTGAAACAGATATCAATAAAGCGGGAAAAATTTCTGAGATACTATCTCGGAATATGTTATTACCGGTTCAGATAGCAAAAGAACCTATCTCCACTAAAGGTCCCCGTTTAAGTTCAGATTTATCCATTGCTGGTCGTTTTGTTGTTTTAGTACCGTTTTCTAAAACAACCTCCATTTCAAAAAAGATTAAAAGCAATACCGAAAGGAATCGCTTAAAAAAGATCGTAGAAGCCATTAAGCCAAGAAATTTCGGAGTAATCATCCGTACAGTTTCTGAAGGAAAAGGTGTTGTTGAACTTGAAAAGGATTTAAAAGACCTAATAGCAAAATGGGAGCAGTTTATGCGCCGTCTTCAAAATGCAGAACCTGCAAAGAAGGTTTTAGGCGAGATGGACCGTACATCAACCATTTTAAGAGATATTCTTTCTGATGAATTCACTAATATCTATATAAATGATCCGGTGATTTATGAAGAAACTCGCTCTTATGTGCAAGATATCTCTCCGGATTTAGAAAAGATAGTGAAGCTTTATAAACAAAGCCAGCCTATTTTCGAACATTTTGGTGTAGAGAGACAAATTAAAACCGCTTTTGGAAAAACTGTCAATCTACAAGGAGGTGCCTATCTAGTTATTGAACATACGGAAGCGCTACACGTAATTGATGTAAATAGCGGAAACCGTACTGCAAACAAAGAAAATCAGGAAGAAAATGCATTCTTAGTAAACAAAGAAGCAGCCAAAGAAATTGCTCGTCAACTTCGGTTACGAGATATGGGCGGTATTGTGGTCATCGATTTTATCGATATGCACAAAGCTCCCAACAGGAAAGAATTGCACGACTATTTAAGAGAGTGCATGGCTGATGATCGTGCTAAACACACTATCCTTCCGCCAAGTAAATTTGGATTGGTTCAAATCACTCGTCAGCGTGTTCGTCCAGAGATGAATATCGTGACGAATGAAAAATGTCCTTCTTGTGGAGGAACGGGTGAGATACGTGCAAGCATCGTCTTAATGGACGACATTGAGAATAATTTAAGTTACATACTTAATGAGCAAAACGAAAAGAACATCACTTTATGCGTCCATCCTTATATTGACGCGTATGTTAAGAAAGGATTCCCTTCCCCGAGAATGAATTGGTTCTTTAAATACGGAAAATGGATTAAAGTGAAGGCAATGCCCTCATTCCATTTAACTGAGTTCCACTTTCTAAATCAAAAAGGTGAAGAAATAAAACTTTAACCTATTAAACAAAAGGGTCATTTACAAAATGGCCCTTTTTTGCTTAATTAAAAATCAGCCTTAGAGCTTACTCTTTTATTATCTTGATTCCTTTTATTAGCTTTGCTTCTAAGCATTAAAACCCTAAACCTCTAATTTCATGGCTAAATTTAAAACTACTTACTTCTGCCAAAACTGTGGCTATGAAACGGCAAAGTGGCTTGGGAAATGTCCATCTTGCAATGAATGGAATTCCTTAGTAGAGGAAATACTGGAGAAAACTCCCACTAAAGTTCCAGACTGGAAAACTTCAACCACCTCACGTCGTAGCAATAAGGCAACCGCCATTCATGAAATCATCTACCAAGAAGAGGCCCGTATTAGAACCGGCGATACGGAACTCAATCGTGTCTTAGGAGGTGGTATTGTACCAGGATCGCTAATTCTTATTGGCGGAGAGCCAGGTATTGGAAAATCCACCTTAATGTTGCAGCTGGCGCTAACCATTACAGACCTTAAAGTCTTATATGTATCTGGAGAGGAAAGTGAGCAGCAGTTAAAAATGAGGGCTGAGCGTATAAACCCCAGCTCAAAATCAAATTGTTTTATTCTAACAGAAACCTCTACCCAGAATATTTTTAAGCAAATTGAACAAGTAGAACCCAACCTCGTAGTCATTGATTCTATTCAAACCTTACACTCCTCTAGCATAGAATCCACCCCAGGAAGCGTGAGCCAAGTGCGGGAGTGCACTTCGGAGTTACTACGATTCGCAAAAGAAACCGGTACCCCCGTATTCATTATTGGGCACATAACCAAAGAGGGATCGATTGCAGGTCCGAAAGTACTAGAGCATATGGTAGACACTGTTTTACAATTTGAGGGCGACAGGCATCATGTTTACCGCATCCTACGCTCCATTAAAAACAGATTTGGCCCTTCATCAGAACTCGGAATTTACGAAATGCAAGGCGAAGGTTTAAGAGAAGTAACCAACCCTTCTGAAATATTATTATCACAACGGGAGGAAGCCCTAAGTGGGATAGCCATCGCAGCCATGTTAGAGGGCGTGAGACCCATGCTAATTGAGGTTCAGGCATTAGTCGGCACATCCGCTTACGGAACCCCTCAGCGCACCGCCACAGGCTTCGATGGCAAGCGTATGAACATGCTATTAGCGGTATTAGAGAAACGATTTGGTTTTCGATTATCTGTAATGGATGTTTTCTTGAATATCGCAGGGGGATTACGGGTTGAAGATCCTGCAATTGATTTAGCGGCACTTATGGCAATCATCTCATCCCAACAAGATATCGCACTCTCAACAGAGATATGCTTTGCAGGAGAAGTAGGATTATCTGGTGAAATTAGAGCCGTCAACCGAATTGAGCAGCGCATTGCGGAAGCCCAGAAATTAGGCTTTAAGCAGATTTACCTTTCAAATTCCAATATGAAAGGGGTTAACCGTTCCAAATATGATATCACTATTCACGCATTTTCAAAGGTGGAAGAAGTATTTAATAACGTATTTGGATAGTAAGATTACGTTCCTTTTAAATAGCGCTTAGATATGAACAAAGCAAAATGCGTAAACGCAAAAAGCCGCCTCTAAATGAGAGCGGCTTTATATTTATAAAAAGTAAATCTTTCGATTAGCTTATTCGACTTATCCTAACTTACGTTTCACTTCCACTTGTTCGTAAGCTTCTACGATGTCTCCTACTTGGATGTTATTAAAGTTTTGGATGTTCAATCCACATTCGTATCCTGCTGAAACTTCCTTCACGTCGTCTTTATAACGTTTCAATGAAGCAAGGTGACCGGTATAGATTACTACTCCATCGCGAATAATTCTAATGGCGTGGTTACGGTTGATTTTTCCATCTAATACCATACAACCAGCAATCGTTCCGACTTTAGTGATTTTGAAGGTTTCGCGGATTTCAACGTTAGCCACGATTTTCTCTTCAAATTCTGGCGCCAACATGCCTTCCATTGCAGATTTCA
>Ga0079224_100013309_pt1 | contig 11455 bp, 9 predicted proteins | sample Stecom2015_FD_80414 | JGI IMG/M metagenome (GOLD analysis project Ga0079224, IMG submission 80414) | Agricultural soil microbial communities from Utah to study Nitrogen management - Steer compost 2015 | ecosystem: Environmental > Terrestrial > Soil > Agricultural land | place: USA: Utah...
AACCGTCAGAATTTCATTTCCGGGGGAATAGCCTTCGGTGCGGAAACCAATTTCGGCAAGGATAAGGTTCTTATCATCCGGATCTTCAACCACTGCCTCGGGCATCACAGGCGCGGCAGTGCCTCCGATTGCATATCGAAGGGGTGCCTCAGGAAAAGAGATAATTCGCGGCGGATCATTTACAGGGCGAACTGTTATTAAAAAAAGAAAAACCGGACTCGAATAAGTTCCATTCGTGACACTGATGTTTACAGTAAGCGTTCCGGTAAAATCCGGTGCGGGTGTAACGCTAGCTCCATTTACGGCGTAGTTTTTTCCCTCATCAATTTTCAGCAGATAGCCCGCGGGATATTCACCCCGCGGATCGTAAACGGTAATCATCTCAGTAGATAAGGCTATTGCCGAGTCCTCATCAATAACGACTTCTTCCTGACCTGTGATTGCAATTTGATCGGTTACTTCAATTTCGAAATGGAAGACCTCGCTCGAACTGTTTCCGTCATTTACGGTCAGGTACACGACAAGCGTTCCTGTAAATCCGCTGGCTGGCGTTACCGTAGTACCGTTGAAAGTATAGTTTGCGGCAGGATGTAACGTGAGCGTAAAATCCTGCGGGAAGTTGCTGTCGGGATCAGACACCTCCACAAGGGAAAGATCAAGCGCGACTGACTGATTCTTTGGCGTGCTCACCGGTTTCTGCCCCGTGATGACAGGAGTTTTATTAGCGGGGTTCACGTCAACTGACAGGTTAAATACCGGACTGGACGCAAGACCATCGTTAACGGCGACGCGAACAGAGAGCGTTCCGACAAAACCGGCCACAGGTGTTACCGATTGACCAACAGCCGTATAGTTATTTCCCGGAAGAATGCTCAATGTAAACCCGGTGGGATAAACGTTATCCGGATCCGACACCGTAAGATCGGCGAGCGCAATAGTAACGGCAAATTCTTCTGTAGTCGACACGGGTTGCTGACCCGTAATCACCGGTGGATCGTTAACAGGATTAACGGTGATGGTAAGGTTGTACGGATCGCTGTTGCTAAAGCCGTCGTTTACGGTAACGGGTACAGTTAGCGTTCCATGAAAATCAGGAGCCGGTGTGACGACTCTGCCGTCGAACGTGTAATTCTCGCCAGGATAGAGTTGCATCGTAAAACCCAATGGATAGAAAAAATTGTCGGGATCGCGAACGGTGAGGTGATTAAATGAAATGGTAATGTTACCATCCTCATTTACTGATAGTTCACGCTGCCCTTCGATAACGGGTTTTCTTGGGCCGGAAGCGATGGATAGGTTAGCGGTGAGTATTAACAGAAAAACGAGGGAATCTTTCATACTAACTGCTGCTAAAATATTATTCCCGCCGCCCCGTTCAGGCTCTCAAAAAAATAAAGGGATGAGAACCAAACGGTTCCCATCCCTCCTGACTGTAGAACGAATTCTACAGTTTATCCGTAAATGTTCCCCTGCATTGTGGGTTGCGGCATCCTGTAATAGTCATCGAGGATCATGCTCACCCGTGACCGGATGTCCAGCTCTTCCTCCTTAACGTGTTCAACCACTTTGCCGTCCTTCGAGAGGACGAAATACCGCTTTCCCAGTATTTCCGAAACTGTGAAGTCATACGGTTGTCCGCGATAATATAGCTTATTCATAATTCCAGTTTTGTTAGTGCGGGTAGCGTTTAAAATGATGTGCCTGATTGAATACCGGCAACGCAGGGATGCGGAGTGGTGGCAGAGTCCACAGAGAAATATTTCGGATTGCAGGAATCATGTTCTCCATGCTCACACAATAACTCATGTGGTTGGTACTCTTCAGGGGCAGGGGTTAAAGGCAGGCATTCAGGTGCGTTTAAGGATGGAGGTTTCGAACGGCTTCTTTTTTTACATTGGAGTATGAATTCGCAAAAGGTAGCGATTGTATTTCTTTGTCTGACGATCGTGTACGCGTGCGGCATCCGGCCCGGACCGGTCAAACGCCTTGTGAAAGCCCGTCCCTTATTCGTAACCGGCAACACAGACATCGACATGCCGGGTTCGTCAAATGATACGGTGATCGTCACTTACCTCGGCTGTGGTGGTTTGTTGATTGGCAGGAATGGAAAAGCCATACTTGTCGATCCCTTTTTCTCCAATCAGAAGTTTATGCGGATCGGGCGGTCACTGATGTTCGGATCGCGCACTATTCGTCCCGACAAGAAAGCTATCAATAAAGGCGTGAGCGAGATCAACAGGATTCTTGCGGAGAACAAGCTATCATTAACGGCGATCCTCGTGGCACATAGCCACTACGACCATTTGATGGATGTGCCGGCTATCGCAGGCGCGCTCCCGGATCACCCATTGATACTTCTGAACAGTACCGGGTACAACATCTGCCGCGCGGTGTTGGATTCTTCGCGCGTCGTTATCATCGAAGATCACCTGGCACATGCATCACAACCAACTTCACCTATCTCACTCCACGGTGCAGGGGTAAATGTTTATCCGATTCCTGCGGACCACAACCCGCATTTCAGAAACATCAAATTCTTCAGTGGTGAGCAAACAGTCCCTGTGGATGAATTTAAAGATCCATTGCAACGTACGCGTGCCAATATGTGGCTCGAAGGAAATACGTTTTCGTTCGTTGTCGACTTTATGAATGATGCTGGCACTATCGCATTCAGGGTATTCATACAGAGTTCGTCGTGCAATCCGCCGGCGGGTATTCCTCCTGAAGAGCTTAGGCAAATGCATAAGACAGACATTGCATTTCTCGGTGTGGTTAGTTATCACTTCTCACCGGAGTATCCCTGTGTACAGTTGAATCAGTTGCAGCCCGGAGAAATTGTCTGGGTGCATTGGGAGGACTTCTTTCGTCGTTATGGAAAGCGGCCCAAAACAGTTCGCGGATCTGACATTCCGGGATTTTTCCGCCTGCCTTGTGTCGGGAAATACGATATTCCGGGTAAATTGATGCCGCCGCTGACGACGATTCGGCTGCTTTACTAAACCTTGGTGCTAATGATAAAACTGCATCCTGCAACCTTCTGTTTTCTTATTTTGACAGCCTGCATCTCCGGAGAAAGGTCGAACAAGTATTCCGTCAAACACTACAACGCTAACGATGACCACATCGCCATTACAGGGAGGGTACAGCGCGCCGATTCAGTGACGATTTACTGGTCGGGGACATCGGTCAAGGTTCGCTTCAAAGGTTCGCTGCTGAGGGCCCACCTCCGCGATGAAAAAGGAAAAAACTATTTCAATGTTGTTATCGATGGTGATAGTGTTCGATACATAAGGATTGATTCCGTAAAGCAGTATTATACACTTGCCAGCGGGCTTACCGAAGGCGAACATACCGTTGAACTTGTGAAAGGCACGGAATGGGACAGGGGGCGTACATGGTTTTACGGCATGCAGGTAATGGATGGTGAATTGAAACCTGCACCGCCTTCGCCAAAGCGCACCATCGAATTTTTTGGAAACTCGATTACTGCCGGCTATGCGATCGACGACGTCACGGGTGGTGATTCTCCCGACAGTTCCTATACCAATAACTACTACACCTACGCCGCGATTACGGCCCGGCATTTTGATGCGGCGCTCTACTGCACCGTGAAGTCAGGTATCGGTATCACGGTAAGCTGGTTCCCGTTGATAATGCCGGAGATGTATGACCGCCTTGATCCGTCCGATTCGTCAAGTCGCTGGGATTTTAATAGGGTCATTCCGGACGTTGTGGTTATAAACCTCATGCAGAATGATTCCTGGCTCGTTAAGATGCCGGATCATCAATCATTCAAACAACGGTTTGGCAAAACGCCACCCGATGCACAAACCATCATGGACGCGTACGAAGCTTTCCTGAGAAAAATCCGGCAAAACTACCCCGGTGCAGAGATAATTTGTGCCCTGGGAAGTATGGACGCCACACGCGAGGGATCACCGTGGCCGAAGTACGTCGAAGAAGTGGTAAGCCGATTCAATGATCCAAAAATGCATACGCTATTCTTCCCGTTCACCGCTAAGTCCGGACATCCGCGACGGGATGATAACCGCGCCATGGCAGATCAGCTTATCGCCTTCATCGAAAAGAATATTCGGTGGTGAGTATGCCGGAAAATTCAGGCAATTCCATTCATCCCTGGAATAATCCCAGGTGCATACTTTTCAGCACGCGTACACTTTCGTTTTACCTTAGGCGACTACTCCGAGTCCGGGTTCAAGTTCCGTAAGTCGTTCTTTCTCGACTGTCAGGATACTGGATTGGGGGGTTTCTACAGAAAAGACGGTGTTTGAGCGATTGAGAGGTTTGATAACCTTCACTTTAGTTTTCCCATCAAGAAGGTACTCACTACCAATTTTAATAATGTTCACTGTTTGTTTTTACGAATCGGCAGCAAAGATAGAAGGAATTTTCAAAAGCAGGGTTGCCTTTTCATAGCCGTCTGCCAGATGTAATTTTTATGGTTATTTATATGTATTGCACACGTTGCCGGAAGGGATAATTATTTCGAATCATTCTGTTCGATCAACTTTTGCAATGCGAGGAACTCATCGCGTAGTCGTGCAGCTTCAACAAACTCGAGTTCCCTGGCAGCCTTCTCCATCGCCTTGCGCGTGCGGTCAGCCATCTTTTGGAGTTCATCCTTACCGAGGTACGCCACAACCGGGTCTGCTGCAAGCGTTGCTTCCTCAGGTTCCACGTAGTACTTGCGCGACGACTTCTTCGAATCGGCAACCTTCGTTTGGCCAAGGATAGCTTCCTTGGATTTCAACACCGTCTTAGGTGTGATTCCATGCTTCTTATTGTATTCCATCTGCACACTCCTCCGGCGATTCGTCTCGTCAATGGCAAGTTGCATCGACTCCGTAATGGTATCGGCATACATGATCACCCTGCCGTTTTCATTTCGCGCGGCCCTGCCTATGGTTTGCACAAGGGAACGTTGGTTTCGAAGGAAACCTTCCTTGTCGGCGTCAAGAATGGCAACCAGCGATACTTCGGGCAGATCGAGTCCTTCGCGAAGCAGGTTTACACCTATCAACACGTCGTACACACCCAGCCGAAGTTCACGAAGAAGTTCTACACGTTGAAGCGTGTCTACCTCCGAATGGATATACCGGCACTTGATCCCAACGCGGTCCATATACTTTGAAAGCTCTTCTGCCATGCGTTTGGTGAGCGTCGTCACGAGCACACGTTCCTGTTTCTTGACGCGTTCATCGATTTCTTCGAGGAGGTCGTCAATCTGATGTTTGCTGGGTCGGACGTCGATGTGGGGATCAAGCAATCCCGTCGGACGAATTAACTGTTCAACAACCACTCCTTCTGATTTTCTTAACTCGTATTCGCCAGGTGTTGCACTTACGTATACCACCTGGTTTACCATAGATTCGAATTCGTTGAATGTGAGAGGCCGGTTATCAAGTGCGGATGGCAGGCGGAATCCGTAATCGACAAGATTTACTTTTCGACTGCGGTCGCCGCCCCACATTGCACGTATCTGCGGAACGGTTACGTGACTTTCGTCGATGATAATCAAAAAGTCATCAGGGAAATAATCGATAAGGCAGAAGGGACGTGCTCCGGGTTGACGGCGGTCAAAATACCTCGAATAGTTTTCAATGCCAGAGCAGTAGCCCAGCTCACGCATCATCTCGAGATCAAATTCTGTGCGTTCTTTCAGACGCTTTGCTTCGAGGTGCCGAAGTTCGCCTTCAAACATGCCGACTTGCGCGACCAGGTCATCCTGAATTTCACGAATGGCGACATGCAATGATTCTTTCCCCGTGACGAAAAGGTTCGCAGGGAATATCGTAACTACTGTTTCATCGCTGATCTTTTTTCCATTTACCGGATCGATGCGTTGAATGGATTCGATTTCATCACCCCAGAAATAAATTCGTATTGCATAATCCGCGTAAGCGAGGAAGACATCCACCGTGTCGCCCTTTACGCGGAAGGTGCCGCGTTTGAATTCAAGTTCCGTACGGTTGTAAAGAATATCGACAAGCCCAAACAGCAACTTGTTTCTTGCAATGGTTTCACCCACCTTCAGTCGTATGACGTTCTTACCGAATTCATCGGGGTTTCCTATACCATAGATACATGACACGGATGCAACGACGATCACATCCCGTCTGCCGGTAAGCAAACTTGACGTCGCACTCAGACGAAGTTTTTCAATTTCTTCATTGATTGAAAGATCCTTTTCAATGTAGAGATTCGACGAAGGAATGAATGCTTCAGGCTGGTAGTAATCGTAATACGAGATAAAATACTCAACAGCATTCTCGGGGAAAAACTGCTTGAATTCGCCGTACAGTTGAGCGGCCAGTGTTTTGTTGTGGCAAAGAACAAGTGTAGGGCGATTGGTTCGTGCAATTACGTTTGCCATCGTAAACGTCTTTCCGGAACCCGTGACGCCAAGCAGCGTTTGATGTGCTTCCCCACCTTCGATGCCGTTTACTAACTGTTCAATCGCTTTAGGCTGATCACCTGTTGGTACGTATTCGCTCGTCAGTTTAAATTCCATAGCATGAAAGATAAGTTACTTCGCCGTATCGCGAAAGGAAACCCAATAATGAAAAAAGCCCGACTTCTTAAACGAGCCGGGCTTTGAAAGCGTTTGTTCAGGAACTAGTTATTCCAGATTTTCCAGGACTTCTCAGCCTGCACGTGCAGCATTTCGAGGCCGTTCTTGATGTTGGAACCGCGCATTTCTGCCTTCTGCAGGAACATTGTTCTCGCCGGATTATAAATGAGATCGTACACGTAGTGATCCGGACCGAGCAGTTCATAGTCGATCGGTGGCATGTTTTCCGTATTCGGACTCATACCCAGTGGGGTCGTATTAATTACGAGATTCGCTTCCGTGAGATATTTCTTGTTCCTGGTCAGGTCGTCGTATGTGATAACACCTTTTTTTGCCTCACGGGAAACAAGTTTGAAGTCGATCTTAAGCTTCTTCAGTGCTTCCTGTACGGCTTTCGACGAGCCACCAGTTCCAAGAATTACAGCTTTGAACTTTTGGTCAGTGGGTAGCCAGTTTTCGATCGTTTCAAGAAACGCATCAGAATCGGTGTTGAATCCCTGCAGCTTGCCATCCTTGATCTTGATTACGTTGACGGCACCGATCTTCTTGGCGAAAGCGTCGACTTCATCGAGGTATTTAAACACCTGCTCTTTATAGGGCAACGTTACGTTGAGGCCTGAAAGTCCCTTGGTGTCTTTGAGAAGTGCTTCGATTTCGTTGATATTATTTAGCGGAAAGAGTTCATAGTGATAGTCGCGCAGACCTTCGCGGAAGAATTTTTCGTCAAAGTATTGTTTGGAGAAGGAATGACTTACGGTACCCCCGATAAGTCCGAAGATTTTTTCCATGTCAGATTTTAGTTTTATGCCTTGCTGCAATCTTTTCTATTATTACCACTATAAACACACCTACAGCCATCATTAGTATAGCCTGAAAAATCTGAGGATCTTTTCCAGTGATGTCGACATAGTTCCAGGGCCAGATGCTTTTGTCGAACGCGGCGACCTGTTCGCCTTTACTGTTAGTCGTGTACTCCAAAACCTGGCGCCAGGGCCAGAGTTTGTTGAGGGAGCCTAACATAAATCCGGCGAGTAAAGCTACTGTCGCATTATGAAAGTTCTTCAAAATCCAACTTAAAAATCTTGAGAAGCTCAGTAATCCGGTTACGCAGCCGGCAATAAAAACGAGCACCACAACAACATTAAGTTCCTTCAAAGCACCCGCGATATACTGATACTTTCCCAGAAGTAACAGGATGAAGGCACCCGATATTCCGGGAAGAATCATTGCGCAGATGGCGATAGCTCCACAAAGGAAGATGAACCAGAGCTCATTCGGGGTGCTTGCCGGGGTCATGATTGTGATGACATAGGCGATTACTGCCCCTAAAAGCAGCGTTGCGATAATACTCCAGTTCCATACCCTGATTTCGCGCAAAATAAGTGGTGCAGAGACCAGAATCAGCCCAAAAAAGAACGACCACACCGGGATCGGATGATGCCGGAGGAGGTAGTCAATGAGCATCAGATTGAAGATCACACCCAGCGCGAGGCCACTTACCAGGGTAACGAGAAACGATCCATTGATTTTTTTCCAGAATTCTGCGAAACGGAATGAGGTCAGCAACTTCAGCGCTTCAAGATCGAAGGAATTGATGGCGAAAAGGAGTTCATCGTAGATGCCGGTAATGAAGGCGATTGTACCTCCTGATACCCCGGGAATTGCGTCAGCAGCACCCATTGCGGCGCCCTTTGCGCCCAATAGTACGTGATCGGATAGTTTCTTTCTCAATTCTGGATCAGTTAATCCACTTCGAATGGTGGAGCAGTATTCGTTTTTCGTTTTTCAATCCCGAGAAAGTGGAGGAACGTGTCGCCACGCAGGCCGAGGCGGATGGTTTCAAGTGGTATCACTTCTTCCGGAGCGATGTTTCCAAGATTTACGTTGGCTCCGAGGAGTTTGATAAACCATACCTGTTGTGCCTTTTGGGGCGCCTCCCAGATAATCTTTTCGAATGGTATTTTGGTAAGGATTTCCTGTACAAGTCCGGATCTTACCTCCCCCGTGGAGCGGAACAATCCAACATTGCCACTCTCACGTGCTTCGCCGATTACCTTCCATGCACCCGCTTCGAGTTCCTTTTGCATGAGGTCGATCCACATGTACGGGGGAATGATTTTGTCGGCATCTTTCGACCCGACTTCCGATAGCACGGTAACCTGATCGGCTAGTTTTGAGATATAATCGCACTTTTTGTCGTGATCGAGGTCGATCGACCCGTCAGATACCTCTGCAAACCCCATGTCGTATTTGTCCAGCAGTCGGCGGTAGTCGTCGAACTGATTTCGGATTACAAACGCTTCAAACAGGGTTCCTCCAAAATAAACCGGTATACCGGCGTCCTTAAATATCTGGAGTTTGTCTTTGAGATTGGGGGTGACAAAGGAAGTAGCCCATCCTAGCTTCACTATATCAACATGCTGGGCACACGTGCTGACGAAATCTTCAGCCTGACGGATACTCAGGCCTTTGTCCATGGCCATGGTAAAACCGTACTGCCTGGGCTTCCTTGTTCGCTCAGGCAGATTCTTTAGGTCGTAATTCATCAATGGTTGTCTTTTCTAAACTGCTCGATGATCTTATATAGCGCTTTCTGCGTTTCCAGCTTCGGAAAGAATTCAAACAGCGCTGCATGACCATCAAAGTCCAAAATTAAAGCATTTTCCAAATAATTAAAGGCCTCCTTAAAACGACCTGCTTCAATCAGGTAGACAGTCATACGATAGAACATCTCGGAATCGTCCGGAATTTCGTCAAATCCGGCCAACAGGGTGTCGATTGCTTTCTGATGATCACCCTGATCATAATAGATAAAAGACCAGTTAAGCCATATTTCTTTGTCGGAAGGATCGAGTTTGCTGGCCTCATCGTAGGCGTCGACGCTGGAAACGATGTTACCCACCTTGAATTCGGCGTGTGCCACTGATTTCCAGTATTCGGCATTCTCTGTGTTCAGTTTCAGGGCCTTATTGTAAAAGTGCAGCGCCTGATACCATTTGTCCTGCTTCTCAAGACACGCGCCCGCACCGTACCACGCCTCGTCATACAACGTGTCAAGCTTTGAAGCTTTCTGAAAATACTTCAGCCCGAGTTCGTACTGTTCCAGGCTTTCATACGCGGCACCGATGCAGCAGTACACTTCGGGGCTTGGACCTTCGAGTTCAACTGTTTTGCGAAACGCGTCAAGTGCTTTCGTGTACTCGCTCATGTTCATGTACGTATTGCCCATGTTGAAGTACGCCGACGCAAAAGTTTCGTCGATGGTAGTTGCATAATCATAAGCATGCAACGCCTCATCATATTTCTCAAGCTTGTTGTATACGATACCAAGGTTGTACCACGCAGCAGCAGAGTATGGATCTTCGTCTATAAACTTTTGATAGTATTCGATGCTGCTCTCAAGTTGTCCTGTTACATCGAGGCAGTATGCAAGTTCGTAAAGGGCTCCGTCGTGATTGATGTTAATTTCAATAGCGCGCTTATAAGCGTCGATCGCCGAAGCATAATCTTCCATGCTCTGATGCGCCATGCCGATACTATAATAAACTTCGTCTTTGTCATCGGCAAAAAGCAAAGCTTTCTCATAGTTTTCGATGGCGCCGGAGTGATCGCCCTGCAGACTGAGAATCGATCCCTTTGTGAGATAAATCTCCGGATCGTTTGGCTGAAGCGCGTTTGCCTGATCAAGAAGCGCGAGCGCCTGGTCAAATTCTTCGAGGTTAGTCAATATCTGTGCCTTTACCGTAATCAGTTCAGTAGAAAATGGATATTGGCTGATCGCCTGATTAACGGCCTGAAGCGCCTTGTTGAATTTATTCCTGAATAAGTAGTAGTCGATTATTTGTTCGTATGCATCAAGATCGAAGAAGGCTGCTCTTTTTTTCCGAAGGTGGTCCTCAAAGCGTTTGATCAGTTCGTTCCCTTCTTCGCGTTTTCTATATTCTTTGGACATGCACAAAAGGTTTTTCTAAAATACTCGATTTTAACGTGTAAACATAACCTTTCAATTCAATTTTTGAAGCTGTTCCTGGAAAGATAGTATTGGCAGCACCAGTCCAAAGTTTCATCAATCGGTTGAAATTCAACAGATAAGGCATTTTTGATTTTAGCATTGCCGTAAACAAATTCCGTCCCTGCGAGGCGTGCCGTCTCCCTGGTAATGAGCGGCTCCTTCCCCGTAAACAGCGAGCGTACACCTTCAAGACGGGCAAGTATTCCAAGGAGAAACGGACTCAGTCGTACTTCCGGAGCTCGTTTCCTGAAACGTTCTCCGATCTTCGAAAAAAGTTCCCGTATGTGTATGCTTCCCGCATTAAGGATGAAACGCTCACCCCCAATGTTACTGTTCAGTAGCCTTACCGTTATGTCAGCAACATCGCGCACGTCGACATAATTCAGATACGCATCAGAATAAAATTTTTTTTCCTGCCACACATAGCGAAAGACTTTGCCGCTGCTTCGGTTCCAGTCGCCGGGGGCGAGGATTACAGAAGGATTCACAATGGCAACACGCATACCCTCTTCCTGAGCGCGAAACACTTCCAGTTCTGAAAGATATTTCGACCTGGCGTAAGCTGTGTTCATCGGATTATCAATCCACTGGTTAGTCTCATCTACAAAACGCTGATTACGCTGACGACCAAGTGCGGCAACGGAGCTTACGTGAATAAACGTCTTTATTCCCCGTGCGAGACATTCGTTCACCAGGTTGTGCGTTGATTGTACATTGTTTTCAATTACATCGCGGGCTTTGCGCGGATTAAACGACACAATAGCAGCTGCATGAATAACCGCAGTTACATCATGGAGCGCTTCTTCAAGCCCGACTGCATCGAGTAAGTTGGCGGTTCTCCATGTCACCTT
>Ga0079224_100013310_pt1 | contig 11454 bp, 7 predicted proteins | sample Stecom2015_FD_80414 | JGI IMG/M metagenome (GOLD analysis project Ga0079224, IMG submission 80414) | Agricultural soil microbial communities from Utah to study Nitrogen management - Steer compost 2015 | ecosystem: Environmental > Terrestrial > Soil > Agricultural land | place: USA: Utah...
AAAAGTAAATAGGTGAAGCCTCCAGCCATAACAGATGTCAAGGCCTCGAAGCTGGCAAAAGCACGAGTTTCCACTACTGTTGGGAATAGTATGTTCAAGGCCCTTGAATAACAAAAGATAACGAGCCCCATGCCGACTGTTGCAAACAGAATACGGAAAACAAACGTAAAACTCCTTAGCACATTTGGTAATTTCCTTTTTAAAATGACTATATGTAGAATGGCTATTACGCCAAAGGCGATAAAGGTAGCAAAAGCGGACCCAACCGTTTCATATTGTGGAATAAGTAACAGGTTAAATAACCATTTGATTAGCACCCCAATCACAACAACAATAGCTGGTAAGTATGAGTGCCCTAACCCTTGCAAAATGGCGGTAATTGCTTGAGACAAAGTTGTAAATAAAATAGAAAAACCGATAATCATTAGAACGTTTGTTCCAAGATTGTTACGAAAGAGCATGATATTAGTTGGTTCTAATACACAAGCAAGTCCAACTGCTGCTCCAAGTCCAACAACCACACTTAAACGGAATGTAAGGTCTACCTTCCTTTCAATAAACTCTACATCGTTTCTTGATTTTGCACTGGCGATTAAAGGAACAAGCGACAAAGCCAATGATGTCGCAACTACTGTTCCGAGCTGTAGCAAAGGTTGTCCCCGATCATAAACTCCTTTTACCTGCTTCGCAACCTCTTCTTCCATACCACCTGTCACTAATAATGAATACACAGTAAATGAATCAACGAGCTGAAAGAGAATGAGCAGTAAAGCACTAATACAAATTGTCATTCCTTGTGTCAAAAGGATTTTGATGATATCTCTTGATTTTATCGTAGCTTTCTTAATCGAAGACCATACAAAGACCTTTTTCCTCTTCAGTAAATAAAATAATAAAACGAAAATGGCTGCAAGGCCGCCTGTAATTGATCCAAAGATTGCCCCCGCCCCTGCTTCATATGCACCGTATCCAAAATCCAATAGAAGAATTGACATGAGGAGAATCGTTATGACCCGTATGGATTGTTCGGTAACCTGAGACACCGCTGTTGGTATCATGTTTTTATACCCTTGAAAAAAGCCTCGAAAAACGGAGATAAACGGCAATAATAAAAACGAAAAGGAAATGACTCTTACCAATGGTGATAGATTCCTATCTCCCATCCATCCCGCAATCATCTCAGCTCCCCAATATAAGAAACCAAAAATGGCAATCCCAATCCCTAATAAAGTTAATAAGGTGATAGAGAGTATTTTCAAGACTGCCGCTTCATCTCGATGCTCTACTTTTTCTGCTATAAGTTTTGAAATAATGACTGGAAATCCATATGTAGAAAACACAAGGACTATTCCGTAAATCGGATATGCCTGTTGATATATGTAAAAACCAATATCCCCTGCTATATTTTGATAGGGAATCCGGTAACCTGCACTTAGTATCTTGGTGATTAAACCAGCAATGGTTAGCGCGAATGCACCTTCCCAAATTCGTTTTGATCGCTCTTCGGATTGGACGTTCATCGCCCATCTCCTCCCAATGAATTTTCCAGTGTATTATAACATACTTGCTGTTTAATCGCCTTGATAGAAGTGACAAGGTCTCGTTAACGAAAGAAAAGGCAGCTACAATAGCCACCTTTTCTATACTACATTTAGCTTTTTAGCGATTATATTACGAAAAGCTTTGCTTAAACATCTCCAAGGTTTAAAGCCAAAGCACTCCAGTATCAAACAATTCTTGCACATGTTTGTCTTATACTTGTCAGACTGAACAGTTAAGGAAAACTTCGAATGCATAATCATCCCACGAAGAATGCAAATCAACCCCAATGGTGTAATGAGTCCACGAATGCCACATATCATAGCGGACTTTCGTAAATGCATGTTCCACAGAAATTGCTTTTTTCTCTTTTATTGTTCCATCTGTCGTGCGAGAAATCCAGCTGCAGTTTCTACCGCTTTTTGTTCTACCTCACCAAGGGACTTTTCCTTTGATAAAATGACAACTGCACCAATTGGATCCCCATTTGCAATTATAGGACCGATTGTATACGATGAGATTGTCTCATCAGCACCCTCTACGATGGATATTTGACGTTCTTCCGTTTCTAAGATTGAAGTTCTGTCTTCCATCGCTTTTTCTATTAGTTCGCTAATATTTTTATTTAAGTATTCTTTTTTAGATCCTCCTGCAACTGCGATAAAAGCATCGCGGTCACAAATAAGTACTTGATGCCCTAAGCTATCAAATAGTGCTTCTGCATACTCCTTCGCAAAATCGCTTAGTTCACTGATTGGGGAGTATTTCTTTAAAATGACCTCTCCATCGCGATCAACGAAAATCTCTAATGGGTCTCCCTCTCTAATACGTAACGTTCTACGGATTTCCTTTGGGATAACTACTCGACCTAAATCATCAATACGACGAACAATACCAGTTGCTTTCATTCTTATGATGCCTCACTTTCATCTGATGATTAAAGAATAGTGGTGATTGTTGGAATGTTCAAAGGTCGGGTGAAAATTGACACAGCTAGTAGAGGACCTTCAATTAACTACCGACACGTGCTGTGTCAAACAATTGAAGTACCCACATTCTGTGGAACTTGTTGGCGTGTTATTTCGTCCCACTCGTATTAACTGCATACCCACTGGCACTCAACATTTCGCTGCCTCGATGTTTCAAATCATAGGATGTGCTAGTGTTGACAAGACATAAGAACTTGATGTTTTGTCAACGTGGTCCTTTCCATCCTCCCATTGAACACTCATTTGATGTACATTTTGTATAGATTTGAATAAATCACCATTTGTTGTTGAGTTTAGTATCTTACACCAACAAAGTTCTATTCACGTTGATTGTGTTTTTTCACAACAGGAAAAAATAACCATACATCAGAACTATCGGCACTTAAGACTTTGGTTCTATTCGTCATATTGTTATGGGTATAGAGATAACTTATACCGCATTTACATTTTCTTTTTTCACATTTTGTAAACCTTTCACCATCTCATAGATGATTCCTAACCATTCGTTCACTTCGAGTCCCTTTGTTTGGATGACAATCTTTAACTTACTGCCTTCCATTCCAAGACCAACCATTCGTCCAAAGGTATTACCGAGTTTAAATATCTTCTGACCATCGATTTGACTGCTAGCTTCATCAGATAGAAGAATTGTGACTTCTTGCTTAGCTTGTTTGATGGATATTACCTGTTCAGCTAATGCATAGACTTTAATTTGAGCAATTTTGAATAAGTAGTCAACTTCTACAGGATATTCACCAAAACGGTCAACCATTTCTTCTTGAAGTTCTTCCACATCTTCCATAGTTGTAATACCTCTAAAACGTTTATACATATCAATTTTTTGGCGACCATCTGAAATATACGCATCTGGAAGATAGGCATCCACCTCGACATCAATCTCCACATTTGCTTGTTTTACAGCCGTAGTATCACCTTGGCGTTCTGCAATTGCTTCTTTCAACATTTGAGAGTAGAGGTCAAATCCAACAGAATCGATATAACCATGTTGTTGTGCACCTAATATGTTTCCAGCACCACGTATCGATAGGTCACGCATGGCAATTTTGAACCCAGATCCAAGCTCGGTAAATTCTTTAATGGCTTGAAGTCGTTTTTCAGCTACTTCATTCAGTACCTTATCCTTACGATAAGTAAAATACGCGTAGGCAACTCGATTTGAACGTCCTACTCGTCCTCTTAACTGATAAAGCTGTGAAAGTCCCATTCGATCTGCATCCTGAACAATCAATGTGTTAACGTTTGGTATATCAACACCTGTTTCAATAATAGTCGTTGTAACAAGGACATCAAACTGACCATCAAGAAAATTTAAGATCACGGATTCTAGTTCATTTTCTGTCATTCTTCCATGGGCATAAGCAATTCTTGCATCTGGAACAAGCATAGAGATTTCTTCTGCTTTCCGTTCGATATCCTCTACTCTATTATATAAAAAGTATACTTGGCCATCCCTTGCCATTTCCCGTTCAATAGCTTCTCGTATTAGTTCACCATTGTATTCAACCACATATGTTTGAACAGGAAATCGGTTCTCTGGCGGTGTCTCAATTACCGACAAATCACGAACACCAAGCATCGACATATGAAGTGTTCGTGGAATTGGAGTTGCAGTCAATGTGAGAACATCAATATTTGCCTTAAGTTGTTTGATTTTTTCCTTATGCGTAACACCAAAACGTTGTTCTTCATCGATAATTAATAGACCTAAATCCTTATACGTAATGTCCTTAGACAATAAACGATGTGTTCCGACAACGATATCAACTGTTCCGTTATTCAATCCTTTTATTACTTCTGTTTGCTGTTTTCTTGAACGGAAACGATTTAATAGACCAATTGAAATCGGAAAGTCCTGGAACCTCTCACGTATTGTTTCATAATGTTGCTGTGCCAAAATCGTGGTTGGCACTAAGAAAGCAACCTGTTTTCCGTCCATAATTGCCTTAAATGCAGCACGTATCGCAACCTCTGTTTTTCCATAACCCACATCTCCACAGAGAAGGCGATCCATTGGACGTTCTCGTTCCATGTCCTTTTTAATTTCCTGAATCGATCGTAATTGATCCTCTGTTTCCTGATATGGAAAGGAAGCTTCAAATTCTCTTTGCATTTCCCCATCAGGTGAAAAAGCAAATCCTTTACTCGCTTCACGCTCAGCATATAGTTTTATCAGATCATCTGCTATATCCTGAACAGATGATTCAACCTTCTTTTTAACACGCTTCCAGTCGGTTCCACCTAATTTGTATATCTTCGGTTCTTTTCCTTCAGACGCTACATATTTCTGCACTTGTTCGATTTGATCAACTGGTACATAAAGCTTGTCACTGCCCTGATAGCGGATATGCAAATAGTCCTTGTGGATTCCGTTAATTTCTAGAGTTTCAATCCCTAAATACTTACCAATACCATGGTTCACGTGAACCACATGGTCGCCGACTTGCAATTCAGAATAGCTCTTTATTCGCTCCGCATTTGAAAGCTTTTGCTTTCGTTTTGTTTTTTGCATTTTTTTCTTAAAAAGCTCTTCTTCTGTTATGACCGCGATATGTTGCAAAGGTAATTCAAAGCCATCCTGGAGATCACCAATTAAGATTTGAGGCTTACCTAGCAAAATATCTCCATCACTTTTACTTGTAATTGCATCGATTTCATAGTCTGACAGGACCTGTTCTAGCTTTTTAACTCGTTCTTCATTCGAACCAAGAAAAATGACAGAGTAATTCCCTTTCTGCCATCGTTCCAGCTCCGCTTTTAGCACATGCATCTGTCCATGGAAATTTTGCATTTGTTTACAAGACATATTTAAAATATTCTGTGGGCTTGTATGTGGTACATGCCGTAAGAAAAGAGAAAGATACACCAAAGGATTTGTCGATTGTTGAAGAAGCTTTGCGAACGGATGTGACAAGGTAATGTTATGAATGATTTCCCCTTGTGATAATAAGCTCGTAACGAAGTCAGCCTCTTCTTTATCAAGACTCTCAGCCATCTCCTGTACTCTACTAATTTCATCTATTAAAACGATCCCCTCAGCGGGTAAATAGTCTAGTAAACTAGCAGGCTGGTCGTAAACTAAGGAAAGGTATTTAAACATTTGTTCTATTGTTTGCCCATTTCTTAATTGTTCAAGTTCATATGAAATGTTCTCTAACAATAGTTCCTTTACCTTTTCATCCTTGATTTTCTTCAAGCTTTTGGCTAGTCCTTCTTCTAACACTTGTACGCCTTTTTCTAAATGCGACGGCGAAAGTAATATTTCAGTTGCAGGTCCAATCAAAATCGAGTTAATTTTCCCTTGTGATCGTTGGTCTTCAATTGAAAATATACGAATTGAATCAACCTCTGTATCAAATAACTCAATACGAACTGGATTTTCCTCTGTTAAAGGATATATATCGAGAATTCCACCACGTACACTGTACTCTCCAGGTGCCGACACCATGGATACCCGTTCATAGCCCATTGCTATTAGTCTTTCTAATATATCGGATACCTCTATATCTTGGCCAACAGTAAATGATAACTGACTTTCTTTCCAGATTTCTTTGGGTGGAAGAAGCCTTTTTAATCCTGCAATTGGTGCAATAATGATTCCTTTAGATTGGTGATTCCAATAATTTAATGCTTCAATACGTTGTCCTTTTAGCTCTGGACTAGCGATTCCTATTTCCGAAGCAATTAATTCATTAACAGGATAAAGGAAAACCTCATCTTCATTTAAAAGTCCGTTTAAATCTTCATAAATTTTCTGCGCCTGGTACAAATTATGGGTGACGACCAAAATTGGCCGATTTGTCTGCCTATAAAGAGCAGCCGTAAATACTGTGCGAGCAGAGCCGGATAAACCTGCAATTAACTGTTCACGTAGTCCACCATCTATTCCATCAATAACTGATTTTAATTCATCATTATTTCCTATATATTGTTGTAGTCCCTTAAGCAACACAGGTAACCCCCTCTCGAAGTTTTTGCAAGTGTTTTACCACATGCATCAATGCTTTCTTTTATTTTCAGGTATACTTACCCCTGTTTAAAAAATGATACCTTCTCTATTTTACGTAAATAGAAAAACGCTTTGGTTGCATAGGCCAAAGCTTTTTTCTTATTGAATAAACGATTCGAATTGATGATAGTCAGGGTTGCGATGTAATGCTTCCTGACAGTCCTCACAAATTGTTTTTACAAGAATGTCTCCATTCGCTTGGTACGAAATCATCTCTTGTCGCTCTTCATCTGTTAATTGATGAAATCCAAGACTTTCACTATGCAAGGTCAAGTTATCAATGCTACCGACCTTCACACCACAATGTCTACAATGGTAGTGTAGTGACATAAGAATCCTCCTTTGCTGATACGTGCCACAGTTTATACTTTCTAGTATAAACCGCTATGAGGTTCTTTATTCACTACTCACATACCAAACAGATGTGCTTTTGTGAATGAACAATTGAGTTCACGTGATGTGTCACAATGACTTGCCACACTCAAGGAGGACGTTATTGTGAACGAACAACGTAAAAAAGTAATGACTGCTGGATACACTTACAATATTTATTGACGTGAATCCACTGACTATAGTTTAGTATACTATATTACTTTGCATTAAATTCATTCATCACTTGCAAAAACGGTGTAGATAGCCATGCTTGTGCTGCTTCAGAAGAATTTCGAATCGCATTTTTGATATCCTCAGACTCTTCCGCTTGGAAACGCCCTAATACATAGTCAGTTATTTTCATGCCATTTGTCGGACGATTGATTCCGATACGAATTCGCTTGAACTCCTGAGTACCTAAATGGTTAATGATGGATTTCATACCATTATGGCCACCAGCGCTCCCTTTTTCACGAAGCCTGATTTTCCCGACGGGTAGGTCAAGCTCATCATATATCACAAGTATCTCATCTACTAGAATATCATAATAATCCATTAGTGGCCTGATACATTCTCCTGATAAGTTCATATATGTTAGTGGCTTTAAAAGTAGAACCTTCTCGCCATTTACCATTCCTTGGCCAAATATCCCATTAAATTTCGCCTTATCTAGGGGGATATTTAATTGCTCTGAAAGCTCATCAATTACCTTAAAACCAATATTATGTCTTGTTTCCTCATACTGCCTACCTGGATTTCCCAACCCTACTATTAGCTTCATTTCTTCCCCACCTTGTTTCACTACTAAAGCATATTTTCATACCTTAGGCCATGCATAAAGCTAGCTAACCTTTTACAATAAATATACCAAGACCTAGAGGATCTTTAACACCCAGCCTAGGGCTTAATGTGGCAAAAGGACGTAACCTTTTTGGTTACGTCCAGCCCTTTACTTTATCCTTCAGCAGACTCGTTAGTTTCTCTGCCTTCTAGATTCTCTGGTTCACCTGGCTCTTGTTCTTCCCCTGTGCTTATCTCTTCTTCCTGTCTCGGTGCAAGAACAGATGCCACAACCTGTGAAGTATCTTGATTAATCGTAAATTTACCGTTTGTATTAATATCTTCTAATGTAATAACATCCCCAACCTCTACTTGTGAAACATCAATATCGATTGATTGTGGTATATCAGAAGGGAGAGCTGAAATCGAAATTTGATGAATGGACTGCTGGAGCAATCCACCATCTTTTACACCAGCCGCTTCCCCAACTAAATTGATATTCACATCAACTGTGACTTCCTCTGACATGTTTACAATCTGGAAATCCGCATGAATGATTTCACTCTTAATTGGGTCTGTTTGTACTTCGTGAAGCATAACAGAATGCTGATTATTATTAATTGCAAGCTTAATAATCCCATTCCGACCAGTAGTCCGAATTGTTTTCAAAAAATCAGCACTATTAATATAAATAGGTTGACTTTGATTTGGCCCATTTAAGATAGCTGGAATATTTCCTGCTTTTCTAATATTTGTTAGTGTTGAGCGCTTGTCTTTTACACGCTCAGTCGCTTCTAATACTGTAGACATTTTTATATACACCATCCTTGGAAGATTTAGTCATATTACTAAATTTCCCCTAATGATGGCGAACTAAACCCTACTTTTAGCAAATTTAGTCAAAAAGTGTGCTAACGGATTGTTGCTCATGAACACGAATAATAGCCTCACCGATTAGTGGTGCTACAGAAAGTTGTTTGATTTTATCAATTCTTTTTTCTTCTGGTAAAAGAATCGTATTCGTTACAACTAGTTCTTTAATCTTTGAGTTCTGAATGCGTTCGATTGCTGGCCCTGAAAGTACGGGATGTGTACAGCATGCATATACTTCAGAAGCACCATTTTCAACGAGTGCATTCGCCGCTAATGTAATGGTTCCAGCTGTGTCAATAATATCATCAATTAAAATAGCTGTCTTCCCTTCGATATGACCAACGATGTTCATTATTTCTGCCACATTAGGCCTTGGTCGTCGCTTATCGATAATAGCAATCGGGGCTTTTAATCTGTCTGCCATTCTACGTGTACGTGTAACTCCACCGTGGTCTGGTGACACTATTACGATGTCTTCAAGATTCTTTTCTTTGAAATATTCAGCTAAAATGGTTACACCCATCAAGTGATCAATCAAAATATCGAAAAAGCCCTGTATTTGTGGTGCATGAAGGTCAAGTGTTATTACACGATTCGCTCCTGCTGTTTCTAACAGGTTTGCGATAAGTTTCGCAGTAATTGGCTCACGTGCACGTGCTTTACGATCCTGTCTAGCATACCCATAATAAGGCATTACGATATTAATGGTTTTTGCAGATGCACGTCTTAGTGCATCAATCATAATTAACATTTCCATGATATTCTCGTTTACTGGTGCACTAGTAGATTGAATGACAAAAACATCGCAGCCACGGATACTTTCTTCAATGTTGATCTGAACTTCCCCATCGCTAAAACGTGTGACAGAGCATTTCCCGAGCTCTACACCAATGTATTTTGCGATTTCCTCCGCTAAAGGCGCATTCGAATTTAAGGAAAAAACCTTTAAGCTAGAGTCACGGTACTGATTAGGCATATTCTTTGCCAACCTCCATTAGGAATTTTTCTTTTGATTTAAGATTTCAACATAATTCTCTTTATTGACTTGACGGGCTCTTGCAATCGAAAGAGCGTTGCTTGGTACTTCGCTTGTAATTGTAGAACCTGCCGCAACGTATGCTCCCTTTCCAACAGTTACTGGAGCTACTAAATTTGAATTGCAGCCAATAAACACATCATCTTCAATTTTAGTTAAAAATTTATTTTTTCCGTCATAGTTCACAGTGATAGAGCCACAGCCAATATTAACATTTTTGCCAACCTCAGCATCTCCAATATAACTTAAATGAGACGCTTTACTTCCCTCACCGAAAACAGCCTTTTTCAATTCAACAAAGTTTCCAACCTTAACCTTGTCACTAATCTCTGTTGCTGGACGGATATGCGCAAATGGCCCAATTGCTACATCATTTCCAATACTACTATCATGCGCAACTGAATGACGAATTACTGTTCTATCTCCAATTTTACAATTTTTAATTTCAGAATTTGGACCAACTTCACAGTCAGCGCCAATTTCTACCTCTCCCATTATAACAGTGCCTGGATATAAAACGGTGTCTGAACCGATTTTTGCATCTGCTGAAATGTACGTATTATCAGGATCGATAATCGTAACTCCATTCATCATGTGTTGCTTATTAATTCGTTGTTTCATTAATTTTTCCGCCTGCGAAAGTGCATAACGGTCATTCACTCCAAGTGTTTCTTCAAAAGAATCTGTCTGGAATGCAGAAACAATTTCACCTTTCTTTTTCAGAATTTCAATGACATCAGGGAGATAATACTCTCCTTGCACATTGTTATTCGATACATTTGAAAGCGCTTCAAATAGTGCTTCGTTATCAAAACAGTATGTTCCTGTATTTATTTCTGTTAGCTTACGTTCTTCTTCTGTTGCATCTTTATGTTCAACAATGCGCTCAACATGTCCTTGCGCATTGCGGACAATTCTTCCGTAACCAGTTGGTTCAGCAGCCACTGCCGTTAAAATAGTAGCTTTTGCTCCAGCATCTTCATGCTGCTTAAGTAAAGCTTCCATTGTCTCTGATGTAATAAGTGGAGTATCACCACAAACAACTAAAGTAATTCCTTTTTCATTTGCTAAATGGTTTGTTGCTTGCATCACTGCATGTGCCGTCCCTAACTGTTCTTCTTGAAGGGCATATTCACTATTATCTCCGATTTGAGCTTTTACTTTTTCCGCGCCATGTCCAACGATTGTCACAAGCTTTTGTAGGGACAGTTGTGAAAGCTGATCCACTACATGCTGTACCATTGGTTTTCCACATACAGGGTGTAGAACCTTATAAAGCTTTGATTTCATACGTGTTCCTTGCCCTGCGGCCAAAATTACGCCATATCTGTTTGTCATGTTCAGGCCTCCAATTAACCTAATCAAATTCGCCTCGACGAATTTGCGCCAGTTTTTTTTCAAGCTTGCCAGATGTGATTCTTCAAACCGTAGCATAATTGCCTCAGCTTATCGCTTCACACCAATAAGGCTTACTGGCATTTTCCTTCTCTCGAGGACTGAGTACCAGTTGCTGAAAATCCACCTTAAAAATCGCATTTCTTTCGCCAGAGGCACTACCTTTATATAATCCTCAAATGAATAAAGGTAAACCTTTTTATCCATTTCGAATATATCTTAAATAGAGACCATTTTCAAGAAAACTAACGAAAGTGCCTTAATTTTTTGCTTGAGAAATTTTGATTATGCAGAATAAAAAAAAAGAGCCTACTATAATTAGAGGGCACTGAAAAAGTCCCTTTCTAAAATTGGTGTTGATTTCCGCTGCAGCCACTCGCATTCCGCGGGCGGTCCGGGAGCCTCCTCGTCGCTGTGCTCCTGCGGGGTCTCCCCTGGCCACG
>Ga0079224_100013312_pt1 | contig 11453 bp, 9 predicted proteins | sample Stecom2015_FD_80414 | JGI IMG/M metagenome (GOLD analysis project Ga0079224, IMG submission 80414) | Agricultural soil microbial communities from Utah to study Nitrogen management - Steer compost 2015 | ecosystem: Environmental > Terrestrial > Soil > Agricultural land | place: USA: Utah...
GCCTGCCGCAAACGCAGCACGAAGAGCTCGTCATGGCCCTCGGCCGCGAAGTAGATCAGCCCGTCGCGCTCGGCCACCTCGCGCAGGCCCCACTTCGTTGCGTAGAACTGCCGCTCCGCCTCGAGGTCGGGGACCGCGAGGCCGACGTAGCGAATCTCGTTTACCTTGGACATGTCGTCTCCTCGAGGCCCGCGCTCGGATTCAGATCGGCGCCGCGATGACCTCGAACATTTCGGCCGTCGCTTTCGCCTGATCCACAGGCGGCAGCAGGCCGAGCTGGCTGTCGCCGATCGCCTTCGAATGCTCGACGATGTAACGGCAGCGCTCGAAGCGCCTGTTGCGATACGCGACGAAGGCTTCCTGCGGATCGTCCGCGCGAGAGAGCTCCTCCGCGAGCACGATGCCGTCCTCGATCGCCATGCCGGCGCCCTGGCCGAGATGCGGCGTCGTTGCGTGCACCGCGTCCCCGAGCAGCACGACGCGGCCTTTGTGCCAATCTCCCGACAGCAGCAGCCACTCGAGCGGCTTGTAGACGACGGCCGCGTCGTCGGTGATGCGGCTCGCGTACGCGGCGATCGCAGGCGGCGCGTCGCGTAGCTTGTCACGCATCGCTTGCGCGAGGCCTGCGCGCGGGTAGTGCGGGTTCCCGGGCTCCGGCGTCGTCAAGAAGAGATACATGAGCTCGGCGCTGAGCGGCACGAGCCCCATGCCCATCGAGCCGGCATACGCGTGCAGGCTCACGACCTCGGGAGGCCGCGGAAAGTTGTGACGCCACACGCCTTGGCCCGTAAACGCCGGGCGGGGCGCCTCCGGGAAAAGGCGCTCGCGAGTGGCCGAGTTCAGGCCGTCGGCGCCGATCACGAGATCGAAGCGGGCCGCTTCGCCGTCCGAGAGCTCGACGTCGACCGCGTCGCCGCGATCGTCGATCGAACATGCCGTGACGCCGAGCCGGATGCGGGCGCCCGCCGCACGGGCGCAGCGGCCGAGCACCTCGTGCAGCGCCCGTCGCCCGATGCCGAGGTTCGCAGGATACTCCGCTACGAGCTTCGGAGAAGGCACCGTCGCGAGATGGACACCCTCCGCCGAGAACACGTCCACATGGTCGAAGCCGAAGCCTGCGTCGAGATACTCCTGCACGATGCCGAGCTCCGCCATCGCACGAATGACGTTTGCTTGCTGGATGATCCCGACGCCGTAGACGGACCAGTCGGGATCCCGCTCGATCATCTCGACGGCAAAGCCGCGCTTGCCGAGCGCGATAGCTGCCGTGAGCCCGCCGATGCCGGCGCCGATGATCAGAATGCGCGCTTCGCGCACCGCTCCCCCTGTTCAAATGGAATCGAATGGCAGCATGAGATTCGACGATGCCGCACGGCGATGTCAATCGAATCGCGTTTCGACTTTCGAGAAAGGCTGCGCGGCCGCGCAAGCAAGGCGCAACCATCAGTCGATCTTATAGCTGGTATCGAAAAGCCGGGGTCTTTTACGCTATTCGAATCGCCGCAGCATCGGCCGTTCGGCAGCTTCGACGGCCGGCAGACGTACGATCCGTGTCATACTTGCGGGAGTCTTGAGGGGAGGGAAGGCGTGCATCAAACCTTACGGGTCGCGATAGCCGCACTGTCTTTCGCCGCCTCGGCGGCGGTCGCACAAAAGGCTCCGGACATCGGTTTCGTCAGCGTCGGTCGAGCGGCGCCGCTCGAGCACGATATCAATCAGTATGAGCCGGTCGGCGCGAGCTTTGCGCGGAACCGAGAGTTCATCGGGTCGGCTCGCGCCGGAGAAACGCCGCCGGGGGTCGAGCCGCTACCGGTCGATCTCTTCACGTCGAAGGACTTTTACGCCGATCGGGAGCTGTGGAGCGATCCGCGCTACTTCCGCTGCAACAGCCCGCTCGCGATCGAGAGCCTTTGGGGCGGCAACGGGCCGAGCCTGATCGGCGACGACCCGCCGCGCTCGGCGCCGTGGGGCCGCTGCGATCGGGACTATCCTCGCGAGTCGATCGTGAGCCCGTATCCGTTCGAGACGGCCGAGGCCCACTACGAAGCCCTGCTCGAGGAGACGCGTCAACGAGGCGGACCGACCGAGCACACGTACGCCACCGTGCCCGGAGACGAATGGAACGGCGTCTACCGCCAACCGCGTTTCGTGCCTGATAACGAGCATTGGTTCAACATGCGTCACGTGCAGGTGCCGACGATCCTGTCGCTGCTGACGGAGGAGTACCAGACGCGTCTCGTCCAGGAGGCCTATCACCACGGCCACACGAACAAGCCGATGTGGCCGTCGCAGTTTTGCTGGCCGGAAGGCTTCGTGCGGCGCTGGCACGAGTGGGCAATTTATGATCACTACATTCTGGTGACGCCCCAAGTCGTGCAGATTCTCGGGAGCGGTGCGCTCAACTTCGTCACGAACATCCACATCGGGCGCGAGTTCAACATGGAGGGCCGCGTGCCGCGCCTCGGTGAGGACGTGCCGCGCTGGTACGGCGAGACGATCGGCTTCTGGGACGAGGACACACTGATCACCTGGACGTCGAACATTCAAGGGTGGGCGACGCATTCGGCGTTCGAGCATTCGAGCGAGATGCAGTCGATCGAGATCTACACGCCGATGCGCGATGCCGACGGCACGTTCCTCGGTCTGAATCACGAGGCGATCCTGTACGATCCGGAGGCGTTGGTGGAGCCGGTTCGCATCATTCGGAAGCTGGCCAAGACGGCCGACTTCGGCACTCCAGAAGCGTCGCCGTACGTCTACACGGAATGCATCCAGACGTTCTTTCCGATAGATGGGACGGCGACGCCGGTGACCCCGGGCCGCGTGGTCGAGTACGAGGTGCCCGACATGTACGGGCGGCCGTGGGCGCATATCTGGCGGAAATACTGGGAGCAGGACATGCAGCCGCCTGCGGAGGACGACATATTCAGCTTCGAGTAGCGAGAACGGTCCAGAGTCGACAACAACCGGACTGCTCGTGCCGTATTGGGGAGGAGATTTCATGCGTCTTCAAGGCTCTTTTCGTGCTGCCGCAAGCGCGGCCGCGGCTTTCATCGTTCTCGCGGCTCCGGTCGCGGCCCAGGAAGACGCCTCGCGGCGGCTGCTCGAGTCGGCGGCGGAAGCGATGGGAGGCCTCGAGCGCCTCGAGAGCGTTCGCAACGTCGTGCTGACCGGATTCGGTCAGCGGCTCTACCAGGACGGCGGCGGTAACGTCACCGGCGATCCGGAAGCCCCGCCGAAGTGGCGCGCGGTCGCAGACGCGCAGCGGACGTTCGATCTGGTGAACGGCAGGGCGCTGAATCAGGAGCGGCAAAGCTACATGTTCCCGTTCGCCGCGCCGTTCGGCGTGAGCTGGAATCGGACGGCGACGCTGCAGACCGGAGCGGACATGCTGGACCATCCGTTGCCGGCCGTGCTCGAGGCACTTGATCCGGGCACGTCACTTGGCCCGATCACGGTCGAGGACGGGCGGTCCGTCGTGCAATTCACGACCGCGGACGGCACGCCGATGTGGATGGCGATCGACGCCGGCACCGGGCTGCCGGCGTGGACCCGCCGCATCGTTCCGCATACGAACCTCGGCGACGTCGCCATGACGGCATACTTCACCGGCTACGTGCCGTACGACGGCGTGCGGTTGCCGCACGGCCTGATGACCCGCATCGACTGGCGAGATCAGATCACGCTGATGTTCCAGGTCGACTCGTATCGGGTCGACGTTCCCGAGGACCAGCTGCCGGCGTTTCCCGATGCGCCGCGCGGCGGCGGCGGGCCTCCCGGGGCCGCGCGCGAAGCCGTCGTGACGGATCTTGCCGAGGGCGTCTGGGACGTGCGCGTCGGCACGAACGGCGGCCCGGTGATCGAGTTCGCGGACCACCTCGTGATGTTCGAGGCGGGCGGCGGCGCCGCCGACACGCTGGCGCGGATCGATGCCGCGAACGCGCTCGTGCCGGGCAAGGAGGTGACGGCGGTCATCGTCAGCCACCACCACTTCGACCATACGGCGGGGCTCCGGGCGGCCGTCTCTCGCGGGCTCTCCGTGATCAGCCATCGCGGCAACGAAGGCATCATTCGCGAGATGATCGAAAGGCCGGCCGTCGTGTATCCGGATGCGCTCGCGATGAGCCCGCACGACTTGCAGTTCATCCCGGTGGACGAGCATCTGGTCCTCGAGGACGGAACGCGGCGGCTCGACGTCTATCACGTCGTCAGCCACTCGCACATGGCGAATGCGGTGTTCGCGTACCTGCCCGAGGAGCGGATCATGATGGAGGGCGACCTCGGCGATGAGGCCTGGACATGGCATTGGTGGGCTGGCGCGATGTCGGCGAACATCGAGGCCTACGGCATCGACCCGGTGAGGAATGTCGCGGTGCATGGGCCGCCCGGAGGCCTGTCGATCGACGAGACGCTTGCGAACATTCAGTCCCAGTCGGAGGCGGCACAGGCCTACTGCGCGGAGCAGGCCGAAGCCGGCATCTACTTCTTCGGCTGCCCTGTGCAGTACGACGCCTCCGGAGCGCTGCCGTTGTCGGCCCGATAGCGTACATTTCGAGCGTCGCTCGGATGGCGTCGAGGAAACCGGGGAGGCAACCGATGCACCGAAGGGTTCGACGAGGGGCTACCGGCGCCGCGCTGCTCTCTGTCGGCGCAATCGCGTGGTACGGCGCCGCCCTCGCGCAGCAGAGCGTCGGACGCGGAGCGCCGGACCCGCTCGTGCCGCCCGATATCGTCGGCTCCGAAGGCAAGGGCTACTGGACCGGAGCCGGCGTGCCGCCCGGTTATCCGCCGATCTTTGCCGCGCGCGACGGGGATGTGCCCGCCGGAGTCGAGCCGTTGCCGGTCGATATCTTCTCGACCGAGGACTTCTACAAGGACGAGGCGCTGTGGTTCGATCCGCGGTACTACCGCTGCAATTCGGCCGTCGGCCTCGAGCAGATCTGGGGCGCGTACGAGGTTCCGCTGATCGGTGACGAGCCGCCGCGAACGGCCGCGTGGGGGTTCTGCGATCGCGACTATCCGCGCGAGGAAATCGTCAGCCCCTACGAGTTCAGGACCGCGAAGGCGCATTACGAGGCGCTGCTCGCCGAGGCGCGCGCGCGAGGCGGCCCGACCGTGTACAGCCAGACGACGCTGCCCGGCTGGAGCGGCCGCTACGTTCGCCAGCGCGATAAGCGCTCGACGTGGTTCAACGGCGCGATCCTGCAGATTCCGACCTACCTCTCGCTGTTGACGCCCGAGTATCAGCGTCGCTTCGTTCAGCAGATGTATCACTACTCGGGCTCGAACGCGCCGCAGTGGCCGGGCTCGTACTGCTGGCCGGAGGGTTTCCTCCGGCGCTTCGCGCAGTATGGCGGCGCGCGCATGAGTCTCGTCATGACGCCCGAGCTGATCCTCGACATGCGCATCGCGGCGAAAACCCTGATCACGCAGATCCATATCGGCCGCGAGTTCGATGAATCGGGCCCGGTGCCGAAGCTCGGCCCGGGCGTGCCGCAGTGGGTCGGTGACACGATCGGGTTCTGGGACGGCGAAGCGCTGATCACGTGGACGTCGAACATCCAAGGCTGGATCAACCACGGCGGCATGGAGTTCAGCAATCTCATGCAGTCGGTCGAGATTTACACGCCGCGCAGAGGCGACTCGGGCGAGCTGATCGGCCTGAAGCACGAGATCGTGCTCTACGACGAGGAGGCCCTCGTCGATCCGGTGCGCATCGTTCACACGCTCGATCGGGAAGGCGCGCTCAACGAAGGCGAGCCGTTCGAGATCATCGAATGCGTCCCGAGCATCTTCCCCGTCAACGGCGTCGCGACCCCGCTTACTCCCGGCGTGACGTTCGAGTACACCGTTCCGGATACCTACGGTCGGCCGTGGGCGAAGATCTGGGAGGCGTATCACGAGGAAGGCATGGAGCGCCCCGAGGAGGCGGACATCTTCGAGTTCGAGTGATCGGACGCCGCGGGGCACGAGGACAAGAAAGCGCACAAGAACGAGAAGGGCGCACAAGGACCAAAGAATGATTGCCGTAAAGAGAAACGCGTTGACTGTGTCCGCGGTCGCAGCCCTGCTGCTCGGCCTCGCGGGAAACGACGGGAACGCCCAAAAGCCGGGTCCTATATTGATTCCGCACCCGTCGTGGGACTGTTACCTGCCCGAGGGCATACCCGTTCCCGAGGACGGAGTCCTGATCTTCGAGCTCGAGGTTCCGCTCGATCGCGCGGTGACGATCGGCACGACCCAGTACGGGGAGAGGAGCGTCGCGGTCGGGCTCGAAGGGTCCGTCGCCGGACCGCGATTCTCGGGCAGCGTGATGGAAGGCGCCCTCGACTTCATGCTGACGCTTCCGAACGGCACGATCGAGATCGAGCAGATCCTCGTGCTTCAGGCCGCCGACGGGAGCTACGTCTACGTGCGCAACGCAGGCACCGGAGCAAGCGCGGACGACGTGCGGATCGTCATGGACTTCGAAGCGCCGAATGCGAGCGAGCACGCGTGGATGAATTCCGGCACGTACGTCGCGCGTCGCGAGCTGAACGCATCCGATCGAATGCTGACCCTGCGCGTCTACGACGTATCCGACGTGAGCATCGACCCCGATGGGGCGGGCGCAATAGCGGTCGCAAAGCCGGAAAATGTTCCCGCTCAGCCGTGGGATTACCGGCAAAAGTCCGCTTCCGAGCAGCAGGGGGAGATGCTGATCGAGGAAAATGTGACGCTAGGCCCCAGTCAGAGAGTCGGCGAAAGCAAGCGGGGGAACCGCAACATCATACCGATCACCGGAGGCGAGCTCAGCGGCCGCATCAGCGGCAAGGTGCTGATGGGCGGCGCGGACTATCAGAGCCTCTCGCCGCCGGCCACGATCGACGCCCGCTACCTGTGGCAGGCCGCGGACGGCGAAATCATCATCGTGCGCAACGGCGGCAGCTTCGGCTCGCTCGTACCGACGTTCGAAGCGCGGGTGGACGGGCCGTATGCCTACCTGAACGAGGGCCGCTACTTGAGCTCGAACCCGGCGGTAGGGCAGGGCGGCGTTGCGCTGACGTTTTACGAGAGCACGGACTGACTCGCGTGTATCGGCGGGTAGGGCGATGACGCGACGGGGGCGCCGGATGCAAAGATTCGTTTTTGTGGCGCTGCTTTGCCTCGCGGCCTCGAGCGCGGCCGCGCAGGACGAGGGGCCCTACGACATCCTGTTCATCGCCGTCGACGACTTGAACGATTGGGTTGGCCACCTCGGCGGTCATCCGCAGACTCGAACGCCGAACATCGATCGGCTTGCGGCGCGCGGCATGGCCTTCACGAATGCGCAAGCTCCGTCCGCGGTGTGCCATGCGTCGCGAACGGCGATCCTGACGGGCCTCAGGCCTTCGACGAGCGGCATCTACGGCAATCGTCCGGACTGGCGCGGCCTCCCGGTCTTCGAAGGCAAGCCCACGCTGCCGCGGTTCTTTCGCGAGCGCGGCTATACGACGCACGGCGCGGGCAAGATCTTTCACGCGCACACGTACGCCGAGGCGGGGTTGAGCGGCTTCAACGACCTCGACGCGTGGGATGCGTTCTACCCGAGTCCCGAGCGCCAGCTGCCGGACGAGCTCGGCCCCTATTCGATCCCGGCGAACGGCAGCGACTACGGGCGGACCTTCGATTGGGCGGGTCTCGTCGCGGAGGACTTTGCGCTCGCCGATGGGCAGGTGACGACCTGGGTCGGCGAGCGGCTGCGCGAGGAAAGGGACGGGCCGAGATTCATTGCCGCCGGAATCTACCGGCCGCACCTGCCGTGGTACGTGCCGCAGCCCTATTTCGATTCGTTTCCGCCCGCCGACACCGTGCTGCCGCCGTATCGGGAAGGCGACCTCGACGACGTGCCGGAGATCGCGAAGGAGAGCGTGCTCAACTCGACCGAGATACACGAGTGGCTCGTCCGCGAGAATCGGCTCGAGGAGGGCGTGCGGGCGTACCTCGCGAGCATTCACTTCGCGGATGCGATGGTGGGTCGCCTGCTCGACGCGCTCGATGCGAGCGGCCGCGCGGATCGCACGATCATCGTGCTTTTCGGAGACCACGGCTTTCATCTCGGCGAGAAGGGGCGCTGGCGCAAGTTCACGCTGTGGAACGAATCGCTGCATGTGCCGTTCATCATTGTCGCGCCCGGCACGACGACGCCGGGGACGACCTCGAATACGCCGGTATCGCTGCTCGACATCTACCCGACGCTTGCCGAGCTGACCGGCCTCGAGCCTCCCGAGCATCTCGAAGGGAACAGTCTCGTGCCGCTGTTGCGCGATCCTTCGATCGAGTGGGATAAGCCGACATTGTCGACGCACGGCTACGAGAACCATGCCGTCGTGTCCTCGACGTACAAGTACATCCGCTACTCCGACGGCAGTGAAGAGCTTTACGACGTCCGCAACGACCCGAACGAGTGGACGAACCTCGCCGCGGACGCAAAGTATGCTGAGATCAAAACGGAGCTCGCCGCGTACCTTCCGGCGGATCCGGCGCCCGTCGCCGCCGGAGCCGGACGGCCGAGCGGCGCGGCGCCGCAGAGCGAGTAGCCCGTCGCCGTGGAGCTGAGGCACTTGCGTTACTTTGTGGCCGTCGCGGAAGAGCTGAGCTTCACGCGTGCGGCGGCCCGTCTTTGCACCGCCCAGCCGTCGCTGAGCCAGCAAATCCGGCAGCTCGAGAGTGAGCTCGGCGTCACGCTGCTCGATCGGAATCGCCATCGCGTGGCCGTCACGAACGCGGGCAGAGTGTTCCTTCAACAGGCGAAGGACATTCTCGCGCGCGTGGATCACGCGAGCCGGCTTGCGCGGCAGGCCGCCGAAGGTCTCGCGGGAGATCTTTCGGTCGGCACGTTCCCTTCGGCCGACGTCCGGATCCTGCCGGCGCTTCGGCCGCTGATCGGCGAGCATCTGCCGGATCTGCGGCTCATCCTGCACAGCAAGTATGCCGTCGAGCCGCTGTCCGGATTGCGCACGGGCACGCTCGACGTCGCGTTCATGCGCCCGCCGGAGGATGCCGAAGGGCTCGACGTCATCGAGCTGCTGCGCGAGGAGATCGTGATAGTCCTGCCGTCGCATCATGCGCTCGCGCGCCGGAAGAAGATTCCGGTCAAAAGCCTCGACGATCTGCCGTGCATTGCGATGGAGCGCTCGATGTCGCCGGCGCTGCACGACGCCACGGCAACGCTGTATCGCGAGGCGCGTATCCGAATGCATGCCGTGTCGAGCGCGGACAACGTCCTCGGGCATCTGCAGCTCGTGCAGGAAGGGCTCGGCTTCGCGCTGCTGCCGGAGTCGATGAAGGCGCTGCTGCCGCCCGGAGTCACGTTCAGGCCGCTCGAGTGCGAGCCGGTCCCTACCGTATCGATCGTCCTCGCATTCCGGCACGGAAACCCGTCGCGCCTCGTGCGCGAGTTCGTGAGCCTCGTTCGTCGAAGCTTCGCGCCGCCCGGCAGAACTTAGACGTAGTACGTCTAGCGCCGCAGGAGACAGAGTCTTAGCCGGGGCCCGGGCTCGCGGCTAGACTTTCTCGATCGAGCCGACGGGAGTGTGTAGCGCGCATGGTTCCAGGTAGAGGATTCGCAGCCGGCGTCAGAGCCGCGGTCGGTGCGATCGCCGCGCTTATGTTGATGGCGGCCACGGACGCCTTCGCCCAGGCGCCGTCTGCCGCGCCGGTCGGCGATCAGCATTCCGAGTACGTTTTCCCTCCCACCGGCGAGACGCTGCCGTACCGGTTCTACGTGCCGACCACTTGGGACGGCGAGAGCGCGCTGCCGATCCTGCTGTTCCTGCACGGCGCGGGCGCGAACGAGAACAGCTATCTCGACATGAGCGACGGCCTCCTGCGGCGGCTCGCCGAGAAGCACGGGTATATCGTCGTCTCGCCGCTCGGATACAGGCCGCTCGGCGCGTATGGCAATCCGTTGCGGCTGCCGGCCGTTTTCGGCGAGTCCGAGGCGGCGGCGGCGCAGCGCGCGGCCGTGACGTCGGAGCGCCGGCGCGAGCTCGCGCTGAGCGAGCTCGACGTCATCACGGTGCTCGAGATGGTGACCGAGGCGTACGGCGCGGATCGAAGCCGGACCTTTCTCGCGGGGCATTCAATGGGCAGCGGCGGCGCGTGGCATCTCGCCGCGCGCTATCCGGAGCGCTGGCGGGGCGTCGCGCCGATGTCCGGGCCGTTCATTGACGCCGAGACGTATCCTTTCGACCTGATTCGCGATCTGCCGATTTTCATGACGGAGGGTACCGGCGCCGAGCCGTCGCTCGAGGGCAGCCGTGCGCTCGCCGAGTTCATGGGCCGCGGCGGCTTCGATTTCGAGTATCTCGAGGTCGACGGGAACCACGGCAGCATGGTGCCGATGGTCATGCCGGCGATGTTTGAGTTCTTCGACGCCGTCTCCGCGCGATGACGGCAAGTAGGAAGGCGCGCATGACGGCGCTCGCGATGAGGGTAGGCCGGATGAGATGCGTGGCGGCGTCCGTCAGTACGCGCGTAACGGCGCCGGCGATATCGATCGCGGTGTCGATCGTCATGATCATCTCGCCGCTCGCGGAAACCCGCGCGCAGCCGCCGATCGAGCTTCGTCTCTGGCCGGACGGCGCGGAAGGATCGGAGGATTGGTCGTTTCCCGAGCAGGTCACGAGCGGGCGCGGCGGCGGGCGGATCGTGACGAACGTCAGCGATCCGACGCTGACGGTCTTTCTGCCCGATCCGGCGGTCGCCACGGGTACGGCGATCGTGATCGCGCCCGGCGGCGCGCTGCGGGCGCTTTCGTTCGACAACGAAGGCGTCGAGGTTGCCGAATGGCTGAACAGCAAGGGCATCGCCGGCTTCGTCTTGAAGTACCGCACGCTGCAGCAGGATCCGGATGCGCCGCGCCGTCCCGTGCCCGGTATGCCGGCGGCCGGCGCCGGTCCGCGCGAGGAGCTCGTGATCCGGAACGCGAACGCGAATCCTGCGCCGGATGACGACGCGCTCAACGAAGTGCTCGAGCTCGCGATCGCCGACGCGCGGGAGGCGCTGCGGCTCGTCCGCGCGAACGCGGAGGAGTGGGGCATCGATCCGTCGCGCGTCGGTATCATGGGGTTCTCGGCCGGCGGCGGCGTCGCGGTCGGCGCCGCGCTCGCCGAGAAGTCGGAAGCTTCGCCGGATTTCCTCGTCTCGCTGTATGGGCCGTCGCTGATGGATGTCTTTCCGCCCGAGCACGCGCCGCCGCTCTTCATCGCCGTCGGCGCGACCCACTTCAACGTGACGAACGGCTGTCTCGCACTTTTTGCCGCGTGGAAGGCCGCCGGCAAGCCGGCCGAGATCCACGTTTACGACGGAGTCAGCGCAGGGTTCGGCATGACCGCGCGCGGTTTGCCGGTCGATCGATGGACCGACCGCCTGCACGAGTGGCTCCTGGCCCGCAACCTCACTACGCTGCGATGATGACCCGTTGATGATGA
>Ga0079224_100013313_pt1 | contig 11453 bp, 10 predicted proteins | sample Stecom2015_FD_80414 | JGI IMG/M metagenome (GOLD analysis project Ga0079224, IMG submission 80414) | Agricultural soil microbial communities from Utah to study Nitrogen management - Steer compost 2015 | ecosystem: Environmental > Terrestrial > Soil > Agricultural land | place: USA: Utah...
CGCCACGTCGACCAAAAACCGGTCATCTGCCAGTAAACCTTTATATCCTATTTCAAAAGATTTTACCTGCTCCGGCTGAAGTTCGGGAAGATCCGTGACCTGCTCAAGTAGTGCGGTGGCGGCCGGATCCACTGGGCTTTTGCCTGAACTGACCGCCGCAATGTAGTCGTTGACAGAAGCTTGTGAAAAGGCGTTGTCAAAGATCCGGTATTTGTCCCGATAGTAGTCAAGGCCTCCGATCAATCTCGCAGCTACCACGTTCAGGTCGATGTGCTGCCCTTGGGTGGTAGGATTTCTGAACCCCGTCTGAAAAGCCACCCTGAAGTTGCTGTTACCTTCCGTGAAAACAGCGGAAAGCCGAGGACTAAACTGCCCATCGAAGTTTTCATTTTTGTCATAACGCAGGGAGCCCATCAATTTCAGCTTATCGCTGACCAGACGCTTTGAGGCTTGAGCAAATGCTCCCAATTCCATGATCGTAATATCATTGCCCTCTACATCTGCAAAAATTGTCCCGTTAGAGCCTAATTCATATAGCCGGTAGGACCCACCAGCCTGCAATTCCAGAAAGTCAATTTCGTTTTTGAAATCGTACTGTCCTTCCGCCATATACATTTTGGATCGGTCGTTGAACAAAGAGCCTGCTGGAATGTAGTCTTGTACTGCTCTATCTTTTGCCGCATTGAAATCCGAGCTGCCTGGAAGGTACCTGCCCTCGTCCGCCGTTCCTCGGGCTACCTGATGGGCCACGGCCTGTTGTTCGGATGTTCCTAAGGCTCCCGGCGCAACTCCCTGTTGTATCAAGCTCTGAAGATAACCCACGGTGTAATTTGTGAACCAAGCAGTATTTTCTTTCCACTCGTTGTTGATATTCACCCCTGTAAGATCAGCAATATAAGAATCACCAGAGTTCTCGCGGGTGGTGTAAGCTCTGAGGAAAAAATTGTCGCCCCTAAGTTCTAGTTTGTGTTGGCTGATGTCAAAGTTGTTGAGTGAATAGCGCTGGGCTCCCGTATAGACGGAGGTTCCTGATCCGTAGTTAAAGGTGTAGGAAAGTTCAGCCTTGTTGGTGATGCGATAGTGCAATGCTCCGTTAAATTTTATGTTTTCTGCTCCATAGTCCACTAAATATCGCTCTTCATAACCTGTACGGGACACTACCTGATCAGGGAGGCTGTTGGCATATGGCCCAAAAGCACCTTGTATGGCCGCGACATTTCGAAGCAGTCCGATATTGTTAGAAACCTCATCCCCAAATACGTGGATCCGGTTGGCCCCCGGGTTGAAGGCTAGTTCGCCTTGACTTCGTTTATTTAAGTCGGTGTAATCTGTGCCATACCAATCCTCGGCCGTCATAAATGAGGCGTTAACTTTAAAGGCCAATTGATTGTTAAATGCATGTGCATAGCGGATAGATCCTTCGTACATCGGCTGGATGTTTTGCGGCTCACCGGAACGTCCGCCGATATGATTGATGCCCTGCTTGTAAAATGCGCTCAACCCTTGGTATTCAAATGGACTTTTGCTTTGCACCAGGAGCATGCCATTGAAAGCGTTGGGGCCGTATAGGGCTGACGAAGCGCCCGGTATAAATTCCACGCTTTCCACATCGAGTTCGGAGGGTCCATTGAGGTTGCCGATGGGGAAATTGAGAGCAGGTGCCTGTGTGTCCATTCCGTCCGTCAATTGTACAAAGCGGGTATTGCCGGTAGAATTGAATCCGCGGGCATTGATGATCTGGAAATTGATAGACGAGGTGGTGACGTCGACTCCTTTTAGGTTCCCTATGGCCTTATAATAGGTGTCTGCCGGAGAGCTTCTGATGGATAGGATATCCATTTTTTCGACCGACACCGGCGATTGCAGGATACTTTCCTCTACTCTGGATGCGGATACCACCACTTCTTGACCCAGAAGGGACTGTTCTTTAAGCTTTATCTTTAGGTTATTGCCGGAGGAGGTCTGGATTTCAACTTCCTGTGTAGCATATCCGATCATGGAAAATACCAATGTCAATGGTGGCGCCTGGTTAACGTCTAGCTGAAAGCTCCCTTCGGTATTGGATACAGTTCCTATCACCCTTCCTTTCACTAAAATATTAACACCTATGAGTGGATCTCCGGTGTCAGCATCATTCACGGTGCCTGAAATAACGGTGCCCTGTGCTAGCACTCCTGATGTGCAACAAAATAAGAGCAACCACAGAAGAAAGATAGTCCTTTTGGTATGAGCGAGATTTTTCATAAGCCAAATCGGGTTTTAATTTGTCTTATAAGATATCACTTTTTAAGCTGAAAAAATATTATAAATATTAAAATGTTGATAAACTACCATAAAGTTAGTTCGAGAAGTTAGCGACTGCAACCACGGAAAATAAAAAAGCAGCATCGCAGATGCTGCTTAGAAAAAGTCAAAATGTATATAGCTTATTTAGTTGCATTCTTTTTGTTTTCCTCGTTGACGTGCTTCACCAAACGGTCACAGAGGTCTTTAATTTCTTCAGACATATACGTATCTCCGGTACTGTTGACAATGGTTTGTGCCATTCCGCCTAATATGTCAATATAGAAACGTTTCATTTCGGCGACCGACATCTTGTCTGTCCAGAGGTCGATCCGCAAGGTGCTGTTATTTAGGTTGTCCCAGACGTTAAGACTAATGCTGTTGGTGGTTTCCATTCCCTCAGCTTCCTTATCGGTAGCATCCCATTCTATGGCAGTGGGGATGTTTTTATCATCCAGGCGTATTTTAAAATTGATCTCTGAGTTTTTCATGAGTAATGCAAGGTTTAAAATGGGACAACCGCCCCCTTTCTCTCTAAGTTCCGTCCGTCGATGAAACTTTAACCTGAGAGCTGGCCAAAATAGGCTTTGGCCTTCAACTTATCTTTTTCAAGTTGGGCTTTGAGCTCCTCTAAGCTGTCAAATTTTCTTTCTGCCCGTAAGAAGACTTTAAACCCAATGGACAGCCGCTTATCGTACAAGTCTCCTGAAAAATCAAACACATTTACTTCAACTGTTCTTTCCAAACCATTTACCGTGGGCCTATTTCCAATATTCAACATGCCTTGGTACGTCTTATTGTCTAGATTGACGGCGACCGCGTAGGCCCCGTCTCCCGGGATCAACTTATAATCGTGGAGAATCTTGATATTGGCAGTGGGGAAGCCGATGGATCTCCCCAATTGCTGGCCCTTGATGATAACGCCGTCGAGTTCGAAATCCCTGCCCAGACAAAGTCTGGCAATATCCACTTTGCCTTCGGCTAGTGCCGTCCTTATTTTGGTGCTGGAGATACTGATGTTGTCGATATCTTCTCGCGGGATTTCCTCCAGTTCGAAGCCATAACGGTCTTTGTTGGCCACCAAATGATCAAAACCGCCTTCCCGATCCTTTCCAAAACGGTGGTCATAACCGATGACCAACACCTTGGTTTGTATTTTATCTACCAACACCTTTTGGATAAAGTCCTCAGAGGTTAATTGGGCGAATTCTTTGGTAAAGGGGATAGTAACTAAGTGGTCAATCCCAAACTTACGTAACAGGTGGGTTTTTTCCTCAAAAGAAGTTAATAATTTAAGGTTATGTTCCTGGGGATAGAGCACAAGTCTTGGATGGGGCCAAAAAGTGATCAGTACGGTTTCTCCATGTATCTGGTCGGCAATATCTCTGATGCGGGCCAGGATCTTCTGATGCCCCAGATGCACCCCATCAAACGTACCTAGGGTAACTACTGCATTTTGAACAGGTAAGAAATCATTTAAGCCTTCATAGATTTTCATGTCTCCGCGCTTTAATAGTTTCTGCCAATTCTTCTACGTCGGTGGCGTCTTCCAGTTTAAATTCACCTATCCTTGTCCGGGTAAGGGCTGACATGTAGGCACCGACTTTTAGAAGATCCCCCATATCCCTTGCCAAGCTTCGAATATATGTCCCTTTGGAACAAACTATCCTAAAATCCATCTCAGGTGACTCCCAACGCGTGATCTCGAATACAGATACCGTTACTGGCCGTGGGTCGAGCACCACGTCGATACCCTTTCGGGCAGATTCATACACCCGCTTGCCGTCTTTTTTTATTGCGGAATGGGAGGGAGGCACTTGTAGAATATCTCCGGTGAGTTGGGATGCCGCTCCTTTGATCGCTTCCAGGGACAAGTGGCGGGGATCAGCTACCTCAATGACTTCACGTTCCAGATCAAACGATTCTGTTGTTTTTCCCAGCACAAATGTGCCGGTATATTCCTTTTCCTGAGCCTGAAAACTATCGATTTTTTTGGTCATCTTACCGGCACAGACGATCAACAATCCCGTAGCCAATGGGTCGAGGGTGCCCGCATGTCCCACTTTTTTTATGCCTAAGGCATTCCGGATTTTTCTCACCACATCAAAGGACGTCCATCGGTAAGGCTTATTGATCAGGAAAACCTCTCCGTAGGGTTCTTTTTCCACCATAAAGATTACATTCCGGCGATGATGGCAATAATGCCGATAACGCCACAGTATATTGCAAAATAGATTAATTTCCCCTTCTTAACAATATTGATCATCCAGATACAGGCTGCCAAGCCAGATAGGAACGCGGCGAGAAATCCGCACACCAGCGCGCTCCCGCTCATGCCCTCAGCGATCGCGGGGTTTTCAAGGAACTCCAACAGTTTTAATAAACCGCCCCCAAGAATAGGAATCAAAACCATTAAGAAAGAAAACCGGGCTGCTCTCGCTCTATCGACGCCCGCCAAGAGCGCTACTGAGATGGTCGTTCCTGACCGTGAAAGTCCAGGGAGTATGGCAATGGTTTGTGCAATCCCGATAAGCAAGGCTTTGGGAAACGTTACGATGCCGTCTTTTTTAGGAGCAAAATGGGAAAAGCTCAGTAAGGCCGCTGTGAAGAGCAGCATAACGCCAACCAATAGGATTTTGCCTCCGAAGAAGGTGGCAATCTCCTCTTCAAACAACACCCCAACCACACCGATGGGGATCATGGACAGCAGAATCTTAAATGCAAACTGGGTACCTTCGTTCCATTGAAATTTAATTAGGTCCGTGATGATTTCCCAGATGTCTTTCCTAAATACGACAATCGTACTCAAAGCCGTAGCGGCATGGACAACGATCGCAAAAAGGAGGTTGTCCGCTGATTCTATGTCTAATATATAGGTGCCTAATTCAATATGTCCACTGCTGCTGACGGGCAAAAACTCTGTCAATCCCTGGACGATGCCGAGGACAATCGCTTCGAATAATGTCATTGTCTATTTTTCTGATCGGTAAAAAATGGCATAGAACTGAAAGAGAAATCCCGCCAAAGTGATAATAGGGCCTAAAGTTAATCCCATGAAGCCGAAGCCATGGGGCTCTTGGTCCAGTCCAATGATGACAAAGCCCAAGGTAATGATGCCCAGGCCTACCAGCATCAGAATATAGTTCATTTTGGAAAAAGGCAATTGTTGTTTGTTCATTGTTAATAAAGTTCGTCTAGGGACATGTTAAGGTATTTGTTGACCGAGCGCAGGGTGCTGAAGAGGGACAAGAATGCGCCAAAGACGACCAATCCCGCAAATAATAACAGGAGTAGTTGTTGGTTCTGCAAGAGGTTAAATCCATCCACATTACTTTTGGCATACTCAATCAGGCCCAACAGCAAGACAGAAGCAAGAACTCCCGCCAAGGCGCCATAGCTAAAAGATCTTGTCAAGAAAGGTCTTCGGATAAAGCCTTTGGTGGCCCCAACCAATTGCATGCTTCGGATGAGAAAACGCTGGGAATAAAGGGCTAGCCGGATAGTGTTGTTGATCAACATAATGACCGTCACGATCAAAATCAAAATAAATCCGCCCAACACCATGCTGACCTTCATCAAGTTTTGGTTGATCGATTCTACCAGATCATTCATGTAGGTCACTTCAAATACGCCTTCCAGACTTTCCATTTCTTCTACAATTTCCGCAATCTGCTCTGCTGTTTGGAATTCCTCCTTAATAGAGAAGGTATAACTGTCTCTCAGTGGATTATCATCTAAGAACTTGGTGAAATCCTCCCCGGTGTCCATCAAGAAGGTAGCTGCTGCTTCTTCCCGCGATACATAGCTGATGACCTTCCCCTCTTCCTTCTCCAACACATAAGGTTTGGACTTTAGCAATTCCCCGATTTGTTTGTTATTTTCCTCGGAGATATTCGTGTTGAGAAAAATCTGTACCTCGATATTTTCCCGGATGATTGAAGTGAGGGTTTTTGCCTGAATCACGATTACCCCGAATAACCCAACGATAAAAAGCGACAATGTGGTACTAAAAAGCACGCTGACGAACTTGTAGCTGCCTAACTTGGTCTTTTTTCGGGGCGTGTTCTTCATTTTTTATTTAGAAAATCCAGTCAAAATTAATCAGCTAGTTGTATTTAACCAATCTTATTGGATTAAATGTTAAGGGTTGAGGTTGGCGCAAGATCAGCATAGGATTTGAAAGGGTTTTTAACAATGGGAATTATACATAACTTTGTTCTAGCGTTCATCCAACGTTATACCACCGCCTATGGCAATTAATATTGTGATTGCGGGTGCCGGAGATATGGGCTTCCACCTAGCTGAGCATCTTAGCTTTGAAGACAAAAATATCACCCTGATCGATCTGGATAAAGACCTGCTGGACAATGTGGCTGCCAATCTTGATGTAATGACTATTTTGGGCGATTCTGCTTCGCTCCAAACGCTTATCAAGGCCAATGTTCGACAGGCGGATATGGTCATGGCGGTCACGACCTCTGAGGATACCAACCTCCTTACAGCCATGCTGGCCAAACAGCTCGGAGCCAGAAAAGTGATTGCGCGCGTCCGAAACCACGAATATCTCAAGACTGAAAACAAAGTTTTTTTTCAAAATTTAGGCGTCGATCACCTTATTGCCCCTTCGGATTTGTGTAGTGAGGAAATTTTTAATATGGTGGAAAACTCTACCTTTTCAGACATTTTTGAGTTTGGCGGCGGCAAGCTGGATGTTGTGGGGATCACACTGGACCGGTATTCCTCATTAATTAACAAGAAGCTTTCTGAGACCCACAGCAACCCTGCTCTTAAAAATGTCCGGATCATTGCCATTGTCAGGAACCAGTTGACGATCATTCCCAAAGGGGAAACGGTGATCAGGAATAATGACCATGTGTTTTTTATCTCCAATGATAACGAGAAAAGTTCGATCCTGGAAATGGTGGGGCAAAAACAAAAAAAAGTCAAAAATGTGATGATGATAGGCGGTGACGATTTGGCTTATACCACGGCCCTAAAACTTGAAGAAGATTATCACGTCACCTTGATACATAAAGATAAAGAACGCTGCAAATGGCTGGCAGGTAATCTCTCAAAGACTTTGGTGATTCATGGGGACTATAAAAATATCGATCTGCTCATTGACGAAGGCCTCGAGTCTATGGAAGCTTTTCTCGCTTTGACGGAGAGTTCGGAAACCAATATCATCACCAGCCTCAGCGCCAAAAATCACGGGGTGTATAAGACCATCGCACACGTGGATACCCGTGAATACATTCATATCTCGCACAGCATAGGTGTGGATTCACTCATTAACAAAAAGTTGGTGGCGGCGAACTATATTACGCGGTTTTTGAGAAAGGGGAATGTAGAGGCCGTGTCAAACATCTATGGGGTGGATGCGGAGTTTATAGAATATGAGATCTTGAAAAACAGCAGGTTGACGAAGAAATGCTTAAAAGATCTCCATTTTCCTGAAACAGCCCTGGTGGCAGGAGTAATCAGAGGCGATCAGGTATACATTCCTGGCGGGGATTTTACGTTGGCATTACATGACAAAGCCATCGTGTTTGCGCTTCCCTCAGCAAAACCAGCCCTTGAAAAACTTTTTAACTAATGAGGCGCGAATGACGGTTGTGGTAAGGAGGAAAAATACCGAATTAATAGTCAGCTGATAAAGCAATAAAGCAACAAAAGGATAGTTATTAAAAGCGTTGAACGCATCAATACGACCACAGTTCTTTGTATTTTGCGATCAACAATGGGTAGAAGAATCTAATTAGGGACATCCAATGCAAAAAAGTGAAAATATTAATCTTGATAAAGTAGAAGAAATGGCCGAAGGAGATATTGACTTCAAAGCAGAACTTTTGCATGCGCTATATACGTCGGTTCAAGATCTCCAGATCAAGTATCTGGAAGGACTGAGATCTCAAGATGAGGAAGTCCTACAACAAGCCCGCCACAAAATCAAACCCACCGTTACTCTGTTCCAATTGAAGAAAATACACTCGGTACTCTCTGAAGGCAAAACTATCATCTCTACTACTGGCTTTGCTGTTCTAGACCAACATGAGCGTGAGTTTGTACAGGTTACCGACGATCTTTTACGAGAATTGGAGGGAGAGATGAGTTGATGTTTTGCAGGTACTGCTGAATTTTCTACATCTATCTTAACGGCTCTCTTACGTTCAATCTGCTTCCTCAGCTTGGGTTACACCCTTCCCCATGCGACTTATTATTGGGTAAAAAACCAACGGAGGAATTCGCGATTACCTTTCTCTTCTTAATTTAAATCTTGTGTATCAAACGATCGAATCATCGCGTATAGACGTTCAAGCAATGTTTGCACATCATCCGTATTTTGCAATGAAAAAGTGGCTGCTGTCTGTTCTCCATGACTTCCCACTAAAATGCCTATTCCTTTTTGATGCAAAGATTCGAAGGCGTCCTCATCTGTGATGTCATCTCCGATAAAAATGGGAAGGAACTGGGTGTAATTCAGATTTAGCGCCTCAAAAAGCCACTGGCTTGCGCGGCCCTTGTGCCAATCAATCGCTGGTTTTAGCTCCACTATTTTTTTTCCAGTCCCCTTTTTGAGGGATGGATGTCTGGTTAACTCTTCCGTTACGGCTTCTATTACCCGCTCGACCTCTTCTTCCGATACGTTTCGAAAGTGGACGGCAATCGCGTACTTTTTCGCCTCAACTATACAGCCCCTTACACTCGCTAGTTGCTGTTGCAAATGGTCAGCAGCCGTATCAAGTGCTTTTAAGATAGCGGCATCCACCTTTTGAGGAATATCCAAGCCTTCAGGACCAGCCATATCCAAGCCGTGGCTTCCGGCATAAATCAGTTGAGGCAGGGCGACTTTATGCTCCACATCCTTCCGGTCCCGTCCGCTAATTACCGCCAAAGGTGTGACGGCAGCTAGTTTGATAAGGGACTGCTTGCTGGCTTCCGGCAGTACAGCGTCATCGGGATTGGGGACGATAGGACTCAAGGTGCCATCAAAATCGAGGATAAGCAAGGGCTTTCGTCCGGCGATTTTTTCCTTTAATAGATCAAAACGGGATAGCGCATTGGGTAACTCTTCCGCCTTTTTATGCATTGTTTTTTATGTTGTTTTTTCCAAGAAACTACAAAGTCTGCACCACTCTTTCTTCATCCTCCCGTTTTTCTGCTTAGAAGCGCTTTAAAGCCAATTCGCACACCGTTCCCCCAATCGAAAGGGAACTGGTAGCAGCAGGAGAGGGGGCGTTCAGGACATTGATCGCCATACGGTTCTCTGTAATGTGAAAATCGTCCAATAGGCCGCCGGTTCGGTCACAAGCCTGGGCCCGGACGCCGGCGCCGCCATCTACTAAATCGGTCTCTTGTATATCCGGGATTAGTTCTTGCAGGGCTTTGGTAAAAGCAGATTTGGAGAAGGAGCGATAATATTCTCCTAAGCCCGTTTTCCAATACTTTGCAGCTACTTTTTGCAGTCCCGGCCAAGAGATCGACTCTCTAAACTCCTTGAGGTTAAAATCTGTTCTCTTGTATCCTTCACGTCTGAAAGCTAAGACGGCATTGGGTCCTGCTTCTACACCACCTTTCATCATTCTGGTAAAGTGCACCCCCAAGAAGGGGAAATTGGGATCGGGTACGGGGTAAATGAGATTTCTGACAAGATATTCACGCTCGCTTTTTAATTTATAATACTCTCCACGAAACGGCAGGATTTTTACATCTTCAGGATCCAAGCCAGTCATGTCTGCCACCTTGTCGGAATAAAGCCCGGCACAATTGATGATCACTCTGGATTGAAAAATATCCTTATCGGTTTCGATGTAGTTGATGGAGGCCTGTTGCCGGATATTGATAACTTTCTGTCCCAGAAAAATCAAACCTCCCGATTCTTTGAGTTTTCGCGCGTAGACCTCCGCTACTTTTTTATAATCCACTATCCCCGTTTGCGGTACGTGGAGGGCAGCTACACCGGCACAGTACGGCTCCAGTTCTCTTAACTCATCTAGGGTAATCTGCCGGATTGCCTCCAAGCAGTTCTGCTTGCCTCTTTCGAACAGTCTGTTAAGGAGAGGAATTTGTTCTTTACGGGTAGCCACCACTACTTTTCCAGTGATTTCGAAAGGAATGTTTTCCGCCTCACAAAATTGCACCAGTTCGTGATAACCGCGGATGCAGTTGGTGGCTTTCAAGCTGCCAGGTTTATAATAGAGCCCTGAGTGGATAACGCCACTGTTGTTCCCGGTTTGATGTTGTGCCACCGCATTTTCTTTTTCCAGAATGGCGATGGACAGATCGGGTCGCTGTTGCTTTATTTTCATACCGGTGGCCAAGCCGACTATACCGCCTCCAATAACAATAATATCGTAGATCATGTGCTTCTTCTATATCACAAATATAAATAAAGATGGAAGAAATAAGAGCTGAGCTAGGAGACATAAGATCGGAATCCTGAGATGTTGATCGAAAGCCGAGGAGACCCAACCTTCAAGTGTTTTCTTGGCTACTAGCTAAGGTCCAAATGCTCCATACCCATTCCGGAGCCAAAAAGCACAGCACAATGACCAGCAACCTAATAAATTAAGATCCACATAACCGCACCCCATCATCCCCGCCCCAACAACTTATTAACCAACAACCCCTAATTCATTGCCTTAACCCTCTAACTTTATAGTACCTTGCTTTTGAAGACCATCAGTTTTTCCCGGGTCATCTCGTGGATGGTGTAGGGGATACCACCCATCCCTATACCGGACTCGTCTCTTCCCCCAAAGGGCATCCAGTCCACGCGAAAGGCGGTATGATCGTTTAGCATGACCGCCGTTGCATTTAGTTTCTGCATGGAGTCCAAGGCGATGTCAAGGTCTTTGGTAAATATGGCGGCCTGAAAATGCACGTTCAGGGCGTTGGCTTCCTTGATGGCCTGGTTTCTATCCTGATAACTGTAAATACAGACTACAGGACCAAATACTTCTTCCCGGGAAACCCGTACATGGGATGGCACCTGGTACAACACGGTAGGTTCATAACAGGTATCAGAGATCCTTTTTCCCCCACATAAGACTTTAGCACCTGCCTGTACCGCTTCCTGTACCCATTCGTCCACCCTGTCTACTTCTTTGGGAAGGATCAAAGGCCCCACTTCGGTATTTTCGTCCAAAGGATCCCCTACAATCAGGTTA